>JAABUN010006615.1_pt1 | contig 13176 bp, 11 predicted proteins | sample 5559311 | NCBI WGS metagenome assembly JAABUN01 (sample SAMN10711877, study PRJNA513370) | rock metagenome | isolation source: Antarctica rocks | place: Antarctica: Victoria Land, Siegfried Peak sud | reverse complement strand
CCAGCTCCGGCCGACCGTGCAGTCCGAGGTGCGGCGCCGCGCGGCCCTGGACCGCGGCTCACCCGTCGTCACCGGCGGCGGGGCGCTCGGCTCGGGTGGCGCGACGACGCTGGTGTCGGAGGACGTCGCCCGCGCGACCGCCCCGCTGCGGCGCGTCTCGCCGCTGCAGCTGCCGCCGCCCACCGCCCACCGCTCCGGTCCCGCGCTGGTCAAGCGCGTCGTGCGCCGGCTCACCGCCTGGCAGCTCGAGCCGGTGGTCGGTCAGGTCAACGCGCTCCGCGCCGCCACCGTCGAGGCGCTCGAGCGGTCTGCGGCGCTCGGGAGCTCCGCCTCGACGCCTGGGCCGGCCGGCCAGTCGGCGTCGGTGTCGGTATCCCGGGGCGCGGAGGAGCGTCCCGCGGGCTGAGCCGGTCGTGCCGGGCCAGCCCGCGGACCCCTCAGCAGGGGGAGCCTCGGGTCAGACGCGGATGACGGTGTTCGAGCCCGCCAGCCAGCGCAGGCTCCCGCCGAAGAAGTCCGACTGCCGGTCGGCGCCGACTCCGAACTCGTCGCTGCGCGGCAGCCCGAGCGAGCCGCCGGGGCCACCGAGGCGCAGGTACTCGGACAGGATGGCGCCGCGCACCTCGCGGGCTCCGGCTTGCCAGCCCCAGTAGATGTGACCGCGCTGGAAGGTGCTCCGGACACCGCCGGGCACCGCCGTCTCGGCGGAGGTGGGCAGCCCGAGGACGCCGCCGGGACCGCCGAACCGGTCGTAGTGCGCCAGGATGCCGCCCCAGACCGGCTGCGCGCCGGTGCCGAGCGACCAGATGATGCGGCCACCGGCGAAGTTGTTGGCCCGCCCGCCGGGCACGGCGTACTCGTCGGAGGTCGGGAAGCCGAGTCGGCCACCTGGACCGCCGAGCTGCAGGTAGCGATCCTTGATCGCGCCCTCGGCCGACCAGGTCCCCGTGCCGCTGGACCAGTACATCGAGCCGCGCTCGAAGTCGGCCGCGTTGCCACCGGTCACGCCGTACTCGGCGCCGAGGGGGAACCCGAGCCGGCCGCCGGTGCCGCCCATCTGCTGGTGGTGCAGCAGGATGCCGCCGCGCACCGGGTGGGCGCCGGTCTTCAGCGACCACAGCAGCTGACCACCGCTGAAGCTGGTGCCGCGACCCCCGGGTACGGCGTACTCGTCGCTGCGCGGGTAGCCCAGCCAGCCGCCGGGACCGCCGAGGCCCAGGTAGCGGGTGAGGATGTCGCCGTGGACCGACCAGGCGCCCGTCGCTGACGACCAGTAGATCCGCCCGCGCTGGAACAGGGCCATCCGACCGCCCGGGGCGGCGCCCTCGTCGGCGACGGGCAGGCCCAGCGCGCCCCCCGGACCACCGACGGCGAGGTAGCGCTCGAGGATGCCGCCGAAGACGATCGTGGCACCGGTCGCCTGCGACCAGTAGATGTGGCCGCCGCGGAACTGCTGCGCCCGCCCGCCGGTCACGGCGTACTCGTTGGTCGTCGGAGCGCCGAGCGCGCCGGTCTGGCCGCCCACCGACGACCACTTGTCGCCGATCGCGCCGCCGACCACGAGCGGCTCCGGCGCGGTGGTGCCGCTGCGGTCCATCGTGCCCTTGAAGGTCGGCCACGAGGCCTTGCCGAGGGCTCGGCCGGTGGTCCACGCGAAGACGCGGCCCTTGAAGCCGCCGGACTGCGTCGTGGTCGCTTCGACGATCCACGCCTTGCCGGCCACGTTCACCAGCGTCGGGGTGGCTGTCATGGGGTCGGTCCCGCCGGCGCTCTCGCCGTCCGCGACGACGTTGCCGGTCGCACCGTCGAAGACGTGCATCCACTGCTCGCCGCCGACGACGACCTCCTGCCGGGCGTCGCCGATGACGTCGCCGATGGTGGGCGAGGCGCGCAGGAAGGGGCACTCCTGGCCGTACGTCACGGTCCCGTCGTTGGGGCGCAGCGAGGGGTCGTTGCCGGCGCAGCGGGACCACAGCCGGGTGCCGTTGCCGGCGTAGGCGTAGAGGTAGCCGTCCTCGGCGACGAAGGCGACCTCGGGCCGCCCGTCGCCGGTGATGTCCCCGACCGCGGGGGAGGAGGTGACGTTGCGCCCCACCGTCACCGGCCAACCGGCGACGTTGCTGCCGTCACCGCGGAAGGCGAAGACCTGGGTGCCGCGCATGGGCTGCCGGCCACCGTCCCACATGGTCGCGTCCATGTTGCCGGTGCCGACGACCACGTCCTTGCGCCCGTCGCCGTCGATGTCGGCGAGGGCGGGCGTCGACCAGACTACCTGCTTGGCGACGAGGCGGGGCCAGCCGGGCTTGAGCCGGCCGTTGCCGGTGAAGGCGCCGACGTAGCCGCCGTAGTTCGGCGCGCACTTCTGACCGGGGGCGCCGTCGCAGTCCCAGCCGACGACGATCTCGGGGATCCCGTCGCCGTCGATGTCGCCGACGGCGGGGCTCGACCACGAGGTGTCCTGCAGGTGCACCGGGAAGCCAGGGAGCTCGCGACCGTCTCGACCCCAGGCGTGGAGGTACTGGTCGAAGCCGCTTACGACGACGTCCAGGCTGCCGTTGCCGTCGACGTCGGCGACAGCAGGCGTGGCGAAGGCGCCGTTCCAGTTGCTCGCGTCGCCGATCTTGGCGTAGAAGATCGTGCGCTTGTCCGAGGTGACCACGCCGACGTCGCCGTGGGTGTTGGCGAAGGCGATGTCCAGCCGGCCGTCGCGGTCGTAGTCGACCAGCCCGGGGGAGGCCTGCACCGCACCTCTGCCGGTGTCGTGGTCGAACCACCGGGCGCCGTTGTCGGTGCGCCACGCGTAGATGTGGCCGTTCGGGAAGCCCGCCACGACGTCCATGACGCCGTTGCCGTCGAGGTCCCCGACGGCGGGGCTCGAGAACCGCTCGCCGATCTGGCTGTGGTTGGTGCCGAGGGGCACCTCCCAGCCGGCGAAGGGGGTCGTCTTGGGCAGGTGGGGCACCGCCGCTGACGCGGCCTGCGGGAGGGCCACGGTGGTGGCCACGCATGCTGTGGCGAGCAGGAAGGTGGCGAGGAGCCGGCGCATGGAGGTCCCTGGGGTTCGTCGACGTGGCGGTGCCGCGGCAGCGGCGGCCGCTCCTTGTTGCATCGGCACGGACGTCGAGCGGCTACAGCGTTGACGGGTCCGAAATGTCTTTCCGTGCGCCGTTCAGGCGGTCTGCTGCTCCGGGAAGACGTAGGTGCGGAAGGTCCAGAACCGGAACACGGTCGCGAGCCCCATGCCGATCACGTTCGCCGACACGTTGTCGGCCAGGGCGCTCTCGAGGCCCAGCAGGTGGTGGGACACCAGCAGGCACGCCAGCTGGATGCCGGCGGCCAGGACGCTGAACACGACGAACATGGCGTACTCGCGCCAGGGCGAGTCGGTGCGGCGGTCCCGCCACGTGTAGTGGCGGCTGCCGAGGAAGGCGACCGCGATGGCGACGACGCTCGACAGGACCTTGGACCAGCCCGGAGGGACGTCCGCCCCGAGCAGCAGGAGGTTGAAGACGGCCACGTCGGTCAGGTAGGCCGCGAGGCCGATGACCGCGAACCGCATGACCTCGCCCCGGCGGTCCGTGCGCAGGGGGACGTCGGAGGTGGTCACGATGGCCGACGCTACCGGCCTGGCCGTCAGCGCCCGGTGACCAGGCCGGTGCTCGAGGACCACGTGAGCTGCCCGCCGTCGAAGTCGTTGCGACGCCCGCCCGGGACGTCGTACTCGTCGCTGGTGGGCAGTCCGAGCGCCCCGGTGGGGCCGCCGAGCTCGAGGTAGCGAGCGAGGATCGCGCCGTAGACCCGGTGCGCGAGAGTGTCCCGGAGGTAGACCCGCCCGCCGGAGAACACCTGCTCCAGCGCTGCTCCTCTCGTCGGCTCCAGCCCGCCGCGCGGCAGGCCGAGGGGTCCGCCGGGGCCGCCGGACGCCACGTAGTCGCGCCAGACCTCGCCGTGGACGGCGTGGGCTCCGGTGGCCGGCGACCACAGGACCTGACCGCCCTGGAAGTCGTTGCCGCGGCCACCTGGCACGTCGCGCTCGCTGGAGGTGGGAAGGCCCAGGACGCCGGCGGGCCCGCCGAGGGCCTTGTAGCGCGCCGCGATGCCGCCGTACACGGCGTGCGCGCCGGTGGTGGCCGACCACAGGACCTGGCCGCCCTGGAAGGTATTGCCGCGGCCGCTCGGGACGGCGACCTCGCTGGTGGTGGGCAGGCCGAGCGGGCTCGCGGGTCCGCCGACGTCGCGGTAGCGCTCCCCGATGGGACCGGAGACCGCGTGGGCTCCGGTGGCCGGCGACCACAGGACCTGGCCGCCTTGGAACGTGACGCCGCGGCCACCGGGGACGGCCACCTCGCTGGTGGTGGGCAGGCCGAGCGGGCTGTCCGGCCCGCCGACGGCGCGGTAGCGCTCCCCGATCGCGCCGTACACCGCGTGGGCTCCGGTGCCGGATGACCACAGGACCTGGCCGCCGGTGAAGTCGTTGCCGCGGCCGCCGGGGACGGCGCGCTCGCTGGTGGTGGGGAGCCCGAGGCCACCCGCGGGCCCGCCGAGCGCCGTGTAGTGCACCGCGATGGCGCCGTAGACGGCGTGGGCCCCGGTGGCGAGCGACCACAGGACCTGACCGCCCTGGAAGGTGTTGGCACGGCCGCCGCGGACGGCCGTCTCGCTGGCGGTGGGCAGGCCGAGCGGGCTGTCCGGTCCGCCGACGGCGCGGTAGCGCTCGCCGATGGCGCCGTAGACGGCGTGGGCCCCGGTGGCGAGCGACCACAGGACCTGGCCGCCCTGGAAGGTGTTGCCACGGCCGCCGCGGACGGCGGCCTCGCTGGTGGTGGGGAGGCCCAGGACGCCGTCAGGTCCGCCGAGGGCCGTGTAGCGGGCGGCGATCGCGCCGTACACGGCGTGGGCCCCGGTGTCGAGCGACCAGAGGACCTGGCCGCCCTGGAAGGTGTTGGCGCGGCCGCCGCGGACGGCAGCCTCGCTGGTGGTGGGCAGGCCGAGCGGGCTGTCCGGTCCGCCGACGGCGCGGTAGCGCTGGCCGATCGTGCCGTAGACGGCGTGGGCCCCGGCGGCGGCGGACCACAGCACCTGGCCGCCCTGAAAGTCCTGCGCATGGCCACCGCGGACGGCCGCCACCGGACCGGTGGCGACCCCGAGCGGACCGGTCGCTCCGCCGGCTCGCTTCCAGGCCTCGGTGATCGCGGCCGAGGTCGCGAGGGGGGCCGTCGGCTGGACCGTCGCTCCGGCGCCCCAGAAGGACACCTGCTTGTCGGCGCCGGGCCAGGACAGGCTGATGTGGACGTGGTCGGTGTGCGGGTTGCTGCCGGTGTACGGGCGCCAGCCGGCGTCCGCGTTGTACGCCGACCAGGTGAAGCGGTTGTAGATCATGTACATGATCCCGAGCCGCCGGGCGAGCGCGTACTCGTTGCCCTGGGCGTCGGTCGCGAGCAGCCACGCGAACAGGTCCTTGGCGGCGGCGTCCTGCGTCGCGTCGAAGGCGTTGACCCGCCAGTCCCAGGCGCGCCCCTCCTTGTGCTCGCTCGTGCCGCCCACCGTGCAGGCGCGCACGATGCCCGAGTCGCCGGTGCCCGCGTAGCTGGCCAGCACCAGGGACCGCAGCGCGGCTGTCCCGGCCTTCTCGGTGGGGCTGCAGGTCGCCTGCCCGTCGTACTTCGCGAGGGCCTCGACCGGCACGCCGGCGAAGCCGGGGGTCGACGGCGCAGCGGTGGCACCGGGGCCGGTAAGTCCGAGGAGCAGGCTGGCGACGACGGCGAGGACAGCGACACCGGTGGGCCGGGTGAGGCTCGGCCGGGCGGGGCGGAGCCGGACGGGGCGGAGCCGGACGGGGCGGAGCCGGACGGGGCGGAGCCGGACGGGGCGGAGCCGGACGGGGCGGAGCCGGACGGGGCGGGGCATAGCACTTCTCCCTGGATGGGGGCGGGACCTTCTCCTGCTTCGGCGTGTCGCGCCGTCGGCCTGAGCGCTCCAGGCAACCGGATCTGTGCTCGGCCCTACAGGCCGTGGGCCGATCGGACGAACCACAGGTGCCGCGGACCGGGCCAGTCAGCCGCGGCACCGTCCCATGCAACACACTGATAGCACCAGCCCCAACTGCCACAGCCGCCGGCTCGCAGTCCCTCAGCCCCGCAGCGCGCCCCACGGAGGAGCCATGGCCCGGACCGCCGCACCCCGGCTGGTGTCGTCCCGGTGGACGCACGCCGGCTGCGCCGGACTGCTCCTGCTGGGCCTCACGGGGTGCGGCGAGCAGGCGCCGGCGGCCGACCGCACCAGCAGCGCCGCCGCGACGGTGTCGACCCCTGCCGCCCCGGCTCCCAGCCCGTCGCCCCTGACGGAGCCGGTGACCACCGCCGCGCCCGAGGCGACCCCGGTGGCCCCGGCCCCGCCGTCGCCGCCCGGCCCCGTGGCCGGCCCCCTTGCCGAACCCCTGACCGGCCCCGTGACCGCGCCCGGCGGACCCCTGGCCCTGCCGCCCGGACCGGCCCTACCGCCGGTCCCTGCTCCGCCGCCCGCCCCCGGGTCGCTCGCCTCGCTCGACTGGGCCGGCCGGGATCATCCGGCGGCCTGCGCGTCGCCCCAGGTCGGCGCCGCCGTGGCCGGTGACCTCGACGGGGACCAGGTCGACGAGGTGGCGGTGCCGGTCAGCTGCCCGTACGGCGCCCCCTCGAGCGTCCTCGTCTACGCCGGGGACGCCGCCGCGCCGCGGTTGCTCGGGGACGCGCTGCCCGCGCAGGAGCGGGCCCGCGGGCAGGCCGTCGAGGTCCGGGACGGCCACCTGGTGGTGGGCGCCTTCACCTGGAAGGACGCGCCGCGCTCCGGCGAGCCGGACACCGCCGTGACCACCCGGTGGGTCGTCCAGGGAGACCAGCTGGTGCGCACCGACCGCTGGGAGGACCCCGCCCACCTGCTCGAGGTGGATGAGGAGGACTGACCCGTCGCGCCCCGGTCCGCGGCTCCCGGACGGGGCCCGCCGGCCGCTATGCTCGGGCCGCCCGCCGCCGAGTCGAAGTGAGTGCATGAGCGACCTGACCCGCCCCCGGTCCCGCGACGTCGATCGCGAAGCCGGACGACCGTCGGGGCTGGCCGCGGGGCTCCTGCGCGAGGCGCGGCCCAAGCAGTGGGTCAAGAACGTGCTGCTGCTGGCAGCGCCCGGCGCTGCCGGCGTGCTCACCGAGTGGGAGTCGCTCGGGCCGGTCCTGCTCGGCATCCTCGCCTTCTGCCTGACGGCGAGCGGCGTCTACTACGTCAACGACCTGCTGGACGTGGAGTCCGACCGGGCGCACCCCGTGAAGAGCTCACGTCCGATCGCGGCCGGCATCGTGCCCGAGCCGCTGGCGAAGGTTGTCGCGGCCCTGCTGTTCCTCAGCGGGATGGTGCTCGCGTGGCTGGTCAGCCCGGCGTTCCTGCTGGTGCTCGTCATCTACGTCGTCATCACGACGTCGTACTCCTTCCGCTTCAAGCACGTGCCGGTCGTCGACCTCGTCCTGGTCTCGGCCGGGTTCCTCATCCGCGCGATCGCGGGCGGCGTGGCCGCCGACGTCCGGCTCTCCCCGCTGTTCCTGCTGGTGGCCGCCTTCGGCTCGCTGTTCATGGTGGCGGGCAAGCGCCACGGCGAGTTCCGCGAGATGGGCGAGGAGCGGGCGGCCACGAGGGCGTCGCTGTCGGCCTACTCCGACGCCTACCTGCGCTACGTGTGGTCGATCGCCTCGGCGGTCACCATGGTCGGCTACAGCCTGTGGGCCTTCCAGCTGTCGCAGGGCCGGCCGTCGCCGATCTGGTACGAGCTGAGCGTGGCGCCGTTCGTCGTCGCCCTGCTGCGCTACGCCTACCTCGTGGAGGGCGGCGAGGGGGGTGAGCCCGAGGAGCTCGTCCTGTCCGACCGCCAGCTCCAGCTGTTCGGACTGGTGTGGGCGCTGCTGTTCGCCGCGGGCGTCTACCTCAGTGACTGACCAGTGACCACCGACTGACCGACCCCCAGGGAGCTCTCGCACCATGCGCAACGCCGTCGGCAACGTCCAGTCCGTCCTCGTGCTGGGCGGCGGATCCGACATAGGCCTCGCCGTCGCGCGTCGGCTCGTCGCAGACGGTGCTCGCACGGTGGTGCTGGCCGGGCGTCGTCCCGAGGCCTACGCCGCGGCCGAGCAGGCCCTGCGCGAAACGGGCGCGACGACGGTGCTCTCGGTGCCCTTCGACGCCGACGACACCGACAGCCACCCCGGCGTCGTGCGCGGCGTCGTCCAGGAGGTGGGGGACCTCGACGTGAGCGTCGTGGCCTTCGGCGTCCTCGGGGACCAGAGCGTCGACGAGCGCGACCCCGCCTCGGCCGTGGCTGTCGCCCGCACCAACTACCTCGGCGGCGTGTCGGCGCTGACGGTGCTCGCCGAGCAGCTCAGGACCCAGGGTCACGGCGCGCTGGTGGTGCTGTCCTCGGTCGCCGGGGAGCGGGTGCGTCGGTCCAACTTCGTCTACGGCTCCACCAAGGCGGGGCTGGACGGCTTCTCGACCGGGCTCGCCGACGCGCTCCACGGCACCGGCGCCCGCGTCCTCGTCGTCCGACCCGGGTTCGTCGCCAGCAAGATGACCGAGGGCATGGCGGCGGCGCCGCTGAGCACCACGCCCGAGGCAGTGGCCGACGTCGTGGTCGCGGGCCTCGCCGGATCCGCCACCGTCGTGTGGGCACCCCCCGCGCTGCGGGTCCTCATGAGCGTGCTGCGCCACGTGCCCCGCGCCGTCTTCCGCCGGCTGCCGCTGTAGGACGACGGTCCGCCACCCGTCGGCACCGCCCGGGCGGAGGATCGACGGCGGCACCGGATCGTGGGACGGTGCGAGGCGTGCGAGGCGCGCGGGCACAGGAGTCGCAGGCGGCTGCACCGCGTCCTCGGGGCCGCGTGCTCGACGCCGTCCTGGCGGTCCTCGTCTGCCTGGCGCCGCTCGCCCTCGTGGCGCCGGCCTCCGCCGCGGGCTGCTCCGTGCACGGTGCGATCGGCGCCTACTGGAGCTCGGTCGGCGGCGACGGCTCCTTCCTCGGCCCGTGCGTCACCGGTGAGCAGGCCGTCCCGGGCGGCGTCCGGCAGCGCTTCCGGTCCGGCTCGGTGCTGTGGAGCCCGGCCACCGGCGCACGCAGCGTGCACGGCGCCATCGAGCTGGCGTACGACCGGGCCGGCGGCCCCGCCTCCCGGCTCGGGCTGCCGACCACCCACGAGACCCCCACGCCACACCGGACCGGCGCGTTCCACCACTTCCAGGGCGGCTCGGTCTACTGGAGCCCGTCGACGGGCGCGCACCTCGTCGTCGGTGGGGTGCGCGACACCTGGGCCGCGCACGGCTGGGAGGACGGCCCGCTCGGCTTCCCGCGCTCCGGCGAGGTGGCGCGCGGCCCCGGCGTGCGCGCCGACTTCGAGGGCGGTGCGGTGCTGTGGTCGCCGTCGACCGGGGCCCATGCCGTCCGGGGGGCCATCGTCCGCCGCTGGGACGAGCTCGGCGGTGAGCTGGGCCCCGTCGGCTTCCCCCTGACGTCGGAGCTGGTGACACCGATCAAGGCCGGTGCGTTCAACCACTTCCAGGGCGGCTCGGTCTACTGGAGTCCCACCACCGGTGCGCACCTCGTCCTCGGCGCCATCCGCGAGCGGTGGGCCGCGCTCGGCTGGGAGGGCGGCTGGCTCGGGTTCCCCGTCACGAGCGAGCAGGCCGTGCCGGGCGGCGCCCGCAGCGACTTCTCCGGCGGCAGCATCACCTGGGACGGGCGCACGGGCGCGGTCACGGCGACCCCGGGTCCGCGCCCCTCCTCCCAGAGCACGGTGCACACCGTCACGGCCGCCGACCTGCCGGCGAGCTGGCGGCCCGGCTGCCCGGTCGGGCCCGCCGACCTGCGCCGGCTGCGGCTCTCCCACGTCGACCTCGCCGGCGCGGACCGGACCGGCGAGCTGGTCGTCCACGCCGACGAGGTGGTGCCGGTGCTGCGGATCTTCGCGCGGCTCCACGAGGCCCGCTTCCCGGTGGCGCGCATGGAGCGGGTGGACGCCTTCGGCGGCTCCGACGCGGCGTCGATGGACGCCAACAACACCTCCGCGTTCAACTGCCGCCGCAGAACCGGCGGGACCGCCTGGTCCGAGCACGCCTACGGGCGGGCGGTCGACGTCAACCCGGTGCAGAACCCCTACGTCAGCGGGACGACGGTGCTGCCGGAGGCGGGGCGGGCCTACCTGGACCGCAGCCGCGTGCGACCCGGCATGGCCGTGCCCGGCAGCCCCGTCGTGGACGCCTTCGCCGGGCAGGGCTGGGGCTGGGGCGGGCTGTGGTCCCGGTCGCGGGACTACCAGCACTTTAGCCGGTCCGGTCGCTGACGAAACGTCCGGAGGAAAGGACCCGGACAGGCCCCGCGGGGTTTGACGTGGGGCGGACGGCAACGCACTGTGCTGGAGTGCACCCGCTCACCCCCGTCCTCCTGGCTGCGGCCTGCCTGCTGCTGCTCGCCGGGCTCGCCAAGCTGGCCCGTCCGGCTCCGACCAGCCAGGCGCTGCGCACCCAGGGGCTGCCGGACCGGTCCGAGCTGGTGCGGCTGCTCGGCGCGGCCGAGGTCGTGGTGGCGCTGCTCGCCCTCGCCGACCTCCCCCTCGGCGCCGAGCTGGTGACCCTCCTCTACGTCGGGTTCACCGCCTTCGTCGCCGCTGCCCTCGTGCGCGGCCGGCCGATGACCTCCTGCGGCTGCTTCGCCGAGCCGGACGTGCCGCCCACGCCGGTCCACGCCGTCCTGACCGCGGCGCTCGCGGGGGGCTGCCTGATCGCGGCGCTCGCACCCGCGACCGGCCTGCCCGACCTCGCCGCGGCGCCCCTGGCCACGGCCGTGGCGGCTGCCGGCACCGCCGGTCTCGTCACGTGGCTGAGCTACCTCGTCATGGCCGAGCTGCCCCGGGTGCTCGCCGAGCTCGCCCGCACCGCGCCTGCGACGGCGGGGGCGGCCCGATGACCGCGCTCATCGTCGGCCTCACCGTCGCCGTCCTGCTGCTGGCCGTCCTGGTGGCCGGTCTGCTCCGGAGCCACGCCGAGATCCTGCGGTCCCTGCACGAGCTGGGTGCCGGGCGCGAGGACACCGCCCCGGGCAGCACCCAGGACATCCCCTTCACGGTCCGCCCCGGCATCGTCGAGCCGGGGGCGAGCGTCATGGGCATGCCGGCGCACGACGTCTCGGGCGTGACCACGGGCGACGAGGCGACGCTCATCAGCGTCGTGGGCTCCGGCCAGGACACGCTGCTGGCGTTCCTGTCCAGCGGCTGCCTCACCTGCCACGCCCTGTGGGACGAGCTGCGCAGCGGTCGTGACCTCGGCCTGCCTCCCGGCACGCGGCTCGTCGTGGTCACGAAGGGACCCGAGCGCGAGAGCGAGTCGGCGGTGCGCGAGCTCGCGCCGCAGGGCTACCCCGTCGTCATGTCGACCGAGGCCTGGGACGACTACGGCGTCCCCGGCAGCCCGTACTTCGTGTCGGTGGACGGCGAGGCAGGCCGGGTCGGCGGAGAGGGGTCGGCCACCGCGTGGGAGCAGGTGGTCCGGCTCGTCACGCAGGCCTTCGAGGACCGCGTCCTGCACCGGGAGCGTCCGTCGGCGGAGGACCGCGGCGACGGAGCCCACCGCGAGGCCCGGGCCGACCGGGAGCTGCTCGCCGCCGGCATCACGCCCGATCACGACAGCCTCTACCTCGCCCCCGACGACGCCACGACCGCGTCGCGGCGGGACTGAGCCCGTGGACGCCGCCACCTGGGCGCTGGTCGTCGGCGTCCCGGCTGCGGCCGTAGCCGCCCTCCGGTCGATGTGGTCGCCTTGAGGCGAGTCGATGCTCTCGAGCATCACCCCGCTCGGTGAGCGGGGCCGGTCCGGCCGCTGGTCGGTCACCGTCACGGCGTACGTCCTCGGCTCGGCGATGGGGGGCGCGGCCGTCGGCGCGCTGCTCGGCGTCCTCGGCTGGCTGCTGCCGCTCGAGCGGGCAGGCGTCGCCAGCATCGCGCTCGTCCTCGTGTCCGCCGCCGCTGCCGCGGCCGTCCTCGTCGAGGTCGGCGTGCTGCCGCGACTGCCCAGCATGCACCGGCAGGTCGACGAGGACTGGCTGCACCGCTACCGCGGCTGGGTCTACGGGCTCGGCTTCGGCGCGCAGCTGGGAGCGGGGGTCGTCACCATCGTGACCTCGCCGACCGTCTACCTGACCGGCGCGCTCGCGCTCCTGACCGGCTCGCCGCTGCGCGGCGCGGCCGTCGGCGTCACCTTCGGCGTCGTCCGCGCGCTGCCGGTCGTGGTCGCCCGCCGGGTCACCACCACGGCACGGCTGGTCGCCGCCATGCGCCGGCTGTCCTCGCTCGAACCCGTCGGCCGCGGCGCTGCCGCGGTCGCTCTCGCGTCGGTCGCTGCGGCCGGCACCGTCCAGCTGCTGGGAGGCGCGTCATGAAGCTCCGTGCGCACGGGATGGCCGTCGAGCCGCCCCCGGGGTGGGAGGTGCGGATAGGCCGTCGCACGCCCGAGGTCGGCGAGCCGGAGGCGCGGCCCCGCCCGGTCCTGCACGCTGCGACGATCCCGCTGCCCCAGGTGCGCGGCGACTTCGGTGGCGGCGTGACGGGCCTGCTCAGCGCCGAGGACGTCTTCGTGTCGCTGTTCGAGTTCGAGCCCGAGGCCGTCCGGACGCCGCTGTTCGCGACGACGGGACGGCCGACACCGAGCGCCGCCGACTTCTCCCCGGCGGGGTTGCAGCGCACGATCCCCGGCCAGTCCGGGCGGCAGTGGTTCTTCCAGGAGGCCGGTCGCGCCTTCTGCCTCTACGTGGTGCTCGGCAGCCACGCCCGCCGGGCCGGGCTCGTGCCCACGGTGCGCGCGCTGATCGACACCCTCGACCTCGACACGGCGGTGCCCCGATGACGGACGTGATGACCGGTCCCGCGCCGACCCCCGGCACCGACGAGGTGGTCGCCGGCGACCTGGCCGTGCCGCCGGCGGCCCGGCGCACCCTCGTCGAGCGCACCGCCGGCCTGCTCGACCGTGGGCCGAGCCGCCGCAGCTTCCTGGTCCGCTCCGCCGTGGTCGGCTCCGCGCTGACGGTGGCGCCACTGCGGTTCCTGCTGCGGCCGGGCACGGCCTACGCCGCGGTGTGCGGGACCGACTCGGCCTGCGCGTCCGGCTACACCGTCT
>JAABUN010006614.1_pt1 | contig 13178 bp, 12 predicted proteins | sample 5559311 | NCBI WGS metagenome assembly JAABUN01 (sample SAMN10711877, study PRJNA513370) | rock metagenome | isolation source: Antarctica rocks | place: Antarctica: Victoria Land, Siegfried Peak sud | reverse complement strand
AAGCGTTGTCGAGGACGAAGAGCACCTGGCTGTCGGTGCCGCGGCTCCCGGGGCCATGTTGACGACGCAACGATGTACTTCAGCACAGCCAGGCCCTATCGGTGCCGGGTACAGGCGGCCCTGCCCTGCCGTTAGCCGCCGCCGCCCCGACAGCCCTGAGCAGTCGCGCCATCCGCTCATCGGCTATGAGCGGTCGCGTCGGTCGCTCATGCCGGGGGAGAACCGAGCGGACGTAAGTCCGGTTCTGCTCACCTGGAGCTGGCTCCCCCCTCGACCATGCGTGTCGAGGCGGCACTGGTCGTGGCCTTTACGGCGCCCACAAGACGCGGTCGATTCTCTCCGCGGCCTCTTGCGCCAGCTCGGGGACGACGTGCGAATACGTGCCGAGGGTCAGGCTGATCTGCGAGTGCCCGAGAATCTGCATCGCCACCCGAGCCGGCACGCCCTGCTGGAGCAGCAGGGTCGCGGCCGTATGACGGGCATCGTGCAGCCGGGCGTCGCGAACGCCGGCCAGCGCGAGCAGTGCCTTCCATGACTTCCAGTCCGAGCCCGGGTCGATCGGCCGGCCGTTGACCTGTGCGAACAGGAGCCCGTGCTCCTGCCACTCAGACCCCGCGGCCAGTCGCTCCTCGAGCTGCGCCGCCCGGTGAGCCCGCAGGGCGTCGCGTAGGCCGTTCGGGAGCATGATCGTGCGGCGGCCGGCCCGGCTCTTTGGCTCGTCGAAGACCAGGCCCTTGCCGACCAGGCGCTGCATCGATCGCTTCACCGTGAGCGTCCCGGTGTCGAGGTCTATGTCCTCCCAGCGAAGCGCAAGGGCCTCGCCCTGCCGGAGGCCGAGCGCGAGCGCGACCGACCACCGAGCCTCGTTGCGCAGCCCTCGCGCGGCGGCCAGCAGCGCCCGAGCCTCCGTCGTGCTGAAGGGCACGACCTCGTCCCGCCGCAGCGACGGTGCGTCCACCAGCGAGCAGACGTTGCGCGCGATCTTGCCCCGCTGCATCGCGACCTTGAGCGCCCGCGAAAGGATCCGGTGCAGCTGCAGGATCGTGGAGGATGCGAGGCCCTCGTCCGCGAGCTCGATGTACCAGGCCTCCAGGTGCTCCGGCTGAAGCCGGTCGAGCCGGTGGTGTCCGACGGCCGGGATGATGCGCGAGTTGACCTTGCCGCGGTAGCTCTGCAGCGTCGAGGCCCGCACCTTGCGGATGGCGATCGTGTCGAGCCAGTGGCCGAGCCACTCGGCGACCGTCGGGGCGCGGCCGGCAGCCTGGACCACCCCGCTGTCGCGCTGCTGCTCGAGGGCCCGCACCTTGCGGACGACCTCAGCTCGCTTCGCCGCTGAGACGTGCCGCCGGTCTCGTTGTCCCTCGCGCTTGAGGCCCATCGAGACGTAGCCGTGCCAACGCCCGGCGGCGTCTTGGTGGATGGAGCTCTCGCCGTACGCGGATCGGCTCATCGAGGTCCTCGCCTTCGTGCTGTTGGAGAGTCGTCTTCACGCACGGCGGCCAGTGCGCCCCGACTGTGTCTGCATCGGGCTGCTCCGTCGGAGGGACGAGGCGAAGCTGTGGATTGCGTCGGCGGGGATGCGGCGGCAGCGGCCGATGTGCACCGAGGGCAGCTGGCCGCTCTGCAGCAGTTCGTACACCTTGGATCGGCCGATGCCCAGGGCTGCTGCAGCTTCGATTGGGGTGAGCAGGATCTTGTTCATGACGTGGTCCTCTGCGCTGTTCACGGTCGGTGGGGCACGCCCGACCCGAGGTGGCGCCTTGCCCCTCACCCTTGGTAAGTGCGCAAACAGACCCCGCTGTGACAGGAGCGCTTCACATTTGTGCAGCGGCAAGACGGGCGACGACGCGGGCGAGGGGCCTGGAGGGCAAGCCCAGGGCCTTGCCGGTGCTACCTATCGGTTGTAGCGCGTTGCCCGTTCCTGACAATCAGTGAGCTGGACCGTCGGTGACGGTTGGACGAACACCCTTGCCGGTGACCAGTCCGGCAAGGGTATTCGGCCTGGCCGCGACCCAACCGGTGACGTTCAGCAACCGACCAGCGGTGGCCCTGCCGGAACGCTGGAGGCCGAGCAGTGGAGTCGTGCAGTGGGATGTCCGGCGTCGAGCTGCGCTCAGGAGCGGTCAAGACCCGGTGGGCGGCGGTGTAGGCGGCCACGTCATGCCGGTAGACGACGCCGTGGCCCGGTTGGTCGGTGAACCGGGCAAGGAGGCGTCGACGTCGGGCCCGTGTCGATACCGCCGGACGTGCGGGGCCACGTACCGATGCAGGGCCTCCTGCCCCCTGCCGTACGAGGGGCCTGGCCACGCCCACCTCGAGCTGGGCAGGTGTGGGCTCGGGACGTAGGCCTGGCATCTGAGCCTGGCAACGGACAGCTGCCCCTCTGGCCGCCGAGTGGCGGCTTTGGACAGGCCGAGCTCGTTGGCACCTGCCCGACCTTGTGCTCGCGCAGACGAGCCACCTTCGTCGACGAGGGTGTCGCGCCGCAGGCGCACAGCCCCAGGACAGCGGTCTTGCCGACCGATGCCGGGAACGAGCGAGCAAGTTATGGCTTCGGGGCCCAGACCGGGCGCTGCGCGCCCGGCCCCGGGCCCCGTCGCCAGGAGTGAGATTGCTCGCCCGGGCGCGGGCGAGCAGTGGCAACGCGAGGTGCTACTCGCCGCGTTCGCGCCGCCAGTCCGCGAGCGCAAGGTCGACGGCCGTGTCGTTCTCCAGGATGCGGAGCTGAGGGACCCATTCGAGGTGCTGCTCCCAGCGGCGCCGGCCAGCTCGGGCGCCGCGGGGGTCGAGCAGGGAGTACCACGCCAGGCCGAGCAGGCACTGGAGATCAGCCACGACCATCTGGGTCTGGTGGTCGTCGGGGTGGAAGGGGTAGGCCGACAGCCGCTGGGCGGTTGAACGCAGGATTTCGCCGACGTCGGCGCCTGTGTCCGGCTCGGCGGTCACAGCCGGCAACGGCGCCAGCGGCTCCCAAAAGATCAGCACGTCGATCAGCAGGTCACGGGTCAAGTCGGGCAGCGCCGGATGTGTGGCCAACCAGCCGATCTGGCTTGATCCTTGGCCATGGTGGGCGGTGTGGCCGGGGTTGAGGCGCCGGCGATCGGCAACCTGGGGTCGTCCATGGACGACACCCTGACTCTGGAAGGGCCGGCCGCACAGACGGCCATGGATATTGGTGGACAACGACTGGAAAAAGTCCGCTGCCAGATGTCACAGACCCCCTCCCGGGCGCACTTACCACAGGTAAAGGGACCTTTGGGAGGAGATCATCGGTGGACTCAGACCAGCCGGAGCGTCCCGACGACCAGGGGCAAGGCGACAGTGCGAGCGGTGATGGCGGAGTCAGGACCGTGCGTCACCGCCGGCACCGGTTCCCGGCGCGCACGCGGGTGGTGAAGGCACGCTACGACGGCCATGAGTACGCCGCGCTTGCCGCCGCCGCAGCGCGGGCCCGGCTGACCCCAAGCGGCTTCCTGGCCGGCGCCGGGCTCGCCGCGGCCGGGCAGGGTGCAGCGCCGACGCAGTCGGTGGACCGCGAGCTACTGGCCGAGCTGTTGAGCCTGCGTGCCGCGATCCGGCGGTACGCCGTCAACGTCAATCAGGCCGTCGTCCTCATGCACAGCACCGGGGAGACGCCGGTCTGGCTGGCTCGCGCCGCTGCGGGCGCCCACCGCGCTGTCCTCAGCGCCGATGCCGCAACCCAGCGCATTGCACGCCGGATGGGCTGACCGCATGATCGGCAAGGTCTGTAAGCGCGGCAGCGACGTACGACGGCTGCTCGGCTATCTGTTCCGCGAAGGGCTGGCCGGTGAGCACGGCCTCACCGCCTCGCACACCGCACCTCGGGTGATCGCCGCGTGGGACGGCACCGACGGTCTCGAACCGCCACGCGCGACCGGCGGCGGGCGGGACCTGCGCCTGCTGGCGGCCGCGTTGAACGCGCCGCTGCTCGCCGCGGGCCTGCAGCGCGAGGACTGGAAGGCGGCCCGGCCGGTGTACCACCTGGCCATCGCCGCGGCAGCTGAGGACCGGCATCTGTCGGACGAGCAGTGGGCCGACATCGCCGCCGAGTACGTCGACCGGATCGGGCTGGCCTCGCCGGGCGACGAGGAGGCCGTGCGTTGGGTGGCGGTCCGACACGCCGACAACCACGTCCACATCGTCGCGACCCTCGCCCGGCAGGACGGGACGCTGGTCTGGCCGCGCAACGACTTCTACCGCTCGCGCGAGGCCAGCCGGGCGGTCGAGGAGCGGTACGGGCTGCGACCCACCAGCCCGGCGGACCGGACCGGTCCGCGTGAGGTCACCCGCGCTGAGCAACGACGCCACCGTGCCGACGAGGTGAAGCGGCGTGAGAAGGATCTGCCTCCGTCCGCCGGACCGGACCGGGACGTGCTGCGCCGCCGCGTGCGGGTTGCCGCGGCAGGCACCACCTCTCTCCCCGCCTTCTTCGCGCAGCTCGGCAAGGACGGCGTCCTGGTCAAGGAGCGGCGCAGCCAGCGCGACCCTGACCAGGTCACCGGCTACGCGGTGGCGCTCGCCACTGGTGGAGAGCCGGTCTGGTTCGGTGGCGGGAAGCTCGCCCCCGACCTCAGCCTGCCGAGGCTGCAGGACCGATGGGCATCGAGCTCGCCACGGCTGAACCCGCGACTGGCGCCGGGCGATGGCAAGCGGACGTCTTCGCTCAGCGCCTTCGAACGGGCCCGGCTCCTCGCCCACGCCCAGTTGGCGGCGGAGCACGCTGCCGAACACATCCGGGCACACGGCGATGATCCAGCCGCCGTTGCCGACGCCGCTTGGGCGAGCGCGGACCTGTTCGCCGCCGCAGCCCGCGTCACCGACTCCCGCCACCGCACGGGCAAGGTGACCCAGGCTGCTGACCTGTATGAGCAGGCAGCACGTCCGGTTCGTCGCCGTACGCCTCAGCCCACCCTCACCGGGCATCGCGTCCGCAGCGCTGCCGGCGCGTTGCTTGCCGTGCGACGGACGCTTCCCAGCGAGACCCGCCAGGTACTGGCGCTGCTCGGCCAGCTGCAGTCGCTGGCCGTCACCGTCGCCAGCATGCGGGAAGCTCAAGGCCAAGCCGCTCAGGCCGTCGCGGCCCGGGCCGCTGCCGAGCACCTCTTGCCCGCTGGGGGGCGGCAGGCACAGCCGCCCTCCATGGCGCCGGTGGTCGATCTCCTGTCCGTGCCACCGAGAGGCACGGCACCAGGCGAGGAGCACCGGCCGTCGGTCCACAGCCGGTAGCGGCGGAGGGCCCGCTTGGGTGACGCACTGATCAGCCACCAGCGCGGTGCGGACGGACCGGCCCAGCCTCCGGTCGGTAGGTTCGGAGCCCGCGCAGGGCGACAGAGAGCAGGGACGTGGCAGGGGCACGCAAGGCCAGCAGCAAGCCAGAGAAGTCGCTGGAGGCGACGCTCTGGGACGCCGCCGACAAGCTGCGCGGCAACCTCGAAGCGTCGGAGTACAAGCACGTCGTGCTCGGCCTGGTGTTCCTCAAGTACGTCTCGGATGCGTTCACTGCCCGGCGCCTCGGGCTCGAGACCGCGCTCGCTGACCCTGACTCCGACGACCACATCCCGTCGGAGGCTCGCCGCGAGCGCATCCTGGAGTCCCGCGACGAGTACAGCAGCCATAACGTCTTCTGGGTCCCGCCCCGCGCCCGCTGGGAGCACCTGCTCGACAACGCCAAGCAGCCCGGCATCGGCCAGTACCTCGACGAGGCCATGGACCTCATCGAGTACGAGAACCCGAGCCTCAAGGGCGTGCTGCCCAAGAACTTCGGCCGGCCTGACCTCGACAAGCGGCTGCTCGGGGAGCTCGTCGACATGATCGGAACGATCGGCTTCACGAACGTCGATCACGGCACCGACGACGTGCTCGGCAAGGTCTACGAGTACTTCCTCGGCAAGTTCGCCGGGCAGGAGGGACGCGGAGCCGGCGAGTTCTACACCCCGCGCAGCGTCGTACGCCTGCTGGTCGAGATGCTCGAGCCCTATGCCGGCCGGGTGTACGACCCTTGCTGCGGGTCGGGTGGGATGTTCGTGCAGTCCGAGGAGTTCGTGCTCGCGCACGGCGGGCGCCGCGACGACCTGGCCATCTACGGCCAGGAGTTCGTCGGCACCACCTGGAAGCTCGCCCGGATGAACCTCGCCATCCGCGGCATTGACGCCGACCTCGGCGACCGCTCCGACGACTCCTTCCACCGCGACCAGCACCCCGACCTGCGCGCCGACTTCGTCATCGCCAATCCACCCTTCAACAAGGACGACTGGTTCTCCGAGGCACTGGCCGATGACCCGCGGTGGGCGTACGGGACCCCGCCGCCCGGCAACGCCAACTTCGCGTGGGTGCAGCACTTCGTCCACCACCTGTCGCCGACCGGGACGGCGGGCTTCGTGCTCGCCAACGGGTCGCTGTCGTCCAAGCAATCGGGCGAGGGCAAGATCCGCCAGCGACTCGTTGAGGCCGACCTGGTCGACTGCATCGTTGCGCTGCCGGAGAAGCTCTTCCTCAACACCGGCATCCCAGTCTGCCTGTGGTTCCTGTCCAAGGGCCGGCACGGCAACGGTCACCGGGAGCGCCGTGGCGAGGTGCTGTTCATCGACGCGCGGTCGCTCGGTCGGATGGAGACGCGGACGCTTCGGGTGCTCGACGACGCGGACGTCGAGCGGATCGCCGGGACCTACCACTCCTGGCGGTCGCGCGATCCCGAGGTGTCGTACGAAGACGTGCCCGGCTTCGCGAAGGCTGCGTCCGCGGATGACCTCTCAGAGCACGACTTCGTGCTGACGCCGGGACGGTACGTCGGCGCGCTTGACGTCGCCGACGACGGCGAGTTGATCGCCTACAAGATCGCGCGGCTCCAGACAGAACTGCTGGCGGAGTTCGACGAGGGGCGCCGCCTGGAGGATGCAGTGCGGTCTGCTCTCGCACAACTCGCGCGTGGCTGAGCGCGCCAGGCTCGCAGACCTGGTCGCTCGCGGCTCGTTACTCGTCAACGACGGCTATCGCACCCGGGCCGACGAGCTCGGGCGACCGGGCATTCCTGTCCTGCGCGTCGCTGAGGTTCAGCAGGGGCATCTGACACCGACGTTTGGCGACCACGTGCTTGAGCGCTACCGGGCCAAGATTGCCGACAAGGTGTCCCGTCCGGAGGACGTTGTCGTCACCACGAAAGGAACCGTCGGGCGGGTGGCTCTCATGCCACGTGCCGCCGCCGACTTCGTCTACTCGCCGCAGGTGTGCTTCTTCCGCTGCCTCGACGACACCATCGACCCGCGATGGCTCTACTACTGGTTCCGCAGCCCGGAGTTCACGAGTCAGGCGGCGGCTGTGCAGAGTCAGACAGACATGGCCGCGTACATCAATTTGGCGGACATGCGGGCGATCCATATCACGCTTCCTCGGCCCACCGAACAGCGCGCCGTCGCCGCCACGCTAGGAACATTAGATGACAAGATCCAAGCGGATCGGCGGCAGATCGCGATTGCGCACGAGTTCGCCGCCGCGCTTTGTCAGTCAATCTTGGGTAGCTCCACAGAGGCCTGGACAAATTCTTGGCCCAGCTGTCGCTTGGACGACGTATTGTCCACCTTGGAGGCCGGAAGGCGACCTGCTGGCGGTATCAAGCAGGAGCAGGACGGCATACCGAGTATCGGGGCTGAGAGCATCGTCCAGGCTGGGTCCTTCGACTTCGGCAAGACGAAGCGAGTATCCAAAGAGTTCTTTGCGAGCATGAGACGAGGGCGGCTAGAGCATCTCGACGTGCTGCTGTACAAGGACGGGGGGACGCCCGGCAACTTCATCCCGCATGTGAGCGCCACCGGCCACGGATTCCCATTCTCAGTAGCCTCGATCAACGAGCACGTCTACCGCGTGCGGATATCGCCGCCGTACTCGCAGAGCTTCCTGTACTTCTGGCTATCGAGCCCCCGCCTGCTTGCGGAGATGAGGCGGCGGGGTACGGGCGCGGCTATCCCCGGGCTCAACAGCAGCGCCGTCCGAGACCTCCCGGTGCTGCAGCCGCCGCCCCACCACTTGTCGAAGTTGCAGGACGCGCTTGACCCGTTGCTTGACCTCATCCTGCGTTCGGCCAAGGAGTCGCGAGCGTGTGCGCAGTTGCGCGACGCACTGCTGCCGGAGCTGCTGTCCGGTCGACTCCGAGTGCCGGAAGCCGCAACGATCTGATTCAGATGCATGCGTTTACGCGTGCAGCAGCGTACGCTTGGCGCCATGGCGACGACGGTGCGGGTATCCGAGGAGACGCGAGCGAGGGCGGCTGCGCTCGCAGCCCAGCGTGGCAGTTCGATAGGCGAAGTAGTGGACGAGGCCCTTGAGGCACTGGAGACGGCAGAGTTCTGGCGAAAGACGCGGGAGGCTCTTGCCCGCCACCCTCAGGCTCTGGAGGAAGACCCCGTCTGGGAGCGCACGCTCCGCGACGGTCTTGACCGTGACTGAAGCCCGTCGCGGAGACCTGTGGCTGCTCGACCTCGGAGAGCCAGTCGGTCGTGAGCAAGGCTATGTACGGCCTGTCCTGGTCGTCTCTTCCGACGACTGGAACCGGCACGCGCCGACGGTTGTGGTGCTGCCCTTGACGAGAACGAGGCACGATCTGCCGACCCGGGTGGAGATCGAACCTGATCCTCGCAACGGACTGGACGCCACGTCCTACGCACGCTGCGAGGACATCCGAGGCGTGAGCGAGTACCGGTTCCACCACTTGATCGGCCGGGTCGACGTCGTCGTGATGACCACGGTGGAGCAGACGATGCGACGGTTCTTCGGTGGTTGACAGCTCCCAGGACGAGCGGGTTGTCACGCTGTCCTACGCGCGGACCCATCTGCACGCGCTGATCCGGGAGGTGCAGGCCGGAAGGCTCGTGCACATCCGCCGACGCGACGGCCGCAGCGCCACCCTCGTGCCGTATCGGCTCGACCCGGAGAAGACGAAGCCATGAGTGGCGGCGGGATCAGCGAAGGCGTCGTTGAGCAGGCCGCGCTCGACTGGTTCCGCTCGCTGGGCTACGCCACCCTGCCCGGGGCCGTCCTCGCGCCCGGCGGCACGGCGCCCGAGCGTTCCTCGTACGACCAGGTGGTGCTGACCGGACGTCTGCGTGACGCGGCGCTGCGCATCAATCCCGGCCTGCCGACGGGCGTGGCCGAGCAGGCTGTCACCCGCCTGCTTCGTGCGGAGTCGCAGAACGCCCTCGCCGAGAACGAGCGCGTGCACCGGCTGCTCACCGGCGGCGTCCCGGTCGAGCACCGCACCGCGACCGGCGAGGTCCGTACCGCCCTGGTGTGGCTCGTCGACTGGGAGCAGCCGGCGACCAACGACTGGCTCGTCGTGCACCAGTTCACCGTCGTCGAGGCCGGCAAGAACCGCCGCGCGGACGTCGTCGTGTTTCTCAACGGTCTACCGGTGGGGTTGCTGGAGCTGAAGAATCCCGGCGACGCGCACGCAACGCTGCGCGGCGCGTGGAACCAGGTGCAGACCTACCGTCGCGACATCCCGGCGCTGTTTACCCCCAACGCCCTCGTCGTGATCTCGGACGGGACGTCCGCGGCGATGGGCTCGTTCACTGCGGGCTGGGAGCACTACGCACCGTGGAAGACGATCGACGGGCGTGAGGTCGTCACCGACCGGCCAGCGCTGGAAGTGCTGCTGCGCGGCGTCTTTGACCAGCGCCGGTTCCTGGACCTGCTGCGCTCGTTCATCGTCTACTCCGACGAGCCGGCCGGGCTGGTCAAACGGGTCGCGAAGTACCACCAGTACTGGGCGGTCAACGCCGCGGTCGAGTCGACGATCGAGGCGGCCGGCCCGGACGGCGACCGGCGCGGCGGTGTCGTCTGGCACACCCAGGGCTCGGGCAAATCGGTCGAGATGTTGCTCTACGCCGCCAAGATCATGCAGTCGGCGCGCATGGGCAACCCGACGCTGGTCTTTATCACCGACCGCAACGACCTCGACGACCAGTTGTACGGCGAGGTCTTCGCCCCGGCGCGGATTCTTCCCGAGCAGCCGCGCAAGGCGGAGTCGCGCGCCGACGTACGCCAGGTGCTGTCCCGGGCGGCGGGCGGCATCGTCTTCGCCACCATCCAGAAGTTCGCCCCCGAGGTGAACGGCGACATCCACGCGGTGCTGACCGGCCGGCGCAACGTCGTGGTCGTCGCCGACGAGGCGCACCGCTCTCAGTACGGCTTCACGGAACGGCTCGGTGAGGACGGCGTCCTCCGGGCGGGCTACGCCAAGCACCTGCGCGACGCCCTGCCGAACGCGACCTACCTCGGCTTCACCGGCACGCCGATCGAGTCCACCGACCGCTCGACCCGCAGCGTGTTCGGCGACTACATCGACGTCTACGACCTCACCCGCGCCGTCGAGGACGGCGCCACCGTCCGCATCTACTACGAGTCTCGGCTGGCGAAGGTCTCGCTCCCGGCCGATGCACTCGAGACGCTCGACGCGCTGGCGGACGAGATCACCGAGGGCGCCGAGGAGGCCGAGGCCACCCGGGCCAAGACCAAGTGGGCTCGCCTGGAGGCGATCGTCGGCGCGGGGGACCGGCTCGACATGGTCGCGGCCGACCTGGTCGAGCACTGGTCGCACCGGCCCCGACCGGGCAAGGCGATGCTCGTCGCCATGAGCCGGCGGATCGCCGTCGAGCTCTACGACCGGCTCGTCGCCCTGCGCCCGGACTGGCACGACGACGACCCGGCCCGCGGCGTCGTCAAGGTCGTGATGACCGGCTCGGCCGCCGACCCCGCGCGTTACCAGCCGCACCTGCACTCCCAGGATGTCCGCAAGCAGCTCAAGGCCCGGGCCAAGGACCCGGACGACCCGCTGGAGATCGTCATCGTCCGGGACATGTGGCTTACCGGCTTCGACGCCCCCGCGCTGCACACGATGTACGTCGACAAGCCCATGCAGGGCGCCGGTCTCATGCAGGCCATCGCCCGGGTCAACCGCACGTTCCGCGACAAGCCCGGCGGTCTGATCGTCGACTACCTCGGCATCGCCACCAACCTGCGCCAGGCCCTCGCCGAGTACTCACCCACCGACCGCGAGCAGGCCGGCGTACCTATTGAGCAGATGGTCGCCGCGATGCTCGAGAAGCACGACATCGTCCGCGGTCTGCTGCACGGCTGCGCGTACGACGCCGACCCGCAGCGGCCCGCGGCGCAGCGGATGGCGGCGTACGCGACCGTGCTCGACGTCGTCATGAGCGACCCGGACCGCAAGACCCGCTACCTGGACCACGTCCTGGCGTTGACCAAGGCCTACGCGCTGTGCGCCAGCCGGGACGAGGCGCTCGCCATCCGTAACGACGTGCGGTTGTTCGCCGACGTCCGCGCCGCGATCCTCAAGATCGAGAACCCGGACTCCGGTCGGGCCGGCAGCAAGGCTGGCGTCGAGCTTGAGACGGCGATCGGTCAGCTTGTCGACGAGGCGGTGGTCGCCGACGCCGTCATCGACGTCTATGCCCTGGCAGGTATCGAGACCCCCGAGCTGTCGATCCTGTCGGACGAGTTCCTCGACGGCATCGCCCACAAGGACAAGCCGAACCTGCAGATGGGCATGCTGCGCAAGCTCCTGTCGGACGAGATCCGTACCGTGCAGCGCACCAACCTCGTGCAGGCCCGCCGTTTCTCCGAGCAGCTCGACGACGCGATCAACCGCTACACCAACCGAGCCCTGACGACGGCCGAGATCATCGCCGAGCTGGTGAAGCTGGCCAAGCAGATGCGCGACGCCGCCCGGCGCCACGAGCAGCTCGGGCTGTCAGTGGCCGAGGCTGCGCTTTACGACGCGATCGTGCAGAACGACGCCGCCGTGCTGCAGATGGGCGACGCCACGCTGAAGCGGATCGCCGTCGACCTCGTCTGGGCGGTCCAGCAGAGCGTGACGATCGACTGGAGCGTCAAGGAGTCGGTGCGCGCGGCCATGAGGGCCAAGGTCCGGCGGCTGCTGGCCAAGTACGACTACCCGCCGGACCAGGAGGACAAGGCCGTCGAGCTCATCCTCGAGCAGGCTGAGCTCTTCGCTAGTTCTGTCCCTTGAGATGAAGGAGAGTCATGGCGCTGCTGCGACGGGGAGATGTCATCCAGAACGAGGTCGAGCGCACTCGCCGCTATCGCGTCATCGAGCCGCTCGGAAAAGGCGGCTTCGGTGAGGCCTACCGGGTAGTGGAGCTCGACGAGCATGACAACGAGTACGAGGCCAGCTGCCTGAAGATCACCACACATGCCGATGCCTGGCACGGCGAGGCGTACTTCGGGGCTCTGTTGCGGCACGATGCGCACGTGGTGCGGACGCTGGACGCCTTTCCCGTGATCCTCGGGGCCGGAAGGGCGGCCCGCATGAGGTTCTGTATTGACATGGAGCTCATCGAGGGCGGCACCGTGCTCGATGCCTGCGCGCGAGGGGAACTGCCCTGGCCAGAGAAACGGATCCGGAGGCAGCTGGCGCTGCTCCTGCGACCATTGTCACTGCTCCATGAGCGCGGCGTGTCGCATCGAGACATCAATCCTGGAAACGTTTTCATGGGTTCCCCGTAACGTACTCAAACTCGGCGACTTCGGGTCACAAAGATGTCCATCAAGTCCACCGGCGTCCTCGCTGACCTCTATCATCCGCGATACCGACCGCCGAACCTCGGACAGCGCTGGGTGCCCTCTGACGACATCTATCAGGTCGGCCTCTTGGCGATGACGTTGCGCAGCGGTTGGGCCTGTGACAACACGACCGGCCAGGTCGGTGTCAACCAGGCTTTCGCGAAGGGGCCCCTCCGGGATGCCGTGAAGCAGGCCATCCAGACGAATCGACGGCAACGGTTCCAGATGCCGGGAGCATGATCACCGCACTTGCCTGAACACGAGAGCTTGCGCTGTTTCCCGCGGCGGACCGGAGTGTGTGTCGGACGGCTCGGTGGAGACGGTCTCGTCCGCCCGATCAGGAGGACAAGACCGTCGAGCTCATCCTCATACAGGCTGAGCACTTCGCGGCTCATGGGTATTGAGCCATGGCCCGCTTTCGTTTGAGCGGAGCGGCGGCGTCGAAGCGCGGGCCGTCCGACGTTGCGGTCGCGTCCCAGGTGCGGTGTAAATGACCTTCGGGCGGAGGTTCCTTCTCGTTGGTGATGGTAGGGGTTGGGTCCGACAGTTTCGGTGTCGGCTGG
>JAABUN010006613.1_pt1 | contig 13179 bp, 12 predicted proteins | sample 5559311 | NCBI WGS metagenome assembly JAABUN01 (sample SAMN10711877, study PRJNA513370) | rock metagenome | isolation source: Antarctica rocks | place: Antarctica: Victoria Land, Siegfried Peak sud | reverse complement strand
GCACGGGAAACCACATAGGACTCGCGGAATCGGACATCCACCCAGCCTGGACCGCCCTCGGGCCAGACGACCCTGGCGAAGAACAATGCCGTCGACCCAAGTCGGCTCAAGTGGATAGCCCAGAGAGCACTTATGAGCACCCGTTCCCGACTGTCCATCCTGCTGTCGAGGACCGCTGGCTTCCACGAGGAAGTCCTCTCCCTTCGCATCGAGCTGGCCTCGGTATTTCATGAGGTAGTTGCTGGAGTGTGTTCAAAGCCTAAAAGGTACCCCTGACCTGGGAAAATGTTGTTGCCAGACAGCAAATTCCACATACAAAGGAGCACCTTCCAGGTGAGCACTGTTACCGGTCCGATAGAAAGGGGCTACTAAAAAGGTAACGGGGACGTTGTTGCTCATTGGGTTGATCACCGACGGGCGGTCAGACTTACGTGGTGACCAGCACCGCGCCGGCGAGGGTAACCCCGCCGAGAAAAACAGTCGAGATTGCCCCTAGGATCAGATTGCGGCCTCCGGTGCGGGCCAAAAGCGGGATATCGATGCCGGTGCCGAGACCGAACATCGCCGCTGCCAGTAATAACGTCGCCATGACCGAGGCGACCTCCAGGACGGGCTCAGGGACGACACTCGTGGACCGGACCAGTACCAACACAAGGAAACAAACGACGAACAGCGGCACAATCGGCGTGGCCCTGCCGCTGATCGCGCGTTGCGGCCCCTCAGAGCGGCGAACGCCCATGGAAACGAAAGCTGCGACCGGCGCCAGGAGGACCACCCGGCCGAGCTTCACCACGGTGGCCACTGCCAATGCAGCGGCGCCGGCGGTGCTGGCCGTAGCCACCACCTGGGCCACTTCGTGGACGGCAAGACCAGACCAAATGCCAAACGTTTCTTCAGAGAGTCCCAACAGGCCGCTTACCACTGGAAGGCCGAGGATCACGGCGGACCCGTACAGCGTCACCATGGCGACAGAGCTGGCGACCTCGTCGTCGTCAGCGCCCACAATGCTCTGCATCCCGGCAATAGCCGAGGCACCACAGATAGAGAACCCGGCCGCCATCAGGGTGGAGGCGGCACGGCTGAGGCCGAGGCGCTCACCGACGTACCGGGTGAGGAAAAAGCTGATGAAGACGGAAGCGATGATGAGGGCAAGGACGGGGAATCCAAGGCGCAGGATCTCGGGTAAGGAAAGCTGTAGACCCAGAATGACAACGCCGAGGCGCAGGAACCGCTTGGTGGCGGTCTGGATACCCGGCCGGATTCGAGGGTGAAATAGGCCGATGTTCCTTATTAGCAAACCCAGTGCAAGGGCGATGATCAAGGCACCGATGAAGCCTTGCAGGCTTGCGAAAAATACGGCAATGGCTACGCCGGTAGCCATAACAAGGATTCCGGGGGCATGACAGACCACGGCCACGGCAGCCGAGCGCTTTAGAATCATTGAGCTACTTTCAGGAGGTATTTGGGCGTCTCGTCACAGCGCAGGTGGGGAGGGCAGTCCTTCCGAAGGCTAGGCCGCAGAAGGTTGCAACAGCGGGAGGACTGCCGCCGTTCCCGACGGGAATCCGTCGGGAACGGCGGTACAGAACCTAGATAAGCGCGTACTCCTCGAGGAAGGCGGTAGCAACCTCGGCGCTGGACTTCTTGTCCACCTGGACCATGGCGAGGTACTTGGTCAGGTTCTCGGTGGTCAGGGCCGCGGATAGCTTGTTGAGCGCGCTTGTCACGGTGTCGGTCGCCTTCGCCTCGCGGAGGATCGGAACAATGTTCTCAGAGAGGTAGAGGTTCTTGGTGTCCTCAAGGATGACCAGGTTCTCGGTCTCGATGACCGAGTCCGTGCTGAAGACGTTGGCGACATCAGCCTGCCCACTGAGCAGGGCCTCACGGGTCAACGGACCGCCGGCATCCAACGGCTTGAAGTCGCCGAAGGTGATTCCGTACAGTTCGTTCAGGCCGAGGAGGCCCTGGAACCGCTCGGCCCATTCAGGGCCGGCTGCCACGGTGAGGTCGCCAGCCACGGGTGCCAGATCCTCGATCGTCTTGAGGTTGTATTCCTCAGCGGTGGCAGGAAGGACCGCAAGGGTGTCCTTATCCTCGGCCTCGGATTGTTCCAGGGTGATGATGCCCTCGGGCATCACGTCCTGCAGCGCCTGGTACACCTCGTCGGGGCTGGTAATCCCCTCGGGCGCGCCGCCCTCGACGAGGGACGAATACAGGGCGCCGTTGTACTCGGGGAGCAGGTCGATGGAACCGTCCTTCAGTGCAGCCAGATACAGGTCGCGGGCACCGATGTTGAAGTTCCGCTGGACTTCGACGCCTTGGGCTTCGATGACCTGAGCATACATTTCGGCGAGGAGTTCGCTCTCCGGGAAGTTCGCCGATCCGATGGAGATGGTTTCGGCGGACACCGATTCCCCCGAGCCGCCTTGGTCAGCTAGTGGATCACCTCCGCATCCTGACAGGAGTACGCCGCTCAAGGCGGCGATTACGAGGGTACCGCGGATTTTCTTCGGCATGGTGTGGAGCATGGGGTCCTACCTTTCGGTCTGGTCGCTCGAACCCTATCCGGCGGAGGCGGAAGCGGTTTCAGCGGTAATCGGTGTGGCGCGGTTGGAGGAGGTTCGGGTGAGCGCCTGCCCGGAGACGCCCGGGGAGACCACAAGCCGTTGGATTGCAGCAGCACTCAGGTCCAGCACGATCGCCAGGATGGCGACGAGCACGGCTCCCGCGATGACGCGGTCGTACTGGTTGAGTGCGATACCGTCGACGAGCAGCCGGCCCAGACCGCTGAGCCCCACGTAGGACGCCACTGTTGCCGTCGAGACGACCTGGAGAGTCGCACTCCGGACACCGCTGAGGATCAGCGGGAGCGCCATTGGCACCTCCACGCGGAAGAGGATCTGAAATGGTCGCATTCCCATGCCTTTCGCTGCGTCGACAGCTGCTGGGTTTACAGCACGGAGGCCCGCGTAAGTGGAGGTCAGGATAGGGGGAATCGACAGGACCACGAGGGCGATGATGACAGGCACCAGACTGAACCCGATCAGGGTGACCAGCAGGATGATGAGTCCCAGGGTGGGCAGCGAACGGCCGGCGTTCCCTGCGTTGATGGCGATGAAGGAGAAACGCCCGGTGTGCCCGATGTACAGACCTATCGGAATAGCGATCAGCGCACCGATGAGCAGGGTGAGGAAGGTGTAGAACAAGTGGTCGAGCATGAGCGAAGGAAGGTTTCGGCTCGTTGCGAGATTCCAGTTGGCCGGGTCGAAAAGGAAGGGGAGCTCTTCCATCAGGCCCGCCCTCCGGCTCGGGTCCACGGCGTGAGCTTGCGCTGCACCAGGACGATGACGATGTCGCAGACGGCCGCCAAGAGCATCGACAGGACGATGCCGACGACAATCGGCGCCGCGTAGTCCAGTTGCTGTCCACGGAGGAACAGGGCTCCGAGGCCGCCCACTCCCAGCAGGGCGCCGACGCTGACGATGCTCACGTTCGCGACCGTGGCGACCCGGAGACCGGCCAGCATGACCGGCAGGGCGATGGGAAGCTCCACCCGGAGCAGACGGCGCACCCGGCGGTACCCCATGGCTGTCGCCGCCTGGGTTATGGCAGGGTCGACCGAGTTGAGGCCGTCCGCAACGACCCGCACCAGCAGCGCGACGCTGTAGATGGTCAGCGCGATGATGATGTTGAGCGGGGAGATCACCGAGGTACCGATGAGCACAGGAATGAGCAGGAACAGTGCCAGTGAGGGAATCGCGTAGAGGATGCTGCTCAGGTTGACCAGCGGGTAGTACAGCTTCGAGTAGCGGACGGCGATATATCCGAGGGGCAGCGAGATCACGATCGCGAGGACGACCGGAATCAGCGCGAGGACCACGTGTTGGCTGAACGCATTCCAGATCACCGTGGTGTTCGAGTTGATGTAGTCGATCATGGGGTGGCTGTTGAACGTTGGCGGCGCCGCTCATCGAGTTGCCGGACTAGGCTCTGATGGCGGATCACTCCGGTCGCGGTCCCGGCGGAGTCCACCCGCACGGCGATGCCCACTGGTGAGCTGATTGCGAGGTCGGTGACCACGCGCAGCGAGTCCGACGATGTGAAGGTCCCCGCCACGGGCAGCGGAGAGTTCCGGTTGGCCAGGCCGGGGCCCGCCCACCCGCGCGGCCGACCGGCCTCGTCGAGCACCAGTACCTCGCCGCCTGTGCGGACCGAGTCGACCGGATCAATGACGAGCGAGTCAGCGGCGTCGAAGGAGAGGCTGCGGAAGCCGCGGTCTCGCCCCACGAAGTCGGCCACGAAGTCGTTCGCCGGGCTCTCCAGCAGCTCCTGCGGAGAGGCGTACTGGGCGAGGTGGCCGCCTTCCTTGAAGACGGCGACCATGTCGCCGAGCTTGATCGCCTCATCAATGTCATGGGTGACGAACGCGATGGTCTTGCCCAGCTCGCCCTGGAGGCGGAGGAACTCGGCCTGCAGGACCTCGCGGACGATGGGGTCGACGGCGCTGAAGGGTTCGTCCATGAGCATCACCGGCGGATCCGCGGCAAGTGCCCGCGCGACGCCGACCCGCTGTTCCTGGCCACCGGAGAGTTGCACGGGGTACTTGTCGGCCATGGCTTCGGTCAGCCCGACACGCTGGAGTAGTTCCATCGCTTTGGCTCGGGACTTCTTTTTGTCGGTGCCGATGAGGTTCGGAACGGTCATCACGTTTTCGACGACCGTCCGGTGTGGGAACAGTCCGGCGTGTTGAATGACGTAACCGATGGAGCGCCGCAGCAGGGCGGCGTCCTGGGCGGTGACGTCCTTGCCGTCGATCAGGATCCGCCCACCGCTCGGTTCGACCATGCGGTTGATCATTCGGAGGGAGGTGGTCTTGCCGCAGCCCGAGGGCCCGACGAAGACGGTGATCTTGCCGGTGGGTAGTTCGAAGTCGAGGTTTTCGACTGCCAGTGTGCCGTCCGGAAAGGTCTTACTTACTCCGTCAAAGGTGATCAAAAGGCTCTCCAAGATCCTAGGCAGCAGCCTCAATCACCGGCTGTGAATAAGTTGATTCATCATTTCAGTAGATGAATGGACAGTCAACCAGATGTGTGAGATTACTTACATAACGAACACGTAAAGGACATCGCTGCTCCCATGATCGCTGACGCAGATGCCGTTCCGTTGGTGCTTGACGGCACCTCCCTCACAGTTGACGGCCTCATCGCCGTCTCGACCGGGAAGCTCCGCATCTCCGTAGGTGAAGAAAGTTTCAGATCGCTGGACGACATGCGTCTGCTCCTGGTTTCCGCCAGGACCTCCGGCAGAGTGTACGGGGCGAATACGGGAGTGGGGGCGAATCGCACCGTTGCCGTGGAGGCCGGTCAGGGCCGTGAGGACGAAAGTGCCGCTCATGCCCGCCGGCTACTGCTCAGCCACTGTGCTGGCGCCGGGCGGGTGGAGGACGATTCCACCGTGCGAGCTGCGATGGTGGCCCGGCTCAACCAACTCCTCGCGGGCGGGTCCGGAATCAGCAGCGCTGTAGCACGGGGACTTCTGGAGGCGATCGGGAGCGGATCCGTCGCCACGATCCACCGCTCCGGCAGTATTGGCACTGCTGACCTCGCCGGCCTCGCCGAGCTGGCCCTCACGCTGACCGGCGATCGACCCTGGCGCAGCGGTGGTATCCCGCCCGTGAGATTCGAGGATACGGACTCGTTACCGTTCATGAGTTCGAGCGCCGTGACGGTCGCAGCGGCATCGCAGGCGGTGGATGCCCTGAAGCGCCTGTTGGAGAGCGTGCTGGTGGTTGCGTCCCTATCCACGCTTGCGCTCGAGGGTTCGCCGGAGCCCTATTCCCACGCGGTGCACCAGGCCCTGAGGCGTCCGCACCAGGCCGGGGTCGCGGTAGCCATGCGCCGGCTCCTCGAGCAGAGGCCCGCCGTCGAGTCGGCGCGGCTGCAGGACCCCTTCGGCCTGCGGGCGCTGCCACAGGTGCATGCGCCGGCGCTGGACGCCTCAGAACGGCTGCGAGGCGCACTCGAAGCCGAGCTGAACGGGGCGGGGGAGAATCCGCTCATCACGTCGGCGGGAGCGCTGCACCATGGCCAGTTCCATCTGGCGACGCTGGCCGCCGCGCTGGATACGGCCAGGGCGGCGCTGTATCCGGTGATGTCGCTCTCAGCGGCACGCCTGGCACATCTGTTCCGGCCCGAGCTGAGCCGTCTGGCGCCGTTCCTTGCCTCCGGTTCGTCCGGCAGTTCCGGCCTCATGATCGCCGAGTATGTGGCACAGGATGTGCTTTCGGTCCTTCGGACGGCTCTCGCGCCGGTCAGCGGTGCAGGCGTGAGCGTGTCACTGGGACTAGAGGAGCACGCCAGTTTCGCCGCCCAAGGGGCGCGGCTGCTGCGAGAGATGACTGCGGAAGCGCCCATCGTGGTCGCACTCGAGGCTATCGCAGCGGTGAGGGCCCTGCGGATGGCACCCGAACGGCTCGGCGGCGGACCCGCCCGAGAGGCCTTCGACTACCTTGCGGCCGGACTGAACCCGGATCATGCCGACCGTCCGCTCGACGCCGATCTGGAACGGGTGCTCGACCTGCTTCCGGGGCTCGGGGGGTTTCTCGGCTAGCTGAGAAACCCGCCAGCCGGCTCGTCGTCCATCGGACGCAGTTCGTCGGCATAGCTCACCGACCTGCGGCGGATGACGCCGTTGCGGCCGATCGCATACTGACCCATCCGCCACAGCGGAGGCGAGTAGGCGTGGATGGACACCGAGCCGTCGACGGCGCCGGCCATGCGGTGCACGTGGTCCGGGCCGAAGGTGAAGGTCCGGCCGGCTTCGACCACCCGGCGTACGGGGTCGCCGTTCATGCGCGGATTGGCTTCGCTGACGGCACCACGGGTCACGGCGACGGCACCGGAGGAGATGTCGTGGTCATGCCAGCCGGTGTCGTCCTCGGTGTTCCAGCACAACAGCCAGACGTCGATGTTGCTGTCGCGGTACACCGAGGCGTAGTGGCGGCGCCCGCCCTCATGGTTGATGTGGTGCTCCCACAGTTCGGGGTGCTGAACCAGTTCGACGACCCAGTCCTGCAGTTCACGCCGGTTCATGGATCGTCCCGGCAGGGCAGGAACATCGGATTCAGTCAGGGGGGTTCTTTGCCTCGGTGCATTGCCGGTGATTGTCATCGCGGTGTTCCCTTCAAGAGATGCTGTGGATTGGCTGAAACGAGTGCGTGGGTGAAGGCCCGGCCCAGGCCGGGGTCATGGGGCTCGGCATATGGCCGGTCCGACCCGTGAACGATGGGATCGACGCCCACGACCCGAATGGTTGCGTCGATGGCCCTCGTGTCGTAGGAGGAGGTTTCGTAGTAGACCAGCGGATCCACGGCACCGAACGTCCCTCCCCGGGCCACCAGCCGCTCGTGATGTAGCGGGGCAAGTCCGGCAAGCGCCACGAAGGCGACACGGAGCCGGGGATGCTGCAGGCGTCCGACGGCGTGCCAGGCGAGCCATGAGGCGTGCAACTGGGAGACGTAGGGAACGAGGGCGGGCCACCAGGGCGGTGTATCGGGTGTCGACGGCGCGGGGCCGGGGTGGATCAGTAGCGGCTTGTCGATCCCCTGCACGATGTCCAGCACCGGCTTCAGCCGCCGAAGCGCCGCCGGGTCGGCGAGTGCGGTGGCCGGGAGTTGCAGGCCCACGATCCGGTCGTGCTCAAGGATCCGCGCCAGGCCCTCGAGGTCGAAGCCGGTCACGGGTGTCGCCGCCCAGACCAGGAAGGGATCGCCGAGGCCGATCGCCGAGTCGTGCCAGAGCTCGATGAGCTGGCGCGCCTCATCGAACGGCAGGTGCTCGATACCGAGCGGGCTGGACAGGGAGACCAAGACCCGGTCATTGCCCTCGGCGGCCTCGTTCCGGCGCCGCGTTTCGACGTCGTGCGCTTCCCGGTCCACGGCATAGGGCGCCTCACCCCCGCACCGGAGCGTCCAGCCGGTCAGCATCGGAGGGGTGCTCCGGCTGCGGAGGGCGTCGATGAAGGCGGCCGGCCAGAGGTGCTGGTGGCAGTCCGTTCGCATTTTCGACTCCTTCCCGAGTGAAACCACCGAAACCGTCCTGAGTGAACCGGTTCACCAACTCCTATTGAACCGGTTCACATCTGTCCTGTCAACCCTGGTTGTCGGCATCCGTCGCAGGGCACCGCGAGGGATGATCCCGGCCTCGTCCGGGCCGGCCCGAGGAGATTCCGCCCGGCGTATGCTGATCGAATGGCCTCGTCCGAACGAAAGACCCTCAAGGACATCGCAGATGCGGCTGGACTGTCGAAGGCCGCAACGTCGTACGCACTCCGGGGACTGCGCGGATCCGTTGCGACGCAGGCCCGCGTCCGGGCCATCGCGGAGGATCTGGGCTACTCGGTAGATCCCATTGCACGCGCCCTTGCCAACGGCCGTAGCGGCAACGTGGCGATCGTCGGCTCCCTCCGGGACATTTGGCGCCAGGGCTTGACAGTCATGCTGTCGGAAGCGCTGCGCGGCCACGAGCTGTCCTCGCTCATCGCGGATGTTGATGGCTCACCGCAGCGCGAGGAAGAAGTACTGCGGTCCCTGGTTGCCCAGCGGGTGGACGGCGCCATCGTGCTGCCTGTGGATCCATCGGCCGGCTACTGGGCGGATGTCCCTTCTTCGATGCGGGTTGTTTCCATCGGAGACGCCCTGACGGCACGGTCCGAGTCGGGCAGGGTGCTGTTCGATAACGAGTACGGCGTGCGCACGGCCCTGCAGCACCTGGCAGGCCTCGGCCACCGATCCATCGGCCTGCTCGCTCCCACGCTCCCCACGACGCCCGGACGGCCGGCGGAATTATTGGCCCAGAGCCTTGGCGACGCCATGGGGCTGACCGTCGCGGTCTCCTCCTCGCCCTCGGCTGTCAGCGGGGCCGCCGTCGCCGCCGAGCGGCTGCTCGCGGGCAACTCCCGGCCCACTGCCCTGTTCTGCCTCGGGGACTCGATCGCGTTCGGCGCCTATGGGGCCGCCCGGAACCTCGGTCTCAAGGTTCCCGATGATCTATCGATCCTCGGCTTCGACGACAGTGAACTGGCGGCCCTGGTCAACCCGGAACTGACGACCTTCGGTTGGGACGAGCAGGCGATCGTCGACGCTGCCGTCAGCGCATTGACCGCGCCCGAGAGTGCCGGGGCAGGGAACGGCACGGTGATGTTCCGGCCCGACTTCATCGCCCGAGGGTCTACGGCGCCTGCGAAAGCGTCCCACGGCCCCACCCGCTAGCCAGCAGCCGCTCCAGCGCGGCGATGTCCCTCCCGAAAGGACGGTCGCTGGTGCCCTCCGGCAGCAGGTTCGAAGCCCCGCTGAGCAGGGCGTCGAGTTCGTCAGGCAGGCTGAGGCCGGCTGCCGTGTCCGCCGCCAGTCGAATCCCCTGGATGACCGTCAGTAGCTCACAGGCCAGCACGTCCCGTAGCCCGGCGACAGCCCGGCCGCACGAATCCGCGGCCTCGACGGAGAAGCTCTGGATGTCCTCCTGCCCTGAGGAGGTTTCGATCGCTCCGATGGCTGACGGGCGCCCCCCGGCTACCAGGGCATGCACGACGCCGACAGCGCGTTTGTGCACCGCCACCATGCCCGCATGCAGTCCCGGCTGGCCGGACAACTGCCGGGAAAGGCCGGTGAGGTTCCCGTCCAGCAGGCGATGAATCCGTGCTGCCGAGGTCTCGGCAGCATGGATGATCGACACGCGCAGGCTGTCCAGCGCGGCCGCCAGGTCAAACCCGTCGAATCCCGCCGTTCCCACGAACCGGCCTTCCAGATAGGCGGGGGAATCGGTCACCCCGTGGAGCGCCCGGCCGACGGCGGCATCCGCGGCATCGAGGGAGCGCAACAGTTGTGCGACGGCAGTTCCCAGTACACGGAAGGACAGCGGAGACTGCAGTGCCCGGGGCGCCGGTTCGGGTCCGGAAAGCCGCCGGATGGCGCCGAGCACTCGGCCGAGTTCGACGTCGCCACGTGCCAGGGCAGAAGTGAAGGGGTCGCGGCTGGCCCCAATGAGGCACAGTTCGGCTGAGGTGAGCGCAACGGCCTGGTCCGCCAGCAGTCGGCCTTCGTCGATCCGAAGCAGGGCGAGGGCCGTGGTCACGGGGACGCCTTCGATCAGGGCGACGCCTTCCTTGGGGCCGAAAGAATAGGGGGCGATGCCCGCGGCCAAAAGCGCGTCGACCGCCGGGACCGTGGCGGAGTCGGCGGCCGGTCCGGAAAGGAACTCCCCGGAGCCGGCCAGTGCGCCGCCGAGATGGGCGAGTGGAATGATCTCCCCGGCGGCTCCGATCCGGGTGCTGGGGATGGCCGGATGCACGCCGGCATTCAGCAACTCCACCAGTCGAGCACAAAGCGCCGGCGAGACTCCGGCATCACCGCCCAGGAATGTCTGCAGCCGCACGGTCAGGACGGCCCGGGCCTCGGGCACCCCGAGCCACGGCGCCGACCCGACGGCCCGCGCCAGCATCAGGTTGTTTTGGTGCCTGGACTGTGCGGGCCCGTCCAGTCGCACCTCGCTGGCCGCGCCCATTCCCGTATTCACGCCGTACACCGGCCCGCCGGCCTGGAGCAGCCGGAGGACCTCGTCGCGGCGCACTCCGACGGAGGCCAGCAGATCAGGCTCGAGGAAGATCCGGCGGCCCTGGGCGACGGCGATAACCGCGGCAGCACCGAGGTCCTCGGCGCTGCCGATCCGCAGCACGGCGTCTACCGGTACCTCAGCATGGTGCCTCGTTCGGCCTGCTCCGCCTTGGTCAGGATCAGGTGGGCGACTGCCACGTCGAGGATGGAGAGTCCCCGGTGCCAGAGAAGGATGCGTTCATCGCCGTTCTCGCGCCCCGGCTTCTGCCCGCTGACGATCTCGCCCAGCTCGGCATAAAGCGTCTCGGGTGAGAGGCGGCCGGTGTCGACGTGGGGCCGCAGGGCTCCGAAGCGGCCTGACTGTGCCTCGCGCCAGTCATCCACGACGACCTTGTTCATGACGTCGAGCAGGTCCAGTTCGACGGCGCTGACGGTGCCGTAGGGGACCACGAAGGCTCCGGGTTTGATCGAGGCGGTGCGCAGGAGCGGCATCGGCTCGTGCAGGCGGGAGGCCTCGACCAGGATGTCCGCGTTGTCGAAGGCCTCCTCGGCCGTGTCGACGACGCGGACCGGCGTGCTGATCTCGGCGCGCAGCTGCTCGGCAAAGGCTTCCCGGGATTCCGGCCGCTTGCTGGTCACCCGGATCTCATCGAAATCGAACATGCTGTCGAGCATGGTGACGTTGGAAAAGGCGGTCCCGCGGGCGCCGACATGGCCGAGGACACGGGAGTCCTTGCGGGCCAGGTGCTTGGCGCCGACCGCCGTCATCGCGCCGGTGCGCACTTCGGTCACCAGGGTTGCGTCCATAACACACAGCGGCACGCCGTTGGTCGGATCGTAGAGGGTCGCCATCGCGAGCTCGCTGGGGAGACCCTGCAGGTAGTTGGGGACGAAGTCGCCGACGACCTTCACTCCGCTCACCCCGTTGGCGCCGAGGTTGGACACATGACCTCGCAGGACGTTGAAGTGGCCCACCCCCCCGTTGTCGGGCATCAGGTGCATGCGTGGTTCGAAAACCGTCCTGCCTTCGCCGTGGGCCGCGACGACGTCCTCCACGGCCTGGATGATGTCCGCCCGCGTGAGCTCCAGGGAATCGATGTCCGGCCCGGAAAGGAACCTCAACCAAATCTCGCGGTTACCCTGGGTCGCCATCCGAACCTCCGCCTGTGAATCGATTCATACACGAGTATTGAATGTGTATCATACTATTCATGGCGAACCGGATCACCAAACACTCGTTGCTCGCCGGAGGAGGGATTTCAGCATGCTGAATGAACAGCCTGCTGTCGCCCAGGCCCACGAGTGGCTGGTCGACCTCGCGCACCGGCATCGGGTGTCTCCTACTCAGCGCCGGGTGATCCAGTACATGCTCGCCTCCCTGCCAGAGGTGGCGTTCGCCTCGACGATCGACGTTGCCGAGGCAGCCGGCGTCAGCCAGCCCACGGTGACCCGGCTCGCCACAGCCTTGGGCTACGGCGGCTACCCCGAGTTCCGCAACGCCATCCGCGATGCAGTCCGGGCGCAATCGAGCCTCGCGGGCGGATCGGAAACCGGTGCGGGCACCGCGGTCCTCAGTTTCGAGCAGCAAAACCTCGCCGAACTCGAGCGGACCGTCGGCAGCGATCAGATGCAGCACGCCGTCGAGCTGCTGGCGAGCACCCAGCCGTTCGGCATCATTGGACTTCGCGTGTCCGCCGCGCTCGCCGGCTACCTCGGATACTTCGCCCAGCGCGTCCTTCCCGATGTCCATGTACTCACAGACGCGGCGTCGATGGATGATGCGATCCTGCAGCTGCATCACAACGGCGCGACGGCCGTGCTCGCGTTCGTGATGCCCCGGTATCCAGCGGCCACCGTTGAGGCGCTGGCACGCGCCCGCTCGCTCGGGATGTCGACGGTAGCGATCGTGGACAGTCCGCTGGTGCCGTTCGTCCGGGATGTCGATGCGCTACTGGTGGCACCGGTGGGTACGGACCTGGTGTTCGATTCCCACGCGGCCGCCGTCGTGCTCTCTATTTCGCTGCTGGACGCTCTGGCGGCCCGTGACCCACACCGCACCCAGGAACTGCTTGAGGCCCACGAGGAACTGGTGGAGCGCTGGGCCCACACGGGGCGGTAACCGTACGTGCTGCTTCCGGCGCCAGCTTCCCTGCGGGTGCCGTGGAGGAACGGCGGCGGCCACACCACGCAGGTGGCTGTCCGACCGTAAGATGACGGCACTTTCCCGGGCGGTGGCGCCTCCTTCAACTCGCGGGTAAGTATGTTGACGTCAACCGAAAACGGGGCCAGAAAATGGGGCCGGTAGCGCCGATTGAAAACGGGTTTACGAGGTTGTCGTTCTATTGCGCCGTACTGGCGGCGGGTGCGTGTTTTTTGAGCCGGTAGCTGTTGCCTTTGAGGCTGATGACGTCGGCGTGGTTGGGGCGGGTTTGGTCGATCGTGGCTGAGGCGGTGGTCAGGTCCCCGAAGGCATCGGCGGGCTCAGTCGGTCGTTGCAACACCCCTACTGATGCGAGGTGTTGTGCATGTGGTCGAAGAAGGAACTGATCGAGAAGCAGGCCCGGTTCTGG
>JAABUN010006612.1_pt1 | contig 13181 bp, 12 predicted proteins | sample 5559311 | NCBI WGS metagenome assembly JAABUN01 (sample SAMN10711877, study PRJNA513370) | rock metagenome | isolation source: Antarctica rocks | place: Antarctica: Victoria Land, Siegfried Peak sud | reverse complement strand
CGTCCCGCCTCCCTCACCCCGGCCCTCTCCCGGAGGGAGAGGGAGCAGAAAGCAGCGCCCATGTTGCAGTCCCGCGCCGCCTCCCCTACAACCCGCCCAGCCAGCGAGACCGGGCCTGTAATGGGCATGCCCGGCCGCGGCGCTTGCCCGGACGCCATCCAGCATCCGCAAGACCCAACGCAGGAGACCCAAATGCCCAAGCTCAAGACCAAGTCCTCGGTCAAGAAGCGCTTCAAGATCACCGCCACCGGCAAGGTCCTCGCCGGCCCCGGCAAGAAGCGCCACAACCTGATGGCCCGCAGCCAAAAGGCCAAGCGCGCCAACCGCGGCAGCCAGACGCTCACCCACGCCGACGGCCTGACCGTCAAGCAGTGGGCGCCGTACGGCATCGCATAGGAGGGCGCAGAGATGGCACGCGTAAAACGGGGCGTCACCACCCACGCCCGGCACAAGAAGGTTCTCGACGCCAGCAAGGGCTTCGTCGGCCGCAGCAGCACCAACTACCGCATCGCGCTGCAGCGCCTGGAGAAGTCCCTCCAGTACGCCTACCGCGACCGCCGGCAGAAGAAGCGCGATTTCCGCGGCCTGTGGATACAGCGCATCAACGCCGCGGTGCGCGAGCACGGCATCACCTACAGCCGCTTCATGGGCGCGCTGAAGGACACCGGCATCGAGATGGACCGCAAGGTCCTGGCCGCCATCGCCTACGACGACCCGGCCGCTTTCGCCGAGGTCGTGAAGCAGGTGCAGGCCGTCATGGCAGCCGCCGCCGAGACGCCGGCCCACGCCGGGACGGCCCCGGCCGTGATGGCTGCCACGGACCCGGCGCCCGCGCTGTAGCCGCGCGCCGTACTCTCTGGCCCGCCGCCGGCTTACGACCTAACAAGGGCCGCCCCGCAAAGGGCGGCCCTTTCCACGTTGAGATGCCCCGATGACCGATGACCTGGACGCCCTGCGCGTCGAAACCGAAACGGCGCTCGCCGCCAGCCCCGACCTGCGCGCCTGGGACGCCGTGCGCGTCGGCGTCCTGGGCAAGCAGGGCCGGCTGACCGGGATGCTGAAGGAGCTGGGCAAGGTCCCGCATGACGTGCGCCGGGAGCGCGGCGCGCGGCTGAACCTGCTTAAGGACGAGCTGGCCGCGATGATGGAGACCCGCCGCGCCGCGCTGGACGCAGCCGCCCTGGACGCCCGCCTGGCGTCCGAGCGCATGGACGTGTCCCTCCCCCCCCTACCCCGCGCCGCCGGCGCCATCCACCCCTTGACCCGCACCATGGAGGAGATGACCGCCATCTTCGGCGCGATGGGCTTCACCGTCGGCGAGGGCCTGGACGTGCAGACCGACTGGTTCAACTTCAGCGCCCTCAACATCCCCGCCCACCATCCGGCCCGCGCCGACCACGACACCTTCTACCTCCCCGGCACCCGCGACGGCCGCCCCTTGCTGCTCCGCACCCAGACCAGCGACGTGCAGATCATCTCCATGCTCAACCAGCCGCCGCCCCTGCGGGTGATCGCCCCCGGCCGCGTCTATCGCGCCGACCACGACGCCACTCACAGCCCGGTGTTCCACCAGTGCGAGGGCCTGGTGATCGACCGCAACATCACCCTCGGCCACCTCAAGGGCTGCCTGACAGACTTCCTCCGCGCCTACTTCGACATCCCCACCCTGCCGGTCCGCTTCCGCAGCAGCTACTTCCCCTTCACCGAGCCAAGCATGGAAGTGGACATCGGCTGGAACCGCAGGACCGGCGACCTCGGCGCCGGCGGCGACTGGCTGGAAATCCTCGGCAGCGGCATGGTCCATCCCCGCGTCCTGGCCAACGTCGGCCTGGACCCGCGGGAGTGGCAGGGCTTCGCCTTCGGCATGGGCGTGGACCGCGTGACGATGCTCAAGCACGGGATGCCCGACCTGCGCCCCTTCTACGAGAGCGACATGCGCTGGCTCCGCCACTACGGCTTCAACCCGCTGGCCCCCGTGGCGCTGCACGAGGGCGTGGCATGAAGTTCTCGCTGGGCTGGCTGCGGACGCATCTCGGTGCGAAGGCGGGGGACACCGACGCCGGCCTGGACGCCATCACCGACCGCCTGACCGCCATCGGCCTGGAGCTGGAGAGCGTCGAGGACCCCGGTGCCGCCCTGGCGCCGTTCCGCATCGCCCGCGTAATCGAGGCGGCGCAGCACCCCAACGCGGACCGGCTGCGGGCGTGCAAGGTGGACGCAGGCAGCGGCCCGGTGTCCGTCGTATGCGGGGCGCCGAACGCCCGGGCGGGGATGCTGGCGGTGTTCGCGCCGCCAGGCAGCCGCATCCCGGGGACCGGCATCACGCTCAAGGTCGGCGAGATACGCGGCGTCGAGAGCGCCGGGATGCTGCTCAGCCTCCGCGAGATGGGGCTGGGCGAGGACCATGACGGCATCGTGGACCTGCCGCCGGATGCGCCGGTCGGCACGCCCTACGCGGCATGGGCCGGTCTGGACGACCCCGTGATCGAGATCGGCGTCACGCCCAACCGCGGCGATGCCCTGTCCGTCCGCGGCGTGGCGCGTGACCTGGCCGCGGCAGGGCTGGGCACGCTCAAGCCGTGGCCTCCCTCGCCGGACGAAAAGCAGGCGGCTGCACCGGCCACATCCAAGGACGAGGTGAAGTCCCCGTCGTCGCTTCACGTGGAACAGGTGCCCGGCAAAGAGCCAAGCGCCGTCGCCTGGGCCATAGACATGCCCGAAGCCTGCCCCTGGGTCCTCGGCCGCACCGTCCGCGGCGTCCGCAACGGCCCCAGCCCGGACTGGCTGCAACGCCGCCTGCTGTCCATCGGCCTGCGCCCGATCAGCGCCCTGGTGGACGTGACCAACTTCTTCACCCACGACCTCGGCCGCCCCCTGCACGTCTTCGACGCCAACAAGGTGCAGGGCGGCGTGCTGCGCCTCCGCCCCGGCGCCGGCGAGACCTTCCGCGCCCTGAACGGCAAGGACTACACCGCCGACCCCGCGGATTGCGTCATCGCCGACAGCGCCGGCGTCCAGTCCCTGGCCGGCGTGATCGGCGGCGACGCCACCGGCTGCACCGACGCCACCACCAGCGTGTTCATCGAGTGCGCCCTGTTCGACCCCGTGCACGTCGCCCTGACCGGCCGTCGCCACGCCCTGACCTCCGACGCCCGCCAACGCTTCGAGCGCGGCATAGACCCGGCCCTGCTGCCCGACGCCCTGGAAGCCGCCACCCGCATGATCCTGGACCTCTGCGGCGGCACCGCCAGCGAAGTGGTGTCCGCCGGGGCCGAGCCGCCATGGCAGCGCAGCGCCACTATGCGGTTCGCCCGGCTGGCATCCCTGGGCGGCCTGGCCGTCCCGCCGGACGACGCCGTTGCGGCGCTGACCGGCCTGGGCTTCGCCGTGCAGTCCCGCACAGACGACGCCGTAACGGTCGCCGTCCCATCCTGGCGCAACGACATCGCCGCGCCGATCACGCTGGACCAGGCCCCCGGCCTGCCCCCGGCCCGCGCCGCCGCCGCCGCCGAGGGCTGCGCCGCCATCGAGGCCGAATGCGACCTCGTGGAAGAGGTCCTGCGCCTGCACGGCCTGGACAACATCCCCGCAGTGTCCCTGCCCACCCTGGCCCCGGTCCCGCCCGCCGTGCTGACCCCCCGCCAAGCCCGCACGGCGCTGGCCCGCCGCACCCTCGCCGCCGCCGGCCTGCTGGAATGCGTGTCGTTCAGCTTCATGGACAGCAGGCACGCCGCGGCGTTCGGCGACGCGCCGGACAGCCTGCGCCTGCTGAACCCCATCGCCTCCGACCTGGACCAGTTGCGCGCCACCCCGGTCGCCACCCTGGCCCTCGCGGTGCAGCGCAACGCCGCGCGGGGCTGGCCGGACGCCCGCCTGTTCGAGGTAGGACCGGCCTTCGACCCCACCGGCCAGCAGGTGGTCGCAGCCGGCGTGCTGGCCGGGCACACCCCGCGCCACCCGTTGCAGGCGCAGCGCCCGATGGGCGCCATGGACGCCAAGGCGGCGGTGCTCGACGTGCTGGCGGCGCTGGGCCTGCCGATGGACAGCCTGGCCGTGACGCCCGACGCGCCGGGCTTCTACCACCCCGGCCGCTCCGGCACCGTGCGCCAAGGCCCCAAGCTGGTCCTGGCCACCTTCGGGGACCTGCACCCCCGCGTCACCCAGGCGCTGGACCTCCCCGCCCCGGCCGCGGCGTTCGAAGTATTCCTGGACCGCATCCCCGAACCCAAGCGCCGCCGCCGCGCCGCCCCGGACCTGCCGGCCTTCCAGCCCGTGCGCCGGGACTTCGCCTTCCTGGTGGCCGCCGCCACCCCCGCCGACGCCGTGCTGCGCGCCGCACGCGGGGCGGAGCGCGGCCTGACCGCCACGGCCAGCATCTTCGACGTGTATGCCGGGGACAACGTGCCGGCGGGCCAGAAGTCGGTAGGGATCGAGGTCGTGTTCCAGCCGCGGGACCATACGCTCACCGATGCCGAACTGGACGCCGCGGGCGACAAGGTCGTGGCCGCCGTGACGAAGGCGACCGGCGGCGTGCTGCGATGACGCGCCTGCTGGCGGCGCTGCTGCTGCTCGCCGGCCCGGCGCAGGCCGCCGACGCATGGGAGGGCACCTATAACTGCTCCCAGGGCCGCACCGGCCTCACCCTCACCATCGAGCCGGACGGACCCGGCGTGTCGGCGCTGTTCCACTTCTACGCCGACCCGTCCCGCCCGGAGGTCCCGGAGGGCTGCTTTGCCATGTCCGGCCAGGTGGACCGGCGCAGCGGCCGGGTGGACCTGGCCGCCGGGCGCTGGCTGCTGCAGCCGTTCTTCTACGTCACGGTGGACCTGTCGGGCACGATCAGCCCGGACGGCGCGCAGCTTGCGGGCGGGGTATCGGGGCCGGGCTGCTCGGCGTTCGTGCTGCGCCGGGTCGCGGCGCCCGCGCGGGCGGCGCCGGCAGCCTGCACCCTGCGCCCCAACGTTGTTTCGCAAGCGCCATAGCTGACATTCCCGCGCAAACCCCTTACATCGGTGCCATGACCGACACCCCCCTGCACCTCATCCGCAACTTCTCGATCATCGCCCACATCGACCACGGAAAGAGCACCCTGGCCGACCGCCTGATCCAGGCGTGCGGCGGCCTGACCGACCGCGAGATGACCAGCCAGGTCCTCGACAACATGGACCTGGAGAAGGAGCGCGGCATCACCATCAAGGCGCAGACCGTGCGCCTCGCCTACAAGGCCAACGACGGCCTGACCTACGAGCTGAACCTGATGGACACCCCCGGCCACGTTGACTTCGCCTACGAGGTCAGCCGCAGCCTGGCGGCCTGCGAGGGCAGCCTCCTGGTGGTGGACGCCAGCCAAGGCGTCGAGGCCCAAACCCTCGCCAACGTCTATCAGGCCCTGGACGCCAAGCACGAAATCGTCCCCGTGCTGAACAAGGTGGACCTGCCCGCCGCCGAGCCGGAAAAGGTCAAGCAGCAGATCGAGGATGTCATCGGCCTCCCCGCCGACGACGCCGTGATGATCTCCGCCAAGACCGGCCTCAACATCGAAGGCGTGCTGGAAGCCCTGGTGACGCGCCTGCCGCCCCCGACCGGCGACGCCGACGCGCCGCTGAAGGCCCTGCTGGTGGATAGCTGGTACGACCAGTATCTCGGCGTCGTCATCCTGGTGCGCGTCAAGGACGGCCGCATCAAGCGCGGCCAGAAAATCCGCATGATGTCCAACGGCGCCGCCCACAACGTCGAGCAGGTCGGCGTCTTCACACCCAAGATGATCCCGACCGGCGACCTCGGACCCGGCGAAATGGGCTTCATCACCGCCTCCATCAAGACGGTCGCCGACTGCAACGTGGGCGACACCATCACCGACGACCGCCTGCCGGCCACGAAGGCGCTGCCGGGCTTCAAGCCCAGCGTCCCCGTCGTGTGGTGCGGCCTGTTCCCGGTGGACGCCGACGACTTCGAGCACCTGCGCGACAGCCTCGGCAAGCTGCGCCTGAACGACGCCAGCTTCCACTACGAGGCCGAGACCTCTGCAGCCCTGGGCTTCGGCTACCGCTGCGGCTTCCTCGGCCTGCTGCACCTGGAGATCATCCAGGAGCGGCTGAGCCGCGAGTTCAACCTCGACCTGATCGCTACCGCCCCCAGCGTCGTCTATCGCATCCACACCACCAAGGGCGCCGTCGAGGAGCTGCACAACCCGGCCGACATGCCCGAGCCGATGCAGATAGACCACATCGACGAGCCGTGGATCAAGGCGACCATCATGGTCCCCGACGACTACCTCGGCAGCATCCTCACGCTCTGCAACGACCGCCGCGGCCAGCAGGCCGACCTCACCTATGTCGGCAACCGCGCGATGGCGGTCTATCGCCTGCCGCTGAACGAGGTGGTGTTCGACTTCTACGACCGCCTGAAGTCGGTCAGCCGCGGCTACGCCAGCTTCGACTACGCGATGGACGGCTACGAGGAGAGCGACCTGGTACGCATCAGCATCCTGGTGAACCAGGACCCGGTGGACGCCCTGTCCTTCATCGCGCACCGCAGCGCCGCCGAGAACCGCGGGCGCAGCATCTGCGCCAAGCTCAAGGACCTGATCCCCAAGCAGCTCTTCAAGATCGCGATCCAGGCGGCCATCGGCGGCAAGGTGATCGCCCGCGAGACCATCGGCGCCCTGTCCAAGGACGTGACGGCCAAGTGCTACGGCGGCGACATCAGCCGCAAGCGCAAGCTGCTGGACAAGCAGAAGGAGGGCAAGAAGCGGATGCGCCAGTTCGGCAAGGTTGAAATCCCGCAATCCGCCTTCCTAGCCGCCCTCAAGATGGACGCCTGAGGCCGGCCGTGCTGCCCGCCGTCCTGGTGGCCGCGGCCTGCGCCGCCTGGCACCCGGCGGCGGCCGGCTTCTACCCCGGCATCGTGGAAAGCGCCGGGCCGAAGCGCATTGACGCCTGGATCGCGGTGGACCCGGACGGCCGGCTGTCGGGCCGCTACGTGCTGCATGAGCCAGGCCGCGACGTGCCCGGCACGCTGGAGCCGGTGGGCGACGACGGCTGCGACGCCGCGGTGTTCCGCTGGTCCGACCTGTATGGCTCGGGCCTGGTGCGCCTGCAGTTCCTGCCGGAGCAGCACTGCTTCCACGGCGCCTGGGGCGGCGTGCTGGTGAACCCGGCGCTGGCCTGGAATACCTGCTTCCGTGCCCCCGTGACGAGCTAGGGCCGGGGTGCTATAGCGGCCGGGCGCTGGAGAGATGGCCGAGTGGCTTAAGGCGCACGCTTGGAAAGCGTGTGTGGTGTAACAGCCACCGTGGGTTCGAATCCCACTCTCTCCGCCATTAGACGTTGCGACTACTGCTAAAGGAGATCAGGGGCAAATCCTCCCCATAATTTATTTATGGTGGATGCGGTCTACGTAAATTGGGCGGCTATCGCCTCGCCGATCAAAGTCTATGAGCTAAACGGCGTCAAGTTCCGTACCTGCTAACCCGCATAGTGAGCGGCTGGCCGCAGATTTGCGATGATGATCTAACTGCTTGGCACTGGGCCGCCCGAGAACCAGACTAGTTGTCCAGCCAGTATCGTCAGGGTCTTAGAGCAGCACTTGCGATCAACCGCAGCAGGTAAAAGTTGATCTTTTCGTTTTTGAGGAACAAGACTCCCCTGCGGCAGAACGTGGCTTTTGCTCTAGCATGGACGTGCCGTTATTCCGGAGAAGCGACGTTAGGAGGTACGAATAATATAATTTATGTAGGGCAGCAGCCATTTGAGTTGCGGCGTCGCACTCGCAATCCCCCGCAAGTGTTGCTCATTGGCTACGATGAAGGCACGGAAAGGCATTAACTGCTTGATCGTGACCTGGACAACTGTACTCTGTTCTGCGATAAGCACTTGGAACTCCTTTCCAAGCGCTTCTGCCGCCTTCGAGAACGTAGGCCACTTCTTTAACGCTTCCCATGCGCCCATCGTGCCAGCGTCGCCGAGGTAGTTTCCAAGATAAAACTTGGGTGTGTAGGCGAGCGCCGCGGCGAACAGCACGATGGTCGTATTCTTCAGGGTGGCTATACCGTAGGTGGTCCCACGCTCTGGATGAGGTGCCGCGCCGATCGTCTCAGCCCCTTCGGCAACGACGATGGCGGCCTCCGGCTCGATGATCTCCTCATGCTGCTTGAAGTTATTCGAGAGAGCAACTGCCGCTTCATGTAACGCGCTCTGCTGCCCCCGCGTCATCTGCATCCAGTCGGCTTGTTCCTGAAGCTCTCTGCCCTCGGTGGTCGCCAGGATCAACGGAGCATGAAGGTTGCGCAGAGATTGGAGTGCCGCTAACGGCTCGTCCTCCATCTCCGGCGCTAACCGGTCGGCCACTTTTCGCTCGGCGACAGCGGTTGCGGCTTCGAGTCGAACACCCAAGCCCCAGACCATTCCCCAGTTGATCGCGTCGGGTTCCGCTGAGATGGCTTGCCGGTAACGACCGACGTCGCGGACGAGTCCTGGATGCTGGTTCCCAAGCAATCCACTACTATCAGCAAAGTTAGCGGCACATTCTCGGAGAAGAGGAAGAAGCTGATCGATCCGGCGAAGGTCGTTCCCTTGCCGATCAAGGTCCGCGATGGGCGTGATGGCTATCTGGCCAGATATGCCGAGACCAAAGTGGGGTCCGGCTCCTTGTGAGGGAAGTCTCAGTTGTGATATTTCCTTAAGCGGCGCGAGTTGTGCTAAAATTAGTTTATATAGAGTGCCCTCAAAATCGCGATTCGACTTAACTGCTATGCCATCGTCTTTATATGCATTGAGAATACGCATAAATCTATCTGTAGCTGCCGCGTCGGGCTGCTCCCCCCAGTAACGATAGAACATCGCCTCACTATTAGGGTGCCGGTTCATAAAATCGATGAGCCTGTTTGCTCGCGCAAGAAAATTTTTGCGTGTAACATCTGGTTCGTTGGCGATTGCAGTTAACTTGTCATCAATGACACCTACGAGGAAGTCTGCCGCTGAGGCATCAGTGAACGCAGTCATCGGCTCGCCATTTATTGGGACATAAGTGTATGTGTTAGTGTCAATCCGAATGGTTGGGGCGATTTGCTTCACTTGATCGATGACGTTTGCGATTATTCGTGCTGTGCTCCGGCGTTCGCTAACTATCATCACCACAAGCTTCCAGACGATCACACTTTCAGGCAATTGCGGCTCATCTCCTATGCAGCGCGACGCAGTGTAGGCTGTACGTGCCTGCACGGCCAACCGAACAATCTTGGCCTCTTTGATCCCACTTTGAAAGCCACCCCACCCCCGTTAACCTACACACCCTACGCTGCCAGAATAAAGGCGCAAGCGATGAACACCCTCACCCTCATGCTCTAAGGTGGTCTGATCGGCCTGTCCGTCACCGCCAACCGCTCCCGCCCCAGCCGTTCCGCTGTCGCCAGGTGCAGCGCGATGTAGGCGGGATGGAACACCCAATCCACGCCCGTCCGGGCGTCAAACGGGTTCAGCAGCCGCGCCGCCGTGTTGAGCGGCGACCGCAGCCGCAGCAGGCTCCGCAAAACACACGGCATCCGCCATACCCCGCAGAACCGCACCATCCCGCACCCGCACCCAACCCGTGACCCACGTCACACCACCCCACCCCCGTTAACCTGCACACCCTGCGCCGCCAGAACAAAGGCGCAAGCGATGAACACCCTCACCCTCATGCTCCAAGGCGGCCTGATCGGCCTGTCCGTCACCGCCCCGGTCGGCCCGATGGGCGTGCTCTGCATCAACCGCACCCTCACCGAGGGCATGGTCAGGGGCCTGGCCACCGGAGCCGGCGCCTGCACCGTCCAGCTCGGCTACGCCCTGGTTCTGCTGCTGGGCCTGCACCAGGTGGCGCCCTGGCTGGACAGCAACGCCCAGGCGCTGAGCCTGCTGAGCGCCGCCACGATGCTGGGCTTCGCCGCCTGGCTGGTGCTGCGCCCCGGCCCGCGCACCGCCCGCCGCTGCGCCGCCGGGTCGGTGCTGGCGGCCTACCTGTCCGCCATGGCGATCAACGCCGTGAACCCCCTGCTACTGGCGCTGCTGCTGGGGTCCATGACCCTGGTGCTCGGCCCGGACGCGCCGGGTCCTGCGGACATGGCGCTGCTGCTGGCCGGCTTGTGCGCCGGGTCCGCCGCGTGGTGGCTGCTCCTGAACGCCGCGACGGCCCTGCTGCGCCATCGCCTGAACGCAGCCGCCCTGCGCGCCGTGAACCAAGTAACGGCCGGGCTGCTCGTGCTGTTCAGCCTGCTGCCGCTGGCCCGCGCGCTGCAACCCTAGCCGCCGCCCCAAGCCGCCCGTCCCAGGCCCGCGCCGCCGCGTCCGGCGACCGCACCCCCGGCAGCCCCCGCAACCGCAGCACCCGGCTCAGCGCCGGCCCGGCCGCCTCCAACGCCAGCCCGGCAAAGCCGCCCCCAGCCCGCCCCGCACCGCCGCAAGCCGCCGCACCCCGGCCCGCGACAGCCCCGCCAGCCCTGCCAACGCCACCCCGGCACCACCCGCCTAAATGCTGCTTGACACGAACGCCTCAGCAATGTTCTTGTTACGTTCATGTCCATACACCAATTCCCGACCGAGCCTCACGACAAGCCCGGCCAGCAAGCCGCGGACGCGCAATACTACCGCGAAGTCCTGCACGACCTGATCAACATGGGCAAAGACTTCGCGCACCTCCTGCACCAGCAGGCCACCGCCCAATCCGCACAGCAGGCTGCCGCCCCTGCGCCGCAGCTCACGGAAGCGCACCCTGCCCCGACCCTCGCGCCGGACGCCGCCCCGGACCTCACCCAAGATTTCGCCCCGGACGCAGGCGCAGACCTCACCCAAGCCTTCCCTTCAGACGCCGCCCCAGACCTCACCGCAGCCTTCGACCGCATGGCCCGCTCCGTCCGCCGCAGCATCGCCCTCGCGCGAGTCCTCGGCGAACCCGTCGTGCTCGCCAGCGACCCAGCCCAGCACCGCGCCGGCGTCCGCAAGCGCATCATCCGCGAGGTCGAGGACGCCATCCAGCACGCCTCGGACAACGCCGGGCGCCCCGGCGCCGAACGCCCCGACGCCGAGAGCCTCCGCGCCGAGCTGCGCGACCGCATGGACGCCCCCGACCTCGACGACGACATCGCAAGCCGCCCCGTCGCCGAGATCATCACCGAAATCCGCCGCGACCTCGGCCTGGCCTCCCTCCCCGGCCACCACCCCTGGAAGCGCCGCACCCCGGACGACATCCAGCAGCTCTGCACCCGCGCCGCAGCGCCCAGCCGAACCCGTCAACCCGGCGCCGGACCACAACCCGGCAAACCCGCCGCCCCGCAGGCCGCAGCCGCCCCCTCGCCAGCCACCCCCGTCCCAATCGACCTGGCCGCCATCCCCCGCGCAACCGGCCCCGTCCACGCCAGCTCTATCTACGCCAGCCCCATCCACGTTAGCCCCGTCCAGGCCGCCAGCGACTCGCCGAGCAACGCGGCTGACCTCATTGCCACCATCCTTCGTCACCCAACCAACGCCCGGAACCGATGGCGCCCGCCGCCCGGAGCCTGAACAAGCCTTCACAGATCCGGCCTGGAGCATAATACCGGCCCGCATAGGTCCTGACTTGGTGCCAATGCATCTCCGCCTGTGCTGAGCGGCACGAAGGAGACAGGTCAATTTTTATGCGGCCCGGTATAATAGGCGCAGGCAGATGCACCGATCACACTCCAGCCTTTGTTTTTGCAAGCATGTTTGCCGACCAGGCTATACCGACCGCCACCTGCGCCGACAGTTCTCGTCATTGCGAGGAGCGCAGCGACGCGGCAATCCAGGGGCGGCAAACACAGTCCTGCCAGTCCGCAGGTTGCCATGCCGCAAGGGCGGCTCACAATAACAAAAACGGTCAGAGTAAATCGCGGTTGATATCATATCAATCGCACCTCGCTGCAACCGTTCCCGCCAGCGTAGCCAAGGGTGCGCCGCGACGATGGGACCAGCCAGAGTGACATGCAGTTAGCATCACTCAACCCGATGCGGTCATGCTCCAGGAGCTGACATCAGCCCGCCGCCACCGGCGCAGGCGCTGCCAGCCCGACGCCGCCCGCCGCCCCGAGCCGCCCGTCCCAAACCCGCGCCGCCAGCGCATCCAGCCCATCCGCCCCGGCCCCAAGCGCCAGCAACGCCAGCCCGACCGTCGCCAGCGCCGTGGCCGCCCCGGCGCCGGGCGCCCCGAGCCAAACCTCGGCCAGCGACGGCTCCCGCGCCTCCGCCCCAACCGGCACTCCGGCCGGAACCAGGCCCAGCTCCCCCGAGCCGCCCGCCCGGTCGTACCAATGCGCGGCCACCGCTTTCACTGCCGACCGCTCCGCCTCCCCGCCCCCGCCCTTCACGACGACCAGCCGCTCCCGCCCCAGCCGTTCCGCCGTCGCCAGGTGCAGCGCGATATAAGCAGGATGGAACACCCCATCTACGCCCGCCCGAGCGTCGAACGGGTTCAGCAGCCGCGCCGCCGTGTTGAGCGGCGACCGCAGTCCCAGCAGGCTACGCAGCCGCAACAGCCGGTTCAGCGCCGGGCTGAACACCTCCAGCGGCAAGTAGGCGAACCCCGTCGCGTCCAGCAGCCGCACGGCGTCCGCCCGGTCCGCCGCCGGCCGCATCCCCAGCGCCTGCAGGCCGTCCGCCACCGCCGTCCCGCGCGAGAACTCGTTGCTCCCATGCATCAGCACCCGGTATCCCGCCCGCCCCAGCGCCAGAGCCGACAGCAGGAACCAAGGCTCCCCCCGCGACCGCCCAGCCCCGTAGGACGGCCAATCCAAGTCCACCCCCCGGCACCCCTCCGGCGCCCCAGCCTCCATGCTGGCCCGCGCGGCGTCCACCAGCCCGGCCATCTCGTCCGGGTCCTCCCCCCGGTAGCGCAGCAGCATCATGAAGGCGCCGACCTGGTGCGGATCGGCCTCCCCGGCCAGGATCATGCCCAGCGCCTCCCGCGCCTCCTCCCGCGTCAGGTTGCGCGACTTGCCGGGACCGCGGCCCAGGGTGCGGACATACTGGGCAAACCGGTGCTCGTCCGCAACGGCGGCGCGGTCTTCAGGGGCGTGGTCCAAGATAGGTCCTATCGAGCCGTCAACGCGGGCCGCGTTTGCAGACATATCGGTAGAAGGCCGCCACGCCGACTGCTCCCTCTCCCTCCGGGAGAGGGCCGGGGTGGGGGTACGC
>JAABUN010006611.1_pt1 | contig 13181 bp, 11 predicted proteins | sample 5559311 | NCBI WGS metagenome assembly JAABUN01 (sample SAMN10711877, study PRJNA513370) | rock metagenome | isolation source: Antarctica rocks | place: Antarctica: Victoria Land, Siegfried Peak sud | reverse complement strand
AGCTTCGATGGCCGACGGATCGACGCGATGGGCGAATCCGAACGGAGTCGATTGCGCCGAACCCCGTTCGGGTTCGTGTTCCAGTTCGGGCAACTCGTGCCGGAGCTGACCGCGCTCGAGAACGTCGCGCTGCCGCTCCTGCTCGGCGACCAGCGCCGCAGTTCGGCCGAGCAACGGGCCGCCGAGTGGTTCCCGCGCCTCGGGCTGAGCGGCCTCGAGCATCGCCGACCGGGCGACATGTCCGGCGGCCAGGCGCAGCGCGTCGCGGTCGCCCGGGCACTCGTCTCGGGACCGGTCGTGGTCTTCGCCGACGAGCCGACCGGGTCGCTCGATTCGCTGGCCGGGGAACAGGTCATGGAGCTGCTGACCGGCGCCGCGCGCGAAGCCGATGCGAGGATCGTCATCGCACCCATGAAGCCCGGGTGGCGGCCTACGCCCAGCGGGAAGTGATCGTGCGCGACGGTCGGTCCTCGAGTGCGGTGCCAGGGTGATCCGGCAGGGCATCCGGCTGGCCCTGGCCGGAGGGCGTGGCGCCATGGCCGGCGTCGGCCTGACCGCGACCGCCGTCGCCGTGGGCACGGCCATCCTGCTGTTCGCCATCTCGTTCGCCCCGGCCGTGGCCGATCGCGACGCTCGGACCCCCTGGCGCGACGGCCAGGTCCGGGCCCCAGAGGGATCGGGCGGCACGCTGGTCGCCGTCTTCGAGGATCACGTCGCCGGCCGCCTGCTGACGAGGGTCCAGGTGGCCCTCGCGGACGGCACCCCGGCGCCGGCCCCGCCGGCCTTCACCGCGATGCCGCGCACCGGCGAGGCCTACGTCTCCCCGGCCCTGGGGCAGCTCATGGCGGACCTGCCGGCCGATGAGTTGGCCGAACGGATCGGGCGAGTCGTGGGCATCATCGAGGATGATCGCTGGCCTCGCCGGACGAACTTGTCGCGGTCATCGGGACGGATCCGGCGCTCCTGCGGCGCGGCGTTTCGGGTCACGTCGTCCTACCGCAGCTACGACCAGCCGGTCCGGACGTTTACCAGCCTCGAGGCGAGCCTCGGTCACGACGAGGCACGGATCTGCTACAAGGCCGAGCCGTGGCACTTCCGGTACCTGGGACGGGCGACGGCACGAACCGTGATCGACTCGGGGCTCAGCCTGTGCGAATGGCTGTGGAGCCAGCAGGGCCGGGACTGATCGGCCTCAGGCGTCGTCCGGCAGGGGATCGATCGCGCCCGTCGGCGCATCCGCGGCCGGCAGGTCCGGTGCCTCGGCCGGGCTGGGCAGGTCCCAGGCCCAGGTGTGCAGCCGTCGCAGGAGCCGCCGGCCGGTCAGGTCCAGATGGATCGGCGTGATCGCGATGCGCCGGTTGATGACCGCGTGGTAATCCGTCCCGGGCACGGCAAGGCCGGACGGGGGTGGCCCGCCGATCCAGAAATAGGGGATGCCGCGCGGGTCCAGCCGCTCCACGAGCTCGTCCGAGTAGACCCGCCGGCCCAACCTCGTCACTTCGATGCCGTCGCATTCCGCGAGCGTGACCGCGGGCACGTTCACGTTGACCAGTTCACCCCGTGACAGGCCCTGTTCCAGGATGTTGCGGGCCACGATCGTGGCGGCCACGCCGGCCAGCGCGAAGTCGGGATGCTCGTAGTACTCCTGCGAGATCGCGAAGGCCGGGCAGTTGTTGATGACCGCCTCCATGGCCGCGCTGACCGTGCCCGAATAGGTGATGTCATCGCCCAGGTTCGCGCCATAGTTGATCCCAGCCGCCACGAGGTCGAAGCCGCGATCGAAGTAGCCCAGGAAGGCCAGGCTGACGGCATCCGTGGGCGAGCCGTCCACCGAATACGCCTGCGAGCCGTCGGCCAAAATGCGTTCTCGGACGCGCAGGGGGCGCATCAGGGTCTTCTGGTGACCGACCGCGCTCTGGTTGGTGTCCGGCGCGACGACCGTCACGTCGCCGATCGGCTCGAGCGCCTGCTTGAGGGCGAGTAGCCCGCGCGATTCGACGCCGTCGTCGTTGGTGACGAGGATGCGCGGCCGGCTCGTCCACTGCGGGACTGGCCGGGCTGGCGTGCGCAATGCCCGTGGACCGGCGCGAGCCACGCCACCGGCCAGCGGCTCGCCGCGCTCCATGTCCACGTCGCGACGTTCGGAGCGAGCTCGCTCGCGGGTCATGTCGGGGACTTCGCGTGGATCGTCGCTCATGGTCAGGGCCGTCCCCCTGGCATGGTCCGGGCATCAGGTGCGTCGTCAGGCACGTCCTCGGCCTGGCCCGGGGTGGGTTCGCGCGGCACGTGCACAGTCCGGCCTTCGCGCTCGCTCAGGCGCCGCGCCGCCCGCCCGGCCACGGACCGATCACCCGTCGAGCGATGCAGGAAATGGAAGAAGTAGGCCGAGGCGACGGCCGCGATGGGGATCCCGAAGATGGCGCCCGGGATCCCGGCGACGCGCGAGCCGACGAGCACCGAGCCGAGCACCACGATCGGGTGGATGCCCACCGCGCCCTGCATGATCCGTGGCTGCATCACGTTCATCACGACGATCCACCCGATCATCATGATCGCGAATGCGGGCAGCACCTGGCCAGGCACGAAGATGAGCGCGACGAGCACGGGCGGCGCCCAGGACACGAACGGTCCGAAGAACGGGATCGCCTGGAGCAGCCCTGCGGCGACCGAGGTCAACGCGACCAGGGGCAGCCCAAGCACGAGGTTGGCGACGAGCGCGATCGCGAAATAGACGATGCCCATCAGGGCCTGCCCGCGCAGGAAGCCCCCGAACGATCGAGCCACCGACTCCTGCAGCAGGTGCGCCTCGTCGGCATATGCCGGCGGAACGAGCCGGAGCAGGAAGGCCATGATCGGGTCGCGGTCGACGACCATGTAGATCGACAGCAGGAAGACGATGAGCATCGTGCCCACGGCCGCGACGCTCGCCACCGCGATCGACTGGAGCGGCGTGATCAGGGCGCCCGCCACGTCGTCGAGATTGTCGAGGACCCCGAGCAGCTGCGCGGACAGGTCGATCTGACCGAGACCGATCGAATCCAGCCAGCCCTGGAAGGGCGCGACGATCGTCGGGGCGTCCTCCCGGATCGTCGGCAGGGAGGCCACGAGCTGGCTGATCGAGGTCGCCAGCGCCTGGGCCACGAGGATGCCGATGAAGCCCAGGACAAGCACGATGACGGTGTACACGACGACCGTCGCGATGACCCGTGGCAGGCCCGGGATGGAGCCCGCGATACGGGTCACGAGCGGGCTGATGATGAACGCGAGGAGCCAGGCCAGGAAGAACGCCAGCAGGATGTCGCCGAAGTAGAAGATGGCCCCCGCCACCTGGCCGATGGCCACGAAGAACAAGACCACGGTCCCGAGCACGAGGAGCGCGTCCACCCAGCGGCGCATCCTGCGGTCGAAGCCGCGGTCGTCCATCATCGGCAGCGCCTCAGCGAAGCCCCATCTTCTCGCGGACCTCGGTCATCGTGGCCTGGGCGATCGGGCGGATCCGCTCGGCGCCGTCGGCCAGGATCCGGTCCACGCCGTCCGGGTCGACCATCAGCTCGGCATAGCGGGCGCGCGGTTCGGCGTAGTGCTCGAGGATCCGGGCGAAAAGCAGCTTCTTCGTGTCCACGCAGCCCGTCCGAGCCGTCCGCTCGCCCTCCCAGATGCTCTCGAAGTCGGCGCTGTACGGGCGATGGAGCTGGCACACGTTGCAGATCTCGGGGCGCCCGGGATCCGTGCGCAGGATGCGCTGGGTGTCGGTCACCATGGACATGATCTGTGTTCGGAGGACGTCTTCGGGCGCGAAGATATCGATCGTGTTGCCGATGGACTTGCTCATCTTGCGGACCCCGTCCGTGCCGAGGACGATCGGCGACTCGGTGTGCACCGCGAGCGGCTCCGGGAAGGTGTCGCCGTAGCGGGCGTTGAACGCGCGTACGATCTCGCGCGACAGCTCCAGGTGGGCCGCCTGGTCCTTGCCGACCGGCACGAGCGACGCCTTGTACATGACGATGTCGGCGGCCTGCAGGACGGGGTAGGTGAGCAGGCCGTGGTTGACGTCGTCGGGCTGGCTGGCCTTCTTCTCCTTGTACGTCGGGGTGCGCTCCAGCCAGCTGACCGGCGTGACCGTCATGAGCAGCCAGGCGAGCTCCGTGTGCTCGGATCGATGGCTCTGGACGAAGAGGGTGCAGCGCTCCGGGTCAAGGCCGAGCGCCAGCAGCGCAGCGGCCATCTCCAGGGTCTGGCGGCGCAGACGCTCGGGGTCGTGGAGGCTGGTCAGCGCGTGGTAGTCGACGATGCAGTAGATCGCCTCGTAGTCGTGCTGCAGCTTGACGTAGTTGCGGATCGCGCCGAGGTCGTTGCCGATGTGCGGCGCGCCGGACGGCTGGATGCCGGAGAAGATGCGCGGTCGGGCGGTCGTGGGGTCGGCTTCGATGGTCATCGCTCGCGAGTGTAGCGTCCGCGGTCGTCCGGCCACGCGACGCTGTCGGCTACCATTCGCGGGTGCCCATGTGCCGTCACGCCGTGCCGTCATGACCCGAGCGCCGCTGCGTATCGGGCTGCTCGGGGCGGGCACCGTCGGTCTCGCCGTCGTCGACGCGCTGCAGGCCGGGGGTGAGCGACTGACGGCCACCGACGGTTCGCCGCTGGTCCTGGCGGGCATCGCGGTCCGGGACCTCGGGGCGGAACGCGAGCGCGAGCTTCCTCGTGATCTGCTGACCGACGCGCCGGCCCATCTCGTTGCCGACCCGGGCATGGATGTGATCGTCGAGGTCATGGGCGGCGACGAGCCGGCTCGGACCCTGATCGCGGCGGCGTTGCAGGCCGGCAAGCCGGTCGTCACCGCGAACAAGCACGTCCTCGCCCATCACGGTCCGGAACTCGAGACCGCCGCTCGGCAGTCGGGGGCCGTCCTGCGCTTCGAGGCCGCCGTTGCCGGCGGCATCCCGGTCCTGGCACCCCTCGCGGCGGACCTGGCGGGCAACGTCGTGGAGCGGGTGCGCGGCATCGTCAACGGGACGACGAACTACATCCTGACCGAGATGGCCCAGGACGGGCGGCCGTATCCGGACGTGCTGATCGACGCCCAGGAATTGGGTTACGCGGAGGCCGATCCGAGCGGTGACGTGGAGGGTGATGACGCGGTCAACAAGCTCGTCATCCTGGCCCGGCTGGCGTTCGGGGTCTGGCTCGACCCGGGGACGGTCGGGCGGCGCCCGCCCACGGCCCGGGGCCAGGGTGAGCCCGGGATCACCGGCGTGACGGACCAGGAGCTGGAGGGCGCGGCGGCGCTCGGGCTGACGATCAAGCTCCTCGCGACGGCGGCCCGCGCCGGCGGCGGGACCGGTGGCATCGAGGCGGCGGTGGTGCCCACGGCCGTGCCCGCCGACAGCCCGTTCGGCTGGACGGACGGGGTGACGAACCGGGTCGAGATCGACGCCGCGCCGCTCGGAACGGTCGGCCTGTCCGGACCGGGCGCGGGTGGTGCGCCGACGAGCAGCGCGATCCTGGGCGATCTCGTGGCGGTGGCCCGGGGACTCGGCTCCACCTGGGCCGGGCTGCCGGCCTCGACCGGCCCGTCGGTGGCTGCCGCGGATCCGCTCGACGGGCCGCGCCATTGGTACGCGTTCCTCCCGGCGGTCCGGCCAGGACCCTTACCGGCCGCGCTGGACGAGGCGGCCGCGGTGGCCTTCGACGACGGCACGGCGATCCGGTCCGAGCTCGTGACCCTGGCCGAGGCGCGGACCGCGTTCTGTGCGCTCCTGCCCGACGGGGTCGATGTCACGCTCTATCCCGTCGATGACTGAAGGTTCGATGTCGCCGGGCGGCGATGGCACCGCTGCTGCCGCCGCCACCGTCCGGCCACGCCTCATGGAGCGCTACCGGCGGTTCCTGCCGGTGACCGATGCCACGCCCTCCTTGACTTTGGGGGAGGGGTCCACGCCGCTGGTCGCCGCGCCACGGCTCGGGGCGGCCATCGGGGTGCCCGGGCTGCACCTCAAGGTGGAGGGACAGAACCCGACCGGCTCGTTCAAGGATCGGGGCATGGTCGTGGCGGTCAGCAAGGCCCTGGAAGCCGGCGCGAGAGCGATCGTGTGCGCGTCCACCGGCAACACCTCGGCCTCGGCGGCGGCCTACGGGGCGGCGGCCGGGCTGGAGGTCATCGTCATCCTGCCGAAGGGCCAGATCGCCCTCGGAAAGCTGCTCCAGGCGCTCATGGCGGGAGCCCGGGTCGTCGCCATCGACGGCAACTTCGATCACGCGCTCGCGATCGTGCGGGCCCTTGCCGAACAGGACGATCACCCGGTGACCGTGGTCAACTCGGTCAATCCGTTCCGCCTCGATGGCCAGAAGACCGGCGCCTTCGAGATCTGCGACGACCTGGGCCGGGCTCCGGATATCCTCGCCATCCCGGTCGGGAATGCCGGCAATATCAGCGCGTACTGGGCCGGGTTCCTCGATTACGCGCGCGCGGGCCTGATCGCCGAAACGCCGCGGATGTGGGGCTTCCAGGCCGCCGGTGCCGCGCCGCTGGTATCGGGCCGGCGGGTGGAGCACCCGGACACGATCGCGACGGCCATCCGGATCGGCGACCCGGCGTCCTGGGACAAGGCGATCGACGCGCGCGACAGTTCCAGCGGCCGGATCGAGGCCGTGACCGACGACGAGATCCTGGCGGCGTACCGGGACGTGGCCCGGCTGGAGGGCATCTTCTGCGAACCGGCGTCGGCGGCCAGCATCGCCGGCGTGCGCAAGATGGCGGCCGCGGGCGCCGTGGATCCTGGGGCGACCGTCGTGGCGGTGCTGACAGGGCACGGGATGAAGGATCCACACACCGCCGGGCGCGAGGTCGCGGGCGTCATCGATTCAGAGCCGACGCTCGGCGCCGTCGCCGTCGCACTGGGTTGGTGAGGGACGTGGCGACCGCGAACTGGCTGGCCGAGCTGGATGGTCGTCGGGTGACGGTGGAGGTGCCGGCGTCGTCGGCCAACCTCGGGGCCGGGTACGACTGCCTGGGGGTCGCGCTGGCGCTGACCAACGAGGTCGAGGTGGAAGTTCGCAGCTGGAGCGCCGGGGCGATCGAGCTCACGGTGGAGGGCGAGGGGCGCGACGAACTGGCCGACGATCGCGACAACCGATTCGTGCGTGGTCTCGAGGCGGCGCTCGTGGATGCGCGCGGCGCCTTGCCCGATCGCGTCGGCTGGCGGATCACCATGCGCAACAGGATCCCCCTGGCGCGCGGCCTTGGATCCTCGGCCGCGGCGACCGTTGCGGGGGTCGTGGCAGCGGATGCCCTGCTGGGTGGCGCGCTTGACGCGGCCAGCAAACTCCGGATCGCGGCGACCGTGGAGGGCCATCCGGACAATGCCGCCGCCGCGCTGCTGGGTGGCTTCGTCGCCGCCGCCGGCACGTCCGACGGCGTGGAAGCGGTTCGATTCGATGTGCCCAGGGACCTCCGCGCCGTGCTGTTCATCCCGGACCTTCGCCTGTCCACCGGGGCGATGCGGGACGCCTTGCCGAAGCGGGTCCCGCTCGCCGACGCGGTCGCGAACCTGGGCGCTGTCGGGCTCGGGGTGGCGGGGCTCGCCGCCGGTCGGACGGACCTGCTGCGGTTGATGACGGTGGATCGACTGCATGAGCCGTACCGGACCACGGTCTACCCGCAGCTCCCGGCGCTCGTGGGTGCTGCGCGGGCGGCCGGGGCGCTCGGGGCGTGCCTGTCCGGCGCCGGCTCCGCGATCATCGCCTTCGCTGATTCGATGGCCGGCATCACCCGGATCGAGGCCGCCTTCGCTGCGGCCGCGGCCGACACGGACCTGCCCGGCCGGATCAGCGTGATCCAGCCGCGCAACGCGGGTGCTCGGGTCGTGGCCCAGGGCTGAGGCCAAGGGTGTGGGGTCGGTGCGTGATGTCACCAGTCAAGTGGCGAGTGCGGCCACGGTAGAATGCCTCGATGCCCGCCCCGCTCGTCGTCCAGAAGTTCGGCGGCTCGTCCGTGGCCGGCGCGGACCGGATCAAGCGGGTGGCGCGGCGGATCGCCCGGGAACGGGCCGCCGGCAATGATCTCGTCGTCGTCGTGTCCGCGATGGGCGACACCACGGACGAACTCCTGGGCCTGGCCGCAGCCATCACGGACGACCCAGACCCAAGAGAACTGGACGTCCTCCTCGCCACCGGTGAGCACCAGAGCGCGACGCTCCTGTCAATGGCCCTCCACGCGATCGGCGTCCCGGCCATCAGCCTGACCGGCCCGCAGGCCGGGATCACCACGGACGGCACCTACGGCCGGGCGCGCATCGCCGGCATCGAACCACGCCGCGTCCGCGCCGAACTCGGGGGCGGCAAGGTCGTCATCGTGGCCGGGTTCCAGGGCCAGAGCAGCGCCGCCAGCGCGGACCAGGAGATCACGACCCTCGGCCGCGGCGGCAGCGACACGACGGCCGTCGCCTTGGCCGCCGCGCTCCAGGCCGCCCGATGCCAGGTCTTCACCGACGTGCGCGGCATCTATACCGCCGACCCGCGCCTCGTGCCGAACGCCCGGCAACTGCCCGTCATCGGCTACGAGGAGATGCTCGAACTCGCCCACCAGGGCGCCCAGGTCATGCAGGTCCGCGCCGTCGAGCTCGGCTGGGTGAACGGCGTCGACATCGAGGTCCTGAGCTCCTTCGAGGACGCCCCGGGCACGCTCATCAAGGAGGACCCCCTCGTGGAGCAGCGCAACAAGGTCCGCGGGCTCGCCCACGACCGGAACGTGGCCAAGGTCACCGTCGTCGCCGTGCCGGACCGGCCGGGCATCGCGCGGGCCATCTTCGATCCGCTCGCGGCGGCAGGCGTCAATGTCGATCTCATCGTCCAGAACGTCGGTCACGGTGGCGAGACGGACCTGTCCTTCACGGTCCCCCAGGTGGAACTCGGCAAGGCCAGGAAGGCACTCGATCCGATCGTGCGCGAGCTCGGCGCCCGGGAGCTGACGACCGACCCTTCCGTGGCCAAGGTGTCCATCGTGGGTGCCGGCCTGCATAACGCGCCGGGTTACGCAGCCCGGATGTTCGGGACGCTCGCCGACGCCGGCGTGAACATCGAGATGATCTCCACCTCCGAGGTCCGGATCACCTGCATGATCGCGGAAGACGAGCTCGAGACGGCGCTGCGCGCGCTGCACGACGCCTTCGAACTCGAGCACCCCGAAGCCGTCGAGATCGCCGCGGCCGGCTGAGCCGCCGCTCCGACCATGACCGACTTCCTCGCCCGCCAGGAGCGCTTCGATCTCGTCGGTTCGACGAACGACGTCGTCCGTGGCTGGCTGGCGGACGGGACGCCGGAGGTCTGCCTGGCCTTGGCCGACGAGCAGTCCGCGGGTCGGGGTCGCGATGGCCGTCGCTGGGAAGCCCCCGCCGGCGCGGCCCTCCTCCTGTCTCTCGGCTTCCGCCCGACCTGGCTCACAGCGGATGCGGTCTGGCGCCTGGCGGCCACGACCTCGCTCGCGATGGCCGACGCCGCCGAGGAGGTCGCGGGGCTGCCGGACAACGCCATCCGCCTCAAATGGCCCAACGATCTCGTTATCGAGACCGTCGGCCTGGCCGTGCCGGTGGCGCCCCAGGAGCCCGACTCGATCCGCAAGGTCGCGGGCGTGCTGGGCGAGACGGAGGGCCTCGGGACGCCGGATCCACGCGTCGTCATCGGTCTCGGCCTGGACACGGACTGGGCCGCCGCGGACTTCCCGGACGAACTGCGCGATTCGATGACGTCGCTGCGCGAGGCTTCCCACGGGCGCCCGATCGACCACGTCGCCCTGCTCGACGCGTTCCTCGGTCGGCTGGAGGTGCGCATCGAAGCGTTGCGCGGCGGGCGCTTCGATGTGGGCGACTGGACGGCGCGCCAGGTCACGACAGGCCGCGAGGTCCAGCTCGTCGGGCCGGACGGCACGACGGACCATCGGCGGGCGCTTGGCGTGGACGCCCGGAGTGGGGGACTGGTCATCGCGGACCCGGGCGCCGCGAGTGGCGAGCGCACGGTCCTCGTCGGCGAGATCCGGCAGGTCCGCCTCGCCAGCCCGGTCGGGGTGTAACGCGATGGCGCGCCCGACGTTCAGGAGAGTGGGCCGAACTGGATCGGCCCCTGCTGCTCGGCTCATCCAGCTCGATCGGGATCGCGCGCTGGTGGACGCGGCACAGGCGGATCCGGCCCGGTTCGAGGCCCTCTATCGGAAGTACCTGGCCCAGGTGTACAGCTACGCGGTCTACGAACTCGGCGACCACCACGACGCGGAAGACGCGACGGAACGGACGTTCCTGTCCGCGCTGACCAACCTCACCCGATTCGAGGAACGGGCCCGACCCGACGACGGCGAGGGCGCTTCCACCTTCCGGGTGTGGCTGTTCCAGATCGCCCGGAACGCGGTGTCGGACCAGCGGCGCGGGCGGCGCCGTCGACCTGAAGCGCCCCTCGAGGCGGCGGGCGACGCCACCGACCCGGTGGACATCGAGCGGCTGGTCGTGGGCCGCGACGAGTCCGCGGCGGCCTGGCGGGCGGTCCGGCGACTGTCCGGCGACCGCCGGCGGGCGGTCGTGCTGCGTTTCGTCGACGAGATGTCGACGGCCGAGATCGCGGGCATCCTGGGCCGATCGGAAGGTGCCGTCCGGGTGCTCATCCACCGTGCGCTTCGGACTGTCGCGGCCGACCTCCGGGCGCGGGACCAGTGAGGGCGTCACTGCCCGGTCGGGACGAGGGAGAGATCGAGGCGATCATCGTGGATCGCTACCTCGACTCGCTTCTCGCGCGCGGGCCGCGGGACGAGGCGGCCGTTGGTGCAGACGTCCGCCGCACCAGCGCGTGGCTCTCCGGTGGGCTGCCGCGCTACCACCCCTCGTTCGTGTTCGAGGAACGCCTGGCGGCAACCCTGAGCAGGCACGCGATCGCGGTCCGAGCGGGGACGCCGACGCGAACGTGGACGCCGACGGGGACGGGGCCGGCGACCGGGCAGCGTGACGAACCGCCGATCCTGCCCTTCCCCGGGTCCTCCTCCGGCGCCATGCTCTCGCCCGCCGGGCGCGGCTCGACGCCGGTTCGCCCCGTCGTCATCGGCGGTGTCCTGACGTCGGCCGCCATCTCACTCGCCGGGGTGGCGTTCGTGGCCTGGCGTCGAACCCATCCGGGCCTGGACCCGATGACCCGGGCCGTGCGCAGCGTGGCCCGGACGAAGGCCGTCTGATGCCGCTCAAGCTGCCGTCCTTCCGGGCGCGTCGGGACGCTTACCCGCCCGATCTGTGGACCAAGTGCCCGACCTGCTCCACGATGCTGTTCAACAAGCAGCTGGACAAGAACCTGCGGGTCTGCCCGACGTGTGGCCATCACTTCCGGCTGTCCGCCGCAGCGCGTCGGGACCACCTGCTGGACGGTGGAACGTGGTCGGAGCATGACGCCGGGCTGCAGTCCGTGGATGCCCTCGGATTCGTCGACCAGAAGTCGTATCCGGACCGACTCGCCGCCGCGCGGCTGGCGACCGGTATGCGCGACGCGGCGGTCTGGGGCACCGGTGCGATCGGCGGCACGCCCGTGGCCCTGTGCGTCATGGATTTCGGGTTCATGGGCGGATCGATGGGCGCGGTCGTCGGGGAGAAGGTCACCCGGGCCGCGGAGTACGCCCTGCTCGAGCGGGTCTCCCTGGTCATCGTGAGTGCCTCGGGCGGCGCCCGGATGCAGGAGGGCACGCTCGCGCTCATGCAGTTGGCCAAGACCCTCGCGGCCCTGGAACGACTTCGCGCGGCCGGCGTGCCCTACCTGTCGCTCCTGTCCGACCCCACCACGGGCGGCGTCTTCGCCTCGTTCGCGGCGGTCGGGGACGTGAACATCGCGGAGCCGGACGCCCTGATCGGTTTCGCCGGTGCCCGGGTCACCGCGGGCACGATCGCCGCCGAGCTGCCGGCGGGCTTCCAGCGCTCTGAGTTCCTGTTCAAGCACGGCTTCATCGACCGGGTCGTGGCCCGACCGGACCTGCACGGTGAGCTCGCCGCGCTGCTCCGGCTCCTGCCGGTCCGGGGCGCGGACCCGTCCCGGCTCGAGGACCTCGACCCCGACGTCCCGGCGTTCCGGCCGCTGTCCTTCCTTTCCAGCCTGGCCGACCGGGTGGGGGACCTGGCGGCCGGCAATGGCGGCAACGGCGACGTCACGGACGGGACCGGGGGCGACGTCCTGCGCGCGCCGGCGCCCGCCTTCGTGAGCGTGGCCTCCTCGGGCGATGGCCCGGCGCCGTCGGCAGTCGAAGGTCGCGACGCCGTCTGGGCGCGGGTCCAGCTCGCGCGTTCGCTCCGGCGTCCCCGGACGCTCGAGTTCGTCGAGGCGATGGCCGACGAGTTCGTCGAACTGCACGGCGACCGCCTGTTCGGTGACGACCAGGCGATGGTCGCGGGCCTCGCCCGGATCGATGGTCGGCGGGTCGTGGTCATCGGCCAGCAGAAGGGCGCGGACACGGACCAGAACATCCGGCGCAACTTCGGCATGCCCCACCCGGAGGGCTACCGCAAGGCGATGCGGGTGATGGAGCTCGCCGAGCGCCTGGGCCTGCCGATCCTGACCTTCGTGGACGTGCCGGGCGCCCACCCGGGCCCAGAATCCGAGGAACGCGGCATCGCCGAGGCGATCGCTCGCTCGATCGGCCTGATGAGCCGGCTGCGAACCCCCATCGTGACGGTCATCACCGGGGAGGGCGGCTCGGGTGGCGCCCTTGCCATCGCCGTCGGCGACGTGGTGATCGCGCTCGAGAACGCCGTCTATTCGGTCATCAGCCCGGAAGGCTGCGCCTCGATCCTGTGGCGGACCGCCGATGAGGCCCAGGCGGCCGCGGCCGCGATGCGCATGTCCGCCTCCGACCAGAAGGCGCTCGGCGTCGTGGACGTCGTCATGGCCGAGCCGGGTGACGGCGCCCAAGCGGAACCGCAGGAGACCGCCCAAAGGCTGAAGGCGATCATCCTGGACCGGCTGGCTGCGCTGGACGCGCTGAGCGCGGACGAACTGGTCGAATCGCGCTATCGGCGCTATCGGGCGCTTGGCGCCTACACTGAGGTGGCCCGACCCGAGCTCCCCGAGCCCGCCAGTCGAGGCCTGGCCGATCGGCTGCGCGACCTGTTCGACCCAAGTCGGCGTGGTTCGATGATGGACCCGGATGATCGGACACGCGACGAGCCGCC
>JAABUN010006610.1_pt1 | contig 13182 bp, 16 predicted proteins | sample 5559311 | NCBI WGS metagenome assembly JAABUN01 (sample SAMN10711877, study PRJNA513370) | rock metagenome | isolation source: Antarctica rocks | place: Antarctica: Victoria Land, Siegfried Peak sud | reverse complement strand
GAACCGGGCCTGCTTCTCGATCAATTCCTTCTTGGACCACACGGCCAACACCTCATATCAGTAGGGGTGTTGCGACGACCGACTGAGCTCAACGATCCTTCGCGGTGAGCAAGAGGGCCGTCTTCTGCGAGGGGGTCAGCCGTCGTGGTTCAACTCTCGAGGGCCTGTCCGTTGAGGCCGCCCAGACCTTTATCCAGCGCGCGGATCACGCCCTCAAAGAGACCCCGGACGGTTGATCAAGCCCGCCCGCGAGGTACCAGCCGTTTCTCGCGAAACGCCTGAGAGCATGGTCGTGGTTGCGGCTCGTTAGATCCATCCGCGGGTGATGGCTTGGACCGCTGACCCGTCAAGGTCTGCGAGCTTGGCCTGGACAAACCGTGCCGCCCCAGGAGACGTCTGAACTCGGACCGGTGGATTGTGCTCGCCAGCCAGCCGAACCAGAACATCAGCGACCTCGCGGGGATCTTGCGCGGTCGCAAACACCGCTTCCGTCCGCTTGAGATACCCGGCCCGGAGCGCAGCATACGGATCGTCGGCGGTGGTGAGGTTGTCCGAGATCGGGGGCGCGTTCGAGATGAACTCGCTGGCGACCGCCGCAGGTTCGACGAGGACCACGTCTACTCCAACGGCTGCGGCCACGGGCGCGAAGCTTTCCATTGCGCCTTCGACCGCGAACTTCGCCGCGCAGTACGCGTCGTTGAACGGTTGCCCAATGACACCTCCGACACTGGAGATCGTGATGACACGGCCAGCACAGGCCCGCAACAGCGGCATCGCGGCCCGGGTGAGGTTCATAACGGCGAAGAAGTTCACGTCCATCGCGCGACGGAAATCGTCGTCTGTGAGGGACTCGAGGGTTCCGACGTGGGCAACGCCAGCATTATTGATCAGCACATCGAGCCGGCCGTAGTCCGCCTTCACGCGGCCGATGACAGAGGCGATCGCTGCAGGGTCGGTGACGTCGAGAATCCATGGCCGTAGCTCGAGTCCCTGCTGTTTCGCGGCGGCCACCAGCGCGCCTGCTCGGTGCTCATTGCGCAGAGTCGCGATGACCCGATATCCAGCCTGGGCGGCTTGCAGTGCCGCATGCAGGCCAATCCCAGAGGACGTGCCCGTGATCAAGACGACGGGAGGGGGTGATGAAATCATGCCACGTTTCCTTCGATCGAGGGCGTTCGTTCCGGTGTCATTGATCCTCTCAGAGACGACGACTCGAGCTCCGGTATCGGCGAGGAACCACAGTGGACGGGAGGGCCGGTCAGGCACTGGCCACTCAACGGATCAGCGAGTGATTCCGATGCTTGTCATGCGGCAGCAGGAGCCATCCAACGAGACACCGGCAGAGGATCGTCGTACGGCGATGGTCGGCGGCCGGGGCGACGGTCAGGTGTTCGCGACGACTAGCCACCCGCGGCCCGGCGCGTAGGGCAAGTCTCGAATGTCAATGTTCAAGAAACCTGCCTGCGCCAAGGTGGCTCGCAATTCTCCTTCGGTTCTGAAGCGCAGCGTGGACGTCGACTCGATGCGTTCACCGTCGGCGTGGAAGATGGTGGGCGACTCAAAGGTCACGAACGGGCCGCTAACCCGTGTCACGTGAACCCAGTCCTCCACTAGCCCCTCTCCCGGCACGTCCACCACGTTTCTAGTGAGCTCTTTCGTCCAGCGTTCCCATGCACGATCGGCTGGCACCCGAGTTTCGAAAGCGAGGTGGCCGCCGGGCCGCAAGCTAGTGTGGATCGCTCACAAGGTCGAGAGCCACTGTTCTTCCTCCAGGAAGACCTGGGCAACATTGGCCGTCATCGTCACGAGGTCGAAGTGACCGCGCCACGCGGAGTCTGCGGCAACTTTTTCCACCGTCCCCACGATCCACTCGACCCGCTCGGTGACGGCCTTGGCGGGTGTGACCTCGATCGATGCACCGGCGGGGTCGACCCCCACCACGTTGAACTCCCCAAGGTCAACTAGACCCGCGAGGAAAGTCCCCGTTCCGCAACCCACGTCCAACACTACCCGGGCACCGAATTCCTCCACCACGTCCACGTAGGTAGTCAGGTCGTTTCTGTCGGGGTCGAGGGCGTCGTAGACGCGCGCGAGGCGAGGATGGGAGAACACGGCATCGACCACAACCCCACGCTACTGGCGTTGGAGCTAGGCTCCCGACGGTTTCCTGTAGAACGACCTTGGGCGAAACGAGTAAGAGCCGACAGCTCAGCCCACCCAGAGTCGCCTCAGTGGCTCAATGCAGCCCTGAAGAGGGCTGGCGATCGGCGAGCTTCAGCGCTGTCATCTCCTCATGGTTCAGCCAAGCCAAGCCGTCGTGTTCGCCTAGGACCCCAAGTGCGTCAGTTCCGACGATCAAACGCGGTCACCTCTGACGATTAAAGCCAATCAGTAGCCCTCTTAGCATCGGCTTGGGCACGTTGATGGCTTCGGAGCGATCAGTTCATCTGGTCAACCTCGCTCTGGGCGTCCCGCGCGAGGTGGGGCTGTCCACTGGTGATCGCCTTGTCGTCGGTGGCATGGGCGTACCGTCCTTGGGTGAGCCGGTAGCCGAGGCCGGGTTCGGTGAGCAGGTAGGCGGGGTCGCTCGGTTCGGGCTCCAGCTTCCTTCTGAGCTGGTTGACGTAGACACGTAGGTAGTTGGACTCTCGGCCGTAGGCGGGACCCCACGCTGCCCGCAGCAACCGGGGGTGTGAGACGACGTCCCCCCGGTGTCGTGCGAGTTCGGCGAGCAGACGCCACTCGATCGGTGTGAGGTGCAGAGGTGTCCCGTCCGGACGTGTGGCGGTATGCGCCCGGAAGTCGAGCGCGAAGTGTGGCGTCACCAACGGCTCGTCCTGGTCGAGGGCGGGGGCGCCGGGTCGTCGGAGGGCGGCCCGGATGCGAGCTAGGAGTTCGTCCATGCCGAAGGGTTTTGTGATGTAGTCGTCGGCTCCCAGGTCGAGAGCTTCGACCTTGTCTTCCGAGTCCTGTCGGGCGGTGAGAACGACGACCGGGGCGTCGCTGCGCTCCCGGAGCCTCTTCAGGACCTCGACGCCGTCGAGGTCGGGCAGGCCGAGATCGAGGAGGACGAGGTCGGGGGGTGTTCTGGTCAGCTCGCGGAGCCCTGCTCCCCCGTCGCCGGTGGTGACGACCGTGTAGCCGCGGACGCGCAGGTGGACGCGGAGGGCGCTGACTATCCCCGGGTCGTCCTCGATGAGCAGGATGGTCGTCATGTCGGTGCCGGTGTGGAGGCTCGCGGTGACCCCGCGGGCAGGTCGAGCACCATCGTCAGTCCGCCGCCGGGGCTCTCGGCTGCGCTGATCGAGCCGTCCATTGCCTCGACCAGCCCACGCGAGATGGCCAGGCCCAGCCCGACGTGTCCGCTGTGGGTGTCGCCTCGGCGTTGGAAGGGCAGGAAGACGGAGTGACGCTCTGAGGTCTCGATGCCGGGGCCGTCGTCCTGGATGAGGAGGCGCGCTCGGCTGTCGACGGCCTGCGCCGACAGTGTCACCGTGGCTGTGGGGCCGGCGTGGGCCAGTGCGTTGTCCACGATGTTCGCCACGACCCTCTCCAGGAGACCTCGGTCTGCCAGGACGGTCACCCTGGACAGGGTGGGTGAGACCTTGACCCGGTCGGGCCAGGGTGTCGACGGCAGCGCTTCGGTGAGCCTGAAAGCGCTCGGATGGACGACGAGTGAGCCTTGGTGGAGCCGGGAGACGTCAAGCAGGTCGCGGATCAACAGGTCGAGCTCGTCGCTGGACCGGTCGATCGTCTCCAGGAGCTCGCGACGGTCCTCCTGCGAGAAGGAGACCGTGGTATCCAGGAGCCCGCTGGAAGCTGCCTTAATGCCGGCCAGCGGTGTGCGCAGGTCGTGCGACACGGCCGAGAGCAGCGCCGTGCGAGCCATGTTGTCGCGCTCCAGGCTGCGCGTCGTGGAGTGGCTGGCCTGCAGCGCCAGGCGCGTCAGGATGGCCGATGCGGTCGCGGCATAGGCCATCAGCAGCCGCCGTTCCCCGGCGTCCAGCAGCCGGCCGTCGAGAACGAGGTCGTGCTGGGCGTCGACCGCCTGCCTCGTGGTGTGCAGCGCGCCCTCGGGCCGGTGCTGCGGGGCGTCGGCGCTGGCCACAATGTGGCGCGCTTGCGTCTCGGAGTGCTGCTCGACGGTCGCGCAGGTGCTGGAAAAGGTATCTAGCGCACGGTGCAGGAGGAGGTCGAGCTGGGTCTGACTGCCGAGCAGGGATGTGGCGAGGTCGGCGTAGTGGGCGGCCTCCTCTTGGGCGCTCACGGCCTGGTGGGTGCGTTGCACGTTGCGATGCACGACGGAGGCGACGGCGAGCGCGATCAGCAGAAAGACAGCGATCGCCCCCACGTCCTGGGGGTCGTGGATGATCCAGGTGCGCCGGGGTGGGGTGAAGAACCAGTTGAGTCCGGCTGAGCCGACGGCGGCTGTGACCAGGGCCGGCCACAGCCCTCCGAGCAGGGCGACCAGGACGACGAGGGCGAGGAACAATGGCACGATCAGCTGCAGGTCCAGGTGCACGGGCGGCGCCAGGAGCGCAGCCGTGAGAAGGGGCGGCCCCGCGATCGCGAGCGCCCACCCAGCACCCAGGCGCCACCCGGAGGGCTGGGAGGTGAGATATCTGAACCTGTGCGGTGGGGCGGACCGTGTTGCCCGCCCCGCAGGGGCAGTGCTGGCAGGGGCACTGTCCGGTGGCGACCGGTCGCTGTCGAGGTGTTCGGCCAGCCAGAGGAGAGCTACCTGACGCAGTGCTGTGACCTGGCCGGACGTGATCTGCTCGGCGAGCGGTCGCCGACTGTGGACGTTATTGGGTCGGTGGCAGGTCTGCGCGGCCGTGGCGTCCACGAGGTAGACGGAGGCTGTGTCGAAGACGCCGTCGGGGACGCTGCGCCGCGGCGGCATATCGGTAATCGACGCGACCGCGTCCGCGACCGAGTCGATCTCGGTGATGTCGATCGTGGTCACGACGTCGATGCCCGCCCGGAGCAGTTTCTCGACGAGCTGTCGCCTCCCTGGACGGGCCAGACCGTCGACGAGGACGACTTGCGCGGCGCGGGCAACGAGAGCCGCGACACCCGATATCCGGTAGCCCGGCTCGAGGTCGGCCGCGATGCGCTCCAGTCCCGCAGCGGGGTGCGCCGCGGGGGAGCGGTCCGCGCTGTCGCAGTCCGCCACGACCACGTCGAGGCTGGTGGCGAGTCGGTGTCCTTCCTGCACCAAGGCATAGGTCTTGCCGGACCCGGGGCCCACGCCCAAGAAGACCCTCAGCCGACCACGACGCCTCGCAGGAGTACTCACCTGTCCATTGTGGCCGGGGGCTGTCGGTGTCCTCACCGCTCACTCCCCGCGAGGTGAGGTCGCGCGCGAGGCCAGGGCGGTGAAACGCCCCACCTGGCGCACGCCGCCGGAGAAGATCACGCGGCCACCTTCTCTCGGCACGGTCTGGGGGGTGGCGTGGATGAAGCGTCCCGAGGCGTCGGTGACGGCCACGACGGTCACGCCGTTACGGGCGGGTGCGCTCGACTGTCCCAGGGGGACACCGACCATGTCAGGGGGGGTCGGGACCATGACCATGGCGTAGTCGTCGGCGAACTCGACATAGTCGAGCATGCCACCGCGTACCAGGTGCGCAACCCGCTGCCCCATGTCCTCTTCGGGGAAGACCACGTGCTGCACGCCCAGTTTGGCCAGGATGCGTGCGTGCGGTTCGCTAATGGCCTTGGCCCAGACCTCGCGTCCATGGCCCAGCGCGATCGCCGAAGCCATGCAACTGGCCACAATGTTGCCGCCGATGGCCACGACGACGCGGTCGAAGTCGGCCAGCCTGATCTCCGCTGCGGTCTCCTCGAGCGCGGCATCGGCCTCCAGGGCGTGCGTCAGGTCTCCCGACAGCGCGGACACGGCCTCGGCATCGATGTCGATGCCGAGCACCTCGGTCCCGCTGTGCTCGAGCTCCAGGGCCAGAGCCGCGCCGAACCTGCCGAGCCCAATGACGGCGACCGAACGCGCCACGCTGGGGTTCCTAGCCAATGATTGGCCTGCCTTCCAGATAGCCCGTCGAGCCTCTGTTCTCTCGTAGCGCCAGGCCCGCGACGAGGGTGACGGGACCGACTCGGCCCAGGAACATGAGCGCAACGATGACAAGCTGGGCCGCACCCGGCAGGTCTGCTGTGATGCCGGTCGACAGCCCCACGGTCCCGAACGCCGAGACCACCTCGAAGAACACCTCATCGGTGGAGAAGTCCGTCAGCTCCAGGATCGACCCAGTGCCGGCGACGATGCAGGTGATGCCCAGCAGGACCACGGTCAGCGCCTGCGCCTGTGTTCGGTGGCCGATCGCCCGGTCGAAGACATGCACGTGGGGGTTGCCGCGGGCCTCGGACCACACCACGAAGACGAGCACCGCGAAGGTTGTCACCTTGATACCACCGGCTGTCCCGGCGGGGCCGCCACCGATGAACATCAACACGTCCAGGACGAGCCATGAACTCTCCCGCATGGCACCGATGTCGACGGTGTTGAATCCCGCAGTCCGCGGCATCACGGCCTGCGCGAAACCGTTCATCAGCTTGCCTCGTAGGTCCAGTGACCCCAGTGTCGCCTCGTTGCCCCATTCGTTCGCCGTCACGAAGAGCGTGCCCGCCACGAGCAAGAAGGCGGTCGAGGACACGACTAACTTGGTGTGCAGGCTCAACCGGCGCACACCGCGGTACTCCCGGGCCAGCTCGTAGAGCACGGGGAAGCCGAGCCCCCCGAGCACCACCGCCGCGATGATCGGCAGGACCACCCATGCGTCGGTGGCGAAGCTGACCAGGCTGTCGCTGTAGAGCGCGAAGCCGGCGTTGTTGAACGCCGACACGGCGTGGAACAGGCCGAGGTACAGGGCACGCCCAGGGGACTCGCCGTAGCTGACCATGAGGCGGACGGCCAGCACGAGGGCGACGACGGACTGACAGGCCATGGTGATGCCAGCGACTCTGATCAGCACGGATCTCACGTCGCCGGAGCCGACGGTCTTCATGAGGACCTCCGGGTTCAACCGGGAACTCAAGCCGAGACGACGTGAGACCAGCAAGCCCAGAAGTGTGGCAAAAGTCATCAACCCGAAGCCCCCCAGCTGGATCAAAACCAGAATGACCCCCTCGCCGAAGCCGGACCAGTAGCCGGACGTGTCCACGACCACCAGTCCCGTGACGCACACGGCGCTGGTGGCCGTGAACAGAACTGTCAGGAACGGCGCGGACCCCGCGTCGGCTCGGGCAGCCGGGAGCCACAGCAGGAGCGTGCCGACGACGATGGCCAGGGCGAAGCCGCCAACGACCAATTGGGAGGGGTGTCGAAGCCGCCTCCGGCGGCGGCGGCGGCGGCGGCGGGAGGATGGGGAGCCCACCCGCGCTTCGGTCACGCCGAGGTCGCGTCGCACACCATCCATGCTTGCAGCCACGCAACCCCGGAAGGCGCCGAAAGGCGTTAAGAAGACGTCAAGAATCCGCTGGTCGCGTCGGCGTCCACGCCGCCCGGGCTGACGTGGCGCGGCTGCGCATCACTGACTGCCTCGAGGTCAGTGGTCTCTCTTCGCCCTCGCAGTCGGGAGCCGCCGTCCGGGTTCCCCACCTCTCGGCACAGCCGGCGACTGGCTGTGAGCATGTAAACGAGACGCGTTTGTTCACCAGAACCAGACGCATCTTGATAATCGTGGAATGAGTGTGCACGAAATTTAGTCGCGCTCAGGGGGTTGCGCTTGCACCTGCGGTGTGAATCAGATCGGGAGGTCGAAGATCTGGTGACCGGGCAGTGTCGCTGAACCTGACGATCCGACCCAAGCCACCAGAGGCACCTCGTTTAACGAGTGAGCATGACGTTTAGTCGTGCCCGATGCTTCGCGGTGGGATGCTCGAGGCGACTCAAGAGGAGAGTTCCTGTCGGTGTTGCCACAATCGGCGCAGACCGCTGCCGAGAGAGCCGATGAACATAAAGGCCGAACCGATGACAAACAGCGACACCGCAAGCGTGTAGTGCTGCTCGAAGGTTTTGAAGAACAACACCGAGCCAACGACAAACAGCAGATTCCCTATGATGCCGATGACGGTGTGAATGTATTCGTAGTCTTGGACCAAGGTGCGGATCACGATGAGATTCCTCCGAAGTCTTGATGAGGATTTGCCGTGCCACCGGCGCCTAATGAGCGGTGCGAGCCTAAGCCACGTGCTCGGGATGCACCTAGCCCTGAAGGGAGCGCGGCTCATAATGGTGTGGCAGGCTGACGCATCGAACTACCTCGACGCCGGTGCCGTGTCTGTGAGGGTTCGCTCTGACTGACACGGGAGGGTCCGCTGTGTTCTTGACCGTCATGGTGATCGTGGTCGTTTCCTTCGCTGTTGTGGCGGGTGCCGTGTGGGGGGTCTACGGCACCCTCCCTAGCGGGCTCGAAGGCTTTATCGTGGCCCTCGCTGGTGGAGCGCTCATCGTGTCTGCCGTGCTCGAGCTCATCAATCCTGCTACGGATGTCGCGCCGTTTTGGGCGGTCGGGACAAGCGTTCTTGCTGGTGCCACCATCTTCGTGGGCCTCGACAAGATCGTGAATAGCAAACTGGGTTCCGGCAGCGGGGGTGGGCTCCTGGCCGCCATCACCCTCGACGGTATCCCCGAAAACCTCGCACTCGGTGTCGCGCTCATTGGGGCCGGACCTCTCCAAGTCGCATCCCTTTCCGGTTCGATCTTCCTGTCCAACCTCCCTGAAGCCGCTGGCGGGGCCCAGGCAATGGCCAAGAACCATTCCAAACCTAAAGTCCTCGGCCTATGGGCTGCTACAGCGGCGTTGCTTTCCGCCGCGGCGCTGGCAGGCAACCTACTGCTGGCCGGAGTGCCCGAGACCGCTCTGGGCTTGATCCGGTGCTTCGCCGGCGGCGCGGTCACCGCCTCACTGGCCACGGAAGTATTCCCAAAAGCATTCAAAGAGGAAAAATATACGACTGGAATTGCCGCCGCGTTGGGCCTCGTGCTCGCCCTCGGACTAGACCAACTGGGCTAACCACTTCTCCTGGTCGCAGCGTGCCGAAACGTTGGTCAACCGGACGGATCAGTTACGACCCAGCCCGGAAAATCCGTGAAACTGCACCTATTTCGGATGCACATTACAAGGCCTCCACGCCCTGAGGTGCGTCCGATTTCGATGCGCAAACGCGTCTCGTTTACATGAACATAGCCACCTACCCGCTCGGGCCAGCACGAGGGCGGCCAGAGCCGCGATGAGCTTGACCGCACCAATCGGGGCCAGCAGCCACTCACGCCCGGTAAAGCTATCCACCAGGTCAGTGCCCAGTGACCACACGAGCAGCGTTCCACCGGTAGCCCAGTAGAAGCTGAATGCTGCGTGGGTGGCACCCAGCACGCTCGCAGTGACGAGGGCACCGGGCGCGCCCCTGTTGGCGGTGACAACAACGGCCATGGACTCATACTCTCCGGCATCGATGGTCCAGCAGTACCCGATATCGCCCCGACCACACCCTCAATTGTGGAGCCGATGGCCTGACCGTTCTGGTGCAGGCTCGCGCCCCCTGGCACGATGGTGGTCATGACAAGCCGCTGGCGGGGCACCTCCCGGCAGGTGCGCGTCATCGCAGCAGTTGTCGTGATCGTTTTGGCCTACGGCACCGCAGTCCACATGGTGCATCTGGTCGGCAGTGGCTTCAATCCCTACCCGAGATGCCCGGGTGGCTACGAGCGTACTTTGTCGCTTTGACGATCTTCGACCCCCTCGCGGCTGTGCTCTTAGCCCGGTGCAACCGAGGCGGTGTCGCCCTGGCAGTAGCGGTGTTCGTCTCCGACGCCCTTGCAAATGGCTGGGCGAACTACGCCTTAGATCCTTCGTTGGGCATCACCGCGGGTCGCTTCGGCCACGCCGTGACCACGTTGCTCGCGCTCGGCGTCTGCGCAGCAGCCCCGCAGCTGTGGCGCGCCGCGAGTCCCCTTCAATAATCCCCGCTAAGCCGTCCCAGTCGTCGATCCCCACCCGGTGTGAGCCAGGAAACTTGGTGGACGGGTGCTGGTTCAGGCCCTCAAACTGAGCTGATGACATCACGCGTCTCGCACACTTCCGTCGACTGCACCAACGCTTACACACTCTCCGAGTGGTGGAAGGACGTGCTGGACTACGTCGATGTCGAAGATGACCCCAACGAGCCTGGTCACCAAGAGTGCATGATCCTGAGCCACGACGGGTCTCACCGGCTGCTATTCATCCAGGTCCCGGAATCGAAGGCGGTTAAGAACCGCTTACACCTAGATCTGGAGCCGGTCCAGGGTCGGCGCGACGACGAGCTCGCCCGACTACTCAACTGCGGGGCAGTCGAGGTCGCTGACTACCGAGGGAAGCACGGCCCCGGGACCGGCTGGGTCGTCCTGGCAGACCCTGAGGGGCAATGAGTTCTGCATCCTGCGCAACACCGGCAAGCGCTCCATCTGACGTTGCAGCGATGAACCAGCGCATCCCGAAGGTGGCCAGTTACTCCGCCCCGCAAAACGTTGGTCCTGCGGGCACGGGGCCTGCCCACCAGTTGGTCGGCCGTTTCGAGTTTTGCGTCCGGGTCGGGGCTAGGTCGTGGTGTTCTGTTCGTGCAGGGAGGCGATCAGCTTCTGAAGGGCGGACACCGCGGTAGCCGAGGTGTAGGGCCCGAGGCTGACCAGCGACGCGATCAGGGCGGCAGCTTCGCCCGGGGTAAGCGTCAGGGGTGGTAGCTCGCGGCGAGCGTCGATTCGGTAGCCGCCGCCCGGCCCTCGACGGACGACGATCGGTACGCCCGCGTTGACGAGGCGGGCCACGTCGCGCTCCACAGTGCGGGTGGCGGTGCCCGTCCGCCGTGCCAGCTGTGCGGCCGTGGTGAACCTTGGTGCCCGAGCCCGCAACTCCTCGATGAGAGCGTGCTGCCGTTCGACCAGCGGTACCGCCTGGTGCAGCTGCACCATTCCTGCGATCCGCCCTGATCCGATCAGGCGTTGAGTTTCCGTCACTGATACATCGTAGAAGCCGACATGGAACCGTCGGGAATACCTCCTTAGGTTCCTACTATGACCACCACGATCACCGTTACTCCGGCCGCCCCGAACTTCGATGACGTCCTGCACGTCGACATGCCCCCGGCCCCCGCGGGAGCCGTCCTGAACGTCCGGCTCACTGATCCGCGCGGCGGCACGTACACCTCCACGACCGCGTTGCCGCTTCCAGACACGGACACGGATCCGGTCACCGCGATGCGATGGCTATGGGCGATGAACCCCACCAGCGAGCCTGACCCCGCGGATCCACCGAACGCCCTCGCCCCGACGACAGTGAGGATGGCGGTCACCTGCGACGAGCGCCAACTAGCGGAGACCACGGTGATGCGTGTGCGAATGCCAGCCGGGATCGTGCGCGAGGAAGTCCGCGGACCCGGGCTGGTCGGAACCCTGTTCCACCCCGTACGGGGCCGTTGGCCCGGGGTTGTGCTGCTGGGCGGCGCCGAAGGCGGAATGCACGAGGACGACGCGGCCCTGCTAGCTCGCCACGGGTTCGCCGTTCTCGCCCTGGCCTACTACGGACTGCCTGGCTTGCCGGCGGTGATGACCGACGTATCGGTGGAAACCTTCGCACACGGAGCGCGCTGGGTGCTCGCGCATCCGCACGTCACCGGCAAGCAGGTGGGCGTCATGGGCGGCTCCAAGGGCGGTGAGGCCGCGCTGCTGGCCGCAGCCACCTACCCGAAGTTCGGTGCCGCTGTCAGCATCGTCGGCAGCGGCGTCGTCACCAGCGGCATCAGCCAGAGTGTCTTGGGCGGCAACTTCCTGGACATCCTCGGCACACCTGCGTCGTGCTTCACCCACCGCGGTCAACCGCTGCCCTTTCTGCCCAACGTCATCCCCGCCGAGTTACGCGCGGCGGTGGCCGCAGGTGATCCAGTGGCCATGCGCTTGGCCTTCGACCCTGCCCTGGAGCTCAGCGACGCGCTGGGCGCCGCAACCATCCCGGTCGAACGCATCCAAGGCCCAGTTCTCCTTGTCTCCAGCACCGACGACGCCGGCTACGGGCCTCGCTTCCACGACATCGCCGCGGACCGGCGCCACCGCGCGGGACAGCCGATCACTCACCTGCTGCACGAGGACGCCGGGCACGCCATCGCCGCGCCGCCGTGGGCACCCACGACCCGGCACACAACACCCGGACCCGGGGTCACCCTCACCTCCCGAGGCAGCGACCAAGCCGACGCACGTGCCCGCTGGGAAACCTGGCAGTCCGCCATCAACTTCCTCCGCGACGCCCTCACCGACACCGCCAACCTGGACCGGCGATGACGGCCGCGACCTCAGGCGGCCTGCAAGTGCACCCGGCTACACCTGAGCGGTGGGACGACCTCGCGCAACTGGCAGGACCACAGGGCTTCCACACCGGTTGCTGGTGCCTGTGGTGGCGGACACCCAACGCCGAACTGGGTCAACACGTCCCCGGTCAAGCCGAGGCCGCGCTCCGACGACTCGTCGACGAGGGCACCCAACCCGGCCTGCTCGCCTACCTCGACAATGAGCCCGTGGGATGGGTCGCCCTCGGCCCGAGGGAGGTCTACCGCCGGCTGGCACGCACCCAGAAGCTACAACCGGTCGACGACGCCCCTGTGTGGTCGGTGACGTGCCTGTTCGTCGCCAAGGCCCACCGCGGCAGCAACGTCTCCGAGACGCTCCTGGAAGCAGCGACCCACCACGCCACCGGAGCCGGCGCGACCCAACTCGAGGCCTACCCCATCGACACGGCCATCACCGGCCGCCTCGCCGCCGGGCGGCTCAGCAGTGGGCCCCTATCCCTCTTCTTGTCGGTCGGATTCGTCGAGGTCACCCGACGCAGCGGCCGACCCATCGTCCGCAGACACCTGTCGTGAGTACCGCACCCGACGGAACGAGGTCGACGGACGATGTCCTCGAGCCCTTCGTCGATCGCTGATCGGTCACTCGTACCTGCGAGGTGGTCGGGTGGTCGATGTGTCGACGTGTTCAGGCCGTCGAACGGTCAAGTCGGTAGATCGACACCTCCTCGCCCGGCCGAAGTCGTCAATACTGGCGATGCGGGCGGGGGCATGACCGCTTCGTACGACGACTCACTTGCGTAGGACACCAGGTCCACCGAGTCGACGCTGTCTCGTTCGCCGTCGCAGTTG
>JAABUN010006609.1_pt1 | contig 13183 bp, 11 predicted proteins | sample 5559311 | NCBI WGS metagenome assembly JAABUN01 (sample SAMN10711877, study PRJNA513370) | rock metagenome | isolation source: Antarctica rocks | place: Antarctica: Victoria Land, Siegfried Peak sud | reverse complement strand
TCAGCACGTGCGCGCTCGAGCAGGAGTCGTGCGCGAAGCCCGGCAGGGTCAGCTCTTCGGTGACCGTGTTGCCACCGGGCAACTCACGGGCTTCGAGCACGAGCACCTCGAGCCCGGCCGCGGCCAGGTAGGCCGCGCAGACCAGCCCGTTGTGGCCGGCGCCGAGGACGACGACGTCGACCTCGTCGGGCAGCGCGGCGGCGGCGGCGACGGCGTTCGGCACGGTGACCTCCAGGGTCGTGGGGGCAGAGCCCTTGACACCGGACCTACCTTGCTTGACGCTGCACTCGATTGCAATAGCTGACGAACGGGAGACTCAGATGGACGACAGAGTGGCGTCGGCAGTGGCGCACTGGGCGCCGCGGTTCACGTCCAACGGGGTCAGCGTTGCCGACTTCGAGCGGATCACCACGGGGCTGGACGGCTGGCCGGACTGGTGCGCCGCCTGGTCGGCGGTCGCCGCCGAGCACGAGGTGCTGGGCCGCACCGCGCTCGCCGAGGGGCGAAACCTGTCTGCCGGCGGCCACCTGTCGCAGGCGGCCGTGTACTTCCACTTCGCCAAGTTCGTCTTCGTCGAGGACCTGGACCAGATGCGCGAGGCACACCGGCGCGCGGTCACGTGCTCGACCGACGCGCTGCCGCACCTGTCGCCACCCGGACGCCGGATCACGATCCCCTTCGAAGGGACCGTCCTGGTCGGCGTGCTGCGCCAGCCGGCCGGACCGGGCCCGCACCCCACCGTGATCATGATCTCGGGTCTGGACTCGGCCAAGGAGGAGCTGCGGGCCACCGAGGACACGTTCCTGGACCGGGGGCTGGCCACCTTCAGCGTTGACGGCCCGGGCCAGGGTGAGGCCGAGTACGACCTGCCGATCCGTGGCGACTGGTCGGCCCCCGGCACTGCCATCGTCGACGCCCTGGCCGCCCTGCCCGAGGTTGACGAGCGCCGGCTCGGGGTGTGGGGTGTCAGCCTCGGCGGCTACTACGCACCTCGCATGGCAGCCGCCCTCGGCGACCGGATCGCGGCCTGTGTCGCGCTCGCCGGGCCGTTCAACTTCGGCGACTGCTGGCACCAGCTGCCGCCGCTTACCCGGGCGACCTTCCAGGTGCGCTCCCGCGCCACCACCGACGCCGAGGCGCACGAGATCGCCGACACCCTGGGGATGGCGGGGCATGCGGAGGCGATCACCGCGCCGCTGCTGGTCGTGTTCGGCCGCCGCGACCGGCTGATCCCGTGGCAGCACGCGCAGCGCCTGGTCGACTCCGTGACCACGGACGTCGAGCTGCTCATGCTCGAGGACGGCAACCATGGCTGCGCCAACGTCGCGGCCTGGCACCGGCCCCGGACGGCCGACTGGCTGGCCGCCCGGCTCGGCGGCGACATCTCACCCGCGGTGACCTGACTCTGCTTGACAGCGACGGACGTGGCCACGAGACTGCGACAGCAATCGATTGCAGAAATGGGGAGCCATGAACGATGCCACAGCTGACCTGTCCGCCCTGACCGTCGGCTGGATCGGCACCGGTCGGATGGGTGCGGCGATGGCCGCCCGGCTCGCGCGGGCCGGCGCCGACCTCTCGGTCTGGAACCGCACCCGCGCCAAGGCCGAGCCGCTGGCCGCCCTGGGCGCCACGGTGGTCGACACCATCGCCGACCTGCGGGGGCGGGACGTCGTCTTCACCATGGTCTCGACCCCCGACGACCTCGAGCAGGTGCTGCTCGGCGAGGGCGGGCTGCTGGCCGACCCCGAGCAGACCCCCAGCGTCGTCATCGACTGCTCGACCGTCTCGACCGAGTCGTCCGAGGCGATGCGCGAAGCCTGCCGGTCGCGTGGCGTCTCGTTCTTGGCCGCGCCGGTCAGCGGCAACGGCAAGGTGGTCGCGTCCGGCGGGCTCAGCCTGGTGGTGTCCGGCCCGGAGGAGACCTACGAGCGGGTGGTCACCCTGCTGCGCGAGATCGGCAAGTCGGTGACCTACGTGGGCGAGGGCGACACCGCCCGGCTGGTGAAGATCTGTCACAACCTCTTCCTCGGCGTCGTCACCCAGTCACTGGCCGAGATCACCGTGCTTGCCGAGCGCGGCGGTGTCCCGCGTGCCGCGTTCCTCGACTTCTTGAACAACAGCGTCATGGGGTCGGTCTTCACCCGGTACAAGTCTCCGGCGTTCGTGAACCTGGACTACACCCCCACGTTCACCCCGGTGCTGCTGCGCAAGGACTTCGACCTGGGACTGGCGGCGGCGCGGGCGATGGACGTGCCGATGCCGGTTGCCTCGCTGACCGCCCAGCTGGTGCAGGCCAGCGTCAGCAGTGGCCGGGTCGACGAGGACTTCGCGGTGCTGCTCGACCTGCAGGCGGCCAGCGCGGGCCTGGTCCTGAAGCCCGAGGACGTCGAGGTGGACGATGGCTTGGGCGGCGGCGCCGCGTCATGAGCTCGGCCGCCGCCCCGCTGCCCGCTCCGGGGCACATGGGGGTCGACTACGAGATGCGGCTGGACTTCGACCGGCTGCGGCGCTATCGGTTGGGCCGGGCCAAGGCGTCCCTGGAGTCCAGCGAGTGCGGTGCGTTCCTGCTCTTCGACTTCTACAACATCCGCTACACCACCCAGACGTGGATCGGCGGTGCGCTCGGCGACAAGATGACCCGCTACGCGCTGCTGACCCGGGACGCCGGGCCCACCCTCTGGGACTTCGGGTCGGCCGCCCGCCACCACCGGCTGTACTCACCGTGGCTCGCCCAAGAGGACTGCCGCGCCGGGATGCTCGGCCTGCGCGGGGCGATCGCACCGACGGCCGGGTTGATGGAGTCCGCCGTCCGGGAGATCAAGGGCATGCTCGAGGACGCCGGCGTGGCCCACCTGCCGGTCGGGGTCGACATCGTCGAGCCGCCGTTCCTGTTCGAGATGCAGCGCCAGGGCCTGACGGTCGTCGATGCCCAGCAGCTGATGCTGGACGCCCGGCAGATCAAGTCCAGCGACGAGATCATGCTGCTCACCCAGGCGGCCGCGATGGTCGACGGCGTCTACCAGGACATCGTCGAGGTGCTCAAGCCGGGCATCCGCGAGAACGACATCGTCGCGTTGGCCAACAAGCGGCTGTACGAGATGGGTTCCGACCAGGTCGAGGCCGTCAACGCGGTGTCGGGCGAGCGGTGCAACCCGCACCCGCACAACTTCTCGGACCGGCTGATCCGCCCCGGCGACCAGGCGTTCTTCGACATCATCCACTCCTATAACGGTTATCGGACCTGCTACTACCGCACGTTCAGCGTCGGCAGCTCGACACCGAGCCAGCGCGACGCCTACACCAAGGCGCGCGAGTGGATGGACGCCTCGATCGCCGCGATCCGCCCCGGCGTCGGCACCGACCAGGTGGCCTCGGTCTGGCCCAAGGCCACCGAGTTCGGGTTCGAGAACGAGATGGCCGCGTTCGGCCTGCAGTTCGGTCACGGGCTCGGGCTGGGCCTGCACGAGCGGCCGATCATCTCGCGGCTGAACAGCATGACCGAGCCGATCGAGCTGCACGAGGGCATGGTCTTCGCGCTGGAGACGTACTGCCCCGCCAGCGACGGCTTCTCGGCCGCGCGGATCGAGGAGGAGGTGGTCGTCACCGCCGACGGCCCACGCATCCTCACCCTGTTCCCCGCGCAGGACCTGGTCGTCACCAACCCGTACTGAAAGGCGCGCCATGACTGCCCAGCCCCTCGCCGACGTCCCCACCGACCTGTTCATCGGCGGCAAGTGGCTGCCCGCGCAGGCGGGTGACCGCTTCGACGTCGTCGACCCCGCCACCGGGGACGTCCTCGCCAGCGTCGCCGACGGCAGCGTGGCCGACGCCATCGCCGCGGTCGACGCAGCGGACGACGCCGCAGCCGGCTGGGCGTCGACGCCGCCACGTCAACGGGCCGAGATCCTGCGGCGGGCGTTCGAGCTGATGACCGAGCAGGGTGAGCAGCTCGCCCGGTTGGTGTCGATGGAGAACGGCAAGGCCCTGGTGGACGCCCGCGGCGAGGTGGCCTACGCCGCCGAGTTCTTCCGGTGGTACTCCGAGGAGGCCGTGCGCGCGACCGGGTCGGTGATGACGGCCCCCTCGGGCGCCAACCGGATCGTCGTCCTGCAGCAGCCGGTGGGCATCTGCGTGCTGGTGACGCCGTGGAACTTTCCGGCCGCCATGGCCACCCGCAAGATCGGGCCGGCGCTGGCGGCCGGCTGCACGATGATCCTCAAGCCGGCCAGTGACACCCCCCTGACGGCATTGGCCATGGCGGCGATCCTCACCGAGGCCGGGGTGCCGGCGGGGGTGGTCAACGTGCTGCCCTCGCGGCGTTCGGGCGCGGTGGTGTCCGCGATGCTGCACGACCCCCGGGTGCGCAAGCTCTCGTTCACCGGGTCGACCGAGGTGGGCCGGGTGCTGTTGGCCGAGGCGGCCGACACCGTCGTCAACACCTCGATGGAGCTCGGCGGCAACGCGCCCTTCCTGGTGTTCGCCGACGCCGACCTGGACGCCGCGATCGAGGGCGCGATGGTGGCCAAGATGCGCAACGCCGGTGAGGCATGCACCGCGGCCAACCGCTTCTACGTCGAGGCGGCCGTGGCGCCCGAGTTCACCCGCCGGCTGACCGAGCGGATGGCGGCGCTCGTTGTCGGGCCCGGCACCGAGACCGGCACCCAGGTGGGGCCGCTGGTCAACGAGGACACCGTCTCCAAGGTCGACCAGCTCGTGCAGGCGGCGGTGGGCGCGGGCGCCCGCGCGGTGGTCGGCGGACGACGTCCCGACCGGCCGGGTTTCTACTTCGAGCCGACCGTCCTGGTCGACGTGCACCCGGACGCCGCCATCCTGCGTGAAGAGATCTTCGGCCCGGTCGCGCCGGTCGTCACGTTCGAGACCGAGGCGCAGGCCGTCGCGCTGGCCAACGCCACGCAGTACGGGCTGGTTGCCTACGTCTACACCGGTGACCTCGCCCGCGGCATGCGCGTCAGCGAGGCGATGGAGTCGGGCATGGTCGGCCTGAACCGGGGGCTGGTCAGCGACCCGGCCGCACCCTTCGGCGGGGTCAAGCAGAGCGGTATCGGCCGAGAGGGCGGCCACGACGGGATGCTGGACTACCTGGAGTCCAAGTACATCGCCGTCAACTGGTGAGCCCTCAGCGCGTGCCGGCCCAGTAACCGGGATCGGCCTCGCTGGCGACCAGCTGCTCGGCGGTCTCGAACCCGGGGGCCAGCGAGGCGGCGGTGCCGGCCAGATACTCGTGGTGGTCGATGCCCAGCATCCGGATCCAGCTCTGCTGCCCGAACGTGAGTGCCACGAAGCAGCCCAGCTCGACCAGCTCGGGCTCGGTGAAGTGGCGGTGCAGCCTGTCCCAGAACGCGTCGTCGGTGTCGAGTCGCCAGGCGATCGCCTCGGCGTACGACAGCGCCGCCTTCTGCCGGTCGTCGTAGACGGTGGCCGCCTCGAAGTTCAGCAGGTCGTCGTACTGCATCTCCATCAGGCCGGCGGTGGTGGCCTGCACCGAGCGCTGGTTGCCGCAGAACTCGCACTTGACGGTCCGCGAGACGTAGACCCGGCACAGCTCCTTGATCGAGTGGTCGAGGACGCCGTCGCGGAAGATCGCCTGCCACGAGTCCGCGAACGCCCAGAAGGCGTTGGGCGCGTGGGCTCGCACCGCTGAGCTCTCGGGCCGCGGCGTGCCCTCGCGAGCGCAGCGCTGCATCTCGGCCTGCATCCGCTCGTCCATCTGCTCGAGCGGGACGTAGCTGATTCGTCGTGTCGACATCGGTTCTCCTCGGGTTGGCGTTCTCGGAATCAGTCAGCTGTCGGACTCGATCGCGGCGACGACCGCCTCGCTGGTGAGGGGGAGGTTGCGGACCCGGACGCCGATCGCGTCGGCGACCGCGTTGGCGATGGCCGCTGCCGTGGGGCCCTGGGCGGCCTCACCGGCGCCGAGGGCCGGCTCACCCGGCCGGTCGACGATCTCGACGTCGACGTGCGGGGCGTCGGCGAAACGCAGGATCGGGTAGCTCTCCCAGTCGGTGCTGGTCACCTTGCGACGGTCGAAGCGCACCCGCTCGCGGGTGGTCCAGCTGGTCGACTGGGTGGCGCCGCCCTCGATCTGGTTGCGGACGCCGTCCGGGTTCAGCACCTCGCCGACGTCGACGCAGACCGTCAGCCGCCGCACCCGGATCTCGTGCTCGGCCTCGACCTCGGCGACGACCGCGCACCAGGCGCCGCGGTTCTTGTAGCGAGCGAAACCCAGGCCCCGCCCGACGCCCTCAGGCGTCGGCCCGCCCCACCCGGCAGCAGCGGCCGCGCGCTGCAGGACGTGCCGGCCACGCTCGTCGCTGAGGTGGGCCAGCCGCAGCTCGAGCGGGTCGCGGCCGACGGTGAGCGCGACCTCGTCCATGAACGACTCGATGGCGAAGACGTTCAGGTGCGCGCCCAGGGCGCGCATGGCCGAGCTGCGCAGCGGGGTCTGCGTCAGGCGATGACCCCGGATGCGGCGGCGGGGCAGGTCGTACAGGGGCAGGGCGTTGCGGGTGCTGCCGGCGCCCCGGTCGGCGGGTGGGTCGGTCGCGGCCGGGTAGGCGGCCGGCTCGCTCAGGTGGGTCGCGGCCAGCAGCCCGGGGACGCCGGCGTAGCCCGGGCGGCTGCTGTGGCCCTGGCTGAACACGTCGTAGGACCACGAGGTCAGCCGGCCGTCGTCGCCCACGCCGGCCTCGACGTCGGCGGTCATGGCCGACCCGAACGGTGACCAGGCCAGCTCGTCGTGCCGGCTCCACTGCACCTGCACCGGTCGCCCCGGCACCGCCCGGGCGAGCAGGACGGCGTCGAAGGCGGCGTCGTCAGCGGCATTGTGGCCGTAGCACCCGGCGCCCTCGGTGTGCTCGACCGTGACCGAATCGGCGTCGAGCGAGAGGGCGGCGACGATGGCGTCTCGCAGGGGGTGGATGCCCTGGCTGTGGCTCCACACCGCCAGCCGGCCGTCGTCCTGCCACCACGCGACCGCGCAGCTGGGGGCCATCGAGGCGTGGGCCAGGAACGGGCGGCTGTAGGTGGCGCGCACCACCTGGCCGGCCGGCGGCGGGCCTGACGCGTCGTCGTCGACGTCGTCGACCATGTCGTCGTCGACCACCGGGACGACCTCGTGCGGTCCGGCCCGCAGGTAGGCGTCGAGGTCGTCCTCGTCGGGCAGGGTGTCGCGCTCGTCCCAGGTGGTCGCGGCCTGCAGCATCTCGACCGCCCGGACGACGTCGGCCTCGCGCTCACCGACGGCGCCGACGAACGAGCCGTCCCGCACGACCTGGACGTCCAGCCCGGCGGTCGCCGCGGGGTCGACCGCGACCAGCACCGCACCCGGTGAGGCGGGCCGCACCACCCGTCCGTACAGCTGGCCGGGCAGCCGCAGGTCGTGGACGAACCTGGGCCGGCCGGCCACCTTGTCGGGCAGGTCGATGCGAGGGGCGCTGGTGCCCGAGACCCGGCGGACGCCGCGCACCGGCGTCGTGTCGTCGACCAGGACGTCGAGGTCGACGTCGCCGGCCAGCTCGGCGTACGACGTCACCCGGCCACCGGGCCCGCAGATCACGCCGCGGTCGACGGTGACCTGCTCGTGGTCAAGCGCAGGGTCCAGACCCCAGCGCCGGGCCGCCTCGGCCACGAACAGGGCGCGGGTCGTGGCCGCGACCAGTCGCACCGCCGGCCCGGCTTCGACGACCGACAGGCTGCCGGCGGTCACGCCCTCGTCCGGGCCGGTTTCGGTGTTCGCCGGGGGCGAACGGACGTGGTCGAGGTCGACGTCCAGCTCGTCGGCAGCGACCTGGGCGAGGGCGGTCACGATGCCCTGCCCGAGCTCGACCTTGCCCACCCGCAACGCCACGACGCCGTCCGAGCCGACCTCGATCCACCGCGAGAGCAGCGGGTTCGCGGCGACGTGCGCAGGCAGCGTCACGGCGTCTGCTGCCCGGCCCGGACGACGGCCCGCATCATCCGGCGCTGCACCCCGCACCGGCATAGGTGACGCTCCAGGGCGGCGGTGACGGTCTGCTCGTCGGGTGCGGGGTCGCGGTCGAGCAGGGCCGCGGCGCTGACCAGGATGCCGGACACGCAGTAGCCGCACTGGGCGGCCTGCTCGTCCAGCATCGCCTGCTGCACGGGGTGCAGGCGATCGCCCGGCGCCAGGCCCTCGACGGTGACGACCGAACTGCCCTGGGCAGACCACATCGGGGTGTCGCACGAGGCGACGACGGCGCCGTCGACCTGGACGAAGCAGGCGCCGCACAGCCCGACCCCGCACCCGAAGCGCGCACCCAGCAGGCCGAGCTCGCCGCGCAGCACCGACAGCAGCGGCGTCTCGGGCTCGGCGCTCACCTCGACCGGCTCGCCGTTGACCGTCAGCTCGAACACCTGGCTCATCCGGGCACCTCGTCGTAGACCTCGGGGTGATGGGCGAGCTCGACCCGGGTGCGCCGGATGTGCCCGCTGAGGTAGCGCTCGGCGTCCGTGGTGTCGCGGCGCTCGATCGCGTCCAGGATCAGCCGGTGCTCGGCGTTGACGACCCAGCGGCGGCCCGGGCCGGTGATCGAGACGAAGGCGCGACGGTAGTGCTGGGTCGAGTTCCACAGCCGGGTGACCATCGAGGTGAGCGGGTCGATCCGGCAGCCGGTGTAGGTGAGCAGGTGGAACTCGCGGTCGAGCTCGAGGAAGCGCCCGACCTCGTCGTCGGCCTCGATCTGGTCTTGCAGGTCGCCGAGTCGGGTGAGGGTGTCGGCGCCCAGGTGCGGGATGCTCTCGCCGAGGGCGAGCGGTTCGAGCCGCTCGCGCATCTGGTAGATCACGTCGACCTCGTGCATGCTCAGCCGCGGCACCCGGGCGCCCTTGTTGGTCTCGTTCTCGATCAGCCCCTCGGCCTCGAGCATCAGCAGCGCCTCGCGCACCGGCAGCCGGCTGGCACCCAGCCGCTGGGCGATGTCCTCCTGACGCACCCGCTCACCGGGCCCGATCGCGCCGCCGAGGATCGCCGCGCGCAGGTGGTCGGCGACCCGCTGGCTGGCGGCGGCGACCACGGGCTGGGCGCTCATGCCGGGTGCTCGCGGTCGTAGGCCCGGCCGTGCGGGTAGGACACCAGCTCGAGCTGCATCCCCCACGGCGCAAGGAAGTACACCCAGCGCTGACCCTCGTTCGCGCCGCGGCTGGCGGTCGGCTGACCCAGCACCGTGACGCCGTGCGCGACCAGGTGGCGCACCGCGGCGTCCAGGTCGTCGACGTACAGCGCGACGTGGTGGCCGCCGACGTCGCTGTTGCGCGGCGACTGCATGCGCTGGTCGGGCGCGTCGTACTCGAAGACCTCGAGCACCGACTGGCCACCCAGGCGGAAGAAGCGGTTCGTCGCGCGTGCCCGTGGGTGCACCCCCAGGTGCTCGGTCATCCACGTCCCGGCCTCGTCCTGGAACGGGCCGAGGGGGTGGAGGTAGTCGCAACCGATCACGTCGACCAGGAACCGGGTGGCCTGTTCGAGGTCGGGCACCGTGAAGCCGATGTGGTCGAGCCGGCTCAGACCTGGCAGACCCATGGGGACGCTCCCATCATTGGATCCATTAGAGGAGTAGATCAGGGCTCCGGCCCGACGTCCAGCCCCTGCGGCTAGATTTGGGATCCAATCTTGTGAGACGCTGCCAGCCACACCGACGTGCGGAGTACCTGATGACCGAACACCACCGGCTCGAGCCGGCGTCCCCGTGGATCCGGCTGGTCGCCACCATCGAGGACTGGGACGCCGCCGACCCGGTGTTGCTGTCGGCGATGTTCAGCCAGCTGGTGCTGATCCGGACGTTCGAGGAGTACGTCCTCGAGCTGGCCGCCGCCGGACTGGTGCACGGGCCGGCGCACTCGAGCATCGGGCAGGAGGGCGGGGCCGTCGGGTCGGTGCTCGCCCTGACCACCGAGGACGCCGTCAACGGCTCGCACCGCGGGCACCACCAGTTCCTCGCCAAGACGCTGGGGCACGTGGCACCCAAGGGCATCGACCTGACCCAGGAGCTGCCGGACGACGTCCGCACCGTCCTGCTGCGCACCCTCGCCGAGATCTGCGGCCTGGCCCGCGGGTACAGCCACGGCCGCGGCGGCTCGATGCATTTGCAGTGGAAGGAGGCCGGCGCGATGGGCACCAACGCCATCGTCGGCGGCGGGGTGCCCCAGGCCGCCGGGTTCGCCTGGGCCCGCCGGCAGGCCGGGACCGACGCCGTCTCGGTGACCTACTTCGGTGACGGCGCGATCAACATCGGCTCGACCCTGGAGACGTTCAACCTCGCCGCCGCCTGGCACCTGCCGATCTGCTTCTTCATCGAGAACAACCAGTACGCCGTCTCGACCACTGTCGCCGAGGCCACCGGCGAGCCGCGGCTGTCGGCACGGGGGGTCGGGTTCGGCATCCCCAGCTGGAAGGTCGACGGTATGGACCCGCTGGCCGTGCACCTAGCCACCACCGAGGCCGTCGAGCACATGCGGGCCGGTCACGGACCGACGATGATCGAGGCCGACACCTACCGCTTCTTCCACCAGAACGGCCCCTTCCCCGGCAGCGCCTTCGGCTACCGCACCAAGGACGAGGAGCGCAGCTGGCGCGAGCGCGACCCGATCACCCAGGTGACCGGCCACCTGCTGCGCCGCGGTCTGGCCGACCAGGCGATGGTCGACCAGAGCCACGCGCGCGCCAAGGCCGTGCTCGCCGAGATCGGCGCGGTGCTGCTCGAGCCGCTGCCCGGCGGCAAGCCCGGCCAGCGCCGGATCAAGCCCGACGAGTGGCCCGACCCGGCCATCGCCGACGTCGGGGTGCGCGGCGACCTCAGTGAGTTCGATGGCGCCTATGTCGCCGACACCGACACGTTCACCGGCGCGCTCGCCGAGCAGAAGCTGATCGACGCCGTCGCGGGCGTGATGGCCCGGCGGATGGATACCGACCCGGGCATCGTGGTGATGGGCGAGGACGTGCACCGGCTCAACGGCGGCACCAACGGCGCCACCCGCGGCCTGAAGCAGGCGCACCCCGACCGGGTGCTGGGCACACCGATCAGCGAGAACGCGTTCGCCGGCCTCGGCGGCGGCATCGCCTTGGACGGCCGGTTCACCCCCGTCGTCGAGTTCATGTACGCCGACTTCATGTGGGTTGCCGCCGACCAGCTGTTCAACCAGATCGGCAAGGCCAGGCACATGTACGGCGGAGTCAGCGACGTGCCGCTCGTGCTGCGCAGCAAGGTCGCCATGGGCACCGGGTACGGCTCGCAGCACTCGATGGACCCGGCGGGCATCTTCGCCACCGCCCCCGGCTGGCGGATCGTGGCCCCGACCACCCCGTTCGACTACGTGGGGCTGATGAACGCGGCGCTGCGCTGCAAGGACCCGGTGGTGGTGCTCGAGCACGTCGAGCTGTACGGGTCGACCGGCCTGGGCCCGGTCGACGACCTCGACTACTGCCTGCCGGTGGGCAAGGCCGCCGTCCGGCGTCCGGGCAGCCAGATCACCGTGATCAGCTACCTGGCGATGGTGCAGCACGTGCTGGACGCCGTCGAGCAGACCGGCGTGGACGCCGAGGTGATCGACCTGCGCTGGCTCGACCGCGCCAGCATCGACTGGGACACCATCGGCACGAGCATCACCAAGACGGGCAACGTGCTGATCGCCGAGCAGGGCGCGCTCGGCACGTCGTACGGCGGGTGGCTGGCGGACGAGATCCAGCGCCGGTACTTCGACTGGCTCGACCAGCCGGTGCAGCGGGTCACCGGCCGCGAGGCCTCGCCGAGCATCAGCAAGGTGCTCGAGCGCGCCGCCATCGCCCAGAGCGAGGAAGTCGTGGCCCGGCTCGCCGAGATCACGGCGCGCTGACGTGGCCCGGTTGCTGCGCATGCCCGAGGTGGCGGCGGGCGGTCTGGCGGCGGTGCTCTCGCAGTGGCCGGTCGCCGTCAACACGCCGTACGCCGTCGACGACGCCATCGCCACGGTCGAGACCGACAAGGCCGTGGTCGACGTGCCCGCCGACGCCGAGGGCGTGATCTTGCGGACCCTGGTGGCCGAGGGCGCCGAGGTGGAGGTCGGCGCCCCCATCGCGCTGCTCGGCGATCCCGGTGAGCGGGTCGACGACCTGGACGCCCTGCTGGTCCAGCTGGGTGCCAGCGACGGCAGCCTGGCCGGCGAACCGGCCGCAGCCCGCGGCCGGATCTTCAGCAGCCCGCTGGCCCGACGATTGGCCACGGAGGCCGGGCTGCTGCTGAGCGACCTGACCGGCACCGGCCCGGGTGGGCGGATCGTGCGCCGCGACGTCCAGGACGCCGCGGCCCGGCTGACCGCGGCACCGCCGGCCGCCGCGGTGGTCTCTGCGGCTCCGGCGACACAGCCGCCTCCGCCCGCCTCCCCGACCGTGGACGTCGGCTGGGTCGACGTCCCGCACACCCGGATGCGCCGCGCGGTCGCCGAGCGGCTGACGGCGAGCGCCCGTGACACCCCGCACTTCGCGGTCTTCGGCACCGCTCGGGTGGACGCCCTGCTCGACCTGCGTCGACGGGTGAACACGGGGAGCGGGCCGGGCGCGACGGTCAACGACCTGGTGCTGATGGCCGCTGCCCGCGCGCACCTCGCGGTGCCGGCGATGAACGTCGTGTGGACACCGGACGCCGTCCGCGCGTTCACCGGGGTCGACATCGCGGTCGCGGTGGCCACCGAGGCGGGTCTGCTCACGCCGGTGGTGCGCGGTGTGCAGGCACTGACCCTGTCGGGCTTGGCCTCGGCCAGCCGCGACCTGGTCGATCGCGCCCGGGAGGGGCGGTTGCGTCAGGCCGAGCTCGAGGGCGGCACGCTCACCGTCACCAACCTCGGCGGGCTCGGCACCGAGAGTTTCACCGCGATCATCAACCCGCCGCACGCCGCGATCCTGGCGGTCGGGGCGGCTCGGCCCGAGGCGGTCGTGGTCGACGGTGAGGTGCGCGCGGCCACGGTCATGCACCTCAGCGTCTCGGTCGATCACCGGCCCGTCGACGGGGTGGTCGCCGCCCGCTGGATGGCCGAGCTCGTCGCACTGCTAGAGGATCCCGTTCGCATCCTGGTCTGAGGACGACCGGCGAGACGCTTCGCGAGAACGTACGTAACTATCGGGGGGGGGCCTTTGGTGCGCTCGTGAGAACTAACGCAAGGGGTAACGCGT
>JAABUN010006608.1_pt1 | contig 13184 bp, 17 predicted proteins | sample 5559311 | NCBI WGS metagenome assembly JAABUN01 (sample SAMN10711877, study PRJNA513370) | rock metagenome | isolation source: Antarctica rocks | place: Antarctica: Victoria Land, Siegfried Peak sud | reverse complement strand
GGCGCCGTCGGAGAAGGCGAGCGAGCCGGTGATCGGTGCGGCGCTGGCTGCGCCGGCCCAGGCGACCGCTGTGGCCGCAAGGGCCAGCTTGGCAAGGTGGTTCATGGTTCGGTTCCGTTCCTAGTTAAGGCCAGCCCAGTGCAGCTTGCACCGAGAGTACAAAGCTGTGCTGTTAAGGCTATGCGAACAGAAGCAAGACCCGTGCCAACTGCTCGAAGTCTCTCTGCTCAACGGTATTGCGGCGCCTGTCATGTCCACCTCTGCGGAGGTGTAAATGTTCCCGACTTTCCCAAGTCGGATATTGAAGTTCTTACACCTCGAAAGGCAAAAATGCTGTAAGCATGTGCTAATTTCAAACATCAATTCAAAATGCAAAAAGAAACGATGCAAGCATTGATGCTGAGATACTGTGGGTAGATGCGGTTTCTGCGGTGGCTTAGCTACACTGCTGCCCCTTGTAGCTAGAAAGATGTGTAAAGAGCGGTTAACACCTGCGGCCCACCTCACGACGCGCGCGTTCGGCCAAGCCGCGCGACAATCGGGTGAGGACAGGCTCCAGCGTCCAATGCTGCACCGCAGCATCGCCGAATGTTCATTATGGAAAGGGCGCCAGAGTTGCGGGGAAGCAGCGGGGCAGTTGCGGAGGGGGTGCGGCGGGCCAGGGGGCGCCGGGACTTGGCCGAGGGCAGTATTCGGGGCCGCCAAGACGGCGCCAGGGCCGCGCGAGGACTTGCTGGAGTCGTTGCATAAGATGGCCGAATGGTCGTGTCCCGTTTAGGGTCGCGGTCCCCTCCCAACTAGAGGACCCGATTCGCTGTCCACCGATCTGCCCCCAGACTTGTCCCGGGTTCGCTGTATGTCTCTCGTTTCCGCTAACTGGCTGACTGGCCGGGCCTGTCTCTGCGCGCTGTCGCGCGCAAGCTGGAGGAGAGCCGCATCCAGACCGCCCGGGGTGGCTAGTAGCACACTGCCAGCGTGCGAGCGTTGCTCATGTGCCACGAAACCATCCAGACTTAAGGTTTTGGGAAAATACTGTTGACCACACATCAAATAACAATGATCTTGATGGTAACTTAATATGAAAGACATTGTAAGGTGATCGTCACGGTTGGTAATACGAAGGGCGGCGTTGGAAAGACCACCTTAGCCGTTCAGATCGCTCTTTCACGTGCGCTCGCTGGTCGCGACGTGTGGCTAATCGATGGTGACCGACAGGGCACATCGCAAACGGCCGTGGCTCTCCGGGCAGAGGCCAATCGGAGGCCCGGCCTAGCCTGTGCTCAGTACCCGGACGGACCCATTCTGCGCGCTCAGGTCCAGCAACAAGGGCGCAAGTTCGACGACATTATTATCGACGCTGGCGGCCGGGACTCTACGGCGCTCCGAGCTGCCCTTGTGTTGTCCGATGTGCTTTTGGTTCCGTTCCAGCCCCGTTCGGTGGACGTATGGGCGTTGGCCGACATATCGGCGCTAGTAGAGGAGGCGCGGTCTGTGCGGGATGGCCTGCGGGCCTATGCGGTAATCAACTGCGCCGACCCCGGGACCGCTTCCAGCGACAACGTGGACGCCGCTGCGGCGCTCGCTGACTACCCGCAGCTTGCACACCTCGACGCACCAATCCGCAGGCGCAAGGCATTTGCCAATGCTGTAGGCCAGGGCTTGGCAGTAGAGGAGGTTGCTCCCCGTGACGCCAAAGCGTGCGACGAGTTGACTGCACTGGTAAGCATACTGTTTGAAGTGCAAAGCAATATGTTTATACTATCAAGGTGATATGAAATGGCAATCACAAGGCCGGTAAGGTCCAAGACTACGGAAAGCTTTATATCCGGTGCGCCCGACGCCCGTCCGAACGGAGTACGTCGGGGAAACAAGCAGCAGATCACGCTGACCATCGCGCCCGACCTGCTCGCGAAGGTGGACGAGATGGCGGAGAGGATGGGGCAGAGCCGGGCCGCCCTCATCAACCTTGCAATCTATCGCACCGTCGAGGGTGGGATTTGAGCGGCAGGGCCGAGCGCAAGAAGGCAGGACAGCTGCAGAGCAACCTGTTCGGCCTTGGCGGTCCGCTCCCCCCCACGACAGCTCGCATCATCAAGCTTGGCAATGAGATCGCGGAGCGGCCACCGGAGCGGCCGGACTACTTGCACTCCGTGCTATGCCAGGTAGGGCTTCCACGCCGGCGGGTTGCCGGCAACACGTTTGAACGTACGAACGGCAATGCTTCGCTACTGATCGAGGCGGGAAAGCTCTGGAACGGCAAAGAGTGGTTGCCGCAGCCTCTGCCTTACGGCACACGGCCACGGCTTGCGCTGGTGCATCTCAGCAGTGAGGCCGTCCGCACGAAGTCCGCTACCGTCGAGGTGGGGCATTCGGTGCGCGAGTTCTTGCTCCGCCTTGAGATCGGGACCGGGGGGGAGGAGTACGCCAACTTCGGTCGGCAGATACGGGCGCTTGCTGCGTGCCGAATGAGCCTTGGTGTCGGCTTAGAAACATTGGATGCCAAGCCCATCAAGCGTTTCTCGGCATGGGTCAACCGGAGCATCAACCAACGGGCCTTGTGGCCAGGCGTGATCGAGCTGACGCCGGAGTTCTACGAATCCCTAGCAGACAGCGCCGTGCCGCTCGACGCCCGCGCTTTGGGTGCCTTGAAGCACTCGGCCTTGGCTCTAGACGTGTACTCCTGGCTCGCCCACCGGCTTCATCGCATCCGTGGTCAAACCGGCGTCAAACTCTCTTGGGCCAACCTTCGAGTGCAGTTTGGGCAGGAGTATCGCGATCCTAAGGACTTCAAGCGCGAGATGGCGAAAGCGCTGCGCGCAGTGGTTGCCGTGTACCCAGATGCCCGTATTGAACCAGTGATCGGCGGCCTGGTCCTAATGCCGTCGCGCCCACCAGTACCGAAGACGCTAGTACAGATCGGCCCGCGTCGCACTTGAGAGGTGTTCGGCGGATTACCCCCCCCCTATGCCAGTGGATAAGTCACGTTTAGGGCTTAGTTGGGTTCGGCGGATCACCCCCCCCTCGTTCGGCGGATCACCCCCCCCTTGGAGTGTGATTCGTTCGGCGGATCACCCCCCCCTAAACCGTTAGCTAGAATCCCGGTAGCTTCACCGGTAGCGGGACAACCACTGCTTGGGGACAACAAGCGTGTTGCCAGGGTGCTCGAAACCGTCACCACCCCGAGCGTGCCCGCCGCCATTCAGCCGCATCAAGGACGCTTTGCGCCGCTGCGCGGTGCCCAAGCGGGCATCCTTGACCCGTCTGGCCGTCACCGTGCTGGACCGATGGTAGGGACGGGACGAGGAACAGGGCTTTGCAGTCCGAACAAGGAACATGGGATGAGGTGCTGATCCCGGTCCAGTCATCAGGGGCTGACAGTGATCGAGTAGCAGCCGGGCGGACTCACAGCCGATAAAGTCCAAGCCGTCCTCGCAGAGCTGGAAGGGATAGCAGCATGAGCAAGTTCAAAATGACGCCAGAGGCTCCCCAGGGCGTGCAGGAGTGGGTTGAAGGTGCCGCGGCGCCGGAAGCACCATCTGCAACACCGAGGGCATCAGGGAGGCTTCTGGATGCGAAGCAGGCCCGGTTGACCATTGACCTATCCCCGCAGCTCCATGCCCGGTTCAAGGCGGCTTGCGCGATGAACCGGACCCGGATGGTCGAGGAGGTCACCCGCTTCATTGAGGACTGGACACAGAAACACAGCTAAACGGAAATACAGGTTTGGCGCTTTCCTACACGGGCCTACAATGATATTGCATACGATATGAGGTTGGTGCTAGACACGGACGTGCTGCTGAGCGGTTTGCGAAGCGCGGTTGGCGCATCCCGTGTCCTGCTGCTGGCCGTGGAGGCAGGCGTGGTCACGCCGCTGGTGAGCGTCGCCACGGTAATCGAGTACGAGGCGGTGCTGAAACGGGCGGAACACCTGCAAGCTGCTGGGTTGAGCGCCGAGGAGGTGGACCGCTTCCTAGACGACCTCGTGGCGCACGCTGACCACATCACGCCGCACTTCCGGACACGGCCTGCGGTACGGGACCCAGACGACGAGATGTTCGCCGAGCTGGCGGTCAACGGGCAGGCGGACGCGCTCGTGTCCTTCAACATCGGGGACTACCGGCCCGCCGATCCCCGTGCGCCCCGGCTGGACATCCCGGTGTGCCGGCCGGGCGACATCTTGAGGAGGCTTTCATGGCGACCACCAGCAACTTCGCGCTCCGCATTCCTCCCTCCCTGATGGAGGACGTGAAGGCACTGGCGACCCAGGATGCCGTATCGGTCAACCAGTTCCTGGTGCAGGCTGCGGCGGAGAAGGTAGCCACCTTGAAGGCGCGCGGCTACCTGGCCGAGCGCGCAGCCCGCGCGACGCCTGGCGACCTTGGGCGCATCTTGGCGAAGGCCGGGACAGCGACTCCCATCCCCGGCGACGAGCTGCCCGAGGGCTGGCCGGACAGCCACGGCTGACAACGCAGTCCCCTACTTCCGCATCAACTTGGGGAAGTGGTGTCCGAACCAGGATCGCCCGTCCTTGGCCATGCTCCATTCGTCGCTAACCTCGCGCATGATGGGCAGCACGGTGGCGTCCGGGTCGGTGTCGCGCTTGACGATGCTGCGGGCGGCCGAGCGATGGATACGGTTGGCCCGCCGCTTGTCCTGCTTTTCGCTGGCCGCGGTGGTGATGCTGGCGATGGGGGTATGGCGGCGCGAGCGGGCCACGGTGCTATCCTTCCTTCCTTCCTCCTGCCCAGCTTACGCGGCGTCGGCATCCTTGTCCGCCTCGAAGGCGCGCAGCCCGGCCCGTCGCCAGCGGGCGCGAAGGTGCGCGGGGTCCGTGTCGCCCACGCCCCGGAGCTGGCCGGCCACGTCCAGGAGGGCGCCGAGCAGGGTTGCGCGGTCGTCGTCCAGCAGCTCCACCAGGTCGGCCTTGATGACGAGGCCGCCTAGCTCGATCAAGTGGCGGGTGCGCTCGCGTCGTGCCTTGGCCCAATCGCGGGTGTCGGTCAGGGCGCGTGCGGCGTCGAGGCGGTTACGCGCCACCGCCAGCCGCCGCAGCCTTGCCGTTGTCGCCAGGAAGTCCGCCAGCAGGTTCGGCGGTACCTGCCTTGCTGCCTCCCCGCTTGCCCCTTGCGTCTTGTTGAAAGAGGGCCTGGCCGCGTTCGGCCCACCTCGTGACGGCTTCGGGCGACTTCTTGGACTGCTCGACGGCGGCCAGCAGCGCACCGGCCAGGGCCTCGATGGGCAGGGCGTCTGCGCCCGTGACCTGGACGAGTTCGCCGAGCTGCACGGTCTTCTGTCCCTTGAGCTTCTTGGCCTTGTCCATGAGGGCCTGGAGTTCGATGTCGTAATCGCGGGGCTTGCGTGCCATGGTCAGCCTTTCGGTTCGGTTTGGCGGTTGCCGTCCAGGTTGCGCCAGTGCGACAGCCTGACCCGTCCCAGGTCGGGGCGTGGCGCATCCGGCAACATGCAGATGTATTCCAGCGAGTGCCCGTCCGGGTCGTCGAAGTACACGCTTGCCGCCGGCATCCAGGGGATTACGACCGGTTCGGTAATCTCTGGCCCGCCGCCGCCGTTGCGCGGCGTGATCCTTGCCGCACGGAGCGCCGGGATGGCTGCCTCCACTTGCGGAAGCGTGACCCGGAAGGCGACATGCAGCCGCATGAACACGGGCGAGGAGTGGATGGACCACAGGCCAAGCATGGCCGCACCCGGTTCGCCGATCCAGAGGAAGGCCACATGCCGGGCCGGGATGGCGTGGGCCAGTTGCAGCCCGAGCACGCCGCGGTAAAAGCCTATGGACCGGTCCAGATTGGAGACGGTCAGGTGGGCCTCGAACAGGCTGGCAATGGGAACGACCGCTACCATAGGCGCAGGCTAGCAGCCTGTGTGTAGGGCGTCACTTTGTTTGTGCGACGTGAGAGAGGTGGGAATGGAGCATCGGTTGCCAGTATCAGTGAAAGGCGTGCTGATTGAGGGTGGGGCGGTAGTGTTGCTCCAGAACGAGCGGGACGAATGGGAGCTGCCTGGGGGACGGCTGGAGGTGGCCGAGGCGCCAGAGGCGTGCGTCGTACGGGAGTTCCGGGAAGAGGTAGGGGCTAGTGTGCAGGTCGGCCCCATCCTGGACAGTTGGGTGTACGAGGTCCTGTCAGATCGGTTCGTGTTCATTGTAACCTATGCGGTGAGCCGATGCGGGTCGGAGCAGCTATCGGTCAGTTCGGAGCACAAGCGATTGCGGTGGTGGCCGGTTCATAGGCTACCTGGAGCCGAGCTGCCCGAAGGCTACAGACGCTCAATTGCCCATGCTGTAATGCTAATGCAGGCGTCATAGACCAGGCTTGATCTATCACCATGGCGAGACCAGACCAGATCATCACTCTTTCTGCGGAGTGGAACGGAGCAGATGTGTAAGTGCGCGCTTATACGTCGCATTGCGGCGTGCGCTGGCCTGTGCCAGGCTGACACTTGGCATAGAGCAAGGCAGCGGCGGGCACCCCTGACATGGCGATCTACCATTTCTCTGCCAAGGTGATTGGCCGCAGCACGGGCCGCAGCGCGGTGGCGGCTGCGGCCTACCGTGCGGCCGAGCGGCTGCACGACGAGCGGCTGGACCTGGACCACGACTTCACGGCCAAGGCGGACCCAGTGCATCGGGAGATCATGCTGCCGGAGGGTGCGCCGTCTCGGTGGCAGGACCGGGCGACACTGTGGAACGAGGTCGAGGCGCGGGAGCGTCAGCACAACAGCCAGTTGGCGCGCGACGTGGAGATCAGCCTGCCGCGGGAGCTGTCCCGGGCGGAGGCGGTTGCGTTGGCGCGGGACTTCGTGCGCGAGCAGTTCGTGTCGCGCGGCATGGTGGCGGACCTGAACGTGCATTGGGGCGCGGGGGCGGACGGCGAGGCGCAGCCGCACGCGCACGTCATGCTGACAATGCGGCGGGCGGAGGGCGACGGGTTCGGCCCGAAGGCGCGGGACTGGAACGACCGGGCGCTCTTGGGCGGGTGGCGCGAGCGTTGGGCGGAGATGGCGAACCAGCGTATGGCCGAGTTGGGGCACGACGCGCGGATTGACCACCGGAGCTACGCCGAACAGGGCATCCCGTTGGAGCCGCAGCACAAGGTGGGTCCGGCGGGGATGTGGCGGGCGGAGCGGGGCGAGGACGCGGAGCGCCGGGACGAGCACGACGACATCGCGCGGCGGAACGGGGAGCGGATCGCCGCTGACCCCGTGGTGGCGCTGGACACGCTGACGCGGCAGCACTCGACGTTCAGCAGGCACGACCTGGTGCGGTTCCTGCACCGGCACACGGACGGGGCGGAGCAGTTCACGGCGGTGCTGGCGAAGGTGGCGGCGTCGCCTGAGCTGCGGTTCGTCGGCAAGGACGGGCGGGGGCTGGACCGGTTCACCACGCGGGAGATGGTGGCGGCGGAGCAGCGGATGGAGGCTGCCGCGGCGGAGCTGGGCGCGTCCGTGTCGCACCGGGTGGGCGTGGTGGACATAGACCGCGCAGTGCGGCGGGCGGAGGCGGGCGGGCTTGCGCTGGGGGACGAGCAGCGCGGGGCAGTGGCGCACGTCACGGCGGGTCGGGACCTGGCCTTGGTCGTTGGCTACGCCGGCACGGGCAAGTCGGCGATGCTGGGGGTGGCGCGGCAGGCGTGGGAGGCGGCGGGCCACCGGGTGCGGGGGGCTGCCTTGTCCGGCATTGCGGCCGAGGGGCTTGAGGGCGGCAGCGGCATCGAGAGCCGGACCTTGGCGAGCCTGGAATGGGGATGGAAGGAGGGCCGGGACGCGCTGACCCCCCGTGACGTGCTGGTGGTGGACGAGGCCGGGATGGTGGGATCGCGGCAGATGGAGCGCGTGCTGACGGCGGCACGGGAGGCCGGGGCCAAGGTGGTGCTGGTGGGCGACCCCGAGCAGTTGCAGGCCATCGAGGCGGGGGCGGCGTTTCGTGCCCTGGCGGAGCGGCACGGGGCGGCGGAGATCGGCGCGGTGCGGCGGCAGCGGGCGGAGTGGCAGCGCGACGCGACGCGGGAGCTTGCGACGGGGCGGACGGGGGCTGCGCTGGGGCGCTACGAGGCGGCCGGGATGGTGCGGGGCCATGCGACCCAGGACGCGGCTCGGGCGGCGCTGGTGGCGGGCTGGGCGGCGGAGCGTCAGGCAGCACCGGAGCAGTCGCGAGTGATGCTGGCCTACACGCGGGCGGACGTGGGGGAGCTGAACCGGCTGGCGCGGGAGCAGGTGCGGGCGGCGGGCGGGCTGGGGCCGGACCAGGTGGTGCAGACGGAGCGCGGCGCGCGGGCGATGGCGGCTGGGGACCGGCTGATGTTTCTGCGGAACGAGCGGGGGCTTGGGGCGGGTCCGGGCGGGCGCGGGGGCGTTGCGGTGAAGAACGGCAGCTTGGGCACGGTGCTGGCGGTGGAGGCCCAAGGCGAGCGGCTGACGGTGCGGCTGGACGGGCAGGAGGGGAAGGACGCCCCGGTGGTGACGTTCTACGTCCGTGACTATGGCCACCTGGACCACGGTTACGCGGCGACGGTCCACAAGGCGCAGGGGGTGACGGTGGACCGGGCGCACGTCCTGGCGTCGTCGCACATGGACCGGCACGCGGCGTATGTGGCCCTGACGCGGCACCGGGACGGGGTGGCGCTGCACTGGTCGGCGGAGGAGCTGGGCGACCGGGCGGGGCTGGGCCGGACCCTGGCGCGGGAGCGGGCGAAGGACACCAGCCTGGACTACGGCGGGCCGGAGCGGGCCTACGCCGAGCGGCGCGGTCTGGACCCGCTGCGGCCGGAGAGCGCCATCGTGGTGCCGCGGCCAGGGCCGGAGGCGGCACCGCGGCCGGCGGCGCCCGCCGCGGCGGGGCCGGCGCCAGGCGCCGAGCTGGCGCAGGACGTGGCGCAGGGGCGGGCGCGGTTCCGGGAGCGGTTCGAGGCGCACCGGCAGCAGCAGGCGCAGCAGGCGGCGGACGAGGCGGCGGCGCACGACCTGGTAGGGCGGTGGGACCAGGTGATGACGGAGTACAAGGCCGTCCTGCCGCGGCTGGACGCCGACCCGGCGGCGTATGGGGCGGCGCGGGAGGCGCTGCTGGGGTTCGGGCAGGAGGTGCGCGGGCAGCCAGGGGCGGTGGGGGTGCTGCGGCAGCGGGGCGAGGCGTACGGGATGGGGGAGCGTCCGAGCCTGGCGCGGGTGCTGGCCGACGCGCGGCCGGAGCAGGTGGTGGGCGGGATCGTGGAGGCGGCCGAGGCCGGGATGCGGGTGCGGCTGCAGGAGCGGGCCGCCCAGGAGGCGGCACGCCGGCAGGAGCTGGCGGACAGGCCGCGGCCGGTCCAGCGGTCCGGTCCCAGCATGAGGATGTGACCCGAGGCGAGACAGGAGGGCAGGGCAGTGGACGGGACGGCGGAGCCGGCGGAGGGCCGGCTGTATGGGCTGATGGAGGTTGCCGAGCGGCAGCAGGCTGCGGTGCAGGCGGCGTTGGAGGGGCTGGCGGCCGAGCGGGCGGCGCTGGCGCGGGAGCGGGAGGCGCTGGCGCGCGGGGTGGCCGGCTTGCAGCTTGGCACGCAGGGGGCGGTGCGGGCAGCGGTGGCGGACAGCCTGGCCGGGGCGGCGACGGAGGGGGTGGCCGCGGTGCAGGCGGCGACAGGGCCGCTGCTGGTGCGGCTGGACAGCGTGGCGGAGCAGGCCGGGCAAGCGGACGCAGCCTTGCGGGGCGTGGTGGCGTGGGCGAGCTGGCGCTTGCTGGGCTGGATGGCGGCGGCGGTGGGGGCATTGGTGCTGGGGGGATGGCTGGCGAGCACGGTGGTGCTGTGGTGGGACACGGGGGCGATTGGCGCGGCGCGGGTGGAGAAGCGGCAGTTGCAGTTGGAGATCGCGGAGCTGCGGGCGAGCCGGGACGAGTGGGCCAAGACTGGGGCGCTGGCGAAGCTGGAGCGGTGCGGGCCGAAGGCGCGAGCGTGCGTGCGGGTGGACGAGCGCGCGGGGGTGTTCGGGACCGCGAGCGACTACCGGGTGCTGCTGGGGTACTAGGGCTGACTCAGCCCAGGTGCATGTATGGTTCGGACCGCAGCCTTTCCAGCAAGCGTTGCCACAGCCCGTCCCCGATGAGATGCTTGTCCATGCTCAGGTCTCCACAATGCTCGTAACACTATGATGATCCAGGCAGGCTACGGGGCGGAGCCGCCCCGTAGCCACACGCAAAACCTTGTTCCTAGACCTTGGTAAGGAGTCAAACTTGTTGCGACTGACACGATGGACGACTGCTTCGCTGCTGCCTGGTGTTACGCTTGGTTTGAGTATTTGGCTTGCGTATCCGGCAGAAGCCCAAGCTCCTGACTGCACATTTAGAGGTTTCGGCTGTGGGGCATCTACTGGTACGGATGCTGCCGGATTAACTAACCCGGCTGCTCTCACCCGTTCGGAGATAGTAGCTATTCAAGATGCGCTGATTTGGACTGGCTACTATAATGGATTGAAGGATGGAGGCTGGGGCAACAGAGTTGAGCAAGCCCTGCGTGAATGGAAACGTGCCAATGGGTTCGCTTTTGATAACTCTCTGTCACGCAATGAACTCTATTCGATGCTGTCGCAAGCAGCTTCTGCCCGTGAGGCTGCTGCCTGGCGGACTGTGACGGATCAGAAAACCGGAGCAACTATAGGTTATCCAGCGCGGTTTATCTCGCCAAGTCCTGCTCAGAATGGAACCAACTATAGTGGAAACGCCGGTATAAACCTTGAAGTTCGTCGTTACCGCATGTCACTTGAAGCAGTCCGTACATCGCTTGGATCAATGGCTCGTGCGCCGGATGTAGTCAGAATTAATTATAGGTTGGACCGCCCCAATCGGCAGGTTCTCAGCTATGATGTTGCGCCCAACGCGACAGTCTACATCCGGGCAGATCGGCTTGGAGACGATTGGATCGGAATCTCAGCCAAGGTTGAGCATAAGCCTGCCTTCAACAACATCATCCTTGCTATCAGCGCGAGCTTCGATGCTGCTGGCGGGGCTGCGGCCAACCCGCCACTCTCGGAGATGCCTACACTGGGACCCTTGATGGCGCAAATTGGCACTGCACGGCCTGCACCCGGGTCGCAAGCCTTGCCGAGCCAAGATGTTGAGCAGAAGCCGCGCACGCAGGTGGCCTTGGCAGATGACCCTGTTCCAAAGCAGAAGCCATCTTCTGCACCACAGTCCCCGCCTCCAGAAGCGACGCCCTCAACAGCAGTAGCCGGTACGTTCTCGGCGCGCGATATCGAAAAGATAGTTGCGACCAACCGCAGCAATGAACTTCGCTTTGCCCGCGATTACAAAGGAAAGTCGTTCAGCGCAGCGGGTCGGTTCAAATCGGCATCTGAGGCGCTTATAGGTAGCGGCTTCAATTTCACGGTGGAAGCGGAAGGTGGGGAATTATACTGCACCGTTTCCGATCCTGCCATCCTAAAAACTGCAATTGACTGGAACCGGGGTCAATCCGTTTTTATAAATGGAACCATCAAAACCACCATAATCGGTTCGCTTGTGCTTGAGAGTGGCTGTAGCATCACCGCGCGATGAGCAAGGACAGTGCGGCTTCCAGCCACTCTCGACCGCAGGTAGGCAGCACGGGCTTACTGATCCTCGTGCAGTGTTGTGGATGGTGCAACGGTTCGGCGCAAATCAAAGTCGAGCAATAACAGATGCGGCAGTAGCGCCAAGGTGACCAGAAACGGGAGCAGCACCCGAGATTGTCCTATGTGGGCGACCTGGAACCGCGCTTGCTACAACAACAGCAAGTTGCGCAAAAAACGCAGGCCAATGCTGCACCGCAGCAACGCCGAACGTGCAGTTATGGAAACCATGCGGCGGCTGGCCAGCTTGACGCAATGCCGCCAAGGTAGGCCGGCTGTTCGCGCTGTCTGACCTGCCGGCTGCGGTGCGGCGGCTGCTCAGCCGGCACAAGGCGCACGCTGGCTAAGGAGGTGCATTGATGGCGACCGCTGATGATGCTTCGGACAACGACCCCGCGAAGGTTCCAGGGCTGACCACTGTCAAGGTGGAGGTCAACGGCACCACGGTCATGGCCGAATACGCGGTCGTGGGCAGCACCCTGCTGTTGAGCAGCGCCGACTTCGGGGATGGGTCGGCTGAGCTGGGAGGCTTGCTGCCGAAGGACGTGGCTGTGCGCCTGCTGCGGGAGAAGGCGGAGACGGCGATAGCGCGCGGCGGCGAGTGCTTCATGCGCGATGACGAGGTCAATGCCCCCGAGGCCCCCGGTGCATGAGGGGTTTTGTTGCGTTATGCGATGCGCGTAACCCGTTCTATGGCACGACCCCTATGCGCACCAGAACTCTAGTCCGTTAATATTGACCTAATAATTTTACTCAGCCGACCGAACATCGGTTAGTCCAGCATTGCCGAGTCTCAGTTAATCTTAAACTACTTCCGCGACCTGGTCGCAGTACAGGGGAAAGCTCAAAAGATCATAGAAGTTACAGACCAGCTCTGATCCGCGTAAGGGTTGGTAGTGCAGCAATATAAATCCTAACTTGAACATAAAAACATCCGGTCCCATTAAGAGGCAACGGGGCGCAGCAAAGGCACATGCAACCAAGTGTAAATGGTGACACAAGGTGTTTGGTTGGTCCGTTGTCATGCTTTGATTGCAGACATTATAGCCGCAGTTCAGTTTTTATTAGTTGGGATGAGAAAGCATGACGATACTGACGGTGGGCAGCAGCCAGCAATTCGCGCGCATTGCCGACGCGATCGCAGCGTCGCATGACGGCGACACCGTGCAGATCCAGGCCGGCACCTACCTCAACGACTTCGCCACCGTGAACACCAAGATCACCATCCAGGGCGTGGGCGGGATGGCGCACCTGCTGGCCACCGTCCCGCCGCCAGACGGCAAGGCGATCCTGACGGTCAACGCCAGCGTCACGATGGACCATCTGGAGTTCTCGGGCGCGGCCGTGGCAGACGCGAACGGCGCCGGCATCCGCTACCAGGGCGGCGACCTCACGGTGACGAACTGCTACTTCCACGACAACCAGGACGGCATCCTGGGCGGCGGGGGCGCGACCGGCATTGTCACGATCCGCAGCAGCGAGTTCAGCCACAACGGCGCTGGCGATGGCTACTCGCACAACCTCTACATCGGCGACGTCGCCAGCCTGGTGGTCGATGGCAGCTACTTCCACGACAGCGTGGTCGGGCA
>JAABUN010006607.1_pt1 | contig 13187 bp, 10 predicted proteins | sample 5559311 | NCBI WGS metagenome assembly JAABUN01 (sample SAMN10711877, study PRJNA513370) | rock metagenome | isolation source: Antarctica rocks | place: Antarctica: Victoria Land, Siegfried Peak sud | reverse complement strand
GACGACGTCGCGCATCTGGCGCAGCTGGCCCGACTGGAGCTGTCCGACGCAGAGCTCGACACATATCTCGGGCAGCTCGAGGTGATCCTGCACTCGGTCGCCAAGGTCAGTGAGGTTGCCGATGCTGACATCGAACCCACCACCCACGCGGTGCCGCTCACCAACGTGTATCGCGAGGACGTGGTGCGGCCTGGTCTGGAGCATGCGGTGGCGCTTGCCCAGGCGCCGGCCTCCTTCGAGGGCCGTTTCCGGGTACCGCAGATCCTGGGAGAAGAGCAGTGACCGACCTGACCAGGCGCACCGCCGCCGAACTGGCTTCGGCGATCGCCGGCGGGGACGTCAGCGCCGTCGAGGTGACGCAGGCGCACCTGGACCGGATCGGCGCCGTCGATCCGGACGTCCATGCCTTCCTGCACGTGTCGGACGAGTTGGCATTGGCCCAGGCGGCCGCGGTGGATGCATCCATCGCGCGCGGCGAGAGCCGGCCGCGGCCACTGGCCGGAGTACCGCTGGCGCTCAAGGACATCGTGGTGATGCAGGGCGCGCCGGCCACCGCCGGATCGAAGATCCTGGAGGGCTGGATGCCGCCGTACGACGCAACGGTGACCCGGCGACTGAAGGACGCGGGCATCGTCATCCTCGGCAAGACCAACCTCGACGAGTTCGCGATGGGCAGCTCCACCGAGAACTCCGCCTACGGGCCGACCCGCAACCCGTGGGACCTGTCGAAGATTCCCGGCGGCTCCGGCGGCGGCTCAGCCGCGGCGATCGCCGCCTTCGAGGCACCGCTGGCGATCGGTACCGACACCGGCGGCTCCATCCGGCAACCCGCCTCGGTCACCGGGACCGTCGGGGCAAAACCCACCTACGGCGGCGTGTCCCGGTTCGGCGTCATCTCACTGGCCAGCTCGCTGGACCAGGTCGGCCCGTGCGCGAGGACGGTGCTGGACACCGCGATGCTGCACCAGGTGATCGCCGGGCACGACCCGCTGGACTCCACCTCCATCCCGCGGCCGGCGCCGGACGTGGTCGACGCAGTCCGGCGCGGCCACACCGACGGCGTGGCCGGCATGCGGATCGGGGTGGTGACAGAGCTGAGCGGCGACGGCTACCAGTCGGGCGTGCTGACCTCGTTCCGGCAGGCGGTCGACATGCTGACCGCTGCCGGAGCCGAGATCGTCGAACTCAGCTGCCCGCACTTCCAGTACGGGCTGGCCGCCTACTACCTCATCCTGCCCAGCGAGTGTTCCTCCAACCTGGCCCGGTTCGACGCGATGCGGTACGGCCTGCGGGTCGAGCGAACAGCGGACGGCGGGCTACTGGACACAGCCGAACAAGTGATGATGGCGACCAGGGGCGCCGGATTCGGCGCCGAGGTCAAACGGCGCATCATTCTCGGCACCTACGCACTGTCCGCCGGGTACTACGACGCCTATTACGGCTCGGCGCAGAAGGTGCGCACGCTCATCAAGCAGGACTTCGACGCGGCCTACCGGCGGGCGGATGTGTTGATCTCCCCATCTTCGCCGGTGACGGCATTCGGCATCGGCGAGAAGATCGATGATCCGATGGCCATGTACCTCAATGATCTGGCCACCATCCCCGGCTCGCTGGCCGGGATCCCTGCGATGAGCGTTCCCAGCGGCATCGCCGCCGACACCGGCCTTCCGGTCGGCCTGCAGATCATGGGCCCGGCGCTCGGTGAGGAGCAGATGTACCGCGTGGCAGCAGCTTTCGAGTCCGCCTACATCTCCGAACACGGATCGAGCGTGCCGGACCAAGCGCCGGTGCTGGAAGGTGCACGATGACCGGACTCATGACGACCGCGAGCACCGAGCCGGTGCTGGACTACGACGAGGTTCTCGACCAGTTCGATCCGGTACTCGGGCTCGAGGTGCACGTCGAACTCGGTACCGCCACCAAGATGTTCTGCGCCTGCCCGACAGCGTTCGGTGCGGCGCCGAACACCCAGGTCTGCCCAGTCTGCCTGGCGCTGCCCGGGGCCATGCCGACCGTCAACCGGCAGGCGGTGGAATTCGCGATCAAGATCGGCCTCGCGCTGAACTGTGAGATCGCCGAGAAGTGCCGGTTCTCCCGCAAGAACTACTTCTATCCGGACATGCCGAAGAACTACCAGATCTCACAGTACGACGAGCCGATCGCGTCCGGCGGATACCTCGATGTCGACCTGGGCGACGGGGGCGAGCCGTTCCGGATCGAGATCGAGCGGGCCCACATGGAGGAGGACACCGGCAAGTCAACTCACGTCGGTGGCGCCACCGGCCGGATCCACGGCGCCGAGTATTCGCTGCTCGACTACAACAGGGCCGGCGTACCGCTGGTCGAGATCGTCACCAAACCCGTTGCCGGAACCGGGAAGTCAGCACCGGCGGTGGCAAGGGCATACGTTGCCGCGTTGCGCGATCTGCTGGCCTCACTCGGCGTCTCGGACGTCCGGATGGATCAGGGCTCGTTGCGCTGCGACGCCAACGTGTCGTTGATGCGCAAGGACGCCACCGAGCTGGGCACTCGGACCGAGACCAAGAACGTCAACTCGCTGCGCAGCGTGGAACGCGCTGTGCGGTACGAGATCACCCGCCAGGGCGCCCGGCTGGTGGCCGGCCTCGCGATCACCCAGGAGACCCGGCACTTCAACGAGTCGACGGGCACGACGTCCGCGGGCCGGTCGAAGGAAACCGCGGAGGACTACCGCTATTTCCCCGAGCCAGACCTGGTTCCGGTGGCGCCGGAACGGGAGTGGGTGGAGCGGCTGCGCGCCACCCTGACCGAGTTGCCCTGGGTGCGCCGGGCCAGACTCCAAGAGGACTGGGGTTTCACCGACCTGGAGATGCGCGATCTGGTTGCAGCGGAAGGAGTTTCGCTGGTGGAGCAAACAGTCGCGGAGGGCGCAGGTCCGGCCGAGGCTCGATCCTGGTGGGGCGCCTACCTGGGCCAGCAGGCCAATATGCGCGGGGTGAGCCTCACCGAGCTGCCGATCTCGCCGGAGCAGGTGGCGAAGGTGGTGGCTCTGGTGAAGGATGGAACGCTGACGGCGAAGCTGGCCCAGCAGGTGGTCGACGGGGTGCTGGCCGGTGAAGGCGAGCCGGCCGAGGTGATCAGTGCCCGCGGGCTGGCCGTGGTGAGCGATGATTCGTCACTGCAGGCCGCGGTGGACCAGGCTCTCGCGGCGCAACCGGCCACCGCGGAGAAGATCCGCGGCGGCAAGGTGCAGGCCGTCGGTGCCATCGTGGGCGCGGTGATGAAGGCGACCAGCGGGCAGGCCAATGCGGCTCGGGTGCGGGAACTGGTGCTGAGCACGCTGGGTGTGCAGGGCTGATCCGTCGGCTTTGCACAACGTTTGTCGCTCAACGAGTATGCCGCAGGAGGAGTTGGTTTCCATCGCAGGGTGGTGGCGACCCGAACAACACCTGGCCTGGTGCCTTGCCGACGGACGGTTCACCAGGGTCACGCCACGCAGAACTCATTGCCTTCAGGATCGGCCATGACGACGTGGTGCCCGTCATCCACCCGCAACACGACCGCGCCAAGCGCGCTGAGGCGCGTCACTTCCTCGGTGATACGGGACCACTTCTGGTCCGACGTTCCTTGGCCAGACACGCGCAGGTCGATATGCAAGCGATTCTTCGCGGTCTTGGGTTCGGGGACGCGCAGCAGGCTCAGGCGCGGCGCGACTCCCGAAGGATCGAGTAGCCACGCTCCGCCGCTCACGTCGTCCTCGTCGCCGTACTGCGCCAACCATTCCTCGCGACTGTTGAACGGTGCCGGTGGCGGCTCATCGACGTACCCAGCGGCCGCCTTCCAGAACTCGGCCAGGACGGCAGCATTCGAGCAGTCCAACGTGAGATCAACGCGCGCCAACATGACACGGACGTTACCGATCGGTGCCGACAAGGACAATCGCGCTGCTGTCTGCCTTGCTATTCGTTGATGCCTGTGCGGGCGTCTCATCTGCGGCCTGGCATCGCTGACCGGACCAGACGGTCGGCGTTGGTTGTGCCTGAACAGCAACGCTTCCGGCGTGTTGTCAGAGACGATGAGTTCGATGCAGACACCGGAGTGCCTGTGCAGCAACATTTTTCGCCGAGGTACTGGACGCTCGTGCGATCTCATCGTCGGATCGGCAACAGCCGGTGGGCCGTTCGGTGGTGGAGAACCACTCGAATGAGGTATCGAACGAAAGTTCGAGAAAGGGTAGACTGGCTGCATGTTCAAGGGAACACACTTCAACGGCAGCCGAGCGATTCTGCTCGACCCGGTGGACGCTGCACCCTGGCTCGGATCCGGCCCCACGGTCCCCGCCGGGCAATGGGCCGGCCACGACCCTGTCCTTCGGAACTACGACCGATCGATCATCCCGGCCGGCGCCGCGGAGGCCAGCCAGACGCCGCCGGTGTTGTGGGTCGTCGGCGACCTCGACCTCACCGCGCACCGCTTCCGCGATGCGCCCGAACCGTATGTGTGTTCCGACGGTCAGGTCATCTCGTGGGAGTTCGACCAGACCGAACTGTCGACGGTGCATCTGCAGTCCTACCAGGCATCGACGATCCAGAACGACAACGGGTACTCCGCTCGCGACCAGCGCTCCGATCGTGGTGCGGATTCGAGGCCGCCCCAGCCGACAGTCCAGGACCGAAGCCGGAAATCCCCGCCCGACCCAGGTTCTGATCGTGGGCGCGACTTGCCGCCCCGACCGGCCCCTTCCGGTGAACAGGCCATCACCGGTCCTGTGGCGACAGCTCCGCCACGGCGGCTGGATCGGATGGCGGTTGCAGGGTGGCGCAGAACCGCCGGCGAGTTGGTTGCCGGACCTGTTCTGGCCGCGCACCTGGCTGCCCGCCCGGCCGCCCCCGACCGCCTCGACCTGGTACCCGTTGCGGGTGGGTCCGAGCAACAGATGTGGGCGGACGCCCTACTCGACTCGATCATCGCCCGGCAACGATTGATCAGCCACCTGCAGGCCCGGCAGGCTGCCGACCTGTCCGACTTGGAACGCAACTATCCCGGCCTGGTCGAATTTCTCCCCGCCGAGATCGGGTTCGCGCTGAACGTCACCGAGAATTGGGCCGGCCGCCAGATCGACAGCGCCCGCAGGGTCCGCCTCCGGCTGCCCGCAACGTGGACTGCCTGGGACGCCGGCAATGTCGCCACCGAGAAGGCGTGCTATCTCGCCGAAGCCACCAAGGATCTGGACCGATATCACACCCGGCGGGTCGAGAAGTCGGTGCTACCCAAGGCGCCGTCGCAGACACTTCCCGAGTTCCGAGCGGCCGTCCGACGGGCGATCATCGCAGCCGACCCGGAAGGAGCAGGAGCCCGTCACGAGAGCGCCGTCGCAGACCGTCGGATACGGAAGGTGAACTGCGAAGACGGTATGGCACAGCTGTATTACTACTCCACGGCGACGGACGTTCAGCTCGTTTGGGAAACCGTCATCGCGATCGCCCAGGCCGCACGGACGCCAGAGGACGACCGAACACTCGATCAGCGGAGAGCGGACGCACTGCTCGATGTCTGCACCGTCGGCGGTGGTGTGGGGAGCTCCGATGGACACCCATTGCGCACACGCAGGGGCAAGAAGACGCTGATCAATGTCACCATGCCGATCACGGCGCTGGCCGGCGGCAACGAGGTGTGCGAGCTGTCCGGCTACGGCCCGATCACCAGCGGCCAGGCCTGGACGTTGCTCGGGGACGCCGAACTGCGACGCATGGTGTGCAACCCCACGACCGGGGAACTGCTGGAAGCGTCCGTCGGCTCCTACCAGCCACCCGCATGGCTGGCCGAATACGTCACCGCCCGGGATGCCACCTGTGTCGCCCCCGGCTGCCGGATGCCCGCAGACCGCAGCCAACTCGACCACCGGATTCCCTACAGCCGAGGCGGCCGAACCAGCGCCGAGAACCTGAACGTGCTGTGTCACCACCACCACCGCGGCAAGGACGGCGGCGGCATGCAGCTCACCCGGCTCGCTGACGGCAGCTATCATTGGACGACACCACTGGGGCGCACCAAGACCCGGCCGGGAACCCGATGGTGGACACCGCCCGACCCGCTCGCCGCGTGGCGAGCACAACGGGATTCCATCGACAACTGGAAAACCGTGGACCCGCGACCAGACTTGGACCCGCCACCAGACTTGGACCCGCCACCGTTCTGAAGCTCGGCGGGACAGTGGTTCATCCCACGGCGGTTCATCCCGCGGGTTCATCCCGCGGCATCCGCCGGTGCGGCCCGCTGCGCCTTTCGGCCCGCTGCGCCTTTCGACCCCTGCGCCTTTCGGCCCCTGCGCCTTTCGGCCCGCTCAGTCGGGTCCGTTGCCGCCACCACCGCCGCCGCCGGCCCGGATCACGATCACCCGATCGTCGCTGGCCGTCGGGTGGCCCTTGCCGTCCTTGTTCGAGGTGGTGGCCCAGAAGAGTTCCTTGTCGGTGCCGGCGCCGCCCAGGGTGAGGGTGAGCAACCGTCCATATGTCTTCTGCAGCAAGGGCTCGGGAGTGCCGGTGAAGCCGCCCTGCTGGTTCACCCTGATGCCCACCACCTGCTTCTTGTCCAGTGAGGTGAAACCGAGCTGCGCCTTGGCCAACGCACAATCCGCGGCGCCGCCCTCCGCCTTCTTCCAGCGCCACACCGCCCAACCCGACTCGATCGATGAGTAATCGGCGCCGGCCTTGAGCCCGACAAGTGGATCCTCAGCGGCCCGGTGGTCCAGCGCCCCCATGGTGGAACCCAGCGAACACATGCCGGTGACGTCGGTGAAGCCCGACGCGTACACCGGAGAGGACGCGATGGGATTGCCCTTGGACGGCTTGCCGAACTCGTCGACGCGCAACACCTTGCCCGCCAGGTTCTTCGGGTCGGCCGCCATCGCCGGGTCGCCGGCGTCGCCGGTACCGACGTACAGCTGCCCGTCGCTGCCGAACTCGATCCGGCCGCCGTTGTGCTCGGCGCCCTTCGGGATGCCGGTGAGGATCGCCTTGGGCTGATCTCCCTTGGCCAAACGCAGCACCCGGTTGTCGGCACGGGTGGTGACGTAGGCGTAGATCAGCCCGTCCTCGTCGAACGCTGGCGAGAGCGCGATCCCCAGCAGCCCCCCGCTCCCATCGGCGTCGATGCCGCCGATCCTGGCGTACTCCACCGGATCGGTCTGCGGCGCGATCTGCAGTATCCGTCCGCTGGTCCGCTCGCCGACCAGCGCGGACTGCCCGTCCTTGAGGACCACCAAGCCCCAGGGTGCGTCCAGGCAGGCGGCGATGACCGCCGGATCGGTTGGTGTGCACGGGTCCTGGCGCGCGCTCGCGGATGGCGACGGGCTGGCGGAGGACGGCTGGGTGGACCGGTCCGGCGACCCTGCCGCAGGCGGCGACGACTGCGGTGACGATGACCCCGGCGATGCGCTTGACGACGACTCCGACGGCGACGCGAACGACGACGGCGGGTCGGACGACGGCGGTGCCGACGACCGACCTACCTGCGGCGGTGTCGGCTCAACCGGGTTCGCCGCCGGCGGCGTGAGCGATGGCTGGACGCCGAAGGTCGTCGGTTGCGCGGAGAAGTCCGCGCAGGCGCCGAGCATCATCATCAGCGTCACCCCGATCGCCCCGGCCACCCAGAGACGCGAGCGGGTTCGACGGCGCGTCGGCGGATGTGCGCGGGGGCCGGTAGGGCGAGGGGCGGATGGCTCGGACATCAACGTCCACGGTACGGGCCGGGTACCGGTGGGATGCTGATACCGGAAACCCGGCCGTGATGATGAAGGACTCCTCGGTGACGGAGGCGACAGGTGGCCAGATATCGTGTCAGGTTCTTCTTCGACGCGGGGTCGAGGCTCTGCCTGTGGCGTGCCGACGCCTCAACATCCGCCGAGTTCGGTCACCCACCCGATCCGGAGTTGCTCCCGGTGTCGGCAGCCACCCGCGACATGCTCGCAGACCTCTGCGCCGAGTACGACACCTCGGTGAACTGGGACTACCCCCCGGATCCGGGCCCCTGGCGCCAAGACGACTGCGACAGGTTCAACGCCCGGGTCGAGAGCGCTCTGCGGAGGCTCCGCGACGAGTTGGAGCCCGAGTGGGACATCGTGGAGGAGTTCGAACCGGTCAGCCCGGACCCTGATCTTGACCGATACCTGCTGGATCCGAAGGCTTTTCGGCGGGTAGCCGGCCCGAACCCGAACACTCGGGCGCCGGACTGACACATCTACCTGCACCGCGTCGGCGAACATGCCGGCGTGCTCGCTACGGTGGCAGCGTGACTGTGATCGCGGTGGCCAACCCTGATATCGCCGCAGCCCTGGCGGGCGAACCGGATCTGGAGATCGTCGAGGTGTCGGCCGAGGGGCCGATCCCGGCGGCCGCCGATGCAGCGGAGGTGCTGATCCCGGGATTGCTCGCCGGTGGCGAGGCGATCGACCTGATGGCCGGTCTGCCGCGGCTCCGGCTGGTGCAGTTGATGACCGCCGGCGCCGAGGTGTGGGTGGGTAGGACACCGCCGGGGGTGACGTTGTGCACGGCCAGCGGCGCGCACGGCGGCTCCACCTCCGAGTGGGCGGTCGGGGCATTGCTGGCGATCCTGCACGAGTTCCCGCTGTTCGTGCAGCGGCAGCGCGAGGGGGTCTGGGACCGGCACCGGACCGACGAACTCGCCGGCAAGCGGGTACTGGTGCTCGGCGCCGGCGACCTGGGCACGCAGGTGAAGCGGCGGCTGGAGGCGTTCGACGCGACCGTCACACTGGCCGCCCGAACAGCCAGGGACGGCGTACTCGGGATCGATCAGGTCCCGGAAGTGCTCGGCGAATACGCCGTAGTGATCGTCATGGTGCCGCTGACGGACCAGACCCGCGGCCTGGTCGATGCACATTTCCTGGCGGCGATGCCGGACGGCGCGGTGCTGGTGAATGCCGCCCGCGGGCAGATCGTCGACACCGATGCGTTGATCGCCGAGCTGACCTCCGGTCGGCTGCGGGCCGCGCTGGACGTCACCGACCCGGAACCGCTGCCAGACGGCCATTCCTTGTGGGCGTCGCCGAACCTGTTGATCACCCCGCACATCGCCGGCGCTGTGCCCGGCGCCCAGGACCGTGCGCTGGCGGTGGTGCGGGCGCAGCTGCACCGGTTCGCGGGCGGCGAGGACCTCCAGAACGTGGTGCGGGACAACGGGTACTGAGGTGATCCCGCCGCTGCGGTCAGCGGCTGGGCACCTGCCGGACGGCACCCGTAGAGGCCGAGGTCGCCATCGCGGCATATGCCTGTAGCGCCCCGCTCACCACCCGATCACGATTGACCGGTCGCCACGGGTTCTCTGACGCCTCCATCTTCGCCCGCCGCTCGGCCAGTACGTCGTCGGGGACGTTGAGCCGCAGCAGCCGGTCGTGCACGTCGATCTCGATCTCGTCACCGTCCTGCACCAGAGCGATAGTGCCGCCGGACGCCGCCTCGGGGGACACGTGCCCGACCGAGATGCCGGACGATCCACCGGAGAACCGGCCGTCGGTGATCAGCGCGCACACCTTGCCCAGTCCTAGTCCCTTCATGAAGGAGGTGGGATGCAACATCTCTTGCATACCGGGGCCGCCGGCCGGCCCTTCGTAGCGCACGACCACCACATGGCCCGGCTGCACCTTCTTGCCGAGGATCGCATCCACCGCGGCCTCCTGTGACTCCACCACGAGCGCGGTGCCGACGAAGTGGAACAGTTCCTCGTCGATACCGGCGGTCTTGATGACGGCGCCCTCCTCGGCCAGGTTGCCGTACAGCACGGCCAGTCCTCCGTCCACCGTGTAGGCGTGCTCGATGTCCCGGATGCAGCCGTCGGCGGCATCGGTATCCAGTGTGTCCCAACGGTTGTCGGTGGAGAACGCCTGGGTGGTACGCACCCCACCGGGCGCCGCGTGATACAGCTCGAGCGCTTCATCGGTGGCCTTGCCGCCGCGCACGTCCCAGGCATCGAGCCAGCTGCGCACATCCTGCGAGTGCACAGTGTGCACCGTATGGTCGAGCAGGCCGGCCCGGTCGAGTTCACCGAGCAGGGCCGGGATGCCGCCCGCCCGGTGCACGTCCTCCATGTGGAACCGCGGATGGTTGGGCGCGACCTTCGACAGGCACGGCACCCGCCGGGAGAGCGCGTCGATGTCGGCCAGGGTGAAGTCGACCTCGCCCTCCTGGGCGGCTGCCAGGATGTGCAGCACGGTATTGGTGGAACCGCCCATCGCGACGTCCAACGTCATGGCGTTGGCGAAGGCGCTCCTGGTGGCGATCGACCGTGGCAGTACCGACTCGTCGTCCTGCTGGTAGTAGCGCTGTGCAAGCTCGGTGACCAGCGACCCGGCCCGCAGGAACAGCTCCTTGCGGGCGACGTGGGTGGCCAGGGTGGAACCGTTGCCCGGCAACGACAATCCCAGCGCCTCTGTCAGGCAGTTCATCGAGTTGGCGGTGAACATGCCCGAGCACGAGCCGCAGGTGGGGCAGGCCGCCGCTTCCAGGGCGGACAGGCTTTCGTCGGTGACGTCGGCCGCCGCCGAGGCATTGATGGCGGAGATCAGGTTGGTCGGCGTGCTGGCGACGCCGTCGATGACGACCGCCTTGCCGGCCTCCATCGGTCCGCCGGACACGAAGACGGCAGGGATGTTCAGTCGCAGCGCCGCCATCAGCATGCCGGGGGTGATCTTGTCGCAGTTCGAGATGCAGACCAGTGCGTCTGCGGTGTGCGCGTTCACCATGTACTCGACCGAGTCGGCGATCAGTTCACGGCTGGGCAGCGAGTACAGCATCCCGGCATGGCCCATTGCGATGCCGTCGTCGACGGCGATGGTGTTGAACTCCTTGGCGACGCCGCCGGCCTCCTTGACGGCACCCGCCACCAGATCGCCCATGTCCTTGAGGTGGACGTGACCGGGGACGAACTGGGTGTACGAGTTCGCGATCGCCACGATCGGCTTCCCGAAGTCCTCGTTCGTCATGCCGGTGGCGCGCCACAGCGCGCGGGCGCCGGCCATGTTGCGGCCATCGGTGGAGGTCTTGGAGCGAAGCTGCGGCATGGTGCGTACTCCTGACGGAACGGGTGTTGCCGAAGTATCGACGGTGTGGCTCGACGCCGTCGGTCGGTGGTGCCGATCCGGATCCACGGTAGGACGCGGATGACGGCCCGCCGTGCTTGCGCGTACCGGTCAGATTACGCCTCTGCCCCTTCACCGGCCGCCGTGGTGTTCTCCGCCGGCCCGCGGTCGACGAAGGTGAACACGCCGCCGGAGGCCGCGGACAGCCGGGGCAGGTCGCGGGTCATCACCATCGGCAGGCGGATACGGGAGCCGTCCCGGGCGACGGCGACCACCCAACGGGGACCGTCCAACTCGACGCGATCGATCCGGTCCCACGGCAGAATGCGCCGCCTGATCAGCCCGGACACCCGCACGCTGGTGGCGTCGGCTGCCGTGTAGGTGACCACGGTCCAGATCAACGCCAGCACCGGCACCGCGTACATCAGATTCCACAGGTCGCCGAGACCGGCGAGCGGAATCACGCAGAACAACAGCAGGGCGGGGAAGATCAGCGCCACCACCGGCAGTCTGAACACCGCACGCCGTGACCGGGACATGACTCCATGGTCCCATCCGTCTGTTCATGCCCCCGGGGACGCATCGATCCCAGTTCATGGGAGCGCATTCCCGCCATGTTGACAGCGGTAGTTGCCCTGCCTAGAGTCGTTGCCATGCATCAGCACCTCCTCGTACTCCACTAGCGCGCCTGTCCGACACCAACCGGGACGGCGCGCAACCCCTTGGCCACCATCAGGTGACGAGGGGTTTTTTGTTGCCCCGCAGTGTCCGACGGCAGCTCGACGCGTTCGCCGACGACGGGCGCCCCGACATCCTGACGTTCAGAGAAAGGCCGGCCATGCAGCCGCAACCAGCAAACCCGCGGGGTCGGTCATGACGGCCGGACGCTCGGCCGTGGTGCCGCCGGCGGTTGCCGAGCGGATGCGGCCGGCCAGTCAGGTGGAGCAGCTGACCGGCGCCAAGTCGGTGGTCCGCAGTCTGGAGGAGGCCGGTGTCGAAGTGGTGTTCGGCATCCCGGGCGGAGCCGTGCTGCCGGTGTACGACCCGCTGCTGGACAGCGAGAAGGTGCGGCACATCCTGGTCCGGCACGAACAGGGCGCCGGTCACGCGGCCACCGGTTACGCCCAGGCGACCGGCCGGGTAGGCGTGTGCCTGGCCACCTCCGGCCCCGGGGCTACCAACCTGGTCACCCCGATCGCCGACGCCCACATGGACTCGGTGCCGCTGGTGGCGATCACCGGGCAGGTCGGCCGTCCGCTGATCGGTACGGACGGTTTTCAGGAGGCGGACATCGTCGGCATCACCATGCCGATCACCAAGCACAACTTCCTGATCACCGAGGCGGAGCAGATCCCGTCCGTCATCGCTTCCGCTTTTCACCTGGCGTCCACCGGCCGCCCGGGCCCGGTGCTGGTGGATATCCCCAAGGACGTCCTGCAGGCCGACACCACCTTCCGGTGGCCGCCGGAGGTTCACCTGCCCGGCTACCGTCCGACCTCTCGGCCGCACGCCGGGCAGATCAGCGCGGCCGCGAAGCTGATCGTCGCCGCCCGCCGGCCGGTGTTGTATGTCGGCGGGGGCGTGATCAAGGCGGATGCCACCGCCGAACTCCTGCGGCTGGCCGAACTCACCGGGATCCCGGTGGTGACCACATTGATGGCCCGCGGCGCATTCCCGGATTCGCACGTGCAGCAGCTGGGGATGCCGGGCATGCACGGCACGGTGGCCGCGGTCGCCGCCATGCAGAAGGCAGATCTGCTGATCACCCTCGGCGCCCGATTCGACGATCGGGTCACCGGGGTGCTGTCGTCGTTCGCGCAGAACGCCACGGTGATCCACGCCGATATCGATCCGGCCGAGATCTCCAAGAACCGCACCGCCGACGTGCCGATCGTCGGTGACGCGAAGGACGTCATCAACCAGCTGATCAACGCGGTGACGGCGGAGCAGCAGGCCGGCATCGTCTCCGATCTGTTCGCCTGGTGGGCCGAGCTGGACGAGCTGCGGGAGGCCTTCCCGATCGGCTACACCGAACCTGCCGACGGCACCCTGGCCCCGCAGTACGTGATCCGCAGGTTGGGCGAGATCTGTGGCCCGGACACAATTTTCACCTCCG
>JAABUN010006606.1_pt1 | contig 13187 bp, 10 predicted proteins | sample 5559311 | NCBI WGS metagenome assembly JAABUN01 (sample SAMN10711877, study PRJNA513370) | rock metagenome | isolation source: Antarctica rocks | place: Antarctica: Victoria Land, Siegfried Peak sud | reverse complement strand
GCGGCGTCGCAGGGGGCGGCGGCGGGCCACAGCACGAAGGATGAATTGCTTCTCCTGACCACGCACGGCGTCCTTCATCTGCTCGGCTTTGACCACGCCGAGCCCGAGGACGAGAAGGAGATGTTCGGCCTGCAGGGCCGGCTCCTGTCCGACTATCTCGGCGGCACCGCGCCGCAAGCGACCCGCGCTTGACCATCCTGCTCCTCGCGCTCCTAGGGCTGCTCTTCGCCCTGATCGCAGCCCTCGTCACCGCTGCCGAAGCGGCGTTCAGCTATCTTCCCCGTCAGGAGGGCGAGGCCCTCGTCCAGGAGTCGCGGACCTCGTCGCTCCGACGTATCCTCGACGCGCCCGTCGCCCACATGCATGCGCTGCGCTTCTGGCGGGTGTGGTTCGAGATGGCCGGCGCGGTCGCCGTCGCAATCCTCTTCCATGACCTGCTGGACAACATCTGGCTCGCGGGGTTGCTCGCCACCGCCGTGATGGCAGCCATCGGCTTCGTCGTCGTTGGTGTCTCCCCGCGTCAGTTCGGACGGATGCGCGCGCCCGCCGTCGTCCGCCTCACTGCCGGGCCGGTCGCCGTCCTCTGCACCGTCCTCGGCCCGATCCCGCGCTGGCTCGTGCGGATCGGCAGCTCCATCACGCCCGGTGCGGCGCGCGACGAGGCCGCGTTCTTCACCGAGGAGGAATTCCGCGAGCTCCTGTCACGGGCCTCCGATGCCGAGATGATCGAGGACAACGAGGCAGAGCTCATCCATTCCGTCTTCGAGCTCGGGGACACCAAGGTCCGCTCGGTCATGGTGCCGCGGACGGACATGGTGACGATCGAATTCGGTTCCACCCTCGGCCAGGCGATGTCGCTCTTCCTCCGCTCCGGCTACTCCCGTATCCCGGTGATCGGCGAGAGCTCGGACGACATCCGGGGACTCCTCTATCTGAAGGACGTCGTCGCGAATTTGCACGGCCGTCCGGCGAGCGCCGTGTTGCGGCCTGTGGACGCCGACTGCAGGCCAGCCCGGTATGTGCCGGAGTCCAAGCCGGTCGGTGACCTGCTGCGGGAACTGCAGCGCGAGTCCACCCACGTCGCCATCGTCATCGACGAGTACGGCGGTACGGCGGGGCTCGTCACCCTGGAGGACCTTATCGAGGAGATCGTCGGCGAGATCGTCGATGAGTACGACTCCGAAGTACCGGAGCAGGAGCAGCTCGACGACGGCGAATACCGGGTGAGTGCGCGCATGAACATCGACGACCTGGGCGAATTGTTCGGCCTCGACCTCGACGACGAGGACGTCGATACGGTGGGCGGCCTGCTGGCCAAGACCCTCGGAAAGGTGCCTATTGTGGGATCAGAGGTCACAATTGATGGAGTCGGGTTGAGGGCCGAGCGGGTGGAAGGACGCCGCAACAGGGTGTCCCATGTCATCGCCTACCGTCTACCACCCGGGCACACCGCGCAGGACGAACGAGAAACGATAGAGGCTGACAATGAGCGACGCTGAGCACCGGGCCGGGTTCGTATCGCTCGTCGGCAGGCCGAACGCGGGGAAATCCACCCTGACGAATGCGCTGGTGGGCCAGAAGGTCGCGATCACCTCGGCCAAGCCGCAAACGACCAGGCACACCATCCGCGGGATCGTGAACCGGGAGGACTCGCAGATCGTGCTCGTGGACACACCGGGACTGCACCGTCCGCGCACGCTCCTGGGGCAGCGCCTCAATGACCTCGTCGCCGATACGCTCGCCGAGGTCGACGCCGTCGGGTTCTGCCTGCCCGCGAACGAGAAGATCGGACCGGGTGACCGTTTCATCGCAATGCAGCTGGCACGGTTGAACCGCAAGCCGCTGATCGCCGTGGTGACGAAGACCGACCTCGTGGATCGGCAAGCCCTCACCGAGCAGCTGCTCGCGGTGGCGAGGCTCGGAACCGAGGTGGCCGGTGAGGACGGCTGGGCGGACATCGTTCCGGTGTCCGCTGCCGACGGATTTCAGGTGAACACCGTCGCGGAGGTCTTCAGCAGGCATATGCCCGCGTCGCCGGTGCTCTACCCGGGCGGGCAGCTAACCGATGAGCCTGAGGCCGTCATGGTGGCGGAGCTCGTGCGGGAGGCGGCGCTCGAGGGCGTCCGAGACGAACTGCCGCATTCCCTCGCGGTCGTCGTCGAGGAAATGATCCCGCGGGAGGGTCGCAGCGAGGACAATCCGATGCTCGACGTCCACGTCAACCTCTACGTGGAGAGACCGTCGCAGAAGGCGATCATCATCGGCAAGGGCGGCGCCAGGCTCAGGGAGGTCGGCACCACCGCCCGGCGCGGGATCGAGGCCCTGCTGGGCACCCGGATCTATCTTGACCTGCACGTCAAGGTCGCGAAGGACTGGCAGCGGGATCCCAAACAGCTGGTGAAGCTCGGGTTCTAGGGGGCACTACTTTCGGTGGTGATTCGTTCCCTCCGGGAGCGGGTCGAAGTCCCGCTCACCGTCCTTGATCACCTTCCGGCAAAGGCGAGGAACACGAATCGAACGTCCCATACCGTTCCACACCCGTTCCGTCCCGCACGTCGAGCCATCTGAAGGAGCCCAGGCATGATCCGCCGAACGTCCCGTGATCGCGCTGATCGCGCTGATCGCGCTGATCGCGCTGATCGCGTTATTGCCGCCCGTGACGGCTCCGCCGCTGGTCCCTTCGGCGGTGTCGAACCGGCCGGCCGGCACCTCGGCCAGGGCGGGAGCCCCCGCGGGCTGAAGCTCACCGCCCTCCTCATGGCCACGGTCCTGGTGGCGGCACTCGCATTCGTTGCCGTACAGGTCTACCGTCTGCAGTCCAATGTCCTCACCATGCCGCTCAATCTCGGGGAAGACCAGGAAGCCGCTCTTCCGGTCGATTCCAGCACCGACCCGCTGCAGATCCTGATCCTCGGCACGGACACGCGGACCGGCAACGGTGGCGAGTTCATCGGGGGAGAGGATCTCTCCTCCGGCGACGGGAACTCCGACGTCATGATGCTGGTGACGCTCTCCGCCGACCGCCAGAATGTCACCGTGGTGTCCTTCCCCCGCGATCTCCTGGTATCCCTGCCGCGGTGTGTCAACCCCGAGAACGGCACCTACTCGCAGGCGGTGGACCTCGGACAGCTCAACGGCGCCCTCCGGCAGGGCGGTCCTGGGTGCACCGTCGCGGCGATCAACGATCTGACGGGACTGACCATCGATCACTTCATGATGGCGGACTTCGATGCGGTCAAGGAGCTCTCCTCCGCGCTGGGCGGCGTGGAGGTGTGCGTCGAGGAGCCCGTGGAGGACGAGTTTTCGGGACTCTCGCTGCCGGCCGGCACGAGCGCGGTCGAGGGAGACCAAGCGCTGGCCTTTTTGCGGACGCGGCACAGCTTCGGGGACGGCGGGGATACCGGGCGGATCGCCGCCCAGCAGTCCTTCCTCGCCTCGATGGCGCGCAAGGTTCGGGCGGAGGGGACACTGACCAACCTGCCCAAGGTCTACGCCATCGCCGACACGATCACCCGGAATCTCACCGTCAACGAACAACTCTCGCAGCCGACAGAGTTGCTGAGAATCGCCGACCGCATGAAGGACGTGGACCTCGGCAACATCGCCTTCGTGACGGTCCCCACGGAACCGTGGGCAGAGGATCCCAATCGTCTGGTGCTGGACGAGGACGCCGCAGAGCCTCTGTTCGAGGCGCTCCGCCAGGATCGCGGACTCACCGAAGAGACTCCTGCACCCTCCACCCCCGCGCCGGGGACGATTCCGTCGAACCCATCGACCCCGTCGACCCCCGCGACGCCCGAGGCGCCGGTCGTCGCGCCCGCCGCGGTCCCCGTCCTCGTCATCAACGCGACAACCGACCCTGGCCGCGGTGTCGAGGTGCAGCGACTGCTCATCACTGCTGGTTTCTTGCAGGCGTCCCACGCCGAATCGGTGCCCGCGGACACCACGCAGATATTCTTCGGTACCGGGTACGACGGCGTGGCAGAGGACCTTGCAGCGCGCTTCGGGGTACCCGCAGACCGGGTTCTCTCCGACGAGACCGTGATCGGTGTCGAAATCCATGTCGGCGCGGACCTCGCGACCGGCTCGCAGGCCGTCATCCCGCCGCTCGGCAGCGAGCTGGAGGGCCAGACGGCAGACCAGGTGACCTGCCAGGCGTCGTCCGGCCTTTAGGCCTGTCCGGCTCCGATCGCTGCTACCAGATCCGCACGCGCTCTTCGGGACCGAGCCACAGGGCGTCCTCCTCGCCGACGTCGAACGCCTCGTGGAATTCGTCGAGGTTCCGCACTACCTGGTTGCAGCGGAATTCGTTGGGTGAGTGCGGGTCGACCGTGAGCCGTCGCCCGGCCTCTTCGGCCCGGATCTTCTGCTGCCAGCAGGTTGCCCACGACAGGAAGAACCGCTGTGTCCCGGTGAGTCCGCCGATCACCGGGGCCTCCGTGCCGCCGAGGCTCAGCAGGTATGCGCGGTAGCTGATGCCGAGCCCGCCGAGGTCGCCGATGTTCTCGCCCAGGGTGAGCTCGCCGTTGACGGTCCGCTGGGGCACCTCGGACGGTGCGAGTGCCGCGTACTGGGTGACCAGGCGTCCGGTGAGGGCATCGAAAGCGGTCCTGTCCGCCTCACTCCACCAGTTGTAGAGGCGTCCGGAGCCGTCGAACTGCGAGCCCTTGTCGTCGAAACCGTGGCCGATCTCGTGCCCGATGACTGCGCCGATCGCACCATAATTGACGGCGTCGTCGGCCTCGATGTCGAAGAACGGCGGTTGCAGGATCGCGGCCGGGAAGACGATCTCGTTCATCGTGGGCATGTAGTAGGCGTTGACGGTCTGCGGTGTCATGAGCCAGGCGCCGCGGTCGATCGGCCGCCCGAGCTTGGCAAGCTGACGCCGGTGTTCGAAGTCACCGGCCCGCAGCACGTTGCCGTACAGGTCGGAGGGGCGGACGTCGAGCGGCCCGTAGTCGATCCACTCGTCCGGATAGCCGATCTTCGTGGTGAACTGGTCGAGTTTCCCCAGCGCCCGAGCGCGGGTCTCCTCCGTCATCCAAGTGAGCGCGGAAATGCTCGACTCGTACGCGGCGATGAGGTTGCTGACGAGTCCCAGCATCGCCGCCTTGTGGGTCGCCGGGAAATGCCGGTCCACGTAGCGTTGCCCGATCGCCTCACCCATGGCACCCTCGACGAGCGCCACTCCGCGCTTCCACCGGTCCTTGAGCTTCGGAGTGCCCGCGAGGTGCGTTCCGTAGAAACCGAAGGCCGCGCCGACGAAGCGGTCGTCGAGGTAGTCGGAGGCGTGCAGCAGGACCCGGCTCACCAGCCACTCCCGCCACGTTCCCAGGTCGATGTCCCTGAGCGCGGCGTCGAGCCCCCGCACATAGTCGGGCTGGCTGACCACGAGTTCGGCCGACTGGTGTACCTTATCGGCGGCTACCGCGAGCCACGGCGCAAGGAAAGGCGACAGTACGACGACGTCGCCGTGGGCCATCAGGTTGTAGGTCTTCTGCGGATCGCGCCGCTCGACGCTGCCCATGGACGACGCCGCCAGCCGTGTCTCGAGTTCGAGGACGCGGCGGGCCGCATCGGCCGGATCGTCGAGGTCCACGAGGCCGAAGAGGGTTGCGAGGAGTTCGCTATATTTCTCCCTCGTCGTCGCGAAGCCGTCCTCGCGGTAGTAGGACTCATCGGGAAGTCCGAGGCCGGACTGGTACAGATGGAGCAAATAGCGCTCGGGGTTGCCGGCGTCGTTGCTGACGTACGGTGCGAGAACGCCCTGGATGCCGGACCTGGTCAGGTCTGCGCTGAGTGCCATCAGGTCCTCGGTGGTAGATGCTGCGGCGATCCGCCCCAGTACCGGCCGGATGGGGGCCGCGCCCTCGGCCGTGATGCGGGCGGTGTCCATGAAGTCCGCATAGAGGGTGCCGAGTTTTGCGTCGATGCCATCCACGGCCGCGGTCTGCTCCTGCGCCGCCGCGTCCTCGATGATGGCGCGGACCGCGAGCTCCGACGCGTCGCGCAGGGCGGTGAAGGATCCCGTGAGCGGCCGGTCCTCGGGGATGACCGCGTCCCGCAGCCAGACGCCGTTGGCGTGGCGGAACAGGTCGTCCTGGGGCCGGACCGTGGTGTCGAGCTGGTCCGGATCGAGTGTGCTGATCGTCATCGTTGCTTCCCGTTTCCTCGTGTTCAGATGCGGGTCTGCCCCGCGCGGCGGTACTCCGCAGACCATCCTATGTGCCGTGCTAGGGTGACAACGTGCGTGCGCAGATGACCTTTCTTCGGTGCCGCGGCGAGGCCATCTAGGACTTCCGAGCTACTGGCCAGCCCTCGCCGCGGAGTCTGCCTTGCCCGGCCGCCAGCACCTCAGATCCAAGAGAAAAAGCCGATCCCATGCGAAATGCACAGAAGACCTCCGGTATGCCGTTCAGCAAGTACCGCCCGTTCCAGAACCAGATCACCGTCGAACTCCCGGACCGGACCTGGCCGGACCGCGTCATCACGACGGCGCCGCGCTGGTGCGCTGTCGACCTCCGTGACGGGAACCAAGCCCTCATCGACCCGATGAATCCCGAGCGCAAGCACAGGATGTTCGACCTGCTGGTCCGGATGGGCTACAAGGAGATCGAGGTCGGCTTCCCCTCTGCGTCCCAGACCGACTTCGACTTCGTCCGACAGCTGATCGAGGGCGACCGGATCCCCGACGACGTCACGATCCAGGTGCTCACGCAATCCCGGGAACACCTGATCGAGCGCACCTACGCGTCCCTCGAGGGTGCCGACCGGGCCATCGTCCACCTGTACAACTCCACCTCCGTACTGCAGCGGCGCGTCGTGTTCCACCAGGACCAGGACGGCATCATCGACATCGCCCTCCAGGGGGCGCGCCTGTGCCGCAAGTTCGAGGAGACGCTGGGCAGCACGGCCATCACCTACGAATACTCGCCGGAATCCTTCACCGGTACCGAGCTGGAGTTCGCCGCCCGGATCAGCAATGAGGTCTCGGCCGTCTTCGAGGCCTCCGCGGACCACCAGATGATCCTGAACCTGCCCGCCACCGTGGAGATGGCCACCCCGAACGTCTACGCCGACTCCATCGAATGGATGAGCCGGAACCTGGCGGACAGGGACAGCATCATCCTGTCGCTGCACCCGCACAATGACCGCGGAACGGGCGTCGCCGCGGCAGAGCTGGGCTACCTCGCCGGAGCGGATCGGATCGAGGGCTGCCTCTTCGGCAATGGCGAACGGACCGGCAACGTGGACCTGGTGACGCTCGGGATGAACCTCTTCAGCCAGGGCATCGACCCGCAGATCGACTTCTCCGACATGGACGCGATCCGCCGCACCGCCGAATACTGCAACCAGCTCAGCGTCCCGGAGCGCTCTCCCTACGGCGGCGACCTCGTCTTCACCGCGTTCTCCGGGTCGCACCAGGACGCCATCAAGAAGGGCTTCGACGCCATGGAGCGCGAAGCCGCAGCTGCGGACGTCGCCGTCGGCGATCTCCCCTGGGCCGTCCCGTACCTGCCGATCGACCCGAAGGACATCGGCCGCACCTACGAGGCCGTCATCCGGGTGAATTCGCAGTCAGGCAAGGGCGGCGTCGCGTACCTCCTCAAGAACGAGCACAGCCTCGACCTGCCCCGACGTGCGCAGATCGAGTTCTCCGGCGTCATCCAGCGGCAGACCGAGATCCAGGGCGGCGAGGTGAGCGGAGCACAGCTCTGGTCCGTGTTCCAGGACGAGTACCTGCCTACGCGGGCCGGGGATGGGCCAGCGGCCTGGGGCCACTACGAGTTGACGTCGGTGAACACCGCAACGGCAGAGGATGGTTCCTTCAAGCTCGTGGCGACCCTCCTCGTCGACGGCGTGCAGCAGCGCAAGGCCGCCCACGGCACCGGCCCAATCGATGCACTCCTGTCCATCCTCAGCCAGGACGGTGTGGACGCCCGCGTCCTCGACTACACCGAACATGCTCTGTCCTCCGGTGGCAATGCGCGCGCGGCGGCCTATGTCGAGTGCGCTGTGGGGGAACGCGTCCTGTGGGGGGTGGGCATTGACGCCAACACCACGATGGCCGCGCTCAAGGCCGTCGTCTCGGCGGTCAACCGGGCCATCCGCGACGCCGACTGACCCTCGCGCCCGTTCCTCGCCGCTATCGCTCGCCGCTGTTCCTGCCGGCCACCCGCAGCCGTCGGCGTGGGGGGCGGGGGGGGGTGACAGGTGGAAGAATGTCTCCGTGGCCTCCTCCTCAGCATCGCGTACGTACCGCACCGACGGTGTGGTACTGCGTACCTACAAGCTCGGTGAGGCCGACCGGATCATCGTGCTCCTCACCCGGGACCAGGGCCAGGTCCGGGCGGTGGCCAAGGGAGTGCGCCGGACCAGTAGCAAATTCGGTTCCCGGCTCGAGCCCTTCATGGCCGTCGATCTGCTCGTGGCGCACGGGCGGAACCTCGATGTCATCACCCAGGCCCAGATCACCGGTGCATACGGGTACGGGATCGCCGCCGACTACGGCTGTTACACCGCGGCGACGGCGATCGCCGAGACGGCCGAGCGATTGACGGACATCGGCGAGGCCGGGGGAGCGCAGTACGCTCTCGTGGTCGGGGCCTTCTCGGCGCTCAGTCGCAGGCTGCACCGATCCGAACTCATCCTCGACTCCTACCTGCTGCGCGCACTCGCCACGGCGGGTTGGGCGCCCAGCTTCACGGACTGCGCACGGTGCGGGGCGTCCGGTCCGCATGCCGCCTTCTCGGCACCGCTCGGGGGGGCGGTCTGCCCCGAGTGCCGACCACCTGGCGCCGCTTCGCCGTCGGCACCGACCATGGTACTGCTCGGCGCTCTGCTGACCGGCGACTGGATGGTCGCGGACGCTTCGGACACCGCCGCACGCCGCGAGACGGCCGGACTGGTCGCGGCCTACCTGCAATGGCACCTCGAGCGCGGGGTCGCCTCCCTCAAGCATGTGGAGCGTATATGACGAATCAGGCCCGTCCCGAAGTGCCCTGGCCGCACCCGAGCGGTGAGCAGGCACCGGCCATTCCACGGAGATTCGTGCCGGAGCATGTGGCGATCGTGATGGACGGGAACGGTCGCTGGGCCAATGAGCGGGGCCTTCCCCGGACCGAGGGGCACAAAGCCGGCGAGGCGGCACTGCTCGACGTCATGGCCGGCGCGATCGAGATCGGTGTGAAACATGTATCCGTGTATGCGTTCAGCACCGAGAACTGGAAACGGTCACCCGAGGAGGTCCGCTTCCTCATGGGCTTCAACAAGGAGGTCCTGCGCCGGCAACGGGACCAGCTCAACGCATGGGGCGTCCGCATCCGGTGGTCCGGGCGGAGGCCCAGGCTGTGGCAGTCCGTGATCCGGGAACTCGAGGAAGCCGAGCAGCACACCGTACGGAACACGACCTGCACCCTCACGATGTGCGTCAACTACGGCGGCCGGGCCGAGATCGCCGACGCGGCCAGGGCCATCGCGGAGGATGTTGCCAACGGCACCCTGAGGGCTTCGTCGGTCAGTGAGAAGACCATTCAGCGCTACCTCGACGAACCGGACCTTCCCGACGTCGACCTGTTCCTGCGCACATCGGGAGAGCAGCGCTTCTCGAACTTCATGCTCTGGCAGTCCGCCTACGCGGAGATGGTTTTCATGGACACACTGTGGCCGGATGTGGACCGCCGAACCCTGTGGCGGGCGATCGAGGAATACGCCGCGCGGGATCGGCGGTACGGGGGAGCGGTGGACCAGGCGGCGCCCGGCGTGTCCTGAACCCCGGCGCCGGGGCTGGGGTTCAGTCGGCAGGGACGTAGGCGTCGAGCCACCATGCGGTGGCGCCGATGGCCTCCTGCCGCACGTCGCGGCGGGACAGGAAGACGTCGTGCAGGGCGCCCGGGAGGCGGCGAATCGTCACGATGTGGCCGAGTTCGGCGGCCCGCCGGACCATGGGTGCCACATCGAGGATGGTGTCGGTCTGCAGCATCGAACTGTTCCAGATGGTGCTGATCGTGGACGCCGTCGAACAGAGCACGAGGACCGGCGCCTTGACGACCACACCGCGAGCGAGCGCGGCGTGCCCCGCGAGGACCGCTGCCAGCCAGCCGGCTCTGACCGGAAAGCCGGTCTCCGGACGCCACACCGGATCGATGCTCCACTCGCCGTCGCGCGTATCGCTGATGCTGCGGTAGTAGAAGCCGTGTTCCGGAAGCCGCAGCCGCGCCTTGGGCCGTCGCCGCGACACCGTGTCGAGGATTCCCTGCGCGGCCGTGCGCAGCAGGGCGCTTCCCTGGGTATCGAGCCAGGGACTGTTCAACACCAGGGCGGAGATCCGGCCGGGGTTGCGGGCGGCCCAGAGCGCCGCCGTCAGCCCGCCCGTCGAATGGGCCATCAGGGCCAGGCCGACGGCGGTGTCCGCCCCGTGCCGCTGTGCGAGTCTTTCCCGAAGCGCGGTGATCGCAGCTTCGAGGTCGGCGTCGTAATCGTCGAGGGCGTTCACGAATCCGGGAGTCTGACCGGGCAACAGGCTGCGCCCGTGCTTGTGGAGGTCAAGGGCGAAGAACGCCCAGCCGCCGGAGTGCAGCGTCGCGGCGAGCTCGGAGTGGAGGAAGTAATCGCTGAAGCCATGGATGTAGAGCACGGCACGCACGTGCCGGGGCTCTGCCGGCGGTCCGTCCCCGTACCCGGCTGGAGTGCCAGTCGCATCGGCCTGCGGGTGCGGCGGCGTTCCGTCGTCGGGTTCGTACGCCACGAGGGTGGCCACGCGCGGGCCCTCGTCGTCGGGTTCCAGGGAAAGTGTGCGTGCCCAAAAGGATTCGCCCAGGATATCCGGCGACCAGAGCTCGTCCATGCCAAGACCATACCGCCCACCGCCGCGCGCTCGTGAGTTGGTGCAGGCCCCGGCAGCGTGAAATTCTGTTCGCATGCGCATCTACCCGACCTTCTTCCGGATCGTGTTCTCCGGCATGGACGCCGAAAGGGCTCACAGGGTCGGGTTCGCCCTGATCCGGACCGTCGACCTCACTCCGGTCGGTTGGGCCCTGCGCCGCTTCTGTGCTCCCGACCCGCGCCTCGCGACGACTGCCTTCGGTCTGGATTTCCCGTCGCCGTTCGGGCTCGCAGCCGGCTTCGACAAAGCCGGCACGGGGGTGCTCGCGCTCACCGCGCTCGGGTTCGGACACATCGAGATCGGGACCATCTCGGGACAGGCGCAGCCGGGCAACCCCACGCCCCGGCTCTTCCGGCTCGTCGAGGACAGGGCGGTCATCAATCGGATGGGCTTCAACAACGACGGCGCCGCCGCCGTCGCCCCCCGGCTGCGGTCCGCGCGGCGACGGCTCGCACAGCGCTACGGATCGCGGCCCCGCCCGATTGTCGGCGCGAACATCGGCAAGACAAAGAAGGTCGACCTCGCCGACGCCGTGGCGGACTACCTCGTCAGCGCCCGGCACCTTGCTCCCGCCGCTGACTACCTCGTGGTCAACGTGTCCTCGCCCAACACCCCGGGCCTGCGGCTACTCCAGAGCGTCGGGTCCCTCCGGCCGCTGCTCGAGGCCGTGCGCCGCGCCGCCGACGACGCGGCGGGCCAGCATGTGCCGCTCCTGGTGAAGATCGCGCCCGACCTCACGGACCAGGACCTCGACGACGTCGGCGCGCTTGCCCAGGACCTCGGACTCGACGGCATCGTGGCCACCAACACCACGATCACCCGGGATAACCTCAGCACGGACCCTGCGGACGTCATCGCCAAGGGCGTCGGCGGACTAAGCGGCGCCCCACTGCGGGCGCGATCCTTGGAGGTCCTGAAGCGACTGCGTGCTTCCGTGGGGGACCGGATCGCGATCGTTTCGGTGGGCGGCGTCGAGACCCCCGGGGATGTCCTCGAACGCCTCGAAGCGGGCGCGACCCTCGTCCAGGGTTACACGGGCTTCCTCTACGAGGGACCGCTCTGGGCCGCACACATCAACCGGGGGCTGCTCCGGGCCGGCTACCCACCCGCGCAGGCTGTCAGCGCCTGAGGTCAGGACGGGTACTGACCGCGGCGCACCTGCGGCTTCGGAAGCCGAAGGCGGCGCAGCTGCAGGGCGCGGGTCACGCCGTACCAGAGGTCACCCTGGTTCGGCCCACCGAACTTCTCCGTCAGCTTCTTCTTCAGCTTCCGGCGCAGCAGGATGCAGTCGACGATGACCGCGACGATCAGGACCCAGAAGGTCGTCAGGACCGCGCTCTGGACGGCGAGCGACTGGAAGAAGCTCATGATCACGAAGACCAGCGCCGCGATCATCAGAAACTCGCCGATGTTGATGCGCGCGTCGACGAACTGGCGGACATAGCGCCGGCTCGGCCCCTTGTCGCGCAGCGGAAGGTACCGCTCCTCATCCGTGTCCAGTGCCCGCCGCATCCTGGCCCGCTCGTCCCGGACGGTCGACCGGCTCTTCTCCTTCGCCGCCTTGCGGTCGTTGGGCACAAGGGGCCTCTTGCGGGCCGCCTGCTGCACGCTACGCCGGGGCGTCGGGGCACCCTTGCCCTGCGCGCGCTGAGCCTCACGTGATGGTGAAGCGGGATCAACGGCTTCCTGGGCAACGGGGGTCTGCTTGTTTCGTCCGAACACCCCTTCAGGATACCGGTTCGACGGGCGCGGCCCTCGCGCCCGGTCACCAGCGAACGGGTGTCCCCGTGCGGCCGTGTGTAGGGTCGTGGCATGACTTCCTTGAGTACCCCCACCGGGCACGAGTACGATCCGTCACGCGTCGGCGAGCAGCTCCGAGCGAGCATCGATGCCGTCTTCCCGCGCATCGTCGAGCAGCTGTCCAGCCTCGTCGCGATCCAGGGCATCGCGTGGGAGGCGTTCGACTCCCATGAGCTCGACCGTAGCGCCGACGCCGTTGCCGAACTCATCCGACGGACCGGTATCGACGACGTGCGCGTGCTGCGCGTCGACAATGACGGCACGCCCGGTGGTCCCGCCGTCGTCGCCCGCCTGAAAGCAGCAGCGGGCAAGCCGACCGTCCTCCTCTACGCCCACCACGATGTGCAGCCGCCCGGGGATGCGGCGCTGTGGGAGACGGAGCCCTTCGTCGCGACGGAACGCAACGGCAGGCTCTACGGTCGGGGAACCGCGGATGACAAAGCGGGCATCATGGCCCACATCGGAGCCTACGGCGCCCTCGCGGACGTCCTGGGCGACGCGT
>JAABUN010006605.1_pt1 | contig 13191 bp, 13 predicted proteins | sample 5559311 | NCBI WGS metagenome assembly JAABUN01 (sample SAMN10711877, study PRJNA513370) | rock metagenome | isolation source: Antarctica rocks | place: Antarctica: Victoria Land, Siegfried Peak sud | reverse complement strand
CGTGGCAGCCTTTGAGCAGGAGCGTAACAGGGTGCGAGCAACTATCAGCTGGCGGTTTACCTCAGTAGACGCCCGTAACAAGCTGCATCGGCTCTATCCATCGATAACAACCTGACGGTGTACTAGCCGTAAGCACCTCTTGGTTCAGTAGAGGTTTTTAATGCCGTAAAAGACACGGGGATTTTCGGTACAGGTGATAACCTACGGTTTATGAGACGCGCCCGTATCTTAGTCAGCACCTCGTCCGTTTTCCGCTCCTCCGGCCTGCGCCGCACCGACGCCGTCACCGGTCTCAACTACAATCAGGCTGTCGCGCAACTCGGCGGTCTACCGCTGATGGTCGCTAATGTAGAGCCCGAGCTGGCTGAAGCGTATCTAGAGGGCGCGGACGGGCTGGTGCTGACCGGGGGCGTCGACGTCGACCCAGCGTTTTTTGGCGCGGAACCGCACCCGCTGTTGGGCCTCGTTGACCTCACGCGCGACCGGTTTGAAATGGCGCTCTACCGGGCGGCGCGGGCCAAGGGCGTCCCGGTTTTAGGGATTTGCCGGGGGCATCAGCTGATCAGCGTTGCGGCGGGGGGCACCTTGCACCAGCATATTCCGGCGCTCTCCGGCACCGTGCAGCACGAGCAGCTGGATGTCGGCGGCGCACCCTCGCATGGGGTTACGCTCGAGCCCGGTTCAGCCCTGGCTAGGGCGTTCGGTACCGAACGCGTCCGCACGAACTCTTACCATCACCAGGCCGTCAATGAAGCGGGCAAAGGTCTTAAGGTCGTCGGGCGGAGCGCGGACGGTATCGCCGAAGCCCTAGAGAACACCGAAGGCTCGTTTGTCCTCAGCGTACAGTGGCACCCGGAGATGAGCTTTCAGACGTTTGATGAGCAAATCGCACCTTTTGCTGCATTTATGCAGGCAGTTGAAAAAGCTGCGCTCGTTCACGCCTAGAGGTCAAATGGTGCTAAAGGTAGGGCTGCTGCTGTTTCCAGGATTTAGCGAGTTCGAGGTGACGGTGGCGATTTCGCTCCTACGCGCTTCGCACGAACTCGTTACCTTGGCCTTAGAAGCGGCTCCGATGACGAGTGAAGCCGGGTTAGTGTGCCAACCGCAACGCGTGCTGGCTGAGGTTAACCCCAACGACCTCGAGGCGCTCATCATCCCCGGTGGTGACATGGTAGAGCTTAAAGATGCCGACGTGCTCTCTTCTTTTGTCAGGCGGCTGGATGAACGCGGCGTACTTCTGGCAGCCATCTGTAGCGGCGGGTACGTGCTGGCTCGAGCGGGTATTCTCTCGAACCGTCCCTATACCGTTACCTTTACGCAAGAGCAGCGCACGTTTCTGGGCTGCTTCGACGAGCAGGGGTTTCGTTACGAACCTGTCATAACTGACGGGAACGTGATTACAGCGCAGGGGCACGCGTTCGTCGCTTTCGGGCTCTCCGTAGCGCGGCAGCTACGCGGAGAATTGAGCGAAGAGGCGCGCGTGTTTTATGAGGGACGCGCCAACATCTTAATGGAAGCTCAAGCCGATTCAGCTTAAACTGTCCCAATGGACGACCCAAACAACCACACCGAAGATTTCGACGGCGACACCTACGACGAACTAGATGACGACGAACTGCTCGAGGAAGACACCGAGCTGTATCAGGACGAGTTGGAGCAGCTCGACCGCTTAGACGACGAACCCGAACTTTAGTCGTGCGTCTTCCCTTTTAGACCGACGTGCGGCCCAAAGCACTTTTCGGCACGGTGGTGATTGCAGGCGTCGGGCTGATCGGCGGGTCGGTCGGACTCGGGACGCGGCAGCGGTTTTTAGCCGACAAAGTGATCGGTTTCGATTTTGACCCGGCGACGCTCGAGGCCGCCCGTGGCCTGGGCGTGATCGACGAAGCGCAGTTTCGCCCCGGCCTGTGGTTGGGGGGAGCCGACCTCATCGTGCTGGCGTCGCCTGCCGGAACGCTCACGGCGTCCGCGCGCGAACTCGCCCGCTTTACCCGGCCCGACACCATCTTTACCGACGTCGGCAGCATCAAGGGCGCGGTGTGCGCCGAACTCGCCGATTTGCGGTTCGTCGGCGGACATCCGATGGCGGGGAGCGAACGTGTAGGCGTCCTCCACGCCGACGCTGCACTTTTGGAAAACGCTGTGTGGGTCTTGACACCCGACTCGAACACCGAAGCCGAAGCCTTGGCCCGCGTCCGGGCGTTTGTCGAACAGCTCGGCGCGGTACCGCTGGAAACGACGCCCGAACAGCACGACCGCCTCGTCGCAGCGGTGAGTCACTTGCCCTATCTGAGCGCCGTCGCACTGACCGAACTTGCCGCGCAGGACGAAAACCGCGACTTGGTGATGCTTCTCGCAGCAGGCGGGTTCCGCGACCTGACCCGCGTCGCGTCGGGTAGCCCGAGAATGAGCCGCGATATGGTGGTCGGCAATAAAGAAGCGCTGAGGGGTGCGTTGGCCTTTTTTCGCAAACATCTGAATGAGCTTGAAGCGCTCTTGGAGCACCCTGACACGATGCTGGAACGTGCCGAGGCCGCCAAACGCGCCCGTGACGCCTTTCCCATCGTCAAGCGGAGTCTCCTCCCGGCCCGTTTCGAGGTCGTCATCGCCGTCCCCGACCGCCCCGGCGAATTGGCCCGAATCACCCAAGCGTTAGGCGACGCCGAGGTCAACGTCAAAGACATCGAGGTGTTGTCCATCCGCGAAGCGGGCGGCGCGCTCCGGCTAGCGTTCGACAGCGAAGAAGGGTTGAAACGCGGCACGCAGGCGTTGACCGCTGCGGGGTACGAAGCGAGGGGACGCGGGTGAATAAACTTTTACTTGTAAGACACGGTGAAAACCGGGCAAACTTGACCAAAGAGTTTTCACACCGTCTGGTGGATTATCCGCTGACCACCAAAGGCAGGCTTCAAGCTGAGCAGACCGCCGCGTATCTTAAACGCTATCCTGTGACGCAGGTTTTCAGCTCGCCGTTAAAGCGGGCTTACGAAACAGCCGAGATTATCGCCGCCGAGTTCGGTGGGGAGGTGAGCGTGCTCGAGCCTTTCCGCGAACTCAACGTCGGCACTTTGGAATCACAACCGCCGACCGTAGCCACCTGGAAACAACACGACGACATCGTCCGGGCGTGGGCAACGGGAAACTACGAGGCGCGGTTTCCAGAAGGCGAAAATTATCGTGAACTTGTAGGCCGGGTACGCCGGGGCTACAAGGCGATGTGCCGAGGTCGAAGTGATGAGACGCTGGTACTTGTCGCGCACGGCGGCAGCTTGTCGCTTCCGCTTTTGCAGCTTATTCCCAAGTTAGATCGGGAGCTGCTCCAACGCACCGTTCACCATAATTGCGCCGTGAGCGAACTTGAAGGCTCGCTTGAGAACGGTGTGCTGCACCTCAACCTCGTGCGCTGGGCCTCAGCAACACATCTTTACGGTGAAGCTGCCGCGTTTGTCGCAGGGGTTCCGGGCGAGGGCGACCTCGAGTAACGTGTCTCGCCCCGAACTCTTCGACGCAGCGGTCAACAAAGCGCTCAGCTACGCACTGAGGCTGGGTTTGCCGCTGGGCAACCGGGACAAGTTGAGAACGGGACTCGAGCTGTGGTACCTCAAAACTCGCTTTGCCTACCGTATCCCGTTAGAAACCGTTGTGGAGACGCTTAGGCATATACCCTCAACTGAAACAGCAAACTACACTTGGCACGGCGGGCGAGGTGGGAGCTGGGAGCAAAAAAATCCGCAGGGCGGCGCGAACGCACACCCTACGAACGATAAAACGTAATTTACTGAAACAGCGCGAGCGACTTGATAAACACCTGTGAGACGCCGTAGATGAGCGGTACGCCGACAACGGCCCAGGCAACGATAAGACGCAAAGCGGGTGTACTTTCAAAATCTCCAGTTTGCTCCGGTTCAGGTTGAACGATAACTTTTTTCGCCATATTCTATCCGCCTCCTAAGCTTCACGCACGCTGCCGGTCGTGGCAGGTACTCGAGGGCTGGTCGCTTTGGACTCTTCAGCGTGGAAGCGCGAATCAACTTCACGGACCAACAGGTTACAGATAAAGCCGACGACGAGCAGCCCCGCCATAATGTACATCGTCACCGAATACGCCTGCGCCGCCGGAACACCGCTGTTAATCTGTCCCTGCCGGATGTAGTTGATCAAGACCGGCCCGACGACCGCCGCCACCGACCAGGCGAGCAGCAGACGTCCGTGAATCGCGCCGACTTGCAGCGTGCCGAAAAGGTCGCGCAGGTAAGCAGGAATCGTCGCGAAGCCGCCGCCGTACATCGTCAGGATGACGCAGAAGCTGGCGACGAAGAGAAAGACGTTGCCTTGATTGCCAAACGTCGGAACGAGAAAATAGAGCACCGCGCCGAGGATAAAGAAGATACTGTAGGTGTTTTTACGGCCGATATAGTCCGACACCGACGCCCAGAAAAAGCGGCCAGCCATGTTGAACAAACTGAGCAGTCCGACAAAACCCGCCGCCGCCGCCGCCGTCACTGCGGCTGCTTGCCCGACGGAAGCCTCGGAAAACATCTCTTGAATCATGACCGAAGCTTGCCCGAGCACCCCGATACCGGCGGTGACGTTCAAGCAGAGCACCGCGAAAAGGAGCCAAAATTGCGGTGTGCGAACGGCGGTGTCCGCGTCTACGTTAGCGTTGGTAATGAGTTTTTTACTCGTTGTCGGCGCGACGTACCCAGCTGGTTTCCAGTTTTCCGGCGGCACGCGTACCGTAAAAACGCCGAACATCATAAAGACGAAATAGATAATGCCCATCGTAAAGAGCGTCGGCGCGACGCCAACCGACGTTGCGGTAGCAAAGCGGTTCATTAGACCGATAGACAGCGGTGAGGCGATCATCGCGCCGCCACCAAAACCCATAATCGCCATCCCGGTAGCGAGACCCGGCCGGTCGGGAAACCATTTAATCAAGGTCGAAACCGGCGAGATATAACCGAGCCCCAACCCGATACCACCCAACACCCCGTTACCCAGAAAGACAATCCAGATGTTATGCACCGAGACGCCGTACGCGGCAACCAGAAACCCACCGCCGAAACAGCACGCTGACACGAACATCGCCATACGCGGGCCGACGCGCTCGAGCCACTTCCCAAAGATGGCTGCCGCCGCGCCCAGCACCGCAATCGCAATCGTAAAAATCCAGCCAATCGTCGCGATACTCCAGTCACCTGTTGCGGGTTCGCTGACCCCGACAAGCTGATGCATCGGCCCACTAAAGACGCTATACGCGTAGATTTGCCCGATAGATAAATGCACGGCGAGCGCCGCAGGCGGCACCAACCAGCGGCTAAAACCCGGTTTAGCGACCGAACGGTCGCGGCTTAAAAACGACATCCTTACTCCTCTACAAACCTGCTCTAGATTGGGTTAAGCGCTCTGATTATACCTGTTTCGGACGGTGACAACCCAGCCGAACGCCAAATACAGCGAGAAAGCCACAGCAGCTTTGCTGTGGCTGGGCTTAGGTCGTAAAATTCAGGCGTACGCGGGCGCAGGGCGGCCTTGCTCGAGTTCTTCTTGCGGTTTACCCTTCTGATATTCAGGGTCGAACTTACCTTTATACTGCGTCGGCGCAACCGTAATCACCACGTATTTGGAAACCGGCGTGTTGGATTTTTCTGCCACGCTGCCGATCGGGACCAAGACGTTGCCTTCAGGAAAGTAGGTCGCCGCGCAGCGGTTAGGAATCGGGTAAGGCACCGCGATAAAGCGCTCGGCAAGGCGGGTTTCGCCGTTAAAGTGGCTTGTCAGGTCGAGCACATCGCCCTCGTCGATGCCCGCTTGCGCCATATCGTCGGGGTTCATAAGAATCACGCGGCGTTCGTTTTTAATGCCTCGGTAACGGTCGTCGAGGCCGTAAACGACCGTGTTGAACTGATCGTGTGTGCGGATCGTCATCATCACGAACTGACCGTCCTCAAGCGGCCGCTCGGGAATCGGGTGGACGGTAAATTTGGCCTTTTCGGTGTCGGTCGTAAAGGTTCCTTCACGGGGGCCGTTAGGCAGGTAGAACCCGGCACCGCGAACTTTTTCGTTGTAGTTTTCGCACCCGGGGATGACTCTCGAGATGTGCTCCCGAATCCGGTTGTAGTCGTCTTTAAGCGCGTCCCAGTCGATATTCGAACGTCCGCCGAGCGTCGCTTTAGCAACTCCGGCGATAATCGCCACTTCGCTTTTAAGGTGCTCGGACGCAGGTTTGAGCATCCCCTGCGAGTCGTGCACGACCCCCATCGAGTTTTCCATCGTCACAAACTGCGGGCCTGCCTTTTGTTCGTCGGCTTCGGTGCGGCCCAGGCACGGCAAGATGAGCGCTTCTTTCCCGTGAACGAGGTGCGCCCGGTTGAGCTTCGTCGAGATGTGCGCGCTCAGGGTGCAGTTTTGCAGCGCTTCAGCGGTGTATTCAGTATCGGGCGTGGCGGACAAAAAGTTCCCGCCAAGCGCTAAAAAGACTTTCGCTTTCTCGTCGTGCATCGCTTTAATCGCTTCAACCGTGTCATAGCCGTGTTCGCGGGGTGGATCGAAGTTGAACTCTTTTTGCAGCGCGTCTAAAAAAGGCTCTTGCGGCCTTTCCCACACGCCCATGGTGCGGTCACCCTGAACGTTCGAGTGACCGCGTACCGGGCAGGTGCCCGCACCGGGTTTACCGATGCTGCCCTTTAAGAGGAGCAAGTTGACGATCTCTTGAATGCTGCCGACCGCGTTCGTATGCTGCGTCAAACCCATCGCCCAGCAGATGATGATGCGCTCCGAGGCCATAATCATCTCGGCCATCTCGCGAAGCTGTGACCGACCGATCCCCGACTCGAAAACGATGGTGTCCCAGTCTTCGGCACGCAAATCCTGGACCACTTCGTCGAAGCCTTCGGTGTTTTCTTTGATAAAAGGATGGTCGAAAACCTCACCGGGGCGCTTGTCCTCTTCTTCTAGAAGCTCTTTCATCACGCCTTTAAGGAGCGGCACGTCGCCGCCGATGCGTACCGGAACAAACAGGTCGGCAAGGTGCGTGCCCTTACCTAGAAGCGTGCCTAACGCTTTGGTGGGGTGCATAAAGTCTTGCGGATTTTTGAAGTTGAGTAATCCGGCTTCGGGCAGCGGATTGATAGCGATGAGTTTGGCCCCGTTGCGTTTGCCGCGCTCCAACGCGCTCATCATCCGGGGATGATTGGTACCGGGGTTTTGACCCATGATGATAATCAGGTCGGTGTAGTAAAAGTCCTCTAAAGTCACCGAACCCTTACCGAGGCCGAGCGTTTCTGAAAGGGCCGTCCCCGAGGACTCGTGGCACATGTTCGAGCAGTCGGGCATGTTGTTGGTACCGTACTGCCGAACAAAGAGCTGATACAAAAACGCGGCTTCGTTGCTCGCGCGGCCCGAGGTGTAAAAGATGGCTTCGTCGGGCGACGACAACGCGCCGAGTTCAGCGCCGAGTTTGGCGAACGCTTCGGTCCAGCCGATAGGCTCGTAGTGCGTCCCGCCCTCGCGCAGAATCATCGGTTCGGTGAGACGGCCCTGATGGTTGAGCCAGTAGTCCGAACGCTCGGAAAGTTCAGCGACCGAATGCTTTTTGAAAAACTCCGGGGTGACGCGCCGCGTGGTTCCTTCATCTAAAACGGCCTTTGCACCATTTTCACAAAACTCGGCGACCGAGCGCTCTTCGTCCGGGTCGGGCCACGCGCACGAGGTGCAGTCGAAGCCGTCTTTTTGGTTCATAGTGAGGAGCAGCTTTGCGCCGCGAATGGGGCCGGTTTCGCGCAGGGCGTACTCCATACTCGACATCACCGCCGGTATACCCGCAGCCGTCGTTTTAAGCTTTGTGCGTTTAAGGCCGGTAAATTCAGGTGGAGGCTGCGCGTAAATACCTGCTTCTTCGCTCGAGTCCTTCCCGTCGGGGTGTTCGCCCGCAGTGTTCTCGAGCCCTTGTTTGGCTTCGTAATGGTCAGGCGCGTGCTCGGACGCGTGGTTCGGTTCACTGCGCTTTACCGACGGGCTGACCTTTAAGCCTTTAGCTTCCTTACTTTTAGCTTCCTTGTCTTTAACGTCCACCTTGCCCCCTTTAGCGCGCCTGTGCGCTGCTATGAATATGTTCGTCACGGCGCTCGGCACCGCTCAAGTTGATTCTAGCTTCTCCACTATAGATATTAAACCGTTCGCCACGTAAAAACCCGACGAGTGTGAGGTTGAAGTTGTGCGCCACCGAAACCGCGAGGCTGCTCGGCGCAGATACGGCGCATACGAGCGGCACCCCGGCCGTCAGCGATTTTTGCAACAGCTCGAAGCTGGCGCGTCCGCTCAGCAAAACGATGTGTTCGCTTAACGGCAACAGACCTTCCAAGAGCGCCCAACCGACAAGTTTATCGAGCGCGTTGTGCCGCCCGACATCTTCGCGCAGCGCTAACAGCTCACCTGTTTTGGTAAACAGTGCCGCCGCGTGCAGGCCGCCGGTCGCTTCGAACAAGCCTTGTGCCTGACGCAGTTTGTCCGGTAGCGAAGTGATCACGTCCGGGGTAACGGAAAAGGTCGGCGCGGGCAGCGGGCAGGCTTGCAGCGCCAAGCTCTCCAAACTTGCTTTGCCGCAAACGCCGCACGCCGAGGTGGTAGTAAAGTGACGCTCGAGCCGCGCCACGTCGGGCATCTCACCGCGCAAGGCCACGTTGACGACGTTGTAACGCTGTTCGGCCTCGGTACAGTACGACATCCGCAAGAGGTCATCGCGGCTTTTAAGGATGCCTTCACCGAAAAGGAACCCGGCGGCTAACTCGAAATCCGCACCGGGCGTCCGCATCGTTACAGCAACATTCCGGGTGACGTTTTGCCGCTCACCTCCGGCGAGCAGCCGAATCTCTAAAGGCTCTTCGGTTGCCAAGCTGTCGCTGCGCCGCTTGACCTGCCCCCCATCGACCGTGACGACTTTGGTTTTGCCCTTGCTGCCGGGACGTTTGCCTTTGGGCCGGTCTATCTCGCTCAGCATGTGACGTCGGTAGCGTGTCGCACCGAGTCTCCTCTCCGCATCTTTCACTTCTACCTTTACTATAAACAAGATGCCGACGTTTCGCGTTCTTGTCATTCTACAGGAGAGCCTCAAAACCACACTGTGTTGTCGGGCGGTAGTGTGGTGTTTTTTACGTGACGAGGTATAAACTCTTTCTTTTACGCTAAACAGGCAGCCAAACCAGACGTTAGAGGTGCTCAGAACGTGGTCAGTATGTTCCAGAAAGGGAGTGTCGGCTGGCGTTTAGGCTAATCGGCCCGGATTGGGTGCCTGCTTGCTTGAGGTGAGTGGGCCAACGCCGAATTTCCTGTTAAAAATCTCCACGTTATGTCTAAGCTCAGCTCACCACCTCCGCACACGGCCGCCCTAAAGTCTTCAGCTGAGAGGGCAAGACGAACGGTGTCCAGAAGTTGCTCGGCCCAAGCCCGCGCATAAGCCTCGTACAGGTGACGGAGTAAAAACTCGAGTACGGCAGCGGCCTGCTCGTAGCGCCCCTCTTTGACCCACAGCTCGGTAAAAGCCAGCAGGACATCCTGGAGGCTACCCAGCTGACCGAGGTTGAGGTCGTCACGGCGTTCCAAGTATATTTGAGCTACCTGCCCCAGATAAAGCGTCGCCTGCTCGAAACGACCCTGAGCGGTAGCAACGCGCCCCAAAAGCTCCAGGGCTCCTCCGTGAAACGCGTCGGGTGACGGGTGTTTCTCGAGCAGTTCGTGAGCGACGCTCTGCGCCTCGCTAAAATCGCCCAACGCAAGCGCGGCTTTACCCAGGTGCTCGAGCGCGAAGTCGTCGTTCCCCCAACCCAGCCCTTCGCGGCGTACCAGCGCGGTAGCCTCATAGTAGTAACGCTTCGCCGTTTCAGCTTCGCCTGCGTAAAAGTGAGCGTCACCCAATAAAAAGAGTGAGGTGACAACGCCGCGCACGTTGTGGTCTTGGCGATTATGCTCGAGCGCCCGTTGCAGACAAACCCGAGCTGCCAGATAGTTACCGGCGCTCATCTCCAAAAGGCCCAAATTGTTGAGGTGTCGCCCCTGCGAAAGCTGTCCTCCCGAATCGCGGAAGAGGCCGAGCGCTTCCTGCTCGTGTAAAAAGGCGATGGCCCGCCGAAACTGTCCGCGCCGCTGGGCCACGACCGCCAGAGTGAGCAAGCAGTTAAACATACCGAAGATAGTTTCGCGTCCTCCACGGTGCGGACGCAGAAGGGCCAAGCCGCGCTCGGCAAGTTCCTCAGCCTCGTCCAAGCGTCCCAGCCCCTCGTACTCATAGCTAAGAGACGCCATCAAGTTGGCGCGTGTTTCGCGGTGCGATACGTCGGCCTCATCTAAAACAGCTAGCGCCGACGTCCACAGCGTGACGGCTTCCTCGCTCTGCCCCCGGTTAAAAAGATATTGACCGAGCGCCTTGCTGCAAGCCAACGGGTTTCCGGTGAGGCTGATCGCGCCGGGTTGGTACGGCATCGCCAACGTCAAGTGGTTGGACCGTATCGAAATCCTCCCGACACGTTATATGGGGCACTTTATGGCGCGCGAATACGTGACCATACGTGAAGAGGTGCAGGGTGACGAAACGGTGTGGAAAGAAACCTCGGTCGGGCGCACGCGGCTTAAGTCTGCACCCGCCAAAGTCAGCCGTATCCGAAACGGTCAGTACCGCATTATGGGCGCAGCTTGGGGTACGCCTATTCAACGCGTCGAGGTACAAATCGACGGCGGCGCGTGGCAGCCTGCAACGCTCGCGCAAGGCAGCAACGCCTTCGCCTGGAATTTCTGGCAGCTAGACTGGAATGATCCCGCAGCGGGTGAACACGACGTAAGCTCGAGGGCGGTAGACAAAAACGGCAACGTTCAACCTGCTCCAACTGACCCGATTATCACCAACAAGCACACCTACTGGGAGAGTAACGGGCAGATCACCCGGCACCTTCGCATCGTCTGAGGCTCTGTTGATCGGCTATAAACAATCCAAATACCGAGCAAAGAAACGGGTGCCCCAACTAACCCAAAAAGTCCGAGCCAAAAATCGAGAATGCTAGGGGCATAAACTAGGCGACTCAGGTGGACGTAGCCTCGCCAAGTGTCGGCTAGCGTTCCGACTGCCCCCCGCAGATTGGGTAGCCTTAACTTTAAGTGAGCACTTCATCCCTGACCGACAGCTACGGCCGCGTGATCCGCGACCTTAGAATCAGCGTGACCCCACGTTGCAACTTCCGCTGCAGCTACTGCGACCCGCTCGGTATGGGCTACAAAGACCCGCTCGGAACGGTGAGTGTAGCGGACGTCGCGCACGTCATCGACGCGGCTGTAGGTTTGGGCGTGACTTCAGTTCGGTTTACCGGCGGGGAGCCGCTACTCCGCAAAGAACTTCCTGAGATGATCGCCTACGCACGCGCCGCAGGGGTCGAAGACGTCGCCATCACCACCAACGCGACCCTTCTTAAACGTCGTCTGCCCGAACTCCTGGACGCCGGACTCCAGCGGGTCAACATCTCGCTCGACGCCGTCAACGAGGCAGTCTTTAAGCAGGCGACCGGCGGCGGTAGCAGCAAACCCGTGTGGGCGAGTATCCACGAGTTGCTTTCAAAAGGGCTGCACCCGGTCAAGATCAACGCGGTCGTGATGCGCGGCGTCAACGATTCCGAAATTACCCGGCTGGCAGCGCTGACCGAAACCTTGCCGCTCCATGTGCGTTTTATTGAATACATGCACCTGAACAACGCCGACGCTGAGCAGTATCAAAAGAGCTTTGTGGCGGGTAAAGAGATTCGCGCTCTGGTTGAAGAAGCGTTTGGCGCACTCGAGACCGTTCCGACCGACCCGAGCGCTCCGGCACGGCTGTTCAAGGTTCCAGGTTGGGCAGGCGCAATCGGTTTTATCAATCCGGTTTCAGAACCATTTTGCGGCGCGTGCAGCCGGATGCGGCTTACGTCAGACGCCAAACTACGTCCCTGCCTCCTCAACGACCGCGAGTTCGATCTGCGGTCTGCGCTCCTAGCAGACGAGCCGGTTGTGGCGATTCAAGAGATGTTTTTGGTTGCGGCGCACCGTAAAGTCGCGTCAGGAATTACTACACCCACGCAGCGCCCCCGGACGATGGTCGCTATCGGCGGCTAACTGTTTACACCATACATACCGCTTAAGTTGATTCTCTTTGCATCCTCCACCGTAGACGTATGTTTCCTTAAATAGCAACACACATCCCGACCCAGCCTAGTCTAGGGCTTAACAACTTCAATGATTCCACTAACTACCCAGTAAGGCGCGGTGCATTGAGTAGCAGAACCTTCAAATCTGGCTTCAAAATCTTCTGGAGACGGCTGAGGTATTCTACCGCCACCTACTCGGATTTGCTCACCAACCTTAGCTACTACATCTTTGTCACTATCTAAGATTTGGATGCTATTTCCTTGCATAGCTAAACTATAATTGGTCGGCCAGATAGCTGCATAGGCTGATGAATCTTCAGCTTTGATGTACAAACACTTCTCGCTTACTACGAGTTGACCTTGCAAGACCCCTTCCATCGTGGGGCCGTCAGAAGGTTTTTGTCTCAAGAAGTAAGGGTTGTCTTGCGCTTGACCATCTTGTTCGTTACCTTCAGATCCACTACCTATGCATCCTGTCAAGGTCACAAGCAGCAGTAGCGATATAAGTAAGAACTTCAGGTATTTCATCTTTTCTCCTAACTACCGAGGGGCGTGATTAATGATTAGACCTTTGTTTGTGATGTAGTTCGCGGCCATATATAAAGCATTGCCTACGTGTGGACCGCTGTTATATCCTCCATGATGCATGCCCCAAGCCTGATGCCCTACATAGGTAGGACCACCGCTGTCACCCCCAGCAGACATATCGCGAGTACCGTTGCCATATCTCATATATGTCGGCTGATTATAAGGGGATGTTGCTGTAACAGTCTTACTGTTGATATAGCCACAAGTATATCTTGTAGCTATACCATACTTGCAAACAAGCGCTCCAATGGGCTGATCAGGCCGATTCGCATTGTCATAGATTTCGCGGTAGTAGTTAGTTCCCCCACTTGTGGGTTCATTGTCCCAGCGCGCTAGTTGAAACTATGGACTTTAGTCCAAGACTTTGAGTTTCTACGAATGTTTGAGCCAGCTGCCAGTAGAGTTAAAGAGTGAACCGAAATAGGAAAGGCAGCCATAGTGT
>JAABUN010006604.1_pt1 | contig 13192 bp, 22 predicted proteins | sample 5559311 | NCBI WGS metagenome assembly JAABUN01 (sample SAMN10711877, study PRJNA513370) | rock metagenome | isolation source: Antarctica rocks | place: Antarctica: Victoria Land, Siegfried Peak sud | reverse complement strand
CGGTCCAGACTCGTGCCGTCCCACGGTGGCGGGGGACAATCTAGTCGACGCGGTCGATGCCGCAGCAATCAGGGCGTCCTCACCGCCACCCCGGAACTGCCGCTACTATACGAGCAATCAGGGTATAAACTATGAGCCTATCGAGCAAAGGCCAGTCAGAAACCGGAGCAGTGACCATGAGACCAATAAGCATGGGCGCGGCGGAGGGGTAGAAAACCCACCTAATCGAACGTTCAATATTCTGCGGGATATCGGCATCGCGGCAGAGCGTCTTCGTGTTCATGTCGGTCAGGTCGCCGGTGTGATCATTTTGGAGCGGGATATTACCCAAGTCTATAAAGAAGGTGGGCTGTACCAATCCTTTTTGAAACGTCTTGAGAGCTTCGCGCATACGTTCGGACTTCAGGCGGATGTCACTCTGGCGGGCGAAGGGCAAGAGGGCGCGTACCGTTTCCTCGTCGGCCTTGTCCCCCAGGTCGGTTAGGGCGAGCAGGATCAAGCGCTCCTGGATGGGCAAGGCGAGGAAGGCGCGCATGGGCGGCGTGGGGTCGTCGAACTGTGTGCGGATGATGGCGAAGCGTCGCTCGAAGGCGAGGCGGAGGATGTCGATCTTGGTAGGCATAGGGGTCAGTGTGGGGCTACTCTTCCCACCTTATACGCGGGTCGTTAGCGTTGGGTCAAGAGGATCTTTAGTGGGTCAAGCCAAGCAGGCGTTGCCACCAACTCGGGCGCTTCTTGGGTCGAAACTTCATCCGCGATAATTGCTCGGCCTGATGATATAGCGGGCGGACAAAGGCGATGTCCTCTCCCCGCTCGAAGCGCACGCGGGCTTGGCGTACCTGCCAGGCAAGGCTCGGGTTGCCCATCGTGGCGCGGTCGGCGGCAGCAAACAGACGCCGGGCAATAGCCGGAAACCGTGACTCCGTCAAGTCAAAGATCGTGACGCTGATGAGGGTAATCCCCCGCTGTTTGCACGTCTCTATCTTGACCATATCGCGGGCTTGTTGCGCCATAAAATCGGCGTGGTCTTTCTGTAAGCCAGCGATAAATCTGCCGTGCTGGATGCCTGATACTTCACAGGCACAGTCGATCTGCGGCCACAGAATATCGAGCTCTAGCCTACGTCCTGTCGTGGGGTTGCGGAGCCAGTCGGGGCGGCTGTTGTAGACCGCATGAAGGAAGGGAAAGTGGTGGCGAAGTATGTCGCGGGCAAGGTTTTCGGTCTGGCTAGTCATAGGCATACCGCCAGATTGAGCGAGCCTTCAATACCCCGCGCTGCCACAACTCAATGGTCTTTGCGCCGGTCTTGTCGTCGCGTTTTTCATGCCACTCGATGCCGGTCAAACGAGCAATGAACCGGGAGCGCGTACGCACTAACAACCCACCTAACCAACGCGGTAAAATCTTAGCCGTCTCCCCTTCTTTCCAAGCGTACTGACGGTCGATCATGTCACTAGCGACACGTTCAACGACCATTTCTTGCGGTCTATCGAGGGGTGTTTTATCAAACTTGATGTAAGGAGTAGGCATAATGGGGTCTCTTCAGGAAAGCCGGTAGTATTTTGCTAGGGGACTCGTGTTTCGTGCTTAAAGCTTATAGTCTCTAGGGTAGATAATGGTAGTATTTCGTACCTCACTTCCCCGCTTTTCCGGTCAATAGGGGAGCCGGGGGATTGCTATAGGATGTATCAATTTGATGGAGGCTAGAGGATTCTCACCCCGTTCTGGTCAGGTAGTCCTTCCGGTCGATTTCATCTCCCGCGCAAGATTCTCATGCACCCCTAAAATGAGTGCCTTGTCGGACCCCTTAAACATCTCACGGGACAGGTATTCGGCCACCGGTCGAGGCGTCTCGTCGAGCAACACCGCGTAGGGAACCGTGCCCTCCAGTACCCCATCTTCGTACATTTCAATATGCCGATGTCGCCAGCGCTTGGCATCGAGAAGCTGGTACAGGCGCGTGGCGTCGGTGGTCATTACAAGCTTGTACCCGGCGTCGGTAATGGCGAAATACGCTACCTCGGGCGGGTCGCCGCTCGGGTCTTCATGGATGGTCGCGGGGGTGATGGTACGGCGGCCGATGGCGCTGGTGTAGGCGGCTCGGGGTAACGGGAAGAAGTCGAGGATGGATAGTTCTTTGCCTTGGCGCGGGGTGAAGGTCATAAGTGTGGGTGTCCGCTCATCGCGCCGAGACGGGAGTTATCCGAGTGGGTCAGCCATTCGATATTGTCTGGCTCGTAGCCGCGCGTGGAGTCGATGCGGTTAATACTGGGAGTGAGCTTGCGGTCATAGTCTGACTTAATCCAGTCGAGCCATAGGCTGTAAAACTGCCAATCATTACGCGCCCAATCGTAAAAGCTCTGACGGTCTAGGAGAGACAAGCCGAGATAAAGATGGGATTTCTTTTTCTGCACGCCGGTGACGCGCGACTGCATATTGCGATAGCAGCGCATGAGGAAGCCGGGGATCGTTTTCTCGTAACGTTTGTATGAGGCGTAATGCTGCCTCTTGTTGTATGTCTTCCGAATATCTTTCAAACGTTCGTCTGTCATAAGGCTGAGTGTTTCCCGTCTTGGTCATATACGGCTCCCTGAAAAACGAACCTGCCGCCGATAATCTCGATCTGGTGGAATTGAAAGAGGTCTGTGCCTGGGACGCCCTCATAGAGACCGATACCGTGGACCCAATCGTTCGTCGGGCGGTATTCCATATCGTGACGGCAGAGGCCACCGATGGTCCACCACTTAGCGAACCCGCGCCTATTATTTATCTCGAAACTGGACTGTCGGTGACAGTGTCCGCTTACACCCGACATCCCGTAACGTTTCAATTCAGCCTGAGCGGGATGGATGCCGTAGGCTTCGCCGTGGGTGATTAAGAAGCCGCCAATATCGAGCACCTCGCGATAGGGCAGGTAGCTGATGCCGCGTTGTTTGAGGCCGAGCGCTTGGATCAGCACGTCGTTCGGGTCACGGGTGGGAGAGACAAGAGCGAGCAAGTCGGGATTATCGTAAAAGCGGTTGGTGATGCGGGCGCTGTGGTTGCCCGCGATGAACTTGGTGATCGTCGTCGGGCTGGCCTCGTAGAGTTCGTCGAGAATGTTATTGAATATTTCTAGCTCTTCAACCGTCTGCCCAAAGCGGCGCGGGTCTTTAGAAAAGCGCGACATCTCGAAGGCATCGACCGCGTCACCATTGATGACATGGTAATCAGGGCGAATGTCTTTGAGGAAGTGCCGCATGGCGTGGTAGGTCGGCCAATCGACAAATGGGGCGTGATAATCGGATGTTACTAAAACTGTTTGAATCTTCGGGGCTTGGGTGCGTGGCCTGCCGCGACCACGTAAGGGGAGTGAGAGTTGGGGCATAAGGGGAGTCAGCCTGTTTTTCCCCTTATAGACTTCACCTATAGCTTTGTCAAGACACTACGGTCGCACCTCGTAGAGCGTTTGTTGCAACTCGCCTTCTAACAGCCCACGCAACATTCCGGCGCGGTCGGTAAAACCATCGCGGGACGCGCTTTGGGCTTCGACGATCGATCCCCAAAAGGTGATGGCTTGGAACCGCCCCGTCTCACGCTCGATCAGCAGGGACCAGCTGATGAAACCGGCACGGGTGGCGATATGAGGACGAACCTCTCCTTCCAGGACAGCGATACCGCGATCAATGGCGGTGTCCTGGAAACGGCCGGTGACGACGCGGGCATACATCGACGCGGCTCCTTGCGCGAGCGGTTCGACGATCGGCGATGATTTCGCCGTTCTTTGTATTAGACAACAAGAACACATCGCGGGTTACGCCGCTATTCTCCTTCACGTCGTCGCCTGAGCCGGTAGCGCACCTGCCCGTTCTCCCGCTCCCGCTTCACCACCAGCCGCACATCTTCTGCCGTCGCCAGTTCCCGTAACCGCGCGATCACCGCATCGAGGGATTCTTCCGGTGCGACCCGATAGTGCCAGACGATCAGGCCATTAGCCAGGCCACGCAGAAGTGCCGCAGCCTCACGTTCGATACGCTCGGCGCTCAGGGGCGGGTACTCACGTTGCTGGCGTAAGTGGACATCCATGCTGACCTCGCATGAAAAAAGCCTTTCTGTTACGAAAGGCTGTAGGCGGGTGCGCCGATAGGCGTGGCGGGCAAGAGTGCCAGCATCAGCGGTTGCAGGTCGTGGGGCAGTCCCAATGAGGACAGGTACTCCAAGAGCGCGTCGAGGGCCTGGGTGGCGGCCTCACACTGCTCAGATTGCCACAGCGGTGCTGGACCCAGGATCGTCTCGCGGGTGTCATACAGGCTGCTACGCCAGCGGTTGTGGCCTGCGGGGGCGTGCTCCAGCACTAGGGTGAGGAAGCGTGCGCCGGTCTCGATCTTGACCAATCCCGCGTAGCAGTGGCCGATGGCTCTGTGCTGTGTCTCGAAGATAAGCATCGCCTCCTCCGGGGATGAAGAAGGGGACTCGCGGGGCGGTGAGGCCACACACAAGTCCCCTCAAAAATGCCTGACTTCGGTGAACCGGGCTAGCTCCGGTCGCGCACCGGTCGGTCAGGCGGACGTCTGCTCCTTGGGTTTGGCCAGGCGGATATAGACACTTCCGGCCTCGTCCCAAATTTCCAGCGCCACCGGGGGTTTCTGCTTCCCGGCGATGCGGGTGAGCGAGGCTTTGAAGGATTTTCGGACGGCGGTCGTGTTCTCGACTGCCACTTTGGCGGTCTTGCCGGGCTTCAAGGCGCGGATCAAGGCGAGCTTCTCTTGAGCATCGGCGGTCATGGCGGACAGATTTTCGGGGGCGTCCTTGTCGTCGATGAAGACATATTCCACGGTCAGTCTCCTTGTCGCTAATCGGCGGCCATGGCGTTGGATTGGGCGGCGTAAACGTCGCGCCCGAAGTCGATGCTGAGCATGTAGTGGAAGAAGGCGGTCAGCGGCAGCGTGGAATCATCGAATTCAGCATGGAATCGCCGATGATGCTCGACGAGCGCCGGTACGACATTGCCTTCATCGGGATCTTCGCCGGGGTAATCCTTGTAATAGCGGCGACAGAGCAAATGATGACGGTCCCAGTCCTTGCGCGTCGGGTCGATAGGTTCGCCCGAAAACCAGCAACGGAGCATTGCGGCCTCGCTCTCCTTCGTGCTACCGATGAATAGGCATCGGCACCAAGAAAAAGAGGGGGATAGAGGTGTCAGCTCATATCCCCATGCTACACCCACCTACTCGTCCTCTTCTCTACCGCTGGATGTAGACGTACCGATCGTCCCGTGTGACGCCGATCGAAAGACTGTTGGCCTCGGCCCACGTCCGCAGATGAGTAGCAAGCGCGATGGTATCGGCGAGGGTGGCACGCTCAAACCGCAGCACCTCGAATAGCGGTTCATTGCCTTCCTCATCGAGACAGTCCTCGTCAGAGTCCTCTGCGGGTGCCTCGGCAACGAAGGGGATGATCTTGGCGTACAGATCCTCGATGTCGAGATAGGTGCTCATCCGTGGTCTCCTTTTTCACGAAAAGAGGGGCCAGCACACGCCAGCCCCTTGGTTGTCACAGGCCACGCTCACGGATGAGCTTCCTGAAATAGTTCACGCCGCCTCGGTTCGGTCCAGGCGATAAGCACCCTGCGAAACATTCAAACCAGGGGCCATCAATACCCAGCGAGGGCTTGCGATCTGGTCGGTGAAAGCAACACCGTCCGTGGTAGCGTTCGGGACCAATCTGCTTGAGATCGACGTACTTGAGCACCTCGGCTAATAGTTCGGCGTGGGTGCCGGTATCCAACTGCCCGAATATTGCTGGTAGTTCGCGGTGCAGCTCTCGTGGCGGTTCGCGTAACGGTGGCTCATTTAGCCAGCGGTCGGGGATCGGGGTCAGGGAGAGTGTCAGTAGCGTGTCCCACGGGTCGAGGATCTGGCCGTCCGCGTCGATCCAGTCGTAGAGGCGTTTGGTGAGCGGATGCCGGGTCATCGGCGCTCGTAAGGCCGAGAAGGTGCCGTTCTTCGGGAAGACCTCAACCTGCGGGCAATCGGCCTTGCGGGCAAACGACAAGCCGTAGCGCTGGGCTGCCTGCCAGGGGACCGGCGGGTTGAAGAGCTTGACCAGATGCAGGCCGCGTCGGCTGCGTTCGATGAGATAGCTGTTAGCGGGCAGCAGGTAGGCCTTAGCGAGGATCTTGCGGGCTGATCCATCGTCGTCGCAGTCAATCGCCATCCAGCGGCTCGTGCCATCTTCGGCAGTGGCATACAGACCGAGGCTGAGGTTGCCGCGCAGAGCCGATTCCAGCACCCTATTGGTCAGGCGCGACTTCTTACTGAACCAGCTTGAGTCCGCGCCGGATGTAAGATACCGATCGCGGCGATTGACGAATATCGTGGCGTAAGTGTCGAGGTAGATCGTCTTGGTCACGTTGGCGCAGTTGCTCTTCGTCCTTGAAGCGGCAGATGGTGCCATTGGCGTACTCCACGACGACGTAATTAACACCGCTCTTGGTCACACCGCGTCGGATCATCGTCGGGTTCGTCGGGTAACTCACAGCGCGTCTCCTCTCCATGTACTGTAGGGGATGACCCACCCTGTATCGCTTGCCTGGTTGGAAATTATTCGGCTATTCCTTCCCGCCCGGTATCACGCGCAGCATGAAGCGCAGATCGTCGTGGGTTAGCCGTAACTGGCCGAGTGATGGCCGGTAGCCTTCCGGTTCCAGGCCGAGCATGTGGCGGCGGTAATCAGCGTCTCTGAGGAACGTCAGGCTATTGCGCTGGCCGGTGCGGATCGTGACGCGGGACGTGGCGGTGCCTCGCGTAATGGCGGACATGTCTCCTCCTCTTTTGTTATTTTCTTGTCAGTGTGCGATGCAGATATGTTCTGCGTGAGGGGAGTCAGGATTTGCCGAGAACAGGAGTTGCTAGCGTCAACCCGTTATTTTTCGTTTTGGTTTCTCGTAAAGTCACCTGGCAAAGCTTTTCAAGTCGGCTGTTGGCGCTTACCCAAGTCCGACCGCCTCATTGACAATAAGCAAAGTCATTAGCGTCTACCTTTTCCGCCATCCCCTCACGCAAAACATATCTAATGCAGCCTTGGTGCTGCCGGTCTCGTTGTCTTCGTCTCTCGCTCCAGTAGTGGCCTGATGAGGGATTCTCGGATGCAATACAGCTTGCCGTCGTCACCCCGAATGTCCCACTCTTGGTAAGGCTCCACGTCGCGGATCGTCTGGCTGGTATAGCCTTCCGCGTGGACAGTGACACACTGGAGGAGTGTGCCGTTGTTGCGTTGGCGGGTGACAAGGTCGAGCCACAGGATGCGGTCGGCGGGTTGGTACATGTTCTGCGTCATATATGCTTCTTGGCCTGATACCGCGCCCTGGCTTTTTCTTTTTGATCTTCTTTTTCTTCATCAGCCAAGCGGGTCTTTACCTGCCCTATGCGCCGGATCAAGGTGTCGAGCTTACCTTCCATGCGGGTCAAGGATTCTTGTATCTGTCCATCGTTAGGCAGCGGCTCTCTTTGCTGTCTGTGTTCGCGCAGGTACAGGAGCAAGGTGCCCAGGTTCCCCGCAATCATCAGCAGCAGGGCGGCGGTCAAGATGGTCATGCGCCCCCTTTGGCGATGAGCGCCTTGATTCGGTCGATGCAGCCCAGCGCGGAATCGTTCAGCTCCTTGCGGATTGCATCGAGTGTTGTCCAACAATCTTCCGGTGGCGTGACCGGCGCGGGTGTGGGCGTAGGCGTTGGCTGAGTATCCGGTTTAGGCTGAGATATTGGTGCTGGCGTGGGCGCTGGAACGGGTTGCGGTGCCGGTGCAGGCTGTGGCTTCGGGGATGTGCTGCCTAAAATCGGCTTGAGCATATCGAGCTTCGGTTGGTTGGGTGTTTTCCAGTCGTCGAGCAAGAGACCGCCGGTGTCGCCGCTATTAGGGTTGAGGCACCAGTAGCACCACGATAGCGCGTTGTCTTTGATGAAGCTGATGAAAGCGTTCTGCCACCTGCCTTCCGTCGATTGCGTATCGGACTGCTTGCCACCAAACTCGCCGATCATGATCGGGGCGATGTTTTGCTCATGGAGATAGAACCACTGCTTGCGCCAGATATTGACCAGGTTAGCGGGGAAGTCTGACGCCCCAAACCAGGACTGGTTGTAGACGCCAGGGCCATACTCGTGCGGGGAATAGACCACCTTGTTCGCTTGCTTGAGCTTAACCGGCCGGTCTTTCGCGCCTTGCAGGTTGCCGCCCCACCAGAAGTAATCGTTATTAAATACCTCGACGCCCTCGACGACGATCAGCAGGTCGGGGTTGACCGCGTGGATCGCGTTACCGGCTTGCTCGGCCCAGGCCGCCCACTTGTCCCAGGTCACGGCAGCGGTGTGGGGCTCATTGTGGAGATCTGCCCCTATGACGGTTGTATTGCCCTTGTAGCGCGTGACGAGGGTGACCCAGTCGGCGATCCATTTGTCGATGCCGATCCCTTGCTCGGGCGACACCCACTTCTCGCCATTCGTGCCGCCAGGGGCGTATTGGTGCCGGTCTAGCAGAACATAGATGCCGCGCTTGCCAGATTCGCTAATGACGTAATCGAGCCGGTCGAGCGGCGTGGCGTTGGTGATCGCGGGGTCATATACCCACTGACCTTTCGCATCGGGCTTAAGCAGGTCGTTGGAGTAAGGTAGGCGCAGTAGGTTGAAGCCGAAGGACTGCACCTGGTCGAGGAATGAGGCGACGGTGCGTTGCGTCCACAGGCCGTGAGGAGCCATAACGTCGGACTCGAAACCGAACCAGGATGTGCCTTTGAGTGTTACCGGGGTGCCTTTGTCGTCGATGAGCTGATTGCCGTGTGTGGAAAATACCATGAACCTCCAGTGTTGTGCTGATTACTTGACTATCGTGATGTATTTATTGTCGCACCGACTACAGGAATGGAGCACCCACCCGGTAAACGACCCATCGGGCAGTAAGCATTGAACCGTCAGCTTGCCGCTGGTGTAGAGGTGCGGGCTTTTACCGGTGAGGCAGTCGGGCAAGGGTTGCGTGTCCGGGGTGGGGGACTGTGACTTCTTGCGTCGGGGCATAACTCACTTATACGCCGATCATTATGCGGCGTCTACTGTTTGGCTAGGCCAGGGGATAGACGGGCCGGTAAGAATATTGAGTTTGGCCTTTTCCCCGTGAAGCTGGAGAGCTACTTGGTCGTAGACATACGCCGCTTCGTCAGGATCCTCGGAGTAGACAATATGAATACGCCTACCGCCAGAGCTAATGGCCGCATTCCATTTTCCAACAATTTTATGCCAATGTACGCCGACCTTGCCGGAAGTGTTAGTCAGGTAGAAGATGTTTTCTCGATCAAACTTTCTTTGTAGTATGTCGGTCGTTATCCGACATGGCGTGCTGTCTGGGACATCATTCAACCAAGCAAACTTGCCGTAGAAAAACTTCGCAGCCTCATTGTAGGCGCGTGCTGCCTCAAGTAGGTTTGTGAATGCTCCAACATAGCGATTCTTACCATCAACGCAGATCCAAACGATCCACCGTTGATTTCTCTCAAGCCACGATACTCCTTTAAAGCCGCTACTGTTCGATTTGTCCGGCTGCTGATTAGCATTGTTTTGACCCGAGGTCGCGATACGAAGATTCTCGCGAGTATTGTTTAGTGGGTGGAGGTCATGATGATCTACTTGGTATCCTGGAGGAGGCTTCATGATTTCAGTGTGCATACCGAGGTTTCTAGACTTTCCCGATGCAATCGTTACCGTTCTTACAGCATATCCGTGAGCATTGCGCCATCTAAACTGACTCAGGTACGCGTAATCGTCGTCGTCAACAAGAGCGACTAAGCCTTGACCTTTCTTTCCAACTAGAGGGATTTCTTTGGGCATAAAAATGGGCCTTTCTGTGCATCCAGAAAGGCCCTACTTCAAATGGGGTACTCAACCGGATGCACGGTGTTCGTACACCTATTATCTCATGCAGCGTTAGAGCAGTCAACAGGTGTGTTCAACGCCTTCCCCAACGGCTCCAACATCTGCCGCACGATACGCCCGATGGCCCAGAGCGATTGCATGACCATCTCCGGCGTTACCTGATACGAACTGAGGTAGTCCCGCGCGTAAGGATTCGGCACGCCAAGGCGATCACAGATGACCGTACAAGCGCACTCGGCCTCGGTCTCCTCTTGACGCTTATCGCGCTTCTGGTCGCCCTGATTACCTTGATGGGCAAGCTCGTGCGCCCACTCATGGCAGATACAGAGGAGGCGGCTACGCGAGTCCAGGCCAGCCTTCAACACGATCTTTCCACCCATCGAGAGGCCCTGTACCCCCTTTGTCAGGCGCTTCTCCTCGACGCCGATGCCGGAATCCACGATGCTTTGTCTCACGACTTGGTAGATGGGTTCGGCGTCATCTGGAAGCGCCTGCCAGAGGGACGGTAGCGGGTGTTCCTCTATTCCTTCCAGATCCTTGTCCGAGAATGTGGCTACTAAGCGAAAACCTGTTATTCTTTCCGCCATCTCTCCGGTCACGGCGTCTTGCTCACGGCGCGTATTGGGTGCCCATATGAAAGCGGCCTTCGCGCCCTTACGCACCTGTCTGCCTTGCTCTTTCCAGCGATTGTAGCTGGCGACGGCGGATGCATCGGGCTTCTGCAACATCACCAAGAGGATATTGCGACTGCTGTATCGCGGCATGCGCGACCAGAAGGCCAACAGCTTCCGCATTGATCCGCTCACGCCTTGGCTCAACTCGTCAGCCAGGATCTGCAACGTGACTTCGGTGAACTTGCGTACCTCGGCCTCGCGCTCCACGGGGTCTTTCGGCAGAACAATCCCGACTCTCTCCGCAATGGATGTCTCCACAATCCCACTCCTAGACGTGCGCCAGCGCCCCCCACAGTTGAGAGGCGCTGGCCATGCCGGGAGTTTGTCGTGCTGCGGCGTCCTACGACGGTTGATCGTCCGGCTCGTCGTCGGCGGTGTAGGCGGTGCGCTCGCGCGTATCAACCGGCTCGGCCAGCTCCACAGTCGGCAGCTTCGTCTCATCCGGGTGCAGCGACCCACCCTCGTCATCCCAGGCTTGCTTGGCGATGTTCTCCTGGTGCGCCGGGGGTGGCGTTCCTTTCGGGGTGTCCTGTCCGCTCATGCGTCCACTCCTTTACGCCGCTTCGGTCTCTGCGGCACAAGCCGCATGGGTGCGATCAGATGCAGAAGCCGTGCCAGAAGGGGACACCTGTGGCGTACCGCTAGGTCAGCTCGTCATCATCCTCGTCATTATGCTCTAGTTCCTGTGCCGGCTGATAGTACACATGGATCTGCCCGCTGGTGGCCGTCTCCTCGAAACCTACCACCAAGGCGATCTCCAGCGGAATATCGTCTACCTCCGGCACGTCGGGGATATCGGGGATAAATGCGCCAGTGAAGAGGTCATGGTAGCCCGGCACATGGTCCGGCACATCTAAATCGTACACCTCCGGGTCGATCGGCTGCTCGATGCTGGGCGGGGGGTCGTAGGTGGTGCGGGCCTGCTCCAGGCTCAGGTAATGGTCGCCCATCCGTGCCAGCTCATCCTGGCTATACTCGCCCGTCCACGCCAAGCGCTCCATATAACCCTCTCTGGCAGCGGCGTCGCGCTCAGCCCGAATATCATCAGCGGTCGGCAACCCCTCGCCATCCTTAGGCCAGTTGTGGGCCTCGTAGCGCGCGTCCCATGCGGCACGATGGGGGTTACTCAGATCAGGTAGCTGAATATCCGGGTACCGTCGAGCGCCGTAACGTGATTGGTCATCATCAATGACGGGGGATTCTGGCGCGGGTGTGCGCGGCTGCACAAAGGTGAGGTTGTCGGTGTTTGGTGGCTGGTACGCCGGTTGCCTCTCACGGTCGGGATAGTCGCGGCCCCACGGGTCGTCCCGGTCATATTTGCGGAACGTCAGGTTGCCGGTATCCGCCTCCTCTGGTTCGGGGTGCTGCTTATCTTTCTGCCCCCACAGGTCATCGCGGTCAACGTTCAAGAAACGCGGTCGTTCCTCGGGCTCATCGTCATCACGACCGAACAAGCGATCCAAGAAGCGTGACATGGCTGCCTCCTACCGAAAACGGCTCCATCGGCCCCAGATGGCCTCAGATTGAGTATGGGGGGTGGGGCAGGGGCAGGGTCTTGCCTGCGTGGCAATATTATTTTTTTGGTGTAGCAGCGGGTTTCTTCGGTGTAGCCCAGTGGATGTTTTTACATTGTGGACACTGCTTAGGGTGAGGCGTCCGGGGTATCCAGGTGTTGCCGCAACGCTGGCAGGTGATAGTGGGGATGGTGAAAGTATGTTCCATAGAGGTTGCGCTGATGCTTGAAGTCTCTCGTCCGAGAACAGCCTATCCCTGGGGGGCTAAGCGCCACCGTCTCCGGCGAGAGTTGTCCTGTGCGATCAGTCGGTAATATATCCCTGGTGGGCTACATTCCACCCCATTCCCGATCGCGGACTGTAAGAAAAAGTTAAGATGCTGTCGGGCAAATGCTCCAGCCCATCCGCTCTCTTGGTTACATAAATATAGTATCATCATATGTAACTCTTGTAAACTAGATCTTTCTGGATCATTTTCCTTTGGCGCTTCCACGGGAGTCGAACCCCTGTTTTTATCATGCAAAGATGTTGTCCTGGTCCGCTGGGCGGCCGTCGGCGTGTGCCTGTTCCTTACGCTTAGATAACTTTGAAATCATTGAGTGTGAGCTTCACGATAGTGCCATCGTCCAGCTTGATAGTGACATGGGCACCATCAACACGGTCACAGATAGCCGCCGCGTTAATATGGGTGATCATACCGCGCTGGCCGCTGCCACGTACCTGATCATTGTTGACTTTGAGGCGCACGGTGCGACCGATACAGTTGTTGTACATGTCGATGGATTGTGCGCGGAAGGCTTGGTCGGCGATGCGGTCATTGCGTGATTGAAATGTGAATGTGGTCATGATGTAGGTGCTCCTGGGGTGTGCTGCATCCTTTGTGGATGTAGATAAATAGTATCATCATCAAGATTTATTGTAAACCTACATCTTACTGGATCATTCCGTATCAGCGCGTAGCGGGCATGAAAAAGGGGAGTTAGTCGGTGGTTTGTTACTAACGGACGAAGCAGTCGATCGGATGGCCGAGCCAGAGCCAGTCAAGCAGCGTTTGGAGTGGCGCGGGCGGGGGCAGCGACGACCAGGCGCGCCACCAGCGCCAGAGC
>JAABUN010006603.1_pt1 | contig 13192 bp, 11 predicted proteins | sample 5559311 | NCBI WGS metagenome assembly JAABUN01 (sample SAMN10711877, study PRJNA513370) | rock metagenome | isolation source: Antarctica rocks | place: Antarctica: Victoria Land, Siegfried Peak sud | reverse complement strand
TGTTGGCGTATAATACATGGTATATGTAGAACCATCTTTTAATGTAGCAATAACCTTTTTACACTCGTAACCCAGTATAGTTTTTGTTTCATCTGTATTAGCAAAACTTACTCCTTCAAACTTTTTATTTTTTTCATTTCTTTTATCCTCTTTCAAAAAAGAAATATATTTTGAATTCCCGAACTCTCTCAAAACAATTGTGCTATCTGTTTTACTATCGTAAATAATAGCCTGCTGAAAATTAGGAGAAAGTAATTCGCTCCTGGTTTTTGAACCCTTTATATAAAGAACTTTAGTTGCACCTGCCATTGCCTTAACTACCTGAGGATCTGCTTTTGATTCATCCACAGAAACTTCGTACGCTACTGTACAATCTGATATTATTTTTCCGTTTTGTGCAATACTATTATAAATACAGGCTATTAGTAAAATAGATACTAACAGATGTTTTTTTATAATTCCCTTACTCATAATAGTTTAAATTTAGTAAAATAATAATTGAAAAAAGCCCATGCGTACTGCACAGGCTTTTGCAGTATGTTTTATTAACGTTACTTTTTATTGATTGTTCGTTGCTTCAGATCCTGAACTTTTTTTTGCGAGTCCATCATCTCGTCGTAACGTGTCTGCCATTTAGATTTTGTTTTCGGCTTCTTTCTTGTTTCCTCCATTTTAGCAAGAATTTTATTATGATCTATAATATAATTCTGAATAACAAATTGAAGTATGAGCGTAATAAGATTAGAAACTGTATAATACCATGTTAAGGCGGACGGTAGCCGGTTAAAGATAAATAAAAGAAAAAATGGAAAAATATAAGGCATGTACTTCATTACAGGATTTCCCTGGTCTGGTGTCATGCTCATGTTGTAAATGGAGATAAGAAAACTTGTGGTAACAGCAGTTATTGTAAACAAACTGATGTGATCGCCAAAACTGAATGGGAGAGAAAAAGGAAGTTTTGCAATCACATCATACGAAGAAAGATCTTTAGCCCATAAAAAACTTTGTCCCCGCAAAGCCATCTCTGAATTGAAGAAACTGTACAACGCAAAGAAAATAGGAATTTGTAACAGTGCCGGAATACATCCTCCTAATGGGTTAACGCCGGCTTCTCTAAACAATTTCATTTGGTCCACTGCATAAGCCTGCTGGTCTTCGCCATGTTTCTTTTTAAGGATATCTAACTCTGGGCGAAGAACTTTCATTTTTGCACCACTCAAATAACTGGTATAAGTAAGTGGTGAAGTAACTACGCGAATAAAGATGGTTAACAAGGCAATTACCCATCCATAATTGCTTATAAAGCCCGCAAAGAAATTAAACACCGGCATTATAATGTAACGGTTAATGTACTTTACAAATGAAAACACGCCCGAACCAAGGTCAACAATACTTTCCATTTTTATGTCGTACTTCTTGAGCACATTGAATTCGTTAGGACCATAATATAACTGGAAAGGAATTGTTGCCGACGGGGCAGCAGTCAATTTCAATTTCATATTAGCAACGGCTTTGGCTACAACGTGGCTGGTATCTTCGGGAACCGTAATAGAAACTTCACCTGAATTGAAATTATTTTTTGCTATCAAGGTATGGTTGAAGAACTGCTGTTTTACCGAGAACCAGTGTACGGGTTTCTCAAAAGTTTCAGACGCTCCTGTAGTTGCATTTGTGAAATTATAGTCTCCATCTTCTACATAACACAAACGAGATTGTTGTCTTTCGTACTTAATGTCGGGCTGTTGTTTAGTTGCTAAAACCTGCCAGTTTAAATTAAGTGTGTTGCCTGTTAATAATTTGTCTGAGCCATCTAAAATAATATTCCAATCAATTAAATAGTCGTTTGGTTTAACAATATATTGGTGAGTAATGCTTTGTCCCTCTGCAGAAGAAAGGTTATAGGTAACCACCTGGCTTCCGTCTGCAGCTTTTGTAACAGCAGCAGGAGCGAAAAATAAATTGCCTGTAGCAGATGATTGATTTTGGGCAGTATTAATTGTGTAAGAAAGGTTATCGAACTGAGAACCGGCCATAATAACGTTAGTGCTATCGCCCGACTTATACTTTTTTAATTCAACACTTTTTGGCTGCCCACCTTTATTTGTAAAAGTTATTTTTACAAGAGGATTTTCAACTATTGTCAGTTGCTCGCCTCCCTGTGCTGCGGTTTGAAAAGTTCCTGCAGCAGTAAGCTTTCCTATGGAGTCTCTTCTTAAAGAGTCGCTTCTAACTGTTACCGGGTCTGTAACAGGAGCTTTTGCTGCATTAACCCGTGCTATTGAATCTTCAGTAAGTTTTCTTTCTTTAAAAAGAGCTTGTTGCTGACGACTTGTAAACATGAAATACGCAATAAAAAGAATTCCTAACAACACAAAACCAATGACCGTATTCTTGTCAGTCTTCATATCAAAATAAAAATTAGGCGGCAAAGGTAATGATTCATTAGGTGATTGAGGCATCAAGTCATTTAAGCAGTCATCGAGTCTTGAGGGGTCACGGAGCATTGGGTTACGGTATGCGCATCTAATAAATTAGTTTTTAGATTAAGTTTTAACTATTACATGTAATGAATGCGCAATTACCAATACCTGTGGACTTAATAACCTATTGACTTAATAACCCAGTGACTTAATGACTTATTAACTTAATGACCCTACTTAACCAAGCCACGTTAAAATATAGATAAAAGCACTATGCTTTAAAAGATGCTTTATATTTAGTTGTTATTTTACTTACACAACTCAGGGCATCCCAACTTCAACCACCATTTTTTACTTTTAAATTGTTTGTATGCCTGAAAGTATTTCTTCCCTTTCGCAGCGGGAACAATATGTTCCTACAAAATGGGATGCTTTTTTATGGTGGCTTAGTACTGCCGAGAAAGAGCTTTTAATGCAATGTGTTGTGGATCGTAATCGCTATCGTATAATTGGTACAACTGTTTTAGCAACCTGGAGTTTTGCAACATTAGCCTGGACTTACTTTTGGAGCACAGTAACAAATAACTGGTTTGTTTCTGTTATGCTTGGTCTTTTTATGGGGTTTATTATTCTTACCATTGACCGCGCATTAATAAAGGGTATAAACAAATTCAATAAAAACAAGGTAGCTCCGCTTTTGCTAAGAAGTGTGTTGGCAATTACATTAGGAACCTTTATGGCCCAACCTGCAGTATTGTATATGTTTGATAAAGAAGTTAAGCTGCAGGCATCACTTGATAACGAGGTGCGTAAAAGAAAAAAACAACAGGAATTGGATGTGCTTTATAACCCCCAAAAGAATAGTTTAAATGCACAAAAGATGCAACTGCAATCGCAACTTAATATTAAGTACAATGAAGTATCGGCAGCGCGGCACGAATATGTTGCTGAGATAGATGGAACAGGTGGCAGCGGTAAAGTGGGCATCCAAAATATTGCAAGAGCCAAAAAAGCCGAGTATGAAAAACTGGATGCAGAATACACACAGCTTTCATCTGCTCTTCAACCAAATATAGCTTCAATTGATAGCAGTCTTGCCGTTATAAATGCATCTCTTAAAAAAGAGAATGAAGCTTTTTTTGGACTTCTGAATAATGGTTTTTTAACGCGCATTGAAGCACTTAATAATCTTGTAAAAAACAACACAGCTTTACAATGGCGCTACTTTCTAATTGTAATTATATTAATGTTGATTGAGTTGATGCCTGTACTTGCTAAAACACTCCTTCCTTCCGGTACGTATGATGAGAAAGTAAGGCTGAGAGAAGAATTGGAAAAAGAAATTGCGCAAAGCAACCACGTAAAAGAAAAAGAACTTAAGGAACTATATAATCAACTGGCAAAAGAAAATGATGAAGTTTTTCTAAGACAACTTTTTGCACAAACAGAAGCAGAGCGGAAAGAAAAAATGAAAACACGCTTAGCAAACTGGACTTCCAATCATGACGAAAGCTTCGATAACTTTTGGCTACAGGTTAAAAAAGATATGCTGACAAAGCAGGAAAATTAAGGATAAAAAAAGGTGAGCTTTATAGTCCACCTTCATCTTCAATAACTTTGTACAAATCAAATCATCTCACTCATAAGTAAAGGATTTTTTATTGAAACACTTCTTTCATTATGCTTTTTAGCAGCGCTGATAAAACTAACAAATAACGGTGCCGGATTTTCAACAGTACTTTTTAATTCAGGGTGATATTGTACGCCAACAAAAAACGGGTGACCGGTTAATTCAATTATTTCAACCAAACCTGTTGCAGGATTTGTACCACTTGCAATAAGACCCGCTTTCTCAAATTGATCAAGATAATCGTTATTGAACTCATAACGGTGACGATGCCTTTCGCTTATCATATTTCTGGCATAAATATGATAAGCAAGTGAACCTTCTTTTATCGCGCAGGGATAAGCGCCAAGCCGCATCGTTCCGCCCATTTTCGTAATCTTCTTTTGTTCTTCCATCATATTTATAACCGGCTGGGGTGTGTTAGGATCCATTTCGGTACTATGTGCATTTTCCAATCCTAAAATATTACGGGCAAATTCGATAACCGCCATTTGCATTCCTAAACAAATACCAAAGAAAGGCAACCCGTTCTCCCGTGCATATTTTACAGCTACAATTTTTCCTTCAATCCCGCGATGGCCAAAGCCCGGTGCTACCAGTAAGCCATCTAATCCGATGAGCTTTTCTGCAACATTTTCTTCTGTTATAAATTCGCTGTGTACATTTACAACCTGCACTTTACATTCGTTCATTGCGCCTGCATGTATAAAGCTTTCAAGTATAGATTTGTATGCATCCTGCAGTTCAATATACTTTCCAATTAACCCAATAGTTACTTTGCTCCTGGGGTATTTTAATTTATCTAAAAACCCTTTCCACCTGTTAAGGTCCGGCTCATTAAATTCAGTTATGTTCAGTTTTTTTAAACAAATAAGATCAAGCTTTTCGCGCATCATCATTAAAGGCACTTCGTAAATAGTTGACGCATCTATAGCTTCTATCACAGCTTCCTGCTTTACATTGCAGAACTGGGCGATCTTACGTTTAATATCGTGGTTTAGCGGCTCTTCGGTCCGGCAAACAATAATATCAGGATTTACTCCATTCTCACTCATCATCTTCACACTGTGCTGGGTGGGTTTTGTTTTTAGCTCCTTCGCAGCTTTTAAATAAGGAATTAAAGTTAAGTGCACTACAAGGCAGTCTTCTTCAGGAAGCTCCCACTGCAACTGCCTTACCGCTTCAATAAAAGGTAAGCTTTCAATATCGCCCACTGTGCCGCCTATTTCAGTTAAAATAACATCGTAGGTATCATCTTTCCCCAGCAGCAACATCCGGCGCTTTATTTCGTCAGTAATGTGTGGTACAACCTGCACTGTTTTCCCAAGGTATGCCCCTTCCCTTTCTTTATTAATAACAGTTTGATAAATGCGGCCTGTTGTAACGTTATTAGCCTGCGAAGTATAAATATTTAAGAACCGCTCGTAATGCCCCAGGTCCAGATCGGTTTCGGCGCCATCTTCAGTTACATAGCATTCACCATGTTCGTATGGATTTAACGTACCGGGATCAACGTTTATGTAAGGATCTAATTTTTGTATGGTTGTACGCAAACCTCTTGCCTGCAGCAGCTTTGCAAGAGAGGCAGCAATAATTCCTTTACCTAAACTGCTTGTTACCCCTCCGCTAACAAAAATAAACTTGGCCATGATAAATGGTTGAAAGTTGTTATTAAATCATTTTAAATTTTTCTGTTAATTATCCAATCAGTTCTTAATCAATGTCAACTTACCCTCCTAACAGTGCAAATTTTTATTTTGCAGTTATTATATAGCAAAAGCAATCACCCATATATAGCAGCTTGAAAATTTATAAAGACTGCTACTTTAAGTATGAGTAGAAACTCAATCCGGAAAATATTTTGAAATATTGACCATAGAGAAGCGTGTAGAAAAATCTCAGGGGTCATACAAACCTACAGTAATTTCTTTCTATGCAAAAGAAAAATGGCTTAAAATCTTAAGCATAATTCAATACTATTGCTAAATTGAAAAAAAATTTAAACCTAATGAGAAATTTCCTGCTATTAATATTAGGCGCTTTTGTTACAGCAATGCTGTTAAGTACAACTTTTAAAAAGAAAACTTTTCAGCCTGTAATGCCTAAAGCTTATGTGGAGTGTTATCCCGACGATATAAGGGATCTATCTAAACAGGAAGCAGCCACAAAAGCTTTCGCTATGTTGCACGAAGAACCATTACCCTTTATATATTAAGACAAAAAGGGCAAAATGGTATCTTTTGAAACACCCGACGGACAAAAAGGAACAGGCTACGAACTTAGAAATAAAAAGAAAACCAATAATTACATTTTTGTTATACAGGAATGGTGGGGCTTAAACGATTATATAAGCAGGAAAGCGACCGGCTAAGCAAAGAATTAGATAATGTAGATGTTATTGCGCTCGACCTGTACGATGGAAAAGTAGCAGATAACCGCGATAGCGCCATGAAATATGTGTCGGGTGTAAATAATCAAAGACTGGAAAGCATTATTAAAGGAGCGATTGCCTATGCCGGAAAAGATGCAAAGATTTACACGATTGGCTGGTGCTTTGGCGGGATGTGGAGTTTACAGGCTTCTATACTTGCAGCAAAGCAAGGTGCAGGATGTGTAATGTACTATGGCCGCCCGGAAACGAATATTAAAAAATTGAAACAACTAAACACAGATGTTATTGGATTTTTTGGTAACCAGGATAGAAGTCCTTCGCCTGAGATGGTAAACCAATTTGAAAAAGACATGAAAGCTGCAGGCAAAAACGTAGTTACTCACCGGTACGAAGCTAATCATGGTTTTGCCAACCCAAGCAATCCCAGCTTCAATAAAGAAGCTACAGAAGATGCACATAAAAAAACCATTGCTTTTTTTAAACAGAGTATCCGGTAATTTTCAATTCACCTTATCTCATATTTCATGCAGCCCTGATTAGTTAAATCTCATCTCCTCATATATCAAGAATTGCAAGATCACATGTGAAAAATCAGCGATGTTATATCTGTGAAACCAGCAATCAAATGAGCAATCACATATCTGTTGAGATTTTTTTATAGCTGGCAATCAAGCCTTTTATTAAAGAGGAGCTAAAGCCCTGGTGTTCCATTTCGTTTAAGCCCGCAATGGTGCAACCTTTAGGAGTAGTTACTTTATCAATCTCCTGTTCGGGGTGTGAGTTATGCTTTAGCAGAAGTTCTGCGGCACCTTTTACAGTTTGAGCAGCTATTAACGAAGCTGTTTCTGCGCTAAAGCCAATTTCAATTCCTCCCTGTATGTTAGCTCTTATATAACGCATGGCATAAGCTGTGCCGCAGGCGCCTAAAACAGTTGCTGCATCCATCAGCTTTTCATCAATCGTTATGGTCTTACCTAACTGGTCGAACAAGTCGTGCACAAAATTCAGGTCTTCCTGCTTTGCATGTTCGTGGGCTATGCAGGTTATACTTTCATGTATAGCTATTGCAGTGTTTGGCATTGCACGAAATACAGGAAGCGGCTTTGCAATAATGGAATGTATGTCTTTTATATAAACACCAGTCATTACTGAAACTAAAAGATGCCTCGACACATCAAATTCGTCTTTTATCTCGTTAAGCACATCCTTCACCTGGAAGGGTTTAACAGCTAAGATTACTACATCTGCAAAACGAACTGCCTGTACATTATCGCTTGTTACTGCAACACCCTGCTCTTTAAATGAACCAAGCGTTTGAAAATTTCGTTTAGTAATTGTTATTTGCCCTGGTAATACAAAGCCACTTACTATCAGGCCTTCAGCTATGGCTGTACCTAAATTACCGCCACCAATAATGGTTATTTTTTTGTTCATGAATAGGGTAGTAGATGTATGAAATTTAATTCTGTTACTTTATCAAAAACTTTGTCAACCGACACAAGAGGTATATCAAATTCTAATGAAGATGCTGCTATAAATGCATCGGCTAACTTAAGATTTATAAGAACTTTTAATTGAAATTGTTCTCTGCCTGATTTAATAGTTATAATTAATATAAAGGCACTGCTTTAGAAATTCATTAAACAATACTCTGTCACTTACAGTAATACCTTTCCAGCCTAACAATTCTATTTCAGTTACAAATGAAACTGCCAGCCTTTTTTTATCTACAAAAGAGTAAATAGTCGGATCGTTTTTTAAGGCATAAATTATAATATTGGTATCAAGCAAAATAAGGTCTTTATTTATCCCTCCATTTTTGTTGAAGTTTTAAAGGATCACCTTTCCATTTTAATTTTCCTGCAAATTTAGAAAGGTCAATAGGCTTAATATTATTAGGCAGAGAAAGTAATACTTCTTCTGACTTTTCTTTATCAAGTTTTTTATTCACTACCACTTTCATTATAATCAATTTTACTAAAGTTAATAAATCTTTCCCTCACGTAAATAATTACGCACATAATCATTCACCCCTTCTTCCAGACTGTTAAACTGGGCTGTATAACCTGCCGCTCGTAACTTTTGCATAGGCGCTTCTGTAAAATACTGGTAACTGTCTCTTATATCTTCAGGTATATCTATGTATTTTATTTTAGGCTTCATATTTAATCCTGCGAATGTTGCTTTTACCAAATCGTTAAACGATCTTGCTTTACCAGCACCTACGTTATAAATACCTGATGTAAGCGGATAATCCATCACAGTTTCGCCGCCACCATCTTTTAATATCAATCTTTCGTCATGAAACTTTGCCTCTTCTACTTTCACCTGTTCTTTGCCAGGCAAAAGTTGAATTGCACAAGCTTCCATCATCCATGCAATTACTTTAACCACATCTTTTACATAAACAAAATCACGCAGTTGCTCACCATTTTTAAAAGTTTCTTTATGACTTTTAAATAGCTTAACTGCACCATCTTTTTTTATTTGATTATACGCATGAAAAACCACACTTGCCATCCGGCCCTTATGATATTCGTTAGGGCCATAAACATTAAAAAATTTAAGCCCTACCCAAAAAGGCGGCACCGTACTGCCACTATCAACCTGATGAAGAGCCCACTTATCAAATTCATTTTTACTTATTCCATAAGGATTGAGAGGACGTAAATTTTCAATAGCCTTATAGTGGTCAAAATAACCTAATTCCCCTGCACCGTAAGTAGCAGCAGATGAAGCATAGATTAAAGGAATATTATGTTTGGTGCAGTACTCCCAAATATGCTTCGAGTAATCAACATTCAGCTCCTGGTGAATGGCATAATCAAATTCAGTAGTATCTGTTCTTGCACCAAGGTGTATAACAAAACTAATCTTAGGATTATGTTGCTCTAACCAATCGAACAAATTATATCGCTCCACAATAGTTTTAAACTTCTTGCCTTCCCAGTTATTTCTTTTTTCTTCTGCACCAAAGTCATCTACTAATATTAAATTCTCATAACCCTGCTCATTCAGGTACTGCACCATACAGCTACCAATAAAGCCTGCGGCACCGGTTATGATAAGGCGCAACCCCTCCGCCCCTAAAGGGGGACTTGGAAGCTCTCGATTATTTTTAACATTTATCATCAATGCAAGTGTGTCTTTTAATTAATTCAAGGCTTTTCTTTCTTCTGCCTTTATTGCCGGGCTTCTAAACTCCTTTAACTTCGCCCTTAGCCTGAATACCTTTTTCTCTCGCTTCTTCCTTTAAAGAAGCATCTCCTCTGAGCCCCTCCAACTTCGAAGGGACTGCTTTGCCATCTCCAGGGATTAACATTCTTTCGATAGCTGTATCATACAGCTTTTTCCAATCCTCGATGTGTCCCCAATATTCGCCTTCCATATCTATGTTTCCTTCTGTTACAATCCCCAGATATTCGTAAGATATGTTACTCTCTTTTATTTTTTCGAGTAAAGCCTCAGCATTTTTTATTGTGCAGGAAAGCACAACCCTGCTTTGCGCTTCGCCAAACCAATAAGCGTCTCTTCGAACACTTGTTGCCGATTGCTGAACATCAAAACCGAGGTTGCGGTTAAAACTGCTTTCAAGTAATGCAGTTATCAATCCACCTTCGCTTATATCGTGTGCACTTTGCAATTGCCTGGTCTTTATAAGTTCTTTAACCAAGTGCTGAACTGCATATTCTTCCTCCAAATCAAAATGGGGAGCTGGTGAATATTCAATCCCTTTAATCTTATGAAGGTATTCTGAACTATTGATATCGTTATGACTTTTACCGATAAGATAAATAACATCGCCGGCCTGTTTAAAATCCATTGTCATCCTGTTTTCTAAATCATCAATAAGTCCGACCATGCCAATTGTAGGGGTAGGATACACAGCCCCATCAGGATTTTGATTATAGAAACTTACGTTGCCACCGGTTACAGGAGTATCAAATTTACGACAGGCATCTCCCATGCCTTTAACTGCATACACAAACTGGTAATATACTTCGGGATCGAAAGGATTACCGAAGTTTAAGCAGTTGGTTATACCCAAAGGCTCTCCGCCACTGCATACAATATTTCTTGCAGCTTCAGCTACTGCAATCATAGCACCTTTATAAGGATCAGCAAAAACATAGCGGCTGTTACAGTCAACAGTTATAGCGAGGGCTTTGCCCGTGCCTTTTGCAAGAACAACAGCAGCATCTGCTGGTGCATTGGTACTTACGTTAGCAGCGCCTACCATACTATCGTACTGGTTGTAAATCCAGCGTTTGCCTGCAATATTAGGCAGTTGAATAAGTTGAACTGCCAGAGATTTAAGATCGTCCGGCAGAGGAATAATTTCCGGAACAAAAGCATTTATTTTTTTAAAGTACTCTGGTTCACGATACTCACGATCGTTTTGCGGAGCGCCGCCACCCAGCACAAGACTTTCAGCATTTAGTACTGCTTCTAACTCACCGTCCATATTAAATTGTAACAGTCCTGTATGGGTAACCTCACCTATTTGGCTGCAGGGCAGATCCCATTTTTCAAATATGCTTAATACACTTTCTTCCTTGCCTTTTTCAATTACTATCAGCATTCGTTCCTGGCTTTCACTAAGCAGCAGTTCCCATGCTTTCATATTCTTTTGCCTTGTAGGAACTTTGCTCAAATCTATCTCCATTCCAACGCCACCCTTTGCACTCATTTCAGCAGTGGAGCATATTATACCTGCTGCACCCATATCCTGCATGCCAACTACAGCACCAGTCTTTATTATTTCCAAACATGCTTCTAATAACTTCTTTTCCTGGAAAGGGTCGCCTACCTGCACAGCCGGCAATTCTTCAGCGCTTTCTTCGGTAATATCTGCACTTGCGAATGATGCGCCTCCCATTCCATCTTTACCCGTAGCGCTTCCAACAATAAAAACCGGATTGCCTGCGCCTTCAGCAGTAGCGCTTATGGTTTCTCCAATTTTTACAATACCCACACTCATCGCATTTACTAAGGGGTTGGTATGGTAACGATCTTCAAAATAGGCTTCGCCGCCAACGGTAGGTACGCCAAAACAATTACCGTAATGACCAATGCCATGTACAACACCACGAACCAAGTGTTGCGTTTTAGGTTCGGTGAGATTACCAAAGCGAAGACTGTTAAGCGCAGCAATGGGCCTTGCTCCCATAGTAAATATATCGCGATGAATGCCGCCAACACCTGTGGCTGCTCCCTGGAAAGGTTCAATAGCACTTGGGTGGTTATGGCTTTCAATTTTGAAAACAACGCCAAAGCCATTTCCAATATCCATTAAGCCTGCATTTTCTTCACCTGCTTTTACCAGCATTTTTTTGCCTTCCCGAGGTAAAGTTTTTAACCACTTAATGGAATTTTTGTAGCTGCAATGCTCACTCCACATAACACTGTAGGCGCACAACTCTGTAAAGTTTGGCGTGCGACCCATAATGTTTTTAATCATTTCAAACTCTTCCTCGGTAAGGCGAAGTTGTTTTGCAGTTTGCAGGTTTATTTCCATAACGCTGCGAAGGTAAGAAAGTGAGATAAGTGGACAAGGTGAGTTTTTATAAAAGCAAAAACCCCTTTTAGTGAAAAAGAGGGTTGCTATACTAAAATGCTTTAGGAGTATTAATGGGTAAAATAACTTGTCTCTACATTACCAACAATAATAGAATTAACTTCAACATATGACCACCCTGCTTTAGTGACCGTATAAGTTATTGTTTGTTTTACCGGAGTGTCTACAAAAACTCCATCTTTTTTTGCAGGCTGCCATTTTGGACCTTTACTAATTGTTCTTATAGCTTCTTCCTCCGTTCCATATCCGGTCTTTGTTTCTGCTTCAATATTTGAAATGCTTCCATCCTTACTTACAATAAATACAACTATAACAGTATATTTTCCAACCGGAGCCTTCTGTTCGGCTAATGCATCAAAATTTGTATTTCTATACAAATATCTTCTCCATCCTTCCAATCCTCCAGTAAATTCAGCAGGCTCTTCATTCTCAGAAGTAGCAACCTGTTTGCTAAGTTTATTAAATGAAAGACGTTTGGCATTATTGCTTTCTTTGATCTTAAAAGCAAAAAGTGCAAATACAATTAAAAATAAAGGCAGAACGATAAGCCGGCTTAGGTATGAAAACCGCGCTTTGTTTGATGTGGTAAGCATAAGTAATCTTCTTTTTATAGGTGAATGAAAAAATGAATTAACAAGCATGAAGGATTGCGCAGGATAAGTGGTTTTTAAAAGCATCATGGCAAATGAATTGGTATCTCCATCAGTTACAGCTTTTTGATCTGCTATAAACTCATGTAGCATGTTCAACTCTTTGCGAATAAGCCAAAGAAAAGGGTTGTACCAACCAATTACCAGCATAATGCTCACAAACAATTTATCTGCACTATGCTTTTCGTGCACATGTGCCAGTTCGTGCTTCAACATCTGTTTGACGGTATCACTTTCTATATCAATCTCTCGATTCCAAAAAATATATTTGAAGAAGGAGAAAGGAGTGCCTGGTGTATCAATGAAAACGAAGCAAACTTCATCCAAAAATTTCTTGGGATGTATTTTAATGATAGTGAAGATTTTTATTAGCGAAACAATTAGTGATAACAGGAAACCAAGAGATATAAATACGAAGAGACTGTAAAATGAACTGTGTCAGAAGTTAAAATCTTAACTTCAAAACACAGATAATGGAAAAGAAAAACAATCCCCTCGACCTTGAGTCGATGAAGCAGCAAT
>JAABUN010006602.1_pt1 | contig 13193 bp, 7 predicted proteins | sample 5559311 | NCBI WGS metagenome assembly JAABUN01 (sample SAMN10711877, study PRJNA513370) | rock metagenome | isolation source: Antarctica rocks | place: Antarctica: Victoria Land, Siegfried Peak sud | reverse complement strand
CAACGGGGCGAGTGCCTCTGGCAGCTGCGGGCGAACGATGAATCGTCGGAGAGCCTTCACCACGCTGAGGCTACCGGCGACGTTATCGATTCAGAAACACTTCCGCTGACGGTCCCGCCGGACCCGCATCCGCGGGCCTTGCCGGTGGCCAATTCCGGGACGCCGGACCGCGACACCCCCAGCAGCGGGCGGTCCCGGACGGCAACGCTGTTGGCTGGTCCGGCCACCGGACGACGACGCTGTGACTGGTCCCAGGCCCACCGGACGGCAACGCGGCCAGGCTGTGGCAGCTCAGGTGACGGTGGAGCGGACCGAGAATCGCGGATCCTGGAACTCGCCCGACCGCAGCACCTGGCGCAGCTGCTCCCCCGCCCGCAGCACGTCCCGCCGGCTCACGTACAGCGGTGCGAATCCGAAGCGGATGATGTCCGGCGTCCGGAAATCGCCCACCACGCCACGAGCGATCAGTGCCTGAACGATCGGATAGGCGGCGGGATGACGCAGACTCACCTGGGACCCACGCCGCGCAGGGTCGGCGGGCGTGACGATCTCCAACTCATCCATCAGTTCCGACCTGACGAAATCCATCATGAGGCCGGTGAGATCCAGAGACCGGGCGCGGACGTCGGCGATATCCAGATCCTGGTACGGCGTGAGCGCCGCCTCCAGTGCGAGCAGCGACAGCATCGGTGCCGTACCGGTGCGCATCCGCTCGATGCCGTCGATCGGCTGGAACTCCTGGCTCATCCCGAACGGCTCCGCATGCGCGTGCCAGCCGGGAAGTGGCTGATCGATCCGCTCCTGATGCCCGGCGTCCACGTAGATGAACGCCGGAGACCCAGGACCGCCATTGAGGTACTTGTACGTGCAGCCCACCGCAAGATCGACGCCGTGCTCGGAGAGTCCCACCGGCACCACCCCGGCGGAATGGCAGATGTCCCACACCGCCAGCGCCCCGACGTCGTGCACAGTGGCGGTGACGGCAGGCAGGTCGTAGAGCACTCCGGTCCGGAAATCCACCTGGCAGAACACTGCGAGTGCGACCGTCTCGTCGAGCGCGGATCCATCGTCCGGCGCGGCCGGCCGCACTTGCATGCCGAGTAGTCGGGCCGCCGCATCCACGATGTATCGATCGGTCGGGAACGTCGCGTCATCGATGACGATCACCCGACGAGCTGGGCTGTCGGCCTGCAGCCTGGCAGCCGCGATCACCGCCTTGAACAGGTTCACCGAGGTCGAATCCGTCACCACGACTGTGCCGGCATCGGCGCCGACGATGGGGGCGATCCGGTCGCCCACCCTGCCCGGTGCCTGCCACCACCCGGCGCCGGTCCATGAGCCGATGAGATCCCGACCCCATTGCCGGTCCACCACGTCCTGAACCACTGCAGGGACCGCCTTGGGCAGAGCGCCGAGTGAGTTTCCGTCGAGGTAGAGCACGTTGGCCGGCAGCTCGAAAAGGTTCTGCAACTTCGACAACGGGTCGGCGTCGTCGGCGGCCATGGCTTGCCGGACGAGATCGGTCATGACGACCGGTCTATCAGGTCGGCGTTCGGCCGGCATCGGCCCGGGAGATCGACCGCCGCTTGATCTGGCCGACTTGGGCACAAACGCGCCCGTTCCGCCTGCTAGGTTCGCTCGACCGCCCGACTCGGGCACCTACAGGCGCCCGCCCGCCTCCAAGCGCCGATTAACCGCCCGACTCGGGCTCTTACACGCCCTGAACGACATCCTCGGCTCCTGACCGCCCAACCTGGGCACCTACATGCCCCCTTGCAAGACCGAGTCGCTCTCAACCGCCCGACTCGGGCACCTTGATGCCCCGGTGCGAAACCAGGTGCTCTCAATCGCCCGACTTGGGCACCCGTTCGCACGATCCGGGGCGCCGAGGCCGCGTAACCGCCCGACTTGGGCACTTGTCGCGCGATCCGGGGCGCCGGGGCCCACATATCCGCCCGACTTGGGCACCAACCGCCCCGATCCGGGGCGCCAACGGCGCATAACCGCCCGACTCGGGCACAGGGAGCCGCGGGAGGAGCACCCGCCGCAGCGATGCCGTCAGACTTCGACGTTGCCAGCCGTCCGGTCGACCTACTGAATCGATCTGAGCCGGGTAAACGGTGCAGCGGTTGACAACCTGGGTGGTCGCTGCTGGGCATGCGCTCGCGGTAGCGTTGCGCGCGTGGCCGGACGAATCGGATTGACCGACATCACTCCCAGTGTCGCCTGCGGCAAGTTTCCGGCGAAGGCCGTGATCGGCCGGCCGCTGGAGATCGGTGCGACCGTTTTCCGCGAGGGTCACGACGCGGTCGCCGCCAACGTATTGTTCCGGCCGGTGCCGGTCAAAGGGGTTCCGCGCGGACGGCCCAACGGTGGGCTCAACCGGATGACGCCGGGAATCCCCGGCACCGATCGCTGGTCCGCGCAGGTCATCCCGGTCAGCCTCGGTCTGTGGACGCTCAGCGTCGAGGCCTGGAGCGACCCGCTGGAGACGTGGCGGCACGCCGTCGAAGTGAAATGGGCCGCCGGGCAGACAGCCGACGAGCTGGCCAACAACCTCGAGGACGGTGCCCGGCTGCTGGACAAGATCGTTCGCCGGCCACGCAACGCGATGGCCGGCACCGTCAAGGCAGCGGCCGCCGCACTGCGCGACACCTCGTTGGCGTTGCCCGACCGGATCGCCCCCGCCCTCGACGCGCAGACCTGGGCTGCGCTGGAAGCCGACCCCATCCGGGAGCTCGTCACCAAGTCGGCACCGCTGCAGGTGAGAGTGGAATCGCCGCTGGCCGAGTTCGGCTCCTGGTACGAGTTCTTCCCCCGATCGAGCGGCGCCCGGATCGCCGAGGACGGCAGCCCGCTGCGTCACGGCACGCTGCAGGACTCGATCGGTGAGTTGCCCAGGGTCGCCGCGATGGGGTTCGACATCGCCTATCTGCCACCGATCCATCCCATCGGCGAGGTGAACCGTAAGGGCCGCAACAACTCCGTCGTCTGCGAACCCGAAGACGTGGGATCGCCGTGGGCGATCGGCTCGGCTGCCGGTGGCCACGACGCCGTTCATCCGGAACTGGGGACCATCGACGACTTCGACGACTTCGTCGGGGCTGCCGCCGAACACAACCTGCAGGTGGCCATCGATCTGGCCCTGCAGTGCGCTCCCGACCACCCGTGGGTGGCTGCGCACCCGGAGTGGTTCACCACCCGTCCGGACGGCACGATCGCCTACGCCGAGAACCCGCCGAAGAAGTACCAGGACATTTATCCGCTCAATTTCGACAACGACCCTGCGGGCCTGTACGCCGAGGTGTTGCGGGTGGTCGAGTTCTGGATCTCCCACGGAGTCAAGGTTTTCCGGGTGGACAACCCGCACACCAAGCCGATCAACTTCTGGCAATGGCTGATCGCCAGGGTGCAGGCGAACACGCCCGATGCCATCTTCCTCGCCGAGGCGTTCACCAAGCCGGCGATGATGCACGAACTGGCCAGGGTCGGTTTCACTCAGAGCTACACCTACTTCACCTGGCGCGTCGGCAAGCAGGAGATCGCCGACTACGGCGTCGAGCTGGTCGCCGCTTCGGACTACATGCGGCCCAACTTCTTCGTCAACACGCCGGACATCCTGCACGCGTCGCTCCAGTACGGCGGACCGGCGATGTTCGCCATCCGGGCGGTGCTGGCCTCGACGCTGTCCCCCACCTGGGGTGTGTACGCAGGCTACGAGGTGTTCGAGCACCTCGCCGTCCGCGAGGGCAGCGAGGAATACCTGAATTCGGAGAAGTATCAACTCCGTCCCCGCGAGTTCGCCGCGGCCGCCGCCGAGCAGCGTTCCCTGGAGCCGTTCATCGCCCGCCTCAACCACATCCGCCGGGAACATCCGGCGCTGCAGCGGATGAAGGGCCTGTGGTTTCACCAGGTGTCCAACGACAGCCTGCTGTGCTACTCCCGGCACGACCCTGCCAGCGGCGACACGGTACTGGTCGTCACGGCCCTGAACGGACTTCAAACCCATTGGGGCGAGACGGATCTCTACCTGCCTGCACTCGGCCTGGGCTGGGGTAGCCGGTTCCAGGTCGAGGACATGGTGAGCGGGCAGATGTACAGCTGGGGGCAGTTCAATGTCGTCGGCCTGGAACCGGAACGCCAGGTCGCACACATCTTCTCCGTCCGCCGACCCTGAGCGGACGTGGCCCCTTTCCACCGACCCCTCGATCGGAGCCACCGGTCGACCGCACCCAGCAAGAGGCGAGCATGGCCGATCTCACCGCGGACGTCGTCGAACCCAGTTCGAAGGACTTCCGTCGCGCCCGACACATGGCGGGCGAGGCCGAGTGGTACAAACGCGCGGTCTTCTACGAGGTGCTGGTCCGCGCCTTCTACGACTCCAGCGGAGACGGCACCGGCGATCTGCAGGGTCTGATCGAGAAACTGGACTACTTGCACTGGCTGGGCATCGACTGCCTGTGGCTGCCACCGTTCTACGATTCCCCGCTGCGTGACGGCGGCTACGACATCTCCGACTTCCGGAAGGTGCTGCCGGAGTTCGGCACCGTCGAGGACTTCGTCGCCCTGTTGGACGCGGCGCACGAACGCGGCATCAGGGTGATCACCGACCTGGTGCTCAACCACACGTCCGACCAGCACCAATGGTTCCAGGCATCGCGGAACGATGCCACCGGTCCCTACGGTGACTACTACGTCTGGTCGGACACCGACGAGAAGTACTCCGATGCCAGGGTGATCTTCGTCGACACGGAACCGAGCAACTGGACCTTCGACCCGGTCCGCAAGCAGTACTACTGGCATCGCTTCTTCGCTCACCAACCCGACCTCAACTTCGAGAACCCTGACGTCGCCGAGGCGATGATCGACGTCATGAGGTTCTGGCTGGACCTCGGCATCGACGGATTCCGGCTGGATGCGGTGCCGTACCTGTTCGAGGAAGAGGGCACCAACTGCGAGAACCTGCCGCGGACCCACGAGTTCCTGCGGCGCTGCCGCAAGGTTATCGATGACGAATATCCGGATGCGGTGCTGCTGGCCGAGGCCAACCAGTGGCCGACCGATGTCGTCGAGTACTTCGGTGATCCGGAGCAGGGCGGCGACGAATGCCACATGTGTTTCCACTTCCCGCTGATGCCGCGCATCTTCATGGCGGCCCGCCGAGAGAGCCGGTTCCCGATCTCTGAGATCCTCGCCCAGACACCGGCCATCCCGGCGTCAGCGCAGTGGGGAATCTTCCTGCGCAATCACGACGAGCTCACCCTTGAGATGGTCTCGGACGAGGACCGTGACTACATGTGGGCGGAATACGCCAAGGACCCACGGATGAAGGCGAACATCGGAATCCGACGGCGACTGGCGCCGCTGTTGGACGGCGACCGTAAACAGATCGAGTTGTTCACGGCGATGCTGCTCTCACTGCCGGGCGCGCCCTGTCTGTACTACGGCGACGAGATCGGTATGGGCGACAACATCTGGCTCGGTGATCGGGACGGCGTGCGTACGCCGATGCAGTGGTCTCCGGACCGCAACGCCGGCTTCTCCCGGTCCGACCCGGCCAGGCTGTATCTGCCCGCCATCATGGATCCGAACTACGGCTTCCAGACGATCAACGTGGAAGCGCAGATGAACACCACGTCGTCGCTGCTGCACTGGACCCGCAGGATGGTCGAGATCCGCAAGCAGTTCGCCGCCTTCGCGACCGGCGAGTTCACCGACCTCGGCGGGTCCAACCCGTCTGTACTGTCCTACCTGCTGCACCATCCCGGCGGGGGCAAGGACGATCCGGGACACACCGTGTTGTGCGTCAACAACCTGTCCCGGTTCCCGCAGCCGGTGGAACTGGACCTGCGGAGGTGGGAAGGCGCGATACCGGTGGAACTGACAGGTGGGCAGCGCTTCCCGGCCATCGGCGAACTCCCGTACTTGCTGACATTGGCCGGACACGGGTTCTACTGGTTCCAGATCACGCCCGACCCGGAGGTGTCCTGAACAGATGACTGTCGACGAACCCAGCATCCGCAGCCGCTCCACCGGCAGCGCTCCGGCCGACTCCGATCGGCTGGCCGCACTGCTGGCAGCTTGGCTTCCCCGGCAACGCTGGTTCGCCGGGCGCGGCCAGCTGACCGGCGGGGTGCTGGTGACGTCACGGGTGCAGGTCGGCGCGACCGCCGATGCCCGCTTCGAGCACCTGCTGATCGACGTGCCGGATCCGGAGGGCGGGGCGCAGCGTTGCTACCAGCTGTGGATCGGTGCCCGCGCTGAACTGCCCCGCAAGTTGGCACACCACGAGATCGGCCGGCTCGGCGATCCGGAAACATCCGGCCCGACCGAGGTGCTCTACGACGCACTGCACGACAACGCGCTCAGCTCGCTGCTGCTCGCCGCGATGGTGCAGGGCACCGATCTCGGTGACGTGCAGTGCTCGACCACATCCGGCGCGGACGTCGATCCGGCGGCGCCAGGGCTGGTCGTCAGCGGCGAGCAGTCCAACACCTCGGTGGTCTACGGCCAGTCGGCGATCCTGAAGATCTTCCGCCGGCTCGAGCCGGGCCCGAATCCGGACGCCGAGGTGCACGCCGCGCTGGCACAGCGATCGCCGCGGCACGTCGCGCGGTTGCTGGGCGAGCTCACCGGCGAGTTGCAGGGCACCCGGACCACCCTGGGAGTGCTCACCGAGTTCTTCGCCAACAGCGCCGACGGCTGGATGGCGGCCAGCGCCAGCGTGCGGGATCTGATGGCTGAAGGCGACCTGCGGGCCGACGAGGTGGGCGGCGACTTCGCCGCCGAGGCCGAGCGACTCGGCGCGGCGGTCGCCGAGGTCCACCGGGAACTTGCCGAAGCGTTCGGCACCGTCACGGTGCACGCCGACGACCTGCGCCGGACCCTCGGCGACATGGCGGAGCTGGCCCGCCGCACGGCTTCCGCGGTGCCGGAGCTCGCCGAGTACGCCGAGCGCATCGACGCTGCCTTCGCTGAAGCTGCGGCCTCCGCGGCGTCGATGACGCTGCAACGTATTCACGGCGACCTGCACCTCGGGCAGACGCTGCGGACCCTCAGCGGATGGGCGATCATCGACTTCGAGGGCGAGCCGAGCAAACCGCTCGAGTACCGCAGGGCGCTGCACTCGCCGCTGCGTGATGTGGCCGGCATGCTGCGCTCGTTCGACTACGCCGCCCACCACCTGCTGCCCGGTTCACACCCGGACGCCCAACATGCCTACCGGGCCACCGAATGGGCGGCCAGGAACCGGCGGGCGTTCTGCGTCGGCTACGCCGCCAAGGGCGGCGGGGACCCCCGGCACGCCGGCAGCTTGCTGCGGGCGTTCGAACTGGACAAGGCGATCTACGAAGTCCGCTACGAGCACGATCATCGACCGGGCTGGCTGCCCATTCCGTTGCACGCCGTCGCTCAGTTGACCCGCCCGGGAGGCACGTCGTGACCCAACCCCGCAAACCCGGAACTTCCCCGTCGTCCACGCCGAACGGGAACACCGCGGATCCGATCACCGCGGACGACGCCGGCCGGCCGTCGGATCTCGCGACCACGGCCGGTGCCGGTGCCGGTGCGACGGCGCAGCCACCCGGGGTAGCCGGCCGGGAGCACACCTCCGCCACTGTTTCCCCCCCGACGGCGGGCCTGCCGCCCAACGAATCCGCTGGACCGTCGGTCGTGGAGATGGAGAAGGTCATCGGCGGGGACACCCGCGACCCGCACGCCCTACTCGGCGCACACCCGCAACCGGACGGCAGCACCGTCGTGCGCACCCTGCGCCATCACGCGCAGAGCGTGGTGCTGCTCACCGGGGATGACGAGATCGCACTCGAGCACGTACACGGCGGCATCTTCGCCGCCCAGCTTCCCGGTGCGCTCGGCGACTATCGGCTCCGGGTGACGTACGGGCCGGAGGCCGTCTACGAGGTCGACGATCCCTACCGCTGGCTGCCCACCCTCGGCGAGGTCGACCTGCACCTGATCGGTGAGGGCCGGCACGAGCAACTGTGGGAGGTGCTGGGCGCTCATGTACGCACCTACGGCACTCCGCGCGGCGAGATCACCGGCACCTCGTTCGCCTTATGGGCGCCGAACGCCCGCGGTGTCCGGGTGACCGGCGACTTCGACAGCTGGACCGGGGCCGGACAACCCATGCGGCTGCTCGGCAGCAGCGGTGTCTGGGAACTGTTCGTCCCCGATGTGGGCGCCGGAACCCGCTACAAGTTCCAGATCCTCTCGGCCGACGGTGTCTGGCACACCAAGGCCGATCCGATGGCGTTCGCCGCCGAGATCCCGCCCGCCACCGCGTCGGTGGTGTCCATATCGCAGTACAGCTGGGGCGACCGGAACTGGATCAGCGACCGCGATGCGGGTGATGTGCTGGCGTCCCCCATGTCGATCTACGAAATCCACATCGGTTCCTGGCGGCCGGGCCTCGGCTACCGGCAGCTGGCCGACGCGCTGATCGAGGACCTCGCTCGGACCGCCTTCACGCACGTCGAGTTCCTGCCACTGGCGGCCCACCCGTTCGGCGGATCCTGGGGTTACCAGGTCACCTCCTACTACGCGCCGGACCCGAGGTTCGGGTCGCCGGACGACTTCAAGTACCTCGTTGATCGGCTGCACCAAGCGGGCATAGGGGTGATCCTGGACTGGGTACCAGCGCACTTCCCCAAGGACGAATGGGCACTCGCCCGATTCGACGGAACGCCGCTCTACGAGCACGCCGATCCCCGCCGCGGCGAGCAGAAGGACTGGGGCACACTGATCTTCAACTTCGGCCGGCACGAGGTGCGCAACTTCCTGGTGGCCAATGCGCTGTACTGGCTCGAACAATTCCACGTCGACGGACTACGGGTCGACGCCGTCGCATCGATGCTCTACCTGGACTACAGCCGGGAACCCGGTGAATGGACCCCGAACATCTACGGCGGCAACGAGAACCTGGAAGCGGTCTCGATGCTGCAAGAAGTCAACGCGACGGTCGGCAAGCGGGTCCCCGGCGCCGTGATGATCGCCGAGGAGTCGACGGCATGGCCCGGTGTCACCCGCCCGACGCATCTGGGCGGTCTCGGTTTTCACCTGAAGTGGAACATGGGCTGGATGCACGACACGCTCGGCTACGTCTCCCGCGATCCGATCCACCGTTCCTGGCACCACGGTGAGATGACCTTCTCGCTGATGTACGCGTTCTCCGAACAGTTCGTGCTGCCGCTGTCGCACGACGAGGTGGTGCACGGCAAGGGATCGCTGTGGGGCAAGATCCCGGGCGACCCGTGGCGTAAGGCCGCCACCCTGCGCGCCTACTTCGCCCACATGTGGGCACACCCCGGCAAGCAGCTGCTGTTCATGGGCGGCGAGCTGGGTAACCCGCTGGAGTGGAACGCCGACGCGTCGGTGCCGTGGGACCTGCTCGCCGATCCACTGCACAGCGGTATCCGTTCGCTGGTGTCCGACCTGAACCGGGTGTACGTGTCCCATCCGGCCCTGTACAGCCAGGACTTCACCGCGGACGGCTTCGAGTGGATCGACGCGAACGACCGTGAGGGCAACGTGTTCAGCTACCTGCGCAAGGGCGCGGACGATTCGGTGCTGGCCTGTGTCGTGAACCTGTCCGCCATCCCGCATTCCAACTACCGCATCGGCCTGCCGCACTCCGGTCCCTGGCGTGAGGTGGTCAATTCGGACTCCGATCATTACGGCGGATCGGGTGTCGGGAACCTCGGCGTCGTGCAGGCGAAGGACGGCGACTGGCATGGTCAACCGGCCAACGCCCAGGTGACCCTGCCTCCGCTGGCGGCGCTGTGGTTCGCACCCGACGTCGAAGGCTGATCCGGCGGCGGGTCGTCCCGCGTCGGGGCAGCCCGGCGCGGAGTATCCAGGCGCTGGCACTGGCCGGCGTTGTGCTGGCAGCCGGGTTGGCCGGCTACGACAGTCCGATCGCCGGCTCCGCCGCGCCGGCAGTTCGGGTGGACCGGGCGCTCGGCGGCGTCCCGCTCACCCAGGCACCGGACGTGGTGTCGGAACCGGCGGCCCGCGACGTCGCCGGCATCCTCGCCGACATAGCGGATTTCTGGCGGGCGGGGCTCGGCTCGCGGACGCCGCTGACCGGCGGCTACACGCTGATCGACACCGCCGCCACCGCGCCAACGGGAAACCCATCGATCTGTGCGAGCGCCCGGGAAGTTGTCAGCGGCAACGCCTTCTACTGCGCGTCGGAGGACAGGATCGTTGTCGATGCGGCGGCCCTGCTGCCGGTGCTGCGTGATCGGTACGGGGTCGGCGGTCTCGCCGCATCACTGGCCCACGAGTTCGGGCATGCCGTGCAGGCCAGGATCGGACCTACTGCCGAGCAGCGTCGGAGCGCTCCGGGCCGCTACCCGCAGACCCTGCTGGAGGCGCAGGCCGATTGTGCCGCCGGCGCCTTCCTGCAGTGGGCGGTGGACGGGCACTCCAGGCGGCTGCAGCTACCTCCCGGGTCGCTTGCCGCCGCGGTGGCGCCACTGCTTGACTTCCGGGATGCTCCGGGACCGAGGACCGCCGCATCCGGTACCGCCCACCCGGTCCACGGGCTCAGCCTCGACCGGCTGCGCTTCCTGCTGCGGGGGATACGCCATGGCCCGGCGGCGTGCTCGGGCATGACGGTTGCGGACCTGCGGCTGACGCTGGATCGCGCCGGCACCGGCGCGGAGAGCGGCCGCAGATTCGCCGACCTCAGCGCGGTGCACACGGCCGCGGCGGTGTCGGTCGCCACCTTCGACCGCGAGACGGCGGTCCGCGCCGCCGACCCGCGGGACACGGCGGCAGCGACTCCGTACGGCCAGTTCGCCCAGGCCACTGCCACCGCGCTGGCCACCGGGCGCGGCAGCTATCCGGACCGGGCCGGCGCCGCCTGCTTCACCGGTGCCTGGACGTCGGCGGTCTTCGGCAAGGCCGGCCGCGGCGAACTCGGTTCCTGGCCCGGCGACGCGGACGAGGCTCTGGCCCTGATCCGGACCCGGCCGGCAGCGACCTGGGCCGAGCTGGCAGCGTTCGCCGACGGGTTCGACGGGGGACGCTCCGCCTGCCACTGAATTGGCTGCGCTGCATCCGGCCGCGCTGCATCCGGCTGCGCCCAGCCAGGCTGCGCGGCCAGGCTGTGCCGAGCCAGGTTGCGCGCCCGGCACGCCGAACGGTCCCCCGGTGACGGATCCGGTCAGTACAGAGCAGCCGCCAGTGCCCGGCGCGCGGCTACCACCTGGGCATCGTCGACCTGGAACATCGCGAACAGTGAGATCAGATGTTCCCGAAGGACGGCCCGCTGGTCCGGACCACTCCGGCGGATCGCGTCGACCAATCGATCGAAGGCCGCGCCGGCGTTGCCGGCGGCCAGCTCCACGTCCGCGGCATCCCGTTGCGCCTGTGAGTCGTCAGGCGCGGCCGCTGCCTTCTCCACCGCGTCGGACGGCAGCCGTTGAACCCTCGCCAGGAATTTCGCGGTCTCCAATGCGGCGGCGGCCTGCACGTTCGCCGGCTCGGAGTCCAGGATCTTCTGGTATGCCGCCGCAGCCTGCTCGTACTTCTCCTCGGACATCAGGTCCTCGGCGGCGGTGAACCGCGGATCCTCCGGCTCCGGCGCCGGACCGCCGTTGGCTTCCTCGGCCGCCCTGATCCCGGGCAGCGTGTCGCGCAGCGAGTCCAGCAAACCGGAGATCCATTGCCGCACCTGGGGCTCGGGAAGTGCTCCGGCGAAGGCGTCCAACGGTTGGCCGGCGGCGATCGCCACCACGGTCGGAATCGACTGGACCCCGAATGCCTGGGCGATCCTCGGGTTCGCGTCCACGTCCACCTTGCCCAAGATCCAGGATCCGCCGGCCGTTTCAGCCAACCGCTCCAGGACCGGCGACAGCTGCTTGCACGGTTCACACCAGGTCGCCCACAGATCGATCACCACCAGCACCTGACTGGATGCTTCGATGATCTCCGGGAAGGTCTGCTCGGTGATATCGAGCACGTACGGCGAGGTGCTGCTCGGCGCCGGCGGCGCTGATTCCGGCCCGGTGACGGGTGCCGAGCCGCCGGGTCCCGACGGTCCGCCGGCCGGCGGCCGGGCGGCAAGTGCGCTCAGGTCGATGGCTCCGGCGAAGGCGCCGCTGACCGCGACCTGCTGCTGTGCTCGGGGGGCTGAAGGTGTCGGACGGGTCATCACTCCATCGTATGGCGCCTGAATGCACGCGGTGCCGACGCCCGGTTCGCCGACCGCGATCAGCAGCACGGAGGGATCACCGGTGCGCCGCCGAGGCGCCGAGGTCGGAGGAATATGTTGTCGTCAGTGACGACCGGGACCGAGGACTTCCGCTGGCGCCCGATCCTGCTTCCCGCCTACGGGCCCACCGCGCTGGCATCGCTCGGCTACGGCGCGCTGGCTCCGATCGTCGCTCTCGCCGCCTCCGATCTCGGCGCGGGCGTGACCACCGCCGCCCTGGTGGTCGGATTGACCGCGTTCGGCCAACTCGTCGGTGATCTGCCGGCCGGTGCGGTTGCTGCTCGGCTCGGCGAACGCCGCGCGTTGCTGCTGGCCGGCGTCGTCGATGCGGCGTCGATGACGGTGGCCTATGTCGCGCACAGCCTGTGGGTGCTGGCGATCGCGGTGTTCGTCGACGGTCTTGCGGCCTCGGTGTTCAACCTGGCTCGGCACGCCTGGATGACGGTGGCGATACCGCCGCGTTACCGGGCCCGGGCCCTGTCCAGTCTTGGTGGCACTTTCCGCATCGGCCTGTTCTTCGGTCCCTTCATCGGGGCGGCCCTCATCGCGGCGTTCTCACTACACGCGGTCTTCCTGTTCGCCGGCGGTACCGGACTGGCGGCCGGAGCTTTGCGCCTCACCATGCCGGACCTTGCGGAAACCGTTCCCCCCTACCAATCCGCCGCGTCGAGCACAACAGCGGCCACCGCAGCAACTACCGAGTTGCAGCAGGGTCGGGTGACGATCGCCGGGATCATCCGACGCCACTGGCGGGTCCTGTTCACCGTCGGCGTCGGGGTCCTGATGATCACTGCGGCCCGCGCCTCGAAGCAGAGCATCCTGCCGCTGTGGTCGCAGGCGCAGCACCTGGATGCCTCCACCATCAGCTTGGTCTTCGGCGTCGCCTCCGGAGTGGAGCTGCTGCTGGTGTATCCCGGAGACGCCGTGATGGACCGATACGGCCGGGTCTTCGTCG
>JAABUN010006601.1_pt1 | contig 13195 bp, 23 predicted proteins | sample 5559311 | NCBI WGS metagenome assembly JAABUN01 (sample SAMN10711877, study PRJNA513370) | rock metagenome | isolation source: Antarctica rocks | place: Antarctica: Victoria Land, Siegfried Peak sud | reverse complement strand
CGCGACCTGCTCAAGGAGTACGACTACCCGGGCGACGACGTCCCGTTCATCACGGGCTCGGCCACGGGCGCGCTCGCCGGCGACGAGAAGTACAAGCAGGCCATCTACGACCTGGCCGACGCGCTCGACACCTACATCCCGGAGCCGGTGCGCGACCTCGACAAGCCTTTCCTGATGCCGGTCGAGGACGTCTTCTCGATCACGGGCCGCGGCACGGTCGCCACGGGCCGCATCGAGACCGGCGTCATCAACACGGGCGACAACGTCGAGATCGTCGGCATCAAGGCCACCGCGAACTCCGTCGTGACCGGCGTCGAGATGTTCCGCAAGATCCTCGACCAGGGCCAGGCCGGCGACAACGTCGGCTGCCTGTTGCGCGGGACCAAGCGCGAGGACATCGAGCGCGGCCAGGTGCTGTGCAAGCCCGGCTCGATCACGCCGCACACGAAGTACAAGGCCGAGGTCTACATCCTCAAGAAGGAGGAGGGCGGCCGTCACACGCCGTTCTTCACGGGCTACCGCCCGCAGTTCTACTTCCGCACCACCGACGTGACCGGCGTGGCGAACCTCCCCGAGGGCGTCGAGATGGTCATGCCGGGCGACAACGTCCAGATGGAGATCGAGCTCATCCAGCCGATCGCCATGGACGCCGGGCTCCGCTTCGCCATCCGTGAGGGTGGTCGCACCGTAGGCTCCGGCGTCGTGACCGAGGTCGTGGCCTAGCGAGGCCGGCACGGCAGCACCGCAGGACCCGTCGAAGCGGCGGTGTCGGGGCGGACCCAGAGATGGGTCCGCCCGGTGCGCGGGAGGATCCGGCCCGGGAGGGCGGGACCGATGAGCGCGCATCGCAGGACCGGGAGGCGGCGCCCCGCAGCGTACGCACCCAGCACGAACAACACACCAGTCACCAGACGGAAAGCAGCGCGCAGATGGCCACGGCCACCCAGAACAAGATCCGCATCCGCCTCAAGGCCTACGACCACTCGGCGATCGAGACGGCCGCCAAGGAGATCGTCGAGACCGCGACCCGCACGGGCGCCACGGTCTCCGGTCCCGTGCCGCTGCCGACCGAGCGCAACATCTACTGCGTCATCCGCTCCCCGTTCAAGGACAAGGACTCGCGCGAGCACTTCGAGATCCGCACGCACAAGCGGCTCATCGACATCCTGCAGCCCACGCCGAAGACGGTGGACTCGCTCCAGCGTCTCGACCACCTGCCGGCGGGCGTCGACATCGAGATCAAGCTGCTCGGCTGATGCCCGGCATCCTCGCCAAGAAGCTCGGCATGACGCAGCTGTTCGGAGAGGACGGGCGCGTCGAGCGCGTCACCGTGCTCGAGGCCGGCCCGTGCCCGGTCACGGGCGTGCGCACCGACGAGCGCGACGGCTACGTCGCCGTCCAGCTCGCCTTCGGCGCCACGAAGGAGAAGCACCTCTCAAAGCCCGAGCTCGGCCATCTGCGCAAGGCCGACGCCGCGCCGCACCGCCACCTCGTGGAGTTCCGCGACGAGGCCGGCTGGACCATCGGCGACACGGTGACCGTGGAGGCCTTCGAGGCCGGTCAGAAGGTCAAGGTCGCCGGCACCTCCAAGGGCAAGGGCTTCCAGGGCACGATCAAGCGCCACGGCTACGCCTCCGGGCCGAAGTCGCACGGCTCGCACAACGTGCGCGCCCCCGGCTCCATCGGCGCGTCCGCCTGGCCGGCCCGCGTGATGAAGGGCATCCGCGGCCCCGGGCAGATGGGCAACAAGCGGATCACGCAGAAGGGGCTGACGATCGTGCAAGTCGACCCGGAGAAGAACCTGCTGCTCGTGCGCGGCGCCGTCCCCGGCGCACGCAACGGCCTGGTGGAGGTCCGCACCGATGCCTAGCGCGAGGAATCTCTCCTCCGACGCGTCCGTCGAGCTCGACGAGACGGCGTTCGGAGCTCCCTTCCACGGCCCGCTCGTCCACGAGTCGGTGCGCGCGGAGCTCAACGCCCGCCGCCAGGGCACCCACTCCACCAAGACCCGCGGCAACGTCCGCGGCGGCGGCGCCAAGCCGTGGCGCCAGAAGGGCACCGGCCGCGCTCGCGCGGGCTCCAGCCGCTCGCCGATCTGGACGGGCGGCGGCACCATCTTCGGGCCCCAGCCACGCCACTACACGTTCAAGGTCAACCGCAAGGAGAAGCGCGTCGCCTTCCGCTCCGCGCTCTCCGTGCACGCCGAGCGGGGGACGCTCGCGGTCTTCGACGCCGGGTCCTTCGACGGGCCCGCGACGAAGGTGGCCGCCAAGCTCGTCGCCGACTGGGGCGCCAAGGGCTCGGTGCTCGTGATCCTCACCGACGCCGACGTCAACGCCGCGCTCTCGTTTCGCAACCTCGCGCAGGTGCGCGGCGTGATCGCCGCCGAGGGCACCGGCGTCGCCGACCTCATCGGCGCGGCTAACGTGCTGGCCTCGCAAGCCGCGATCGGCGAGCTCACCGCTCGCGCCAAGGGCCCTCGGACCACCACCACCGAGGAGGCCTAGCCATGGACGCCAGCCAGGTCATCATCCGTCCCGTCGTCAGCGAGAAGTCCTACGTCCTCGCGACGAACGACAAGTACACGTTCCGTGTCCACCCGGACGCGCACAAGACCCAGATCCGCCAGGCCGTCGAGCAGCTCTTCGAGGTCAAGGTCGTCGCGGTCCGCACGATCTCCGTCAAGTCCAAGCCCAAGCGGCGCGGGCTCTACCAGGGGCGCACGCGCACCTGGAAGAAGGCGATCGTCCAGGTGCGTGCCGGGGACTCCATCCCGATCTTCCAGGGCCTTCAGGGCCTCGAGGGCTAGAGCCATGGCCATCAGAAAGCCCAAGCCGACCAGCGCGGGAATGCGCTTCGTCAGCTACCCTGACTTCGCCGAGATCACGAAGACGACGCCTGAGAAGACGCTCGTGGAGGGGCTCACGAAGTCCGGCGGACGCAACGTGAACGGGCGCAAGACCGCGCGTCACCGCGGCGGCGGGGCCAAGCGGCTCTACCGCACGATCGACTTCAAGCGCCGTCGCGACGGTATCCCGGCCAAGGTGGCCGCGATCGAGTACGACCCCAACCGCACGGCCTACATCGCGCTGCTGCACTACGTCGACGGCGTGAAGGCCTACATCCTCGCCCCGGCGCGGCTGCAGGTCGGTGCGACGGTCGTCTCGGGGCCGGGGGCCGACATCGTGGTGGGCAACTGCCTTCCGCTCGCGAGCATGCCGATCGGCACCGTGATCCACAACGTCGAGCTGCAGCCCGGCCGCGGCGGCCAGCTCGGCCGCTCCGCCGGCACCTCGATCCAGCTGATGGCCAAGGACGGCGACATGGCCACGGTGCGCCTGCCGTCGGGCGAGATGCGCCTGGTGCGGGCCGAGTGCCGCGCCACCGTCGGCGTCCTCGGCAACGCCGACCATCAGAATGTCAAGATCGGCAAGGCCGGTCGCAAGCGCCACATGGGCGTCCGCCCGCAGACGCGCGGCACCGCCATGAACCCCGTCGACCACCCGCACGGCGGCGGCGAGGGCTCGACGACGGCGGGCCGTCATCCGGTCACCCCCTGGGGCGTCCCGACGCTCGGGTACCGCACCCGTAAGAAGAACAAGGCCTCCGACCGCTACATCGTGCGCGGCCGCCGGCGTGGGAAGGGCAAGCGTTAGTAGATCATGAGCCGCTCGAGCAAGAAGGGTCCGTGGGTCGAGGAGCGCCTGATGGCGCGCATCGACAAGCAGAACACGGAGAACACCAAGAGGATGGTGAAGACCTGGTCGCGCGCGTCGACGATCTTCCCCGAGATGGTCGGTCACACGATCGCCGTGCACGACGGGCGCAAGCACGTCCCCGTGTTCTGCAGCGAGTCGATGGTCGGCCACAAGCTCGGCGAGTTCGCGCCGACGCGCACCTATCGCGGCCACGCCGACACGGGGAAGCGCCGATGAGCGACGAGGACCCCAAGGATCCCGCGGGGACCGAGGGCGAGACCCCCGAGGCGGAGGCCCCTGCGTCCAAGCCCAAGAAGCGGTTCGCCAAGAAGCGTGCCGCCAAGAAGCCGGTCGCTGAGGCGTCGCCCTCCGACGAGCCGGTCGCCGAAACGACGCCCGCCGACGAGCCGCCCGTCGTGGAGCCCGTGGAGGAGCCGCCCGTCGTGGAGCCGGTCGCCGCCAAGCCGGTCACGAAGAAGCCCGCCGTCCAGACGCCGCCCGCCGAGAGGCCCGCGGCGAAGCGGCCCAACGGCAAGGTCGCTCGCGACAAGCACGGGCGCCCGATCGTCGACGGCCCCGTCGTGCGGGCCCACGCGAAGTACGTCCGCACCTCGGCGCGCAAGGCGCGGCTGGTCTGCGACCACATCCGCGGCAAGTCCGTCGACGAGGCCGTGGCCATCCTGGCCCACACGCCGCGCGCGGTCGCGCAGGACTGGGAGAAGCTCCTGAAGTCCGCCGTGGCCAACGCGGAGCACAACCACGAGCTGCTCGGCGACGACCTGAAGATCCACGCCGTGTTCGCCGACGAGGGCCCGACGCTCAAGCGCTTCCGTCCGCGTGCCATGGGCCGCGCGACGCAGATCCGCAAGCGGACCAGCCACCTCACGATCCAGCTCACCCCGAAGGAGCAGTAGACCATGGGACAGAAGGTCCATCCCGAGTCCATGCGCGTGGGGTACATCCACGACTGGAAGTCGAACTGGTTCAACGAGAAGAACTTCTCCGACTACCTCTATGAGGACATCCAGATCCGCGACTACATCCACGGTCGCCTCGCGCACGCCGGCCTCTCCGACATCACGATCCGCAAGGACGCCAACGAGGTGGAGGTCAACATCCACACCGCGCGCCCGGGCATCGTCATCGGCAAGTCGGGCTCCGAGGTCGACCAGGTCCGTCGCGATCTGCACCGGATCACCGACAAGTCGGTGAAGGTCAACATCCTCGAGATCAAGCGCCCAGAGCTCGACGCGAAGCTCGTCGCGCAGTCGATCGCCGAGCAGCTGGTCAACCGCGTGGCCTTCCGCCGCGCGATGAAGCGCGCGCTCACCAGCGCGATGCGCTCGGGTGCCAAGGGCTGCAAGGTCCAGGTCGGCGGGCGCCTGGGCGGCGCCGAGATGGCCCGCACGGAGTCCTACTCCGACGGCCGCGTCCCGCTGCACACGATGCGCGCGGACATCGATTACGGCTTCTTCGAGGCCAAGACGACCTTCGGCCGCATCGGCGTGAAGTGCTGGATCAACAAGGGCGAGATCATGCCCGAGGGCTTCTCCGGCGCCGACCTCACCGAGCTCGACGCGCCGGCGCCGCAGCGCGCCGACGACCGGGGCGGCCGCGACGGTCGTGACGGTCGCGGGCGCGGCCGCGGCGGCCAGGGCGGCCCCGGTGGCCAGGGCGGCGGGGGCTTCGGCGGCGGTCGCGGCGGAACGGGCGGTCTGGGTGGCCGTGGCGGCCAGGGCGGCGGCGGGCGCGGCGGCCAGGGCGGTCGTCCGGGCGGCGGCGGGTACCAGGGAGGCGGGCGCTAGATGCTCTCTCCCAAGCGTGTCAAGCACCGCAAGCAGCACCGCGGTCGCAGGGCCGGGTTCTCGCGCGGCCAGACGACCGTGCAGTTCGGCGAGTACGGCCTGAAGTCCCTCGACGCGGGCTGGCTCACGAACCGCCAGATCGAGGCTGCGCGCATTGCCATGACCCGCAAGATCAAGCGCGGCGGCAAGGTGTGGATCAACGTCTACCCCGACAAGCCCGTCACCAAGAAGCCCGCCGAGACGCGCATGGGCTCCGGCAAGGGCAATCCCGAGGGCTGGGTCGCCGTGGTCAAGCCGGGACGGGTCATGTTCGAGCTGGCCGGCGTCGACGAGACGCTCGCCCGCGAGGCGATCCGCCTGGCCGCCCACAAGCTTCCCGTCCGCTCGAAGTTCGTCCGCCGGGAGGACCAGCTCGGATGAAGGCCTCAGACGTCCACGAGCTCGAGGACGGAGAGCTCGCCGAGCACATCAAGAGCACGCGCCGCGAGCTGTTCGGCCTGCGCTTCCAGCACGCCACGGGCGAGCTGGAGAACACCGCGGGCCTCGGCACGACCAAGAAGGACCTGGCGCGCGCGCTGACCGTCGTCCGGCAGCGCGGCCTGGACCTAGGAAGAGACGATGGCTGAAGAGACCCCCACACCCCAGACCGCACCCGAGGCCGCCGCCCCCGCGGAGCCCGTGGTGCCGCTGACCCCCAAGGAGCGCAAGGTCGCCTCCCGTGCGCAGCGCGGCCAGCGCCGTCCCTCCACGCCGGAGGCGCGCGCCGAGCTGCGCAAGGCCAAGGCCGTCGCGCGCTCGCGCCGGCGCAAGCAGGAGCGCGAGAAGGCAAAGGCGAGCCGTCCCGCCGAGAGCGTTCCCGACCAGGCGCCGCGGGAGCGCGTCGAGGGCTCCGCGAAGGTCCGTTCCGGCAAGGTCGTCTCGTCCAAGGCGGACAAGACGATCACCGTCCGCATCGACACCGCCCGCCGGCACCGCAAGTACGAGAAGATCGTCCGGTCGTCGATGACGCTGCACGCGCACGACGAGTCAAACGACGCCAACGAGGGCGACCTCGTCAAGGTGGTCGAGGCGCGTCCCCTGAGCCGGACCAAGCGCTGGCGCCTGGTGGAAGTCATGGAGCGTGCGCGGTGATCCAGAACGAGACCCGCCTCAAGGTCGCCGACAACACGGGCGCCCGCGAGATCCTCTGCATCCGCGTCAAGGGCGGGTCGCGCCGCCGCTACGCGTTCGTCGGGGACGTCATCACCGCCACCGTCAAGCAGGCCAACCCGCAGGGCACGGTCAAGAAGGGCGAGGTCGTGACCGCCGTCGTCGTGCGCACGAAGAAGTCCTTCGGGCGCGAGGACGGCACCTACATCGCCTTCGACGAGAACGCCGCGGTCATCATCGACGCCGCCAACAACCCGCGCGGCACGCGCATCTTCGGGCCCGTGGCGCGCGAGCTGCGCGACCGCAACTTCATGAAGATCGTCTCCCTTGCCCCGGAGGTGCTGTAATGGCCGTGAAGATCCGCCGCGACGACGAGGTCGTCGTCACCAGCGGCAAGGACCGCGGCAAGACGGGAAAGGTCCTGCGCGTCGACCCGAAGAAGGAACGGGTCTACGTGGAGGGCCTCAACATCGTCAAGCGCCACCAGCGCCCCGTTGCCTCCGCCGATCCGCTGAAGTCCGCGGGCGGCGTGGTGGAGTCCGAAGGCCCGATCCACATCTCCAACGTGATGCTCGTGGACCCGAAGGACAAGATGCCCACCCGCGTGGGCATCAGCCGCGAGAACGGCATCCGCATCCGGGTCACCAAGCGCACCGACTCAAAGCTCGACTGACATGGCACGCCTGAAGACCCGATACAACGACGAGATCAAGCCACAGCTCATCGAGCGGTTCGGCTATTCGTCCCCGATGCAGACGCCCCAGCTCGAGAAGGTCGTGCTGAACATGGGCCTCGGCGACGCGAAGACCGACTCCAAGGTCCTCGACCACGCGAGCGAGCAGCTCGCGGCGATCGCCGGCCAGAAGCCGAACATCCGCGTCGCGCGCAAGTCCATCGCGCAGTTCAAGGTCCGCGAGGGCATGCCGGTCGGCGCGGCGGTGACGCTGCGCGACGAGCGCGCCTACGAGTTCATCGACCGCCTCGTCTCCGTGGCGATCCCGCGCATCCGCGATTTCCGGGGCCTCAAGCCCACGTCCTTCGACGGCCGCGGCAACTACGCCATGGGCGTCAAGGAGCAGACGATGTTCCCCGAGATCGACTACGACGCGATCGACGCGGTCCGCGGGCTGGACATCATCGTGACGACCACGGCGGCGACCGACCCCGAGGCCTACGCGCTGCTCGAGGCGTTCGGCTTCCCGTTCTCCAAGGACGGCAACCCCTTCATCGAAAAGACGGAGGCCTGATCCATGGCCAAGACCTCACAGCGCGTCAAGCAGGCGCGCCCCGCGAAGTTCCCCACCCGCGAGTACACCCGCTGTCGCAACTGCGGGCGCGCCCGCTCGGTGTACCGCAAGTTCGGCGTCTGCCGCATCTGCCTGCGCACCCTCGCGCACGAGGGCTACATCCCCGGCATGACGAAGTCGAGTTGGTAGTCGCGTGTCGATGACCGACCCCATCGCGGACTTCCTGACGCGCATCCGCAACGGCATCCGCGCCGCGCACCAGACCGTCGAGATCCCCTCGTCCAAGCTCAAGCGCGAGCTGGCCCGCATCCTCAAGGAGCAGGGCTACATCCAGTCCTACGAGCTTCGCGACCCCGACGCCGACCACCCCGGCGAGCGCGTCGTGGTCACGCTGAAGTACACCGACGACCGCCGCTCGGCCATCCAGGGCCTGCGCCGCGTGTCGCGCCCCGGGCAGCGGACCTACCGCGGCCACGAGAGCCTCCCGAAGGTCCAGGGAGGCATGGGCACCATCATCATGTCGACGTCCCACGGCGTCATGACCGGTCACCAGGCACGCCAGTCCGGCGTCGGTGGCGAGGTCGTGGCGGAGGTCTGGTAGCCCATGTCCCGCATCGGACGCAAGCCCATCGACGTCCCCGCCGGGGTCGACATCACCGTCAAGCCCGAGTCGGTGACCGTCAAGGGCCCGAAGGGCGAGCTCTCCGAGCGCATCCACCGGGACATGACGGTTTCCGTCGAGGACGGCGTGATCACCGTTTCCCGCCCGACTGACCGCGGCGAGCACCGGGCCCTCCACGGCCTGACGCGCTCGCTGGTGGCCAACATGGTCGAAGGGGTCACCAACGGCTACGCCAAGCGCCTCGAGATCCAGGGAGTCGGCTACCGCGCCGTCATGAAGGGTGCCAACCTGGAGCTCGCCCTGGGCTACTCGCACCCGGTGAGCGTCGCCGCTCCTGAGGGCATCGAGTTCGAGGTGCCCCAGCCCACCCGCGTCGTCGTGAAGGGCATCTCCAAGCAGGCGGTCGGCGAGACCGCCGCCATCATCCGCAAGCAGCGGCCCCCGGAGCCCTACAAGGGCAAGGGCGTCCGCTACGAGGGCGAGTTCGTCGCCCGGAAGGTCGGGAAGCGCGCATGACAGTCACCACCAAGCCGGCGCAGCGCCTGCGCCGCCGCCGCCGTGTCCGCGCGAAGGTCATCGGCACCGAGCAGCGTCCGCGCGTGTCCGTGTTCCGCTCCAACCGCGGGATCTCGGCGCAGCTCATCGACGACGCGTCGGGTCGCACGCTCACGTCGGTGAACTGGACGGAGCCCGATCTGCGCCGCCTCAAGCCGCTCGAGCAGGCCGCCAAGGCCGGCGAGCTGCTGGCGCAGCGCGCCAAGGCCGTCGGCGTCGACACCGCCGTCTTCGACCGCGGCGGCTACCAGTACCACGGGCGGGTCAAGGCGTTCGCCGACGGCGTTCGCGAGGGAGGCATCACCGTATGACCAGCACGATCATCGATCGCACCGTCAGCCCGCAGGGCCTGGACCTCCAGGAGCGCGTCGTGGAGATCAACCGCGTCGCGAAGGTCGTCAAGGGCGGCCGCCGCTTCTCCTTCACCGCGCTGGTCGTGGTCGGGGACGAGCGCGACGTCGTGGGCGTGGGCTACGGCAAGGCCAACGAGGTCCCGCTCGCGATCCAGAAGGGCGTCGAGCAGGCCAAGAAGAACCTCTTCAAGGTGCCCAAGCACAACGCCACGATCACGCACGAGTCGCTGGGCGTCTTCGGCGCGGGCCGCGTCTTCCTCAAGCCGGCCTCGCCCGGCACCGGCGTCATCGCCGGCGGCGGCGTGCGCGCCGTGCTCGAGCTGGCGGGCATCCACGACATCCTGAGCAAGTCGCTCGGCTCGCAGAACCCGATCAACCTCGTCAAGGCGACGACCACCGCACTCCAGCAGCTCCGCAAGCCGGAGGAGGTCGCGCAGCTGCGCGGGCTGTCGATCAACGCGGTGCTCGGCCTGGCTGAGAAGGCCACCGAGGTTGATCTCTCCGCCGAGGTCATCTCCGCCGAGGCGCCCGATCCGACGTCGTCGGAAACCTCTGAGGAGCTCGCCTCCCACGCCGCCACCGACCCGACCCAGGTGAGCTGATGGCCCTCAAGGCAACCCAGACCAAGTCCAAGAACGGCTCCGACAAGGCCCAGCTGGCCACGCTCGAGTCGCTCGGCCTCCGCCGCATCGGCCACACGGTCGAGGTCAAGGACACCCCGCAGACCCGCGGCATGCTGCACCGCGTGCGGCATCTCATCACCGTTTCCGAGGACGCGTCACATGGCTGAAGAGGACACGAACGACAAGGCCGCCGAGACCGTCGGCCTCCACAACTCAAAGCCCGCCCCGGGCAGTCGCAAGGCGCGCAAGCGGGTGGGCCGCGGCCACGGCTCGGGCATGGGCAAGACGTCGGGCCGCGGCCACAAAGGCGCCGGCTCGCGCACGGGCGCCAAGGACCGCACGCGCTTCGAGGGCGGCCAGATGCCGATCCACATGCGGATGCGCAAGCTGCGCGGCCCGCACATGAAGAAGTCGATGCCCTTCGAGATGTTCCGGACGCACACGCAGCCCGTGAACATCGGCGACCTCGACGCGCGCTTCGAGGCCGACGTCACCGTCGATCTCGCGGCCATGGTCGCCAAGGGCCTCGGCACCCGCAAGGACGTCAGGGTCAAGGTCCTCGCCAAGGGCGAGATCACCAAGCCGCTCACGGTGCACGCCCACGCGTTCTCCGCCTCTGCCGTCGCGGCCATCGAGGCCGCAGGCGGCTCGGCGACGGTCGTCGAGCCCTAAGCTCACACGCACATGCTGTCCACGATCCTCAGCGCCTTCACCGTCGCGGAGATCCGCAAGAAGCTCGCCTTCACGGCGATGGTGCTTGCGCTCTACCGCGTCGGCACCTACATCCCGGTGCCGGGGATCGACCTCGAAGCGGTCAAGGCGTCGAACCAGTTCGAGGGCAACTCGATCCTGGGGCTTCTCAACACCTTCTCCGGCGGCGGGCTCAGCCGCATCGCCCTGTTCGCGCTCGGGATCATGCCGTACATCACGGCGTCGATCATCCTGCAGCTGCTGACCGTGGTCGTGCCGTCGCTGGAGAAGCTCTCCAAGGAGGGGGAGGTGGGCCAGCAGCGCATCACGCAGTACACGCGCTACCTCACCGTCGGCCTGGCGTTCGCGCAGTCCATCGGCTACGTCTTCCTTTTCAAGTCGTCCCAGAACGGCGGGTCGCCGATCATCCCGCAGTTCGACGTGCCCCACGTCTTTCTCATCGTGCTCTCGCTCACCGCGGGCACGATCCTGCTGATGTGGATGGGCGAGCTGATCACCCAGCGCGGCATCGGCAACGGCATCTCGCTGATGATCTTCGCCTCGATCGTCTCGGGCCTGCCCCACGGCATCCAGGCCTGGTACACGAACTCCGACCAGGTCTTCAAGGTGATGATGCCCTTCATCGCCCTGGCCGTCATCGCGTCGATCGTCTTCATCCAGGAGGGCCAGCGCCGCATCCCGGTGCAGTACGCCAAGCGCGTGATCGGCCGCCGGATGAGCGCGGGCGGGCAGACCTACCTGCCGCTGCGGGTGAACATGGCCGGCGTGATCCCCGTGATCTTCGCCGCCTCGATCATGGCCTTCCCGCCCACGATCGGCCAGCTCATCAACACGCCGGGCGCGCGCTCGGTCGCGACGTTCTTCAACCCGCAGGGTGTGGCCTACGTCGTCGGCGAGTCGCTGATGATCATCGTGTTCACCTACTTCTACACCGCGGTGACGTTCAACCCGGTCGACCAGGCGGAGAACCTGAAGAAGTACGGCGGCTTCATCCCCGGCGTGCGGCCGGGCCGCCCGACGGCGGAGTTCCTGGACCGCATCCTGGCCCGCCTGACGTTCCCCGGGGCGCTGTACCTCGCGGCCGTGGCAGCGCTGCCGACGATCCTCATCGCCCAGACCAGCGCGAACTTCTTCTTCGGCGGCACCTCGATCCTGATCGTCGTCGGCGTCGCCCTGGACACCATGAAGCAGCTCGAGGCGCAGCTCATGATGCGCAACTACGAGGGCTTCCTGAAGTAGATAGGGTGCTGGCCCCCGCCGCGCCGATTCCGCGCGCCGACCGCCCTTAAGGGGCGGTCTTGCGTTCTCCCGTCGTCCGGCGCACCGCAGCACCCGCATCGTGTCCCCCCTCGAGCTGAACCTCATCCTCCTCGGTCCGCCGGGCGCCGGCAAGGGCACCCAGGCCGAGCGGCTGCGGGAGGACTTCCCGCTTGCCTACATCGCTACAGGCGACATGCTGCGAGAGGCGCGCGCTCAGGGAACCGAGCTCGGTCGCAAGGCGCAGGAGTACATGGAGCGCGGCGACTTCGTCCCCGACGAGGTCGTGATCGGCATCGTCCTGGAGCGCCTCGCGGCCGACGACGCGCGCGACGGCTTCCTGCTCGACGGCTTCCCGCGCACGGTGCCGCAGGCCGACGCGCTGGCCGCGGAGATGGCAGAGCTCGGCCGCCGGATCACCGCGGTGCTGCTCGTCGAGGTGTCCGACGAGGAGATCGTCAAGCGGGTCTCGGGCCGGCGCGTGTCCAAGGCGGGGCGCACCTACCACGTCGACTACGACCCGCCGAAGCACCCGGGACGCTGCGACGTCGACGGCACGCTGCTCGTCCAGCGCGAGGACGACAAGCCCGACGTCGTGCAGGCCAGGCTGCGCAAGTACCACGAGGCCACCGCCCAGCTCATCGACTACTACGACGCCCAGGGCCTGCTGCGCCGCTTCGACGGCGCGCGCTCGCCGACGGAGGTGCACGACCACATCCGGGCGACGCTCGCCACCCTCCGCCTCGAGAACGAGCTGTGAGAAGCGCGCTGAGGAGCGCCCACCGGCGAGGTACGTTTCGATGATCACGCGGAAGTCGACCGCCGAGATCGAGAAGATGGCGGCGGCCGGCGCGGTCCACACCCGTGCGATGAAGCTGGTCGAGGGGAAGGTCCGCGAGGGCGTCACCACCGCCGAGCTCGACGAGGCCGTCGAGCGGTTCATCCGCTCCCAGGGCGCCGAGCCGGCGTTCAAGGGCTACCGCGGCTTCACGGGCTCGATCTGCGCCTCGCCGAACTCCATGGTCGTCCACGGCATCCCGGGCCGCTACGCGCTCGGTCGCGGGGACGTCATCTCGATCGACATCGGCGTGGTGCTCGACGGCTGGGTGGCCGACGGCGCCGTGACCTTCCCAGTCGGGCCGATCACGCCGGTCGCGCGCAAGCTGCTCGAGGTC
>JAABUN010006600.1_pt1 | contig 13197 bp, 10 predicted proteins | sample 5559311 | NCBI WGS metagenome assembly JAABUN01 (sample SAMN10711877, study PRJNA513370) | rock metagenome | isolation source: Antarctica rocks | place: Antarctica: Victoria Land, Siegfried Peak sud | reverse complement strand
CCAAACTCGAAGTGCTCAAACTCAAGTGCGGTATAGGGCATTTTCGCCTCAAAGCTCAGCTTTATGCCGTCGGCTTGAAAGCCATGTATGGGCAACTCGCCCTACTCCGTGCGTAACAGCAGTTAGTAAATCGTCCTGCGCGCGGACTCACAGCGTCCGCGCTACTACTCGCCTGGGTGGTAGGTGCGCGCTACGTGCTGCCGCACGTCCTCTGGGTAAAACCACACGTCCTTAAAGCGGCCTTCGGTGTACAGCGGGGCCTGGTCGGTGAAGTGCGGGGCGCCGGGGCGGCTGTCCTGCCCGCCCGTCACCACCGAGCGGGCGCGCACGCGGGGCCCGAACTCCACCACCGCCACGAAGCTGTTGCCCACGTAGCCGTAGCGCTTCCTGGTGCCGGGAAAAGTGTGAGCCCCGAACGCGGCCAGCGAGCCCCAAGCCGACGACGTGAAGGCCACCGGCAAGCTGGGCTGCTGGTCGTCAAAGGTTTCGTCGATGCGGCCGCTCAGGCGTTGGTAGCGGTTCACCTCGCCCCAGGGCAGTTGCCAGCGGCCGAAGTCGCGGGTCAGCTCGGCCATCGTTTCGGCCAGGGCCGTCACTTTTTCGTCGGGCGTGGTGTGGGCGATGGTGAAGGCCGTCAGGCTCAGGTAGTCGGGGCGGGCCCCGGCCGGCAGGCGGGTGCGGGCCAACCGCTGAATCCGCTCGCCCCAGTAAATCGCCAGCGTCTGGGCCACCGAAGCGGCGTTGTAGTTCAAATCCCAGCGGCGCAGCACGCCGATGGCCTCCCCCACCCCGGCCGGGGCCGTGCCGCCGGGCGCGTCAACAATGAGTTGGTAATCACTAATCAACGCCGGCAATAGCTCCTCGAAGCCGGCCAGGTGCGGGTCGTTGGCGGCGGCGATGAGCGTGTCGAGGGTGAAGATTTTTTTGCGGCTCAGCACCCGCACGGCGTTGAGGCCGCGGTAGTTTTCGGCGTCGGGGGCCATGTAGCTGGGGTACTTGGCTTTGTCGGGGCTGCTGCCGGGGCCCGCCACGGTGAAGGGCGTCGAGTTGCAGTTCTGGATGAAGCCGCTGGCGGGGTTGCGCACCTGCACCAGGTCTTCCACCGGGTGCAGGCCCTGCCACTCGGTGGCCTTGGTGCTGCCGTCCACGGGCCGGCTCCAGTCGTAGCCGGCGGCGCGGCGCGGCATGAAGTTGCCGTGCCAGTAGGCGATGGTTCCCTGCGCGTCGGCAAACACCGTGTTGTTGGAGGCGTTGCCGTTCAGCCGCATCACCTCGCGGAAGCTGGCGTAGTCGGTGGCCTTGGTGCGCAGGTACGACTGCTCCAGGGCCGCCAGCGGCGTGTCCATCATTTTCACCGTCAGCCACTTGCCGTCGTCCTGCTGGCCCACCACGGGGCCGTGGGGCGTGTAGTACGTGGTGAACTTGCGGCGCAGCAGCTGCCCGTCTTTCAGATAGGCCAGCGTCACCGAGCCGGTGCGCACGGGCAGCGTTTTGCCGTCGTATTGGTAGTAGTACTTGCCGTCTATGGTCGTCACCGTTTCCAGGTACTCGTCCATCGAGTCGGCGCTGCTGGAGGTGTGCATCCAGCCGCATTTGGCGTTAAAGCCCTGGTAGATAAAGAACTGGCCCCACGTCACGGCCCCGTAGGCGTTGAGGCCGGCGGCGCTGGTCATCTGCACTTCCGAGCGGAAGTAGAACGAGGTGTGCGGGTTAATCAGCAGCAGGGCGTGGCCGGAGGCGCTTTTGCCGGGGCCGATGGCAAAGCCGTTCGAGCCCACCGAGCCGTGGTCGAACTCCGCCGGGTCGGCCGGGGGCCGCTGCCACCCGGTGGGCTTCTGCTGCCCATAAAACGCCTTGATGCGGTCGGCCGGCACCACGCTCACGTTGCCGCCAATACTGCCCTCGCTGAAGAGCAGCGGCATCCACGGCTGGAAGCGCCGGATGCGCCGCGGATGCACGTCGGGGTGCGTAGCCAGGTAGAAATTGGTGCCGGCCGCGAAGCCGTCGAGCAGGCTTTTCATCCAGCGCGGGCTGCGGCCGTACACGGCAAGGGCCTGCGTCGAATCCATGAACAGCCGGGCGCGCAGGTCTTCGTAGAGCGACGCTTCGCCGTCGACCTCGGCCCGGCGGCCCAGGGCCGTGAGGTAGTTGTCCTCCACCCGCGCGAAGTCGTCCTCGCACTGCGCGTAAAGCACCCCAAACACGGCGTCGGCGTCGGTTTTCCCGCTCACGTGGGGCACGCCCCAGGTGTCGCGCACCACACTTATTTGCTGGGCCTGCTGCTTCCAGCGGGCCACTTCGGCGGGCGTGAATACCTGCGCCTGGGCCCGCCCGAGGGCCCCCAGTGCTAGCAGGAGGGAAAGAATTTTTCGCATAAGGACATGGAAATTGAGTCTTTTAACCAAAAGAACGTCATGCTGAACGCAGTGAAGCATCTCTACCGCGCAAGTAATAAAAGTTTACTGCTGCGGTAGAGATGCTTCACTGCGTTCAGCATGACGTTCTGCTATGCCGGGCAGTGTATTGCGCGACGACCGGCGGCCTAGCCGCGGCGGTTGGCGGCGTTCAAATCTTCGAAAGCCTGCTTGAGGCGCGTGACGAAGGTTTTTTCGCCTTCGCGCAGCCACACGCGGGGGTCGTAGTATTTTTTGTTGGGCGCGTCGGGGCCGCTGGGGTTGCCAATCTGGCTTTGCAGGTAGGCCTCGTTTTTCACGTAGTAGTTCTTGATGCCCTCCCACAGGGCCCACTGCATGTCGGTGTCGATGTTCATCTTGATGGCCCCGTAGGAAATGGCCTCCCGGATTTCCGCCTGGCTCGAGCCCGAGCCGCCGTGAAACACGAAGTCGATGGGCAGCAGCGCTTCCAAGCCGTGCTTGGCGCGGATGTGCGTCTGCGAGTTGCTCAGGATGATGGGCTGCAGCTTCACGTTGCCGGGCTTGTACACGCCGTGGACGTTGCCGAAGGCGGCGGCCACGGTGAAGCGCGGGCTCACCGTGCTCAGCTCCTCGTAGGCGTAGGCCACTTCCTCGGGCTGGGTGTAGAGCTTGCTCGAATCGACGTTGGAGTTGTCCACGCCGTCTTCCTCGCCGCCGGTCACGCCCAGCTCAATTTCGAGCGTCATGCCGATTTTGGCCATGCGGGCCAGGTACTGCTTGCTAATTTCGATGTTTTCCTCAATCGGCTCCTCCGACAGGTCGAGCATGTGCGAGCTGAACAGCGGCTGGCCGTGCTGGGCGTAAAACTTCTCGCCCGCGTCGAGCAGGCCGTCGATCCAGGGCAGCAGCTTTTTGGCGGCGTGGTCGGTGTGCAGCACCACCGGCACCCCGTAGGCCTCGGCCATCAAATGCACGTGCTGGGCCCCCGAAATGCCCCCGGCGATGCTGGCCTGCTGCTGGTCGTTGGGCAAGCCCTTGCCGGCAAAAAACTGCGCCCCGCCGTTCGAGAACTGGATGATGACGGGCGAGTTCAGGTCGCGGGCCGTTTCGAGCACCGCGTTCACGGTGTCGGTGCCGGTCACGTTCACGGCGGGCAGGGCGAAGCCCTGGGCCTTGGCCCGTTGGAAAAGCTGTTGCACTTCGTCGCCGTGCAGCACACCGGCGCGCAGGCGCCCGAAAGAAGGAGTTGACATGGGGGATTGGACTGAATGAGGCGGCAATTTAGCGGAGGCCGCGTTTCCGGCCACGGCGGGGCTTTGGCGCGGAGTGGTGGCGGGCCGGGGGCCGGGGCCTACAAGTGCTGCCCGCGAGCGCCTCAACTATTACTGCTGCGCCAATAAATTTAGCAATGCTGGTTGACCAATTTTACCCGTTTGGGTTAAATTAAGACCATTTTTAGAAATTTCAGGGCTGCCGCATAATAAATTTCATTATTAATGAATTTAGCAATTGATTAACCAATATATTTAGCTTATTTGCGGCGTCAACGGGCGCTGCTGCCCGCGTCCATCAGTCCTCCTGCCCGTGCGTCTCCACCTCTACCTGGAAGCTTCCCAGCCCGTTTCTTTCGACTACTTGCCAACGTTGAAAAGCGCCTTCCACCGCTGGGCCGGCCACGACGAAGCCCTGCACGACGGCCTGTCGCTCTACTCCTACGCGTGGCTGCGCGGCGGCCGGGCCGGGCGCGGCGGCGTTCGCTTCGCCGAAGGGGCCCACTGGTTCATCAGCGCGCCCGGCGAGGGGCTGATTCACGGGCTGGTCAGCGGCGTGGTCCGCGCCCCGGAAATCGGCCTGGGCCTGCGCGTGCGCGACGTGCGGATGCAGCGCCCGCCCGACTTCGCGGCAGGCGAGCAGCCCTTCCGCGTGGCCGGCCCCGTATTCATCAAGCACGAGCCGCCCGGCTCCGGCCGCCCCGCCGACCACCTCCTCCCCGGCCACGCATTAGCCGACGAGCTGCTCACCGCGACGCTGCGCCACAAGCTCCGCCAGGCCGGCCGGGATGACGCCGGGGCCGCCGTGCGCTTCGACCCGGCTTTCATTGCCACCGCGAAGTCAAAACTATTCCGCTACCAGCAGGTGCAGTGCCGCGGCAGCATCTGCCCGGTGCTGGTGCGCGGGAGCGCCGAGCAGATTCAATTTGCCTGGGAGGTGGGCGTCGGCCACTCGACGGGGATTGGCTGCGGGGCCCTGGTATAATGAGAAAAAGCAGCCGGATGGGGCTGCTTTTGAAATACTCATTGCTCGCTGCTTCTACGCTGGGCTTGCTCCTGAATGCGTCGCATCATTTCCTCGCGGCTGACGATGGGCCCCCGCTCGGCCCGCAGGCGCCGCCAGGCATCCTCCGCTCCCGGCCCTTGAAAAGGATTATGGACGCTAAGCGCGGCAGAGGAAGTAGCGGAGTTCGGCGAGGTCGCTGGCGACTTCGACTCCGAGGGCTGCGAGTTTTCCGGTGTTGTCGTCATACTTCAAAGTTACAAAAATAAATCGGCCCTTGTCCGTGAAGCCAAGCAACTGCCAAACACCCGGAAATGCCGAATCAGGCCGAGGGCCGACTACGGCCACCGGGGCAGCATACGCCGCCCGCACCTGCGCCACCGTCACGCCGAGGCGCTGTAGTTCCGGGGCGCTGAGCTGGCTTACATCGAGGTCGGGGGTTGGGTTGAGGTTTTCCATGCGAATAAAAATTGTTCAAAAACTCACCTCTCTATATTCTCCAAAGCAGCGGAATCACCCGAGCATTCAAAACAATAAGCCGCTTACGCGGCTGCACAAACCGCACATGAGCTTTTTCGCCCGCAACCGATTGAATGTTTTTCATGGAAATTGCGAAGAAAGATTTGTGGCTGCCTCAACGGGCGGACGACTTACGCCGCCCGCCCGCGCCAGCAGATCCGATTGATTACCCTGTCCTCCTTGACCTTCAATTTTCTATTCCTGGCTGCCGGGAAACGTATGGGGGTGAACGCCGCAAAGGTATGCTACTCGGCAAGGAGAATCCAAATTGATTCTTGGGTTCCGGTACTTCCCATTGACTTTCAAGGGAGCTGTTATAACTTGTCCACCTAAATTTGTTCAGAAGATGTCCGAAGCTTTAGAGTTGCTCTTATCGCCCCCTGATTTTTCGAGCCGGTCGGTGCTTGAGATAGAAGCCCTTGCGCCGCTTTCGCTGGTGAGCCGGATGCCGGGCAAATATTACCAGACGCAGCCCAAGCCCAGCGACTACATGCTGTATGGCTTGCTGGAAAACGCGCTGGGCTGGCACCTGGAGGAAGCCGAACGCCGCAAATTGTTTGAGCAATTAAAGAAGCAGCACAAGCGCAAGAATGTGCAAGCTTCCTGGGTGGGCAGCAATTTTCTGAGCCTCTTGCAGTGGCACGTCCGGTTTGGGGTGATGGTGGTGCCGCCGCTGTTGCAATACGATGATTTATGGACACAGCATTTGAAAGGTAAGACGTTCCCGGATGGCAGCCGCAACTACGATGCCCAAGCCATCCCGCTGATGAACGCCAAACGGGCCAAGCGCATCACGTATTCCGACGCGGGCAGCGCCAAAAAAAATGCGGCCCTGCTCCGGGATTTTCAGGACGGCGACGACATCCACATCGGGGTGCTACGGCCTTACTTCCCGCAGTACTATTCCAGCCCCACGCCGCGGGGCTACGTGCTGCCGATGGGCCCCTACCAGGTAGCAGTAGAAACGTCGCCCGCATTGAGCGAAGCCCTGGCAGCGGCGGTTCAAAACCCGGCCGCGCCGCTCTACCTGGGTTCTAACGATGGCTGGGTAGAGGCAACCTGGAAAATTAGCTAACTTAAACCGATGAGCACGACCTACTACAAGCCCGTTGAGTTGGCTGACCAGCTCACGCATCCCTACTCGCGCTATGGGTTGGCCATTGCCTTGCGGCAATGGGCGTTGGACGAACCCATTGCGGAGGAAGAGCTGCGCGGGGCGCTGCGGTTTGCCATTGAGGTGGGGCTGGGGCATTTTCGGATGCAAACGGCCGACGACCCGCAGCAGGACGCGGAGTTGAATTTTGCACCCGTAAGCCGCCCCACCTTGCTGCAAGATGCTAGCCTGGTGCAATCGGCGGGGCTGGCCGCTAAAGGGGTGTACCTCTACCCTAGCGTGGTAACCATTGACGGCGGCGCGAAGGACACCTTCAAAAATGCCCGGCTGATACTGGAGGCGTTGGAGCCGCAACGCAAAAAAGACCTTGCCAGCAGCTTCGAGCTTAGCCGTTCATTTGCGCCTACTACGGCCAAAATCAACAACGGCACGGCTTCCCAAACGCCGCCTAAAGGCACCTTGCTAGAGGCCGCCTGTGCGCTCATTACGACGCTTACGCCCAGCAAGCCGGCGGCGTGGCCGGGCATCAACACAGTGATTATTCCCGACCTGCCGCTGCTAAAAGAGCCGGCTACGGACGCAGCGCCCGGCGGGCAGGGCCCGGCGGAAGATGGGAATGAACGTTACCCGGCCCGGAATTTCATCACGCTCTTCGATACCATGTTTGGGAGCGATACCAAGGACTTGATGAAGGCCAAAATGCCGGCCAAAGCCCCGCCTACGGAAACCCCAAAGGCGGGCAAGGCAGCCAAAGAAACGCTGGTGGCCTACCGGCGGCCCCGGCTCCACGCCGGCAACTACCCGGATGCGCCGTTCAACGCGGATGCTTTCGGGGCAGTGGGCTTGCTGGGCGCGATTGGGCGCTGGGCGCGGCGGGCACGGCAAACGCCCTGGGCCACGCAGGTGCTGGCCAGCCTAACGGATGCCCCGCTTTACATCGTGTCCTACGACAGCATCCGGCAGGTGCGCTTTGGGCACCATGTGGTGCGTCTGGCACAGGAAAACAAGCTGGCCGACATCGTGGCCGCGCTCTACCGCGACACGGTGCTTTACCGCGATGCCGATGTCCAGCGCCGCTACGACAACCCGACTTACCAGCTTTTCTACTTCACCGCCGAGCGGTTTCTGCAACTGTTCAACCCACCGGCGTTTGCCGATTTTCTGGCCCAACGGGCCGAATATTCTCCCGCTTTACAACCACTTTTCGACGAGTACTTTATGAGCAACCTCAACATCAGTGCCGACGTGGTGCAGTCGGTGAAAGCCCTGGGCCGCTGGCTGAACAACACGGCTTACCGCGTGGCCGACGAAGAAGTGGACAGCAAGGCCGAAAACCGGCCCGCTTTGGTAAAGAAAGTCAAGGCGAAAATTCTGGTCGAGTTTGAAAGCGCTGCCCTTAGTGCCACGTCCTCCGACGACCTGCTGTTTCGCATCTCCAGCCGCGCCGGGCGGCTGTTGGGCAGCGACGCGCCCGCTGCCGCCGACCTGTTTATGGACGCGGTAGCCCTCGGCGAAGAAGGCGGAGGCATATCGAAGAAAACCGCGACGCACCTGCTCATTGCCTACATGCGTCTACGGGGCAAAGCCCAGAAAGCTACCGCCCCGGCGGCCGAATCTGAAGCACCAGTAGCTGCCACGGGTGGCTTTGACGACGCGAATACCGAAACGTACAATCCCGCTTAACCACTCACTGTTCAACTCACCCAACTCTCATGATTATCAAAGGAATTCTGGTTACGCTGCTGGCTCCCATGCACGACCACATCGCCAACGGGGGCGAAAAAATCCTGGGCAACGCCTCGTCCATCAAGCGGCGGCCCGACGGGCGCGTGTACATCTCCGGGCAAATGCAGCGCCATGCCCTGTTTTCGGCCCTCGACCGCCTCAACGCCGACGACGAGCGCAAGGCCGATACCTACGTCTCGAACGGCGACGGGGTAACCAACGTGGTGGAACGCGACCTGCGGGCCGACCTGGGGGGCTTTTTGCAAACCAAGAAAGAGTCGTACTCGGGCCGGCGCACGGCCCCGTTGTCGGCCACGCCGGCCGTGGCCCGGCAAAGCAGCGAGGTAAAGGCCGATTTGCTGGTACGCCTGAAAATGCTGGCCAACGACGATGCCAAAAAAGCCCAGGCGCTGGCTACGCGCGAATTTTCGCAGTCGGACGAGATGCTGATGAGCTTTTTTGTGGATGTGAGCGCGGTGGGCATCCGCAAGCGGTTCCAGTACAAGGACGAAATGCACGTCGGCACAGAGTACGTGAAGCACATTGATGGCGCCGAGCGCAAGCGCCGCGTTCGGCTGGCGCTGGAAGCCACGGCGGCTTTGACTGACTACGCCAACCAAGCCCGCAACGCCACTTCGGGCGAGCCCCAGCGCGTGTTGCTGGTGTTCGACAGTCGGCTGTCGCGCAAGGCCAGCCGCTATTTTCAGGAAGCTACCACGGCGGCCGAGCAACAAAACATACTGAAAGAGCTGGCCGGCCGGGGCGCTACCCATTTCCTGGGCGACGACACCACGGCCGATGGCGACAGCGTGTACGAAGCGTACCAAAAAGCCTTGGCCTTCCTGACGGAAAATGAGCTGTACGACCCGAATCCGAACGGCCCGGTGCTGACGACGGCGCAGTTCGAAACCGCTGTCAGCTAAGCGCCAATGGAGCCGCTCGCCAAGCCCACGGGCATCCTGCTAACCGACCACACCCGGCACGTGCGCGAGCAGGTGGTGGCCTTGCTAGCGCCGCGCTTGTTCATGCGCCGCAAGTACGCTAACCTGACGGGGCATGACTTGCTGGCCCTGGTGGACAAAAGTGCCGAATGGCACGATGCTGGGAAGCAGGATGCGTGGCAAGCCTGTTGCCGGCTCGACTACGACGAATGGGTACGCCAGGGCCGGCCCCGCAACTTTCGGGGCCGGCATTTGCAAAAGTCCGGCATCCGGCACGAGATGGATTCGCTGCGGCGGCTCAATCACCCGAATTGCCCCGACCAGAAACTACCCCTGTGCGCCTACACGGCCATTGCGGCTCACCACGGCAAGCTGGGCCGGCAGCACGAGGACCGTTGGTTGGATACACGAAACAAGCACCATAGCCCCAAGCACCGCGAATTCTGGGAGATGTTTGAGCGTAAAGGCAACAGCCTGAATCCCGCCGAAACAGCCAGTTTCGATAAGGCCATCCGGCTGCGCTACGAGTACGACGGCCCGCGCGCGCTGCTGCAACTGGCCGACCACCGGGCCAGTGCGCTGGAAGAGCCCGGCAACGTGGTGCCGAAGCTGCGGGCGTTCGATTACCAATTTCCTGCGGGTTGGGAGAAGCGCGGCGTGCAGAAACTTATTGAAACGTTTTGGGACGAGCCATTTGCCATCCTGCGGGCACCTACCGGCGCGGGCAAAACCGATGCTTCGCTGCTCTGGGCGCAACGGCAAATGGAAGCCGGTCGGGCCGACCGGTTGGTGCTGGCCATGCCGACGCGCTTCACGGCTAATGCCCTGGCAGTGGCAACTGCCAAATCGTTGAGCAGCACTGGCTTGTACCATTCCAGTGCCTGGTTTCAGGCCAAAAATAGCCCGACGGATGAGGAAAAGGCACACTGGAAAGCTGAATTGGACTATGCCCGCTACCTGGAAACCCCGGTGACGGTGACGACCATTGACCACCTGTGCCTGTGCCTGACGGGGGCCCGCGAAGACCACCACGCCATTTTCTGGAACCTGGCGCACAGCTGCGTCGTGATTGACGAAGCGGACTTTTACGACGACTTCACGCAACGCAACCTGGTGGTGCTGTTGCGGGCCTTGCGGCTGCTACAAGTGCCCGTGTTGCTGATGAGCGCCACCGTGCCCGAGTCGGCCCGCGCCCTGTACGCGCTGGCCGGGCAACACACCCAGGCCATTTACGAAGACCTGAAAGACCGAAACTTGACCCGCCCGCGCTGCCGGCTAGTGCGGGCGGGCCGGTGCGCCGGGCCTGCCGACGTGGAACCGTTGCTGCGGCGCGGCGTGGCCGGCGAACCGCTCATCATCTACGCCAACACCGTACGCCGGGCCCAAGCGTATTGGGACTGGTTTCGGGAGCACGCGCCCGATTTTGAGGACGTAGTGCTGTATCATTCGCGCTTTACCGAGCTGCACAAATTCGACATCGAGGAACGGCTAAGAAAGCAGCTGGGGGTTGACGCTTGGAAAACCGGGCAGCAGCGCGGCATTGCCATTCTCACCCAGATAGGAGAGCTGAGCGTGAACATCAGCGCCGACCTGATGGTGTCGGACGTATGCCCCATTGACCGCCTGGCGCAGCGCGTGGGCCGGTTGGCCCGCTTCACCGACCGCAACGGCGAGGTAAAAAAAGTGGTGGGTGAGTTGCACCTAGTAGAGCCTTACGCGCCCAATAAGAATGGGGAATTAGCATTTTACCCCGCGCCCTATGGGCATTACCGGAAGAAGGTTGGTTGGGAACCGTCCGAAGTGTTGCAAAACTCCCAGGACTGGCTAGTAACGGGTGAATATTCGGCGCAAAAATTCATGCAACTGGTAAACAGGCTTTACCCGAAGCTCGACAAGCCCACCACGGAGGCGAAGAGTAACGCCGAGAAGCTGGAAAAAATGGTCGTAGCCGATTGGCTGATTGTGCCGAGACACGAAATAGGCCCTGAAGACGACGATACGCCGGAATGGCAAAGCCGCGACATTGACGCGCAGAAAACGGTTGTGGTTGAAGTGAATACTTCGGGTATCGACATGAACTTGCTGGATTTTTCGAGCTTCATGGCTTTTCGGGAGTGGAGCTTGACAAAGAGCATCGCCGTGCCAGCTTATGAGTACAGAAGGGCAAAAGATAACGGCATGCTTGAGTTGGAAAAGGTTTACATCGGCCACGACCAAAAGGAAGAAAAAATAGCAGTCGTAAAGCCTCCGTATTACTCAGCCAGGCGCGGGCTGGCTTTCGAGGAAAAAGCGGATTTTGACCCATTCCTAGCCAGTTAACCCGCCATGCACCTCACCGGCAAGCACATCAACTACTACCACATCTGCCACCGCAAGCTGTGGCTGTTCGACCACGGCCTGAGCTTTCAGCACGAGCACGCCAACGTGCAGGATGGCACCCTGCTGCACCTCACGGCCTACCCACAACGCGCCAAACGCTTCCGCGAGGTTCAAATCGACGGCATCAAGATTGACTTTTACGACCCCGTGGACCGCGTGGTCCACGAAATCAAGCGCAGCAACAAGCTGGAAGCCGCCAGCGTGGCCCAACTGCAATACTACCTGCGGGTGCTGGAGCGCCACGGCGTGCCCGAGCCCACCGGCCTGCTCGAATACCCCACCCTGCGCCGCACCCAGCCCGTGGTCCTCACCGACGACGACCGCGCCGCCATCGACGCCTGGGAAGTGGGCATTGCCGAGGTGACGGGCCGGCCGCAGTGCCCGCCCGTCATCAACAAGCCCTTCTGCAAGCAGTGCAGCTACTACGATTTCTGCTACGCGGGCGAAACGGGCGAATAGTTGAGGGGCCCAAATCAGCGGAATCACGGTTAATCAGCCTTAATCAACGATGAAGAAAACCTTCTACCTCTTCAACCCCGGCCGCCTCAGCCGGCAGGACCACACCCTCAAGTACACGGCCTACGACGAGGACGGCGGCGAGGGCCAAACCCGCTTCCTGCCCGTGCAGGATGTGGGCGACCTCTACGTGTTCGGGGCCCTCGACGCCAACTCGGCCCTGTACAATTTTCTGGGCAAGAGCGGCATCTCGGTGCATTTCTTCGACTTTTACGACCACTACACCGGCTCGTTCATGGCGAAGGAATACCTGCTGGCCGGCCGGGTGCAGGTGGCCCAGACCAACCACTATACCGCCAAGAAAAAGCGGCTGGTGCTGGCCCGCAAGCTGGTAGAGGGCGCGGCCTTCAACCTCTGCAAAAACCTGCGCTACTACCAGACCAGGGGCCGGGCGGTGGGCGAGGAAATCCGGCAAATCGAGCTGTACGTCTCGGCCCTGCCCCACGCGGCGAGCATCGCCGAAATCATGGGCTACGAAGGCAACATCCGCCAGACGTACTACGGCTGCTTCGAGCAGCTGGTGCGCGTGGAGGGCTTCACCTTTGGCACCCGCAGCACCCAGCCGCCCCAAAACGAATTGAACGCGCTGCTCTCCTTCGGCAACATGCTCTGCTACGCGGCCTGCCTCTCGCAGATTTACCACACCCAGCTCAACCCGACCATCTCGTTTTTGCACGAGCCCGGCACCCGCCGCTTCTCGCTGGCCCTGGATTTGGCCGAAATCTTCAAGCCCATGCTCGTGGACCGCACCATTTTCCGGGTGCTCAACAAGAAGGAAATCCAGCCCCGCGACTTCGTGCGCGAGCTGGGCGGCTGCTACCTGCGCGAACCGGGCCGCAAGGCGTTCATTCGGGCATTTGAGGAACGCCTCAAAGACACCTTTCGCCACCGCCACCTCGACCGCATCATCAGCTACCAGTCGCTGCTCAAGCTCGAATGCTACAAGCTCACCAAGCACCTGCTGGACATGGAGGAATATCGGCCATTCAAGGCATGGTGGTAACGTACTGCTTTGCCCATTCCCCTTCCTACAGCGATTCTCGGATTCGTGTACACGGCGTGAGCGGGGAACCTACCCCCGGCCCCGCTCCAAAAGAGAGGGGAGCCTAGCCCCCGGTACACCAACCTGAGAATTGCTCTAATTTACCGCCCATTGCTATGTACGTGCTACTAGTGTATGACATCAAGGAGCGGCGCGTGAGCAAAATGCTCAAGCTGTGCCGCCAATACCTGAACTGGATTCAGAATTCGGTATTCGAGGGCGAAATTTCCGAAGTAAAACTGAAGGAGCTGTTGCTAAAAGCCGAGGCCTTCCTCGACCTGAACGAGGACAGCGTTATCGTCTTCAAAAGTC
>JAABUN010006599.1_pt1 | contig 13198 bp, 12 predicted proteins | sample 5559311 | NCBI WGS metagenome assembly JAABUN01 (sample SAMN10711877, study PRJNA513370) | rock metagenome | isolation source: Antarctica rocks | place: Antarctica: Victoria Land, Siegfried Peak sud | reverse complement strand
CGGTGAGGATGGCGGCCGCCTGGGCTCCGACCGCGCCGACCCCCACGAGCACGACGTCGGCGGGCCCCGCCGGTGGCTCCGCACCGCGCTGCGGGTCATAGCCCGCGATGTCCTCGGGCTCGCGCACGCGGTCGCCGAGCGCGCGGCCCACGTCCTGCAACGACCGGATCTCCCCGCCCTTGGTGACCGGCTCGGGCGCGAGGTTCTCTTCGGCGGAGTTCTCGAACCAGATCCCCGTGTGGCCCAGCAGCCGCCACCCCTGCTTGTCGCGGTTGCCGCCGTAGGCCGGGTCGGCGAACAGGCCCTCCTGCAGATGGGCTCGTAGCAAGCCGAAGAACTCGCGCTGGGCGGGAGCGCGGAAGCCGGGAAGCGCCTCGCGCTCCAGGCGTTCGATCAGGGCGTCCTGGTCGACGTCCGAGCAGTCGGCAAAGCCGGCGTCATGCTCCTCGCGCGCGATCCGGTTAAGCGTCGCCAGCCCGACGCGATAGGTCTCCGCCCACTCGGCGTACTCGCCGGTGAGCGCGCGGTCGAGGTAGTCCACGACGCCGATGGCGCCGGCCCCCGGCCCGTCGTCGCCCGCCGGGAACATGCGCTCGAAGATCGCGGCGGCGATCCGAGCCTCGGCGACGTTGAGGGCGGTGAGCGCCATCAGCGCTCCCGGGCCTGCCGGCCGCCCAGCAGCGACAGGGCCTCGTGCCCGGCCGGCATGCTCTCGGCGTCGCCCGGCACGGTGACGGCGCACGCGCCGCAGGCGTTCGCGAGCGCCAGGCAGCCCGCCGTGTCCCACCCCCGCACCCGGCCCGACAGAAAGCCCGCGACGAAGGCGTCGCCGGCGCCGACGGTGTCGATCGCCCGCACGTCGTGGCCCTGCGCGTGCGTCACGCCGGACGGCTCGATCGCCAACGCGCCGCCGGCGGAATGAATCACCACGGTCTGGTCGCGCGAGGAAGCCGACAGCTCCTCGGGGTCGCTCGAGCCGAGGAGGAGCTCTGCCTCCTCGTCGGAGCAGAACACCAGGTCGGCGCGCTCGAGGAAGCCGGCGAGCAGCTCCCGCGGGTCGCGAACGCCGAGCAGGCGCCAACGCACGTTGGCGTCGAAGGAGAGGGTCACGCCGCGCTCGGCCGCCGCCGCGGTCAGGCGCTCGGTCAGCTCCTCTCCGGCGTTCGAAAGCGCCGGCGTGATGCCGGTGAGGTGGAGCAGGGGGGCGCGCAGCAGCCGGTCGACGTCGAGCTCGTCGTATTCGAGCCGGCTCGCGGCGGACCCGGCGCGGTAGTAGTGGACCTGGAGCTGGTCGAGCGCGCGGCGTTCCTTGATGTAGAGCCCGGTCGGGGCCCCGGCGTCCAGGCGCGCCCCTCCCACATCGACCTGCTCTCCGCGCAGGAAGGCGAGAATCGCGTGACCGAACTCGTCGTCGCCCAGGGCGCCCGCCCAGGCGCTGCGGTGCCCGAGCCGGGCGAGCGCCACCGCGACGTTGACCTCCGCGCCGCCGAAGTGGCGGACGAAGCTCCCGACGGAGCGCAGCGGCCCCGTGGTGCCGGGGTCAAGGACGATGAGCCCCTCGCCCAGCGTCGCGACGTCCGGGTCCTGGTCGTGCAGCACGTCAGACGGGCGTCAGGACGGCTTTGACGACTTCGCGCCGCTCGAGCGCTGAGAACGCGTCCTGCCAGCGCTCGAGCGCATACGCGGTGATCAGGGGCTCGACGTCGACCGCGCCCGTCTTCAGGAGCGACAGGGCCGCGTCCCAGCTCGTGTAGGAGGAGGAAAAAGAGAAGGAGAGGTCGATCGCCCGGAACAGCGCGTCGTCCCACGGGAACTCGATGGCCTCCGCGCCTGAGACCCCCAGGGCGCACAGGCGCCCGCGCCGGCGCAGCATCCAGACGCCGTTCGCGATCGCCGGCCCCGCGCCGCTCGTGTCGACCACGAGGTCGACCCCGCGGCCGTCCGTGATCTCCCGGGCGGCTTCGAGCACGTCGCGTTCATCGCTGTCCCACACCTCGAGGCCCACCCGCTCGCCGATCTCGAGCCGCGCCCGGCTCGAGCTGCGGCCGACCACGACGACTCGCCCCGCACCCATGCTGCGCGCGATCATCGCGCAGATCAGGCCGATCGGGCCCGGGCCGAGCACCACGACGGTCTCGCCGGGTGCGATGCCGGTTCGCTCGAAGGCGCTCACGGAGATCGCGGTCGGCTCGCACACCGCCGCCGCGAGGTCTGACACCTCGTGCGGAACCCTGTGCAGGAGGTGCGCCGGCACGGCGACGTGGCGCGCGAGCGCCCCGTCGATCCCCCATCCCGGCGATCGCTTGTCGGCGCAGAGCTGGGCCAGCCCGCGCCGGCAGAGGTGGCAGACGCCGCAGGCGCCGGCGTGCGGCTCGCAGACGACGCGATCGCCGCGATTCCAGCCCTCGACGCCCTCGCCGATCTCGGCCACGCGGCCCGCGAACTCGTGCCCGAGGGTCACCGGGGGCCAATACGGGTGCTCGTCGTGGAGGATGTGGAGGTCCGTGCCGCAGATGCCGGTGCCGATCACCTCGAGCACGACCCACCCGGGGCGTGCCGTGGGCTCTTCCACGTCGCGCAGTTCGAGATGCCCGTCGCCGCGCTGCATCTTGACGAGCGCCTTCACGGTGCGCCCGCGTCGATCAGGACCTTCAGGTCCTCGCCCGAGCGCAGGCGGTCAAGCGCGGCGGGTGCGTCCGCGAGCGCGACCGTCCCGGTGATGAGCGGACCTGGATCGAACCGGCCCGTTGCGATCAGGTACACGGCGGTCTCCATGTCCTCCCGCGTGTACACGCGGCAGCCGACCGTGTCGAGCTCGCGGAAGACGATGTCCTGGAGGTCCAGCGCCGTCGGCTTGCCGTAGGTGCCGACGAAGACGATCCGCCCGTTGACCGAGGTCCAGGAGGCCAGGCCCGCCGCCACGGCGGGATGCGCGGCGGTGTCGAACACGACCGAGGCCAGCTCGCCGTGGGTGCGCTCGAGCAGATCGGCGCGCGGGTCCTCCGGATCAAGGAGCACGAAGCCGAGGTCCTCCGCGACCCGCCGGCGGGCGGGCGACGGCTCGCTGACGAAGATCTCACCCGCGCCCGCGAGGCGCGCGCAGCCCGCCACCCCGAGGCCGATGGGCCCCGCGCCCGCCACCATGACGGTGTCGCCGAGCCGCAGTCGCGAGCGACGCACCGCGTGCACAGTGACCGCGAGCGGCTCGACGAACGCGGCGTCGCGCAGCGCGAGGTCGTCGGGAAGGGCGATCAGCCGGCTCTCGGGTACCCGCACCTGCTCGGCGACCCCGCCGGGGACGTCGATGCCGATGAGCCGCAACTGCTCGCAGACGTGCGAGCGACCCGTGCGGCACGGGGTGCAGCGGCCGCAATTGAGCAGCGGCTCGACCGCCACGGGCTGTCCGGCGGCGAGGCCCGCGGCGTCGCGGACGAGATGCCCGACGAACTCGTGCCCGAGCACGAGCGGCGCCTCGGCGCGCGGGTGCTCGCCAGCGCAGATGTGAAGGTCGGTCCCGCAGATTCCGGCGTAGGCCACGTCGACGACCGCCCAGCCGTCCCCGCCGTCGGGTCTCGGCACCTCCTCGACGGCGACGTCGTGGCCCCCGTGCCAGACGAAGGCGGCCATGCCGTCAGCCACCCGTCCTCACCTCGCTCGGCTCGTTGACCGGGGAGCGCGGGCGCTCCCCGGTGATGATGCGGATCGCCTCGCGGGCCACCTCGGACTTGAGCGTGTCGGAGGACTCCTCGGAGTACCAGGCGGCGTGGGGGGTCACCACGACGCGCTCGTGGTTGACCAGGGCGTCGCCGGGCTCGGGCGGCTCTGACTCGAGGACGTCGAGTGCAGCGCCCGCGATCTCGCCCGCGTCGAGTGCCGAGAGCAGGGCGGCGGAGTCCACCAGGCCGCCGCGCGAGGTGTTGATGAGGTACGCCCCGGGGCGCATCCGCTCGAGCGCCCTCGCGCCGATGACGTGCTCGGTGTCCGGGCCGAGCGGCAGATGCAGCGACACGGCGTCGCAGGCCTCGAGCAGCTCCTCGAGCGTCGCGTCCTCCACCCCCGCCGAGCGCAGCTCGTCGGGCATCCCCGCCGGGTCGTGTCCCACGACCCGCAGGCCGAGGCCCTGGACCTTGCGGGCGAAGGCGGCGCCGATGCGTCCGCACCCCACGACCCCGACCGTACGGGTCGACAGGCGGTGCAGGGGCCGGGCGGCGCTCTCGTCCCAGCGTCCGTCCCGGACGGAACGATCCAGCGCCACCACGCCGCGCAGCAGGCACAGCGCCAGCGCGACCGCGTGGTCCGATACCTCTTCGGTCCCGTAGTCGGGCACGTTGACCACCCAGACGCCGTGGCGGGTGGCGGCTTCCACGTCGACGGTGTCGACGCCCACGCCGTAGCGCACGACGCCGCGGCAGCGCTCGAGCGCGTCGAGCACCGCGTCGCCGACGGGCGCGTACTGCACGATGAGCGCGTCGGCGTCCGGAGCCGCCGCGATGACGTCGTCTTCGGACTCGCAGGTCTCAAGGCGGACCTCGACGCCCGCCTCGGCGAACACCCGCCGCTCGGGCTCGACGTCGGGATGGTCGCAGTCCGTGATGACCACCGTGGGTTGGGAGTCGTGCGCGTCTGCCATCGCGTTCGCCCCTTAGGTGACCGTTTCGATGCAACTTCAATCCAATGGACACCGAATATGTGCAAGATCGCGCTCAACGGGTACACCGCCGGTCGGCGCGAGCAAGCGCCGGGTCGACGAGAGGAGCGGCAGTGCGGCAACGGAGCGCCTGGACGGCATGAGCAGAGGACGCGCGCTATCGGCGATGGCCGCTGCCACGCTCGTACTCACGGCGTGCGCGCCCCCGGGCGGGGAGCTGCAGGACCGCACCGCCCGCGGCGGGGAGAAGGCCTCCCAGCTCCTCGCGCCCACGCCCAAGAACGCCAAGGTCTGCCGCGTGCGCCCGCCGGAGGTGACCTTGCGCGACGCGAAGGTCGGCTTCGCCCAGGTGGAGAACAACAACCCGTTTCGCATCGCCGAAACGGAGTCGCTCAAGTCCGCCGCCAAGCGCCGCGGCATCGACCTGCTGGTCACCGACGCCCAGTCCAACACCCCCAAGCAGGTGTCGGACATGCAGGACATGGTCGCCCAGGGCGTCGACTTCATCATCGTCCCGCCCCGGGAAGAGCTCGGGCTCACTCCCGCCCTCGAGACCGCGCGCAAGGCGCACGTGCCCGTCCTGTTCGCCGACCGGGCGGCAACCGCGAAGCCCTGCCGCGACTTCTTGACCTTCATCGGCTCGGATTTCGTCGAACAGGGCCGGCGCGCCGCGGACTGGCTCGTCAAGGCCACCAAGGGCAAGGCGAAGGTGGTCGAGCTGATCGGGACGGTCGGCGCGACGGCGACCAACGACCGCGGCGAGGGCTTTAAGAGCGTCATCGCCAAGCACAAGGGCATGAAGCTGATCGCCGAGCAGAGCGGCGACTTCGCCCGCGCTCCGGGCCAGAACGTGATGGAGCAGGTCCTGGGTGCCAACCCGGACCTCGACGCGGTCTACGCCCAGAACGACGAGATGGCCCTCGGCGCCATCCAGGCGCTGAAGGACGCGGGCCTCAAGCCCGGCAAGGACGTCCAGGTGGTGTCCGTCGACGGCTCGCGCGATGCGCTCGGAGCGATCATCCGGGGCGACCTCGGCGCCACGGTGGAGACCAACCCGCGCTTCGGCCCGCTCGCCTTCGACACCATCCAGCGATTCCTCGACGGTGACCCGATTCCCACCAAGGTGATTGTCAAGGACCGCCTGTTCGACAAGTCCAATGCCCGCGAGTTCGTCGAGTACGCGTACTGAGGAGGTGACCGTGGCAGAGCAGCCCATTTTCGAGGTGCAGAGCGTCACGAAGCGCTTCTCCGGCGTCGTGGCGCTCGAGGACGTGTCCTTCGCGCTGCAGCCCGGCGAGGTCCATGCGCTCGTCGGCGAGAACGGCGCCGGCAAGTCGACGCTGATCAAGGTGTTGACCGGCGTGCACGCGCCCGACGAGGGCGAAGTCCGCTTCGACGGCGAGAAGGTCTCCTTCAGCTCGCCCCGCGCGGCCCAGGACGCCGGCATCTCGACGATCTATCAGGAGATCGACCTCATCCCGCTGCGCTCCGTGGCGCAGAACATCTTCCTCGGCCGCGAGCCGCGCACCAGGCTCGGGCTGACCGACCGGCGGCGGATGCGCCGGGAGTCGGCCGAAGTGCTCGACCGCTACGGGCTCGACGTCGATTCCAAGAGCACGGTCCGCTCCCTGGGCCTCGGCGTCCAGCAGATGGTGGCGATCGCCAAGGCGGTCTCCCGCGAGGCCAAGGTCGTCATCATGGACGAGCCGACCTCGTCGCTCGAGGGCCGCGAGGTGCAGCGGCTCTTCGAGGTGATCAACAAGCTGCGCGAGGACGGCGTCGCCGTCCTGTACGTATCCCATCGCCTCGACGAGCTCTACGAGCTCTGTGAGCGCGTCACGGTGCTCCGTGACGGCGGCCTCGTCCACACGGGCGAGCTGAAAGACCTGCCGCGCCTCGAGCTCATCGCGATGATGCTCGGGCGCGAGGTGGGTGAGGTCGAGGCGCAGGAGGCGCAGGCCCGTGACGGCGACGGCACACGCGACATGGGCGAGCCCGTCCTCGTCGCGCACGAGCTCTCCGACCGCCCCGCGCTGCGGGAGGTGTCCGTCGAGGTCCGTCGCGGGGAGACCGTCGGGCTCGCCGGTCTGATGGGCTCGGGCCGGACGGAGACCGCCAAGGCGATCTTCGGCGCCGAGCCGCCCGACCAGGGGTCGGTGAGGGTCGAGGACCGCGAGGTCAAGCTGCGCTCTCCCGCCGATGCGGTCTCCCAGGGCCTCGCCTTCCTGCCCGAGGACCGCAAGGCGGATGGCATCTTCCCCGGGCTCTCCATCCGGGAGAACATCGTCGCCGCCGCGTTGCCGCGGCTCTCCAAGCGCGGCGTGGTCTCCCGGAGCGCCGCCGACAAGCTGGTCGACACCTTCATGGAGCGCCTCAACATCAAGGCCTCGAGTCCCGACCAGCCCGTCGGCGAGCTCTCGGGGGGCAATCAGCAGAAGGTGCTGCTGGCGCGCTGCCTGTGCACGGAGCCCAAGATCCTCATCCTCGACGAGCCGACCCGCGGGATCGACGTGGGCGCCAAGGCCGAGGTGCAGGCGCTCATCTCCGAGTTGTCCGAGCAGGGCCTGGCGGTGCTGATGATCTCCTCCGAGCCCGAAGAGGTGGTGCAGGCCTGCGACCGCGTCGTGGTGCTGCGCGACGGCGCCGTGGTCGGGACGCTCACCGGCGAGGAGCTCACAGAGGACAAGCTCGTTGAGACCATCGCGGGCGGCCACCAGAAGGAGGAGCGCGTCCATGGCGACTAGCGCCGCCGGCGTGCAAGACGGCGCGGGAGCCGGCGCTGCCCTGGATTGGGTGCGCGAGCGCGGGGTGTACGTCGTCTTCGCGGCGCTCGTGCTCTTCAACGTCCTCTACACGCCGAACTACGCGACGAAGGGCACGCTCACCGGGACGCTGATCCAGGTCACGCCGGTGCTGCTCGTGTCGCTGGGCCTGACGCTCGTGATCGCGACGGGCGGCATCGACATCTCGATCGGCGCGGTGATGGCGATCGCCTCGGCGATCGTGCCCCTCTACCTGGGCTGGAGCTGGCCCGTGGCGGTCCTCCTCGCCCTGGTGGTGTGCACGCTGGCGGGCGCGCTGAACGGCTCCCTGGTCGCCTACGTGGGCGTGCAGCCGATCGTTGCCACGCTCGCACTCTTCGTCGGCGGGCGCGGCTTCGCCCAGGTGCTCGTCGACGGGCGCCTGCAGACGATCGACGACGAGTCCTTCCTCTCCATCGCGCGCAACACGGTGCTCGGGATCCCGCAGCAGGTGCTGTTCGCGGCACTCGTCGCCCTGATCGTTTACCTCGTGGTCAAGCGGACCACGTTCGGGCGCTACGTAGTCGCCATCGGCGGCAATCGCGAGGCGGCGTACCTGTCCGGGCAGCCCGTGCGCAAGGTGCTCGTAGGCGTCTACGCGATCAGCGGCCTGCTCGCCGGGGTGGCCGGGGTGTTCGCCACCGCCCGGCTCGGCGCGGGCGACCCGTCGACCAGCGGCCTGCTGATCGAGCTCGACGCGATCGCCGCGGTGGTGGTGGGCGGCACCGCCCTGGCGGGCGGTCGCATCAGCGTGCCCGGAACCATCGTCGGCGCGCTGCTCATGCAGGTCATCAACGCCACCTTCGTCTCCAACGACCTGCCCCCCACGTGGGCGCAGATCCTCAAGGCGGTCATCATCGTCGCCGCCCTCTACATCCAGCAGCGGCGAGAGGGGGACGCATGAGCGTCAGCGCATCGGCGGGCGGGTTCTCCGGCGAGCGCGAGGGCGCCGGGGACTCGGAGCGCAGCGACCGCATCTTCGGCCTCGTCCAGGAGCGCGGCGCGTTCGCGGTACTGGCCGTGCTCGTGATCATCTGCTCCTTCGCGTTCGACGGCTTCCTGACCGGAAGAAATCTCGAGAACATTCTCCTGCACAACTCGTTCCTGGGCCTCCTCGTGGTCGGCCAGACGTTTGTGATCATCACGGGCGGGATCGACTTGTCGGTGGGCGCGCTCGTGGCGCTCGGCGGTGTGCTGGCCGCGCAGAGCAGCGGCCGCGGCTGGGTGGTCGCCCTGCTGTTCCCGATCCTCGTCTGCGGTGCCATCGGACTGCTCAACGGCGTGCTGGTCGCCAAGGCGAGGCTGGCGCCGTTCATCGTGACGCTCGCCGCGCTGCTCGGGGTCCGGGGCTGGGCGCTGCTCAAGTCGGGAAGCGTCACGGTGCCGGTTCCCGGCGCTCCCGCGCTCGAGTCCTTCGGCCGCGGGGACATCCTCGGAATCGCCGCGCCGGTGTGGATCATGCTCGCCGCCTTCGCGGTGGGCGGGCTCGTGCTCAACCGCACCCGGTACGGCGAGGCGCTGTTCGCGGTCGGCGGCGGTGATGCCGCGGCGCGCCTGGCGGGCGTGAACGTCGACCGGGTCAAGATCATCGCCTACGTCGTCAGCGGCACGCTGGCCGGACTCTCGGGCGCCCTGCTCGCCGGCTTCCTGAACGCGGGCCAGCCCCTCGTCGGCCAGCAGTTCGAGCTCTACGCGATCGCCGCCGTGGTCGTGGGCGGCACGCTGCTCACCGGCGGCGCGGGCTCGATGGCGGGCTCGCTCGCCGGGCTGCTCCTGTTCGGCGTCCTGCAGAACATGATCAACCTCGTCGGGACGCTCACGTCCTACGTGCAGCAGATGGTTAGCGGGCTGTTCCTGATCGTCGTCGTGACCATCCAGACGTACCTGGCCCGCAAGCGCGCCGGCTGAGACCCTGAGAGGACCGATGGACCCAAACCCAACCACCGCCCTGGGCCGCGAGCCCGCCATGCTCATCGGGGGCTCGTGGGTCACCGCCCGCGAGACGCGCCCGGTCGTCAACCCGGCTGACGAGTCGGTGATCGCCGAGATGCCGGATGGCACCGCCGAGCACGCCGAGCGCGCGCTCGAGGCGGCGCGCTCGGCGCAGCCCGGCTGGGCGAGGCGCAGCGGAGTGCAGCGCGGCGCCGTCCTGCGGGCGATCGCGGCGGGCATCCGGGCCGAGTCCGAGGCCCTCGCGCGCCTGATCGTCGCCGAGCAGGGCAAGACGATCACCGAGGCGCGCGGCGAGGCGGAGGGCACCGCAGGATTCTTCGACTACTTCGCGGGCTTCGAGCGTGCGCAGGTCGGGACGATGTGGGCGTCCGACGAGCCGGGCGAGCAGCTCTGGATCAAGTCAGTCCCCTACGGCGTGGTGGCGGGGATCATCCCCTGGAACTTCCCGGCCGCGCTGTTCGCGCGCAAGGTCGCGCCAGCCATCATGGCGGGCAACACCATCGTCATCAAGCCGCACGAGGACACGCCGCTCGCGGCGCTCGCGCTGGCCCGCATCTGCGAGCAGGCCGGCGTTCCCGAGGGTGTGGTCAACGTGGTCACGGGAGCGGGGACCGTCGTCGGCGAGGCGCTGGTGCGCCATCCGATCACCCGCATGGTCACGGTCACGGGCTCCGTTCGCGCCGGGCGGGCGATCCTCGCCTCCGCGGCCGAGAACATCACCGTCGTCTCGCTCGAGCTCGGCGGCAAGGCGCCGCTCATCGTCATGGAGGACGCCGACCTCGAGGCCGCGGTGCGCAACGCGGTCGAGGCGCGCTTCTGGAACTGCGGGCAGGTCTGCACCTGCAACGAGCGCACCTACGTCCAGCGCGGGGTGTACGACGAGTTCGTCGAGCGCTTCGTCGCGCAGGCCGGCAAGCTCACGCTCGGCGATCCGATGCGCGACGACGTGCAGATGGGGCCGAAGGTCAACCGGGCCGAGCTCGACAAGGTGGACGAGCTCGTCCGGGGCGCCGTCGCCGCCGGCGCGTCCGTCGCGCTGGGCGGGGGTCGCCCGGAGGGCGAGGAGTTCGAGAAGGGCTACTGGTACGCGCCGACGGTGCTGACCGGCGTCTCCAACGATGCCGACATCGTCCAGAAGGAGGTCTTCGGGCCCGTCCTCCCCGTGCTGCCGTTCGACGACTTCGAAGAGGGCATCCGGATGGCCAACGACTCGCCCTACGGCCTGTCGTCCTACCTGTTCACCTCCGACCTCGACCGGGCGATGCGGGCGGTGGACGACATCGAGGCGGGCGAGGTCTATATCAACAAGATCGGGCCCGAGCAGCTACAGGGCTTCCATACGGGCTACGGGCTGTCGGGCATGGGCGGCGACGACGGGCAGTACGGCTACGAGCGCTACTCGCGGCGCAAGACGATCTACCTGCGCCACGGCAGCGCGGCAGAGCCCGCGCCGCCCTCGAACCTCGGGTGACGGGGTGAGCGAGGCGACGCGCGAGGCGATCCGGCGCACGGGCGCCGTGGTGGTGCTGCGGCTGCGCGACCACGCCCGCGCGGTGGAAGTCGGGCACGTTCTCGCGGATGCGGGCTTGCGGGTGCTCGAGGTGACGCTCGATCACCCCGGGGCACTGGAGGCCCTCGGCGCGATGGCGCAGGCGCTCGGCGAGGACGTCGTGGTGGGCGCCGGCACGGTCCGCGACCCGTCGCTGCCCGAACAGGCGGCGGCCGCCGGAGCGCGGTTCTGCGTGTCGCCCGAACTCGACGTCCGGGTCGTCGAGGCGACGCTGGCGGCCGGCCTCGAGCCGCTTCCGGGCATCCTCACCCCGACGGAGGTGGGCGCCGCGCAGCGGGCCGGCGCGCGGATGGTCAAGCTGTTTCCGGCGGGTGCCCTGGGCCCGGGCTACCTGCGCGCCCTGCTCGGGCCGTTCGGTGACCTCGACGTCGTCCCGACCGGTGGGATCCGCCACGACGAGGTGGGGCCGTGGCTCGAGGCGGGGGCGCTCGCGGTCGGGTTGGGCTCCGATCTCGTCGGCGCCCGTCCCGGGCCGGAGGACTTCGACCAGATCGCCGCGCGCGCCCGCGTAGTGGTGCGGCAGGTGGAGGAGAGCCGGGCCTGACCTGGAGGTGCTTAGCCCTCTGAGGCACCGCCGCGCGACGAACGTAATCGGGCGCGGCGGGCGTCAACCCGGCGCCGCGAACGTCCACCCCTGCTGGTGAGGGAGGCAGTTTGCGCGAATTGGATGGGCTTCTCGTGCCCGCCACGTCCGAAACCGTCCCCACCCAGCCGGGGCTGACTTCGAGACGCGCGGCGTGGCTGAAGCGGTCATCCCCAACCGCGGCCACGAGCCCGGCGCCCATTCACGCGGCGAGACGAGGAGGCCGGCAATCGCGTCGGGCGAATTGAAGGCATCCAAGATCCGCAGACGCATCTTGGTTCGCCGCGACTGGTTTTACGCATGGATTGATGCCCATGTGCTGGTGACCGCGGCTCTTGTTGTCCCTGATGGCCGAATCCCCGCTCAGCCGACGTTGCTTGGCGGACCGGGATCCCTCAGCCGACTCCGAGCTATCGAGCATGGGGAGCTATGACCCCAACCGATTACCTTCCGTGAATCCTGGGGCGGCGCCGCGCCGCGCCGCCCCGGCAAGGCAAGGCAACGGAGATGTAGCGACATGACGATGTTGGCGGCGAGCTGTGCTCCGAGCGCGACGGTGCCGTCGTGAAAGTCCAGGTCACCAAGCGACCCGCGACGGGCGCGTGGACGGTTCGCTGGCGCGATAGGGACAAACGCCCGCGTCGCAGCGTTGAGCGCAAGTCGGACGCCGAAGCCTTTGCGAAGGCAATGGAGCGCCGCTTATCGATGGGCGGTGTCGATCCCGGCGCCGGCGCGATGACGCTCGCGGAGTTCGTCGAAGAGTACTGGCGTTTCTATGCGATCCGAACCTGTCTGAGCGGACGCGCATTGCCTACGCGGGCGTCTGGGAACGCCACCTTCGATCGCGGATCGGCGCGATGGCATTGCGCGACGTGACGCCCTCCGTGATCGAAGACGTGCGCGTGGAGCTGCACGCTGCCGGCGTCGGCGACCCGACGATCATCAAGGCCTTGGGGTTCCTGCAGGGCGTCTTCAAGCGCGCGCCGTGGTGCGCGGGAAGGTCAGCGCCAATCCGGTTCGGGAAGTCGACAAGCCGCGCCAGGCGGGCGTCCGTCGCGCGGTGCCACTCGCGCCAGAAACGGTCGAAACCATGCGGTTGACGCTCGAGCCGTACGACGCCATGGTCCTGACACTGCTGGCTTACCTCGGGTTGCGCCCCGAGGAAGCGATCAACGCCCAAGTCGAGCATGTCAATGGCACCCGGCTCTGGGTGCCGGCCCGCAAGGTCGCGAACCATGACCGTGACGTGGATCTGTTGCCGGTCGTGCAAGCCGATCCCCAGGGGTGGCTACTGGCATCTGGGGTCCGGTCGGGTCTGGTCGTTCCGCGCTCGAGCGGTCGGGCGTGGACCGAGAGCGACTGGCGCAACTGGCGCACTCGGGTCTACAAGCCCGCGGCGCTCGCGGCCGGAGTGACCGGCGATCTCCGTCCGTATCGCCTCCGCGGATCCTTCGCGTCGCTGCTGCTCTAGACGGCCATCAGCGTAGGTTGACGCCGCCGCCCTGGGAGCGTTAGGTTCACGTCGATCCATCGGCCTAACGGCCGTGATCGAGCCGGCTTAGAATCTTCGATGGTGAGATAGCGACGTGCCATCGGTCCCAGTTCGTCCGATCCGCCAGCGGCCCCAACGGCTGTGGATCCGT
>JAABUN010006598.1_pt1 | contig 13199 bp, 14 predicted proteins | sample 5559311 | NCBI WGS metagenome assembly JAABUN01 (sample SAMN10711877, study PRJNA513370) | rock metagenome | isolation source: Antarctica rocks | place: Antarctica: Victoria Land, Siegfried Peak sud | reverse complement strand
TTCCAAAGCAGTTCTTCAAGCGTTTTGAGTAGACTGTGCGCGTGCTGGTCGGTTTGGGTCTTCACACCTCAAACTACGGACCAACACATCTTTTTTCAAACCCCTGAATATCTGCAAGACATGAGTTAAAGGATATCGAACCCAGTTACCACGATACGACTTCATGGTTTATCTATATCATCAATAGCAAATTACATTCGCGTTTGTCCTAATTTTGCTGTTCTCACTCACGGACTTAGTTGATCTCTTTCGTCAAATGCTCAGCTGGAAAATTGCTTTGTATGCTGTTGTCGCACTGGTTACAAGCGGCTTTTTTCTGTATCGAAATAGCAAATGGCTGGTCAAGCTTAAAGACTTCCGTGAGTAACCGCACAAACTGTAGTCAGCAAATGTGTCCAAGCCTACGTCAATCGTTTTCAAGCGACGTCCAATTTGCTTACCAGATATTGCCCCCCCGCCAAAACACCACCCCGCGTAAGCTCAGCTGCGGGTCGTCTTTGGGGCGCACCACCGGCGGACGCGCCGCGTTCGCCGGGTAGAGGACGATAAAATCGCTTTCAGGCTCCTGTTCCTTGAACAGTTTGACGATAAGCTTATCTTCTTGGTGGTCGAAACAAACCACGATGTCGTTATGCTGGGGCAAGAGGCTCGAGGTGTCGTACGCCACCTGGTCGCCGTGCGCGATACTTTTGGGGAGCCCACGTACCCCCTTACTGATCATGCAGTCGCCGTTAATCAGCGCGACCCGGACGTTTTCTTTAACGCGGCCCTTGAGGTGCGTTTTGGGAATGGCGACGACCTCGAGGTCGCTCGGGTCGAGTTCATCCGGTTCCGCAGACCCAGCAGCGGCCCCATTAAAGACCGGAAAATATTCGTATTCGGGATGCACGCTAAAACGTAGGAGTGGGTCGGGCAGCACAGCGCTTTGCAGGTGTTTGTAGGGAATCTCGAGGCCATGTTCTTCAGCTAGCGTGCGCGCCTCGTCATCGCCCAAACGGTACGCTTTAAGAAGTGCCCATACCCGGTCGGACTTCCAGCGGCGGACTGTTTTTTCGAGCTTGCCGCTTTCAAAATTGCTCACATACGCCTGTGAAAACCCGAGCGTGGCGGCGACCGCCTGACCGCTGAACTCTTCCGGTGTGCCCTTAAGCGCCTCCCGGCGACCACCGAGCAGAGGGCCTAGTTTAGGTTGCGCCATCTCGCCTCACGTCCTAGCTACTACACTCTATCACATCCCTTATATAGAAAACAGCCGATAGTCGCATTTGACATAACTTTATTTATAAACTAGACTAAGGAGCATCTATTGTGGATACGAGAAAGTGAGTACAGGAAACGGAAGCGCACGGCACTGGTTTTATAACTTTTGTTATAGTGGGAGAAAAGGATGGGCGAAATCGTGATAGCGGCGTTGATTACCGGCGTCTTGGGATTTTTGGGGGCGCTCCTCACGCTTTTATCAAAACGTAAAGAGGTGGACGAGGCCGAGCGGCTCCGCGCCGAACTTAGAGGGGCGCAGGCTGAGGCGCAGCGGTACAAGGCGGCGTATTTGGGGCTACTCGAGGTCACTCAAGGGTTGCTCGAGGAGGTCGTATGAAGCGTTTCGTTCTGGTACACGCTCGGCCTGCGCCGCCGAATTCTGCCTAACAGAAGCGTTTATGTAGGGGTGCACCGGGTTTGGCGCGTGTGTTCGTGTCAAGCTCGAGAACGTCTTTTTGCGGTTTTACCGCTTTTTCGAGGAGGCTTGACAATGCGTTTTTTACAGATGAAGGTATGGCTTTTGGCAGCTCTCTGTTTGCTGAGCTTCGGTTTTGCCGCCCCACCGGGAGCAGGAACGCTCGGCGCACGGCTGGCGCTGGAACAAGCGCCGGGGTTAGCGATCACCTTGCAAGAGAGTGACGCGGCGACGGCGCGTTATGCTGTCGGCGCGCCAAAAAGCGCTCCGGAGGTCGCGGCGGCGGTTAAAGCCTATCTGGTCGCTGAAGGCTGGCTCTCACACCCGAACGTCAGCGAAGCGCCAACGCCCAAACCGGGCGTGGTGAGGCGACTCGAGAGCTTTGTGCGGGAGAGTGACCTCTTGGAGCTGCGCGCTTCACAAGCGGAGGGGCAAGCTGTAACCCTCGATCTGACGCTGATTTCGCTCGAGGCTCCGCCGCAGGTCGCCGCGACCCCGTAACCGTTTGCGGGGCTGTTTGACGAGCAACGAAGAGCTTTCCCGTTACAGTTACGGAGTACGAAAACAACTTACCTCTACCGGGTTGCGATAACCTGGAGAAAGGCCGCCGTATGAACCCATTTTTATCACGAGAAACAGAGATCCCTTTTGCAAAGATGACCCCGGAGGCGGTTGAACCGGCGATCGACGAGGCGCTGGCGCAAGCGCAGCGTGAGCTTGAAGCGCTGCTAAGCGCTTCTGAACGCACGTTCGAGACGATTCTGGCGCTTGATAACCTGACTGAGCGTTTAGAGCGCCTGATGGGATTTGTGTCTCACTTAACCTCGGTTAAGGACTCGCCCGAGCTGCGCGCTGCATTTAACGAGGTGCTGCCGCGTTACACCGCCTTTATGACGCGGTTGGGCCTCAACCCTGAGCTGTGGGGAGTCGTCAAAGAGGTTGCCGCCACCCAAGGAGCAAAGGCTTTAACGGGCGTTCGTAAACGCCATTTAGAGAAAACTGTTCAGGAGTTCGTCCGGGCCGGAGCCGAGCTGTCTGAACAAGATAAAACCCGGTTTGAAGAGATCAACATCGAAGTGTCCCGGCTCGCCCAAAAGTTTTCTGAAAACGTCCTCGACGCGACGAACGCCTTTGAGCTGCTCGTAACCGACGAGGCCGAACTCGCCGGGTTGCCGGAGTCGGCGCTGAAACTAGCTAGAGCGAGCGCCGAGTCTAAAGAGCAAACAGGCTGGCGCTTGACGCTGCAGTTTCCGTCTTATTACCCGGTCATGACCTACGCTGAAAACCGCGCGCTACGCGAGACCTTATACCGCGCCTACACGAACCGCGCCGGAGACGGAAACCTCGACAACCGCCCGGTTATCAGCCAAATCTTAGAACTGCGGCGAGAACACGCGGAGCTTTTGGGCTTTGCGACACACGCGGACTACGTCCTCGAGCCCCGGATGGTCAGCAGCGGCGCGGACGCGTTAGCGTTTGTGCACGGCCTGTCTGAGCGTACACGGCCCTACTGGAACGACGAAGTGGCGGCGTTAGAAGCGTTTGCCGAAACGCTCGGCCTAGCCGACTTCAAACCGTGGGACGTGTCTTTCGTCGCTGAAAAGTTGCGGCAGCAAAACTTCGCTTTCGACGAAGAGGCGCTCCGTCCGTATTTTCCGCTGGACGGGGTGTTAGACGGACTTTTCGGCATCACTAAAGATACCTTCGGTGTGAGCGTCACGCGCCGCGAGAATGCTGAAGTGTGGCATAAAGACGTCGAATACTACGACTTGCACGACGCCGACGGCGTCCACTTGGGTTCGTTTTACGCCGACTGGTTTCCGCGCGAAGATAAACGTGGTGGCGCGTGGATGAACGGCCTCATTACGGGCGGCCCGACGCCTGACGGTTCTAAAGCGCGCGGCTTCGCACCCCACATCGGCCTGATTGCCTGCAACTTTTCGCCGCCCGAAGCGGACCAGCCTGCGCTTCTGACCCACGGCGAGGTTGAGACCATCTTTCACGAGTTCGGGCACCTCTTACACCACTGCCTGAGCCGCGTCGAGATTCCGGCCCGGAGCGGCGCGAGCGTCGCCTGGGATTTTGTCGAGCTGCCGAGCCAGATCATGGAAAACTGGTGTTGGGAAGAACCTGCCTTAGAGCGGTTTGCCCGCCACGTAGAGACCGGTGAGCCGATTCCGCACGAGCTGTTTGAGAAGATGCGCGCGGCGAGAACCTTTATGGGCGCGAACATGCAGATGCGCCAGCTCTCTTTTGCCACCGCCGACCTGACGCTTTATACCGCTTATGAGCCTGAAACCGACGGCGACGTGGTGGCCTATACGCAGCGGCTGATGGAACCGTTTGCGGTTCGTCCGGAATTCGCCCACAACAGCTTTGTGACGAGTTTTTCGCATATTTTCGCGGGGGGCTACTCGGCAGGCTACTACTCGTACAAATGGGCCGAGGTCCTAGACGCCGACGCCTTTACCCGGTTTCAAAATGAAGGGCTCTTTAACCCCGAAACGGGCCGCTCGTACGTCGAGACGATCCTTTCAAGGGGCGACAGCGACGCGCCCGAAGTTTTGTTTCGCGACTTTATGGGCCGTGACCCCGACCAAAGGGCGCTGCTCCGGCGCAACCTCGGTATCGACGAAGCGGCGTAAACTGCGTAGGCGTAAGGCTCGAGTCCCCCGAAAGCTGCGTTGTCACGCGTCGGCGGGGCTCGAGCAAAATACCGTTAGGCTGGCGTATGGAAAGCTTTGAAAACGAGGTCAACGACGCTGAGACGTTTGTCGAGCTAGCGCTTAAAGAGGGGACGCTAGAGGACGCGACCTTTTACGACTGCCGTTTCGAGCGCTGTAATTTTAACGGCTCGAGCCTCAAACGTTCGCGCTTTGTCGGGTGCACCTTCTTACACTGCGACCTCGGCCTCGCCGAGCTGACCGATACCGAGCTGAGCGGTGTACAGTTTGAACACACGGCGCTCGTCGGGGTCAATTTTTCGCTTCTAGCAAAGACTTTGGCTCCACTCGAGCTGACTTTCGACGCGTGTACGCTCAGCTACGCGGTGTTTAAGGGGCTAGGGCTGAGTGGCTGCAGTCTGACGGACTGCGCGGCGCGCGAAGCGGTCTTCGACGGCGTAGACCTGAGCCGCGCAACCCTGTGCGGGTCGGACTTTGAAGGGGCTGTGTTTCGGGCGTGTAACCTGACCGGGGCCGACCTCCGGGGCGCGCGGGGGTACCAACTCAGCGTCAAGCAAAACGAGGTCAAGGGGCTTAAAGTGTCGTTTCCCGAAGCGTTGGGGCTGTTGGCGGGGCTCGAGGTCGTGATCAGCTGAGGGCTGGTTCGTGATTCCGTTTCGCCTCTGCCCGGAAGTGCGAAGGTGCCTTGTTAGACGAACTCGAGGGTAAATTTGAACGGGTTAGCAGCTCGCGGCGTACATGATTGATGTTAAAGCTCTAAAGCACCGGTACGTCTCCGCCCTGCTCGAGCGTTCCTGAAGTCGTTTCTAGTACCATTGACGCGGCGGCTACCACGCTGAAGAACGGAGCGTAAAGGCAGCCTACACACTTTTATGACAAAAAAGACCGGAGCCGTAAAGAGGCTCCGGTGGTTGGTCGGGGCGAGAAGATTTGAACTTCCGACCCCGTCGTCCCGAACGACGTGCGCTACCAGGCTGCGCTACGCCCCGACGCAAGAGCTTAGTCTACAAAAGCGCGGGCGCACGCGTCAAGCTGCGTTACAGCTAGAAGGCGGGCAAGAGGGGCGTGGTGAGCAGCCGCCCCGAGGCGATCTGCACGCCGACCAAGACGAGCACCAGCACGCCGACCCAAGCCCCGATAACGACCCGGCGGTTTTGATTCCTGGCAACGCCGTGTGCGAGCCCGATGGCCGCAATCATAAAGACCGGGTGCCAGACCGACACCTGCCGTCCCGATACGGCGTAAAGGATCAGGCCGATCAACACGTTGATGTCGAGTAGAACGGGCGCAAGTCGCTGCAGCGCGCCGCGCCGCCGGAGTGCAATCCAGACGAGCGCGATAATCGGTACGAGCTGCAAAAACTGACCGTAGTAGTTGTGGATGTTGTAAAGCGCCATAGTGACCTCCAAAAGCTAAGCAAGCACGACTATAACGCGCGTCTGCCCAGCTCGAGCAGAGCTGTTTGTCCCTCGTTGCCCGAACTTGCCCGCCTTGCTGTAAACAATGCTGCTGGTCTACCTAGCCGACTTCAAGCTGCACTACGCCGCAAAAAGGTGATGCTCTATAAAACCTCGAGACCAGCGTGTCGGCCAACCCGAATTACAGGTTCTTCATAGCCCAACCGAGGCGTACACTGAGCTATGCGCGCAGTTGACTTTATCGAGCAAAAAAGACGCGGCGACGTTCATACAAAAGATGCTTTAACGGCGTTTATTACAGCTTACGTGGCGGACAACGTGCCCGATTATCAGGTGGCAGCGTGGCTGATGGCGGTCTTTTTTCAGGGGCTGAACCCTGAGGAAACTGCCGCTCTAACCCTCTCTATGGCGCACTCCGGTGACGTTTTAGACCTTTCAGCGCTTCCTTATACCGTCGATAAACATTCGACAGGCGGGGTAGGCGATAAGACGAGCCTGGTACTCGCGCCGCTCTTGGCCGCGTGCGGCGCGACCGTCGCCAAGATGAGCGGGCGCGGGCTCGGGCATACGGGCGGCACGGTCGATAAGCTCGAGAGCATCCCCGGTTTTCGGGCTGAGCTTTCAGAAAGCGCCTTTTATACCCAAGCGCGCGAAGTCGGCGTCGTGATTACCGGACAATCGAAATTGGCCCCGGCGGACGGTCTCCTGTACGCGCTGCGCGACGCCACCGGCACGGTCGGGTCGCTGCCCCTGATCGCCGCTTCGATCATGAGCAAAAAGCTTGCAGGTGGGGCGCAGAATATCGTACTAGACGTTAAGGTCGGGGATGGTGCGTTTATGAAAACACCTGCCGAGGCGCGAGCGTTGGCGCGGACGATGCGGGACATCGGTACGCACGCCGGACGAAACGTGCGAACGCTCCTCACCGGAATGTCCGAACCGCTCGGTTTGGCGGTCGGGAACGCCCTCGAGGTCACGGAAGCGGTGCAGACTTTGCGGGGAGACGGCCCGGATGATCTGCTCGACCTTTCTTTCTCTCTGGCCCAGGAAGGGTTGACGGCGGCGGGCCTGAGCGCCGACCGGGAGACGCTCGAAGCGGCGGTCTCGAGTGGGCGCGCTTACGAAAAACTCGAGGCTTGGGTAGCCGCGCAAGGAGGGGACGCAGGCGCGTTGGGAAGGCTCGAGGCAGCGCCCGAACAGCACCTGCTCCGCGCGGGGCAGAGCGGCTTCGTCGCCGAGCTCGGGGCGCTTGTGATCGGGCAAGCCGTCAAGGTCTTAGGCGGAGGCCGCGCACAAAAAGGTGACACCATCGACCCCGGCGTCGGAGTGGTGTTGCACGCGAAAGTCGGGGCCGAGGTGCGCCGTGGGGAACCGCTTTTAACGCTCTACCATAGGGGTAAGGGCTTAGAGAGCGCCTTGGAGCTTCTAGCAGGTGCAGTTACAATTTCAGAAACCAGGGTCGAAGCGCCGCCGCTTTTTCTGGACACGTCTGCTTAAAATAGTGGACGCCTTCTGTCTACCTAGAGAACTCTTTAAGCAAATTCAGACGCACGCCGCGGAGGCCGCGCCCGATGAATGCGTCGGACTGCTTTTCGGCCGAGCCGAACGAGTCTCGAGGATACTCAGCCTGACGAACGTTTCGCAGACGCCGCGAACCCGGTTTTTTGCCGACCCACAAGCCCTTTTTACGGCGCTTCTGGAAGCTGACAGGCGCGGTGAAAAGCTCCTGGGAAGTTATCATTCACACCCATACACCGACGCGTTTCCGTCCCCTACCGACCTCTCTGGGGCGCACGGCAAAACCGTGCAGCTCATCGTCGGGCAGGACGCTGTGAGAGTTTTCAGGCTTTACGGCGGCGTAGCGACGGAACTCGAGCTAAAGCTCTTGTAAACTGGTGTGCTTAAGGATGCGGAGGCGCAAATGAAGGTACTTGTAATAGGGGCAAGCGGAAAAACCGGTCGGCTCGTCGTGCAGAAACTTTTGGCCCAAAGTCAACAAATTCAGGCGCTTGTGCGCCGTGAAGAAGCGGCGGCGGAGCTAAGGGCGCTCGGCGCAGAGACGGTCGTTGCCGATCTGACCGGCGACGTCTCGCACACGCTGACGGGTTGCAACGCGGTTGTTTTCACGGCCGGAGCTGGCATGACCGGCGACCCGGAGGAGGTCGATTACCGGGGCGCAGTCAAGCTCATGGAAGCGGCCGAGGCGCAGAATATTTCTCGGTTCGTGATGGTTTCTTCGCTCGGGACGGGCTACGCGGAGCGAATGCCCGAGATGCTTAAACCTTACCTGGGGGCCAAGCAAAAGGCCGAAAAGGTGCTGGAAGACAGTGCGCTCGAGTACACCACCGTCAAACCGGGCGGCCTGACCGACGCCGCTGGAACGGGCAAAGTCATCCTTGCAGAGGTCTTAGCACAGAGTGGCAGAATCTCTCGAGCCGACGTTACCGAGATTGTCGCTGAAGTTTTACTTGGCAAGCTGGCCCTCAAAACGTCATTTGAAGTCGTCAGCGGCGATACCCCCATCTCTGACGCGCTCGCTACGCTGTAGTGTTGAGATTGTAATGTCTAGTAAAAGCCAACTCGACCGTTACAGCCGCCAGCTGATCCTGCCCGGCGTCGGTGCGGCGGGTCAGCGCAAGCTTCTCGACGCCAAAGTTCTAATTGTTGGTGCAGGCGGGCTGGGGTCGCCGGTCTTGTTGTATTTAGCAGCAGCGGGCGTCGGGACGCTCGGCGTGGTTGACGACGACCGGCTCGAGCTGAGTAACCTGCAGCGGCAAATCGTCCACAGCATTGGGGCGCTAGGTGAAAAAAAGGTTGACTCGGCTAAAGAGCGCTTGGGGGCGCTCAACCCTGACGTCCAGGTCGCTACTTATCCTGAGCGGTTGACCTCTGAGAACGCCGTAAAACTACTCTCCCCCTATGATCTCATCATCGACGGCTCAGACAACCTGCCGACGCGTTACCTCGTGTCGGACGCCTGCGTTTTGCTCGGCAAACCGTTTTTGTACGGCGCTATGGCGCAGTTTGAAGGGCAGCTAAGTCTCCTTCACGCAACCTCTCAAGGCGTCACCGGTCCGTGCTACCGCTGCGTGTACCCGGAACCGCCCCCTGCCGATACCGTCTTGAGCTGCGCTGAAGGCGGCGTGTTCGGCGCGTTGCCGGGGGTTATCGGTAGCCTGATGGCGACTGAAGCTATTAAGCATATCGTCGGTTTGGGGGAGAGCGCTGCAGGCAAACTGACGCATTATGACGCCCTTTCCGGAAGGTTTCAAAGCATCAAACTGAGGCGTAATCCGGCGTGCCCGAGTTGTGGCGACGCGCCGAGTATTCAAACGTTAGGTGATACCGAAGCGTTTTGCAAAACGCGTTAATCCGCCCTGCTTACCCCCAAAGATACAGTCTATCAAACGGATTGGACACACTGCCCGAGGCTGAAAGCACTCCGGCTCGCGTGGTAGCTTGACCTGATACCTGCCCCCTCTAGGACGTCGGGGCTGACGAGGTGAAAGATGCACAAGATTTTACTGATTCCAGGTGACGGGATTGGGCTCGAGGTCACGCCCGCCGCCGAAAAACTGCTGGGGGCCACCGGCTTACCCTTAGAGGTGAGCTACGCCGAGGCTGGCTGGGACACCTTCCAAAAAACCGGCAACAGCGTTCCTGAAAAGACTTTAGCAAAGGTCAAAGCCGCCGACGCGACGCTCGCCGGGGCGTTTACCAGCCCGAGCGGAAGTCGGAAGGTACCGGGGTTTCAAGGCGCGATTCGCTACATGCGCCGCACGCTCGACCTGTTCGCAAACCTCCGTCCGGCAAAATCACGACCTATTCCAGGATCGCTACAAAACGTCGATATGCTGATGGTACGCGAAAACACCCAAGGGCTTTACGTCGAGCAAGAAAGGCGTTACGGCGACGTGGCGATTGCTGACTGTGTGATCACCAAGGGCGCGTCGGAGCGGGTGGCGCGGGTGGCGCTGCAAGAGGCGCAGAAGCGGCGCGGCGAACTCGCTGTGATCCATAAGGCGAACGTCTTGCCGCTGACGACAGGGCTATTTCTCGAGACCGCGCTCGAGGTCGCTAAAGATTTTCCGGACGTCCGCGCCTATGACATTATTGTTGACGCCGCCGCGATGAAGCTCGTCCGTGACCCGCAGAGTTTCGACGTGCTCGTTACGACGAACCTATTCGGAGACATTCTCTCGGATTTGATGGCGGGGCTCGTCGGTGGTTTGGGTCTTGCGCCGAGCGCCAATTTAGGCGAGCAGCACGCGATTTTTGAACCCGTACACGGCAGCGCCCCCGACATCGCCGGACGCGGCGTTGCAAACCCCGCCGCGATGTTTTTAACCGCTGCGATGATGCTAGACCATCTCGGCGAAACCGAAGCCGCCGCTAAAATCGACCGCGCCGTCAACGAGGTTCTCGAAAACGGTCCACGAACGGGCGATTTGGGTGGGAAGGCGACGACGGAGGAGTTCACCGGCGCGGTCATTGACGCGTTCGGCAGTATCAGATAAAAGCGACAAACAGCGGGCGCTGAGAAGAGGTTTGTACTCACTGCTCGCTGTAGTCATCTGAAGCTGCCGTAATCGTCTTGGACTTTTGCCAAACCTGTAAGGGTTACTCGAGACTTACGTCCAAGACGGTGTAACTCACCTGACTACGACCCATTTTTAACTTTACATGGTCGCCGCTCCGCCGCCCCAAGAGTTCGCGGCCCAAAGGCGACTCGTCCGAGATACGGTTTTCTAAAATATCGGCTTCGTGCGTGCCGACGAGCTGATAGGTGACCTGCGCGCCCCCTTCGTCTTCTAACACCAGGCTCGCGCCGAGTCGGGCGACCGACTCTTCACCGGCTTTAGCCTCGACCACGACGGCGCGGTGGATAATCTCCTCCAAGTCGGCAATCCGCGCTTCGTTGGCGCTCTGCTCCATCCGGGCTTCGTCGTAGGCGGCGCTCTCGCGGAGGTCGCCGTCGGCGATGGCAGTACCCATGTTGTCCGAAATCTGCTGCCTTTTGACCTCGACTAAGTACTTGAGTTCTTCTTTGATCTTTTCAAACCCCTGGGGGGTTAGCTGTACGGGTTTTTTCGTCATCACGCAACCTTTCATTTTCCAGGTGTTGCAAAACCTATTACGGCTTAAACCCCATTATAAGGGGTGCGCGGCCCCTTACCAAAGGCAGCGCACAGCACAGCTCCGGCGGGAGCGGCGTTATAAGATGCCCGCCATCAGGAGGTTAGAGAATGACACGCGACGTTCAGGTTACCAAAGAGGGTTTAGCGCGGCTGCAGCTGCAGCTCAGAGACGAGCAGGGGCGTTTGGAAGAGGCGACGAGCATCTTGCAAGAGCTGACCGTTTCGTCGGACGATTACGAAGACTCGGGACTCGAGGACGCGAGAGTAGAAAAAGCGCGGCTCGAGGCCCGTATTGACGACCTCGAAGACCAGCTCCGCCGCGCCGTCGTGATCCCTGACCACACGCGTACTCAAGTCGATCTAGGTTCGGTCGTGACGCTAAAAAACGGCGAAGAAACCCTGCAGGTGCAGCTCGTTTCACCCGTCGAAGCGGTTGTGACCGGCGACGATATCCCGCACATCTCGGACGCGTCACCACTCGGTCAGGCACTTTTCGGGCGTAAGGTCGGCGAAACATTTACGCTCAAGGCGGGACGGCGCAGCACCGACTACGAGGTCACGGAAATCCGCTGAGGTATCAGCAGGTAGGCTGTTAATAAGTAAACTAGGGTATGGAACGATCCGAACAGAAGTCCTTGGCCGAACAGCGTGAGCAGCGACTCCGAAATCTGGAGTCGCTTCGTGAGCGCGGTTTTGAACTCTACCCCTACAGCTACCGCCCGACGCACACCGCTGCCGACCTGCACGCGGCGCACCCTAAAAAGGGGCTCGAGCCCGGTACCCACTTTGACGAAACCGTGACGGTAGCGGGCCGGGTGATGCTCCTGCGGGGGATGGGCAAGGCGAGCTTTGCGACGCTCCAGGATGCGTCGGGACAGATTCAGGCGTACTTTCAAAAAGACGCGCTTACTGAATACAACGCGCTGAAAAAGGTCGATTTAGGCGACTGGCTCGAGGTTTCCGGCAAGCTTTTCGTTACTCGAACCGGCGAACTCACAGTGCAAGCTGAAGCGTTTCGCCCACTCGTCAAGTCGCTCCGCCCCTTACCCGACAAATACCACGGCCTCACCGGTAAAGAAACGCGCTACCGTCAGCGTCACCTCGACCTGATGGTTTCACCCGAGGTCAAACGGGCGTTTATGCTGCGCTCACGGGCGGTGTCGTTTATCCGGCGCTACCTAGACGAGTTGGGTTTTTTAGAGGTTGAAACGCCGGTATTGCAGAGCGTTCCCGGCGGCGCGGAGGCGCGGCCTTTTGTGACGCACCATAACGCCTTAGATCACGACTTTCACCTGCGTATTTCGTTGGAGCTGTACCTCAAACGCCTCATTATCGGCGGTTTCGACGCGGTGTATGAGATCGGGCGCAACTTCCGCAACGAGGGCGTCGATTACAAGCACAATCCTGAATACACGATGTTGGAGCTTTACTGGGCGGGTCGCGACTACCTGGACATTCTGACGCTCGTTGAAACCATGTACAGTAAGTTGATACGTGAGCTGACAGGTTCGACACACCTCACGTATCAAGGCGCGACGCTCGACTTTACCCCGCCGTGGCCCCGCGTCGATTACACCACTGAGCTGGAAAAACGCGCCGGACTAGACTTCAGTTTGCTCGACGAGTCCAAACTGCGGGCGTGGGTCGCTGAGCATCATGCCCCTAAAGATGGAGGAGAGGTGCTCGCCGAACGGCCTCTCGGTGAGGTCTACAACAAGCTCTATGACCTTTACCTCGAGCCTTACTTGGAGCAACCCACCTTCGTCATGGATCATCCGCTGGCCATCAGCCCGTTGGCCAAAGTCCACCGCTCACGTCCCGGTCTGGTCGAACGTTTCGAGCCGGTCTGCGCCGCGATGGAACTCGGGAACGCCTTTAGCGAACTCAACGACCCCCTAGACCAGAGAGAGCGTTTTGCCGCTCAGCAAGCCCTGCGCGACGCGGGCGACGACGAAGCGCATCCCGTAGATGAAGACTTTTTGGCAGCTTTAGAGTACGGGATGCCGCCGACAGGCGGTCTGGGGCTCGGCATCGACCGTTTAGCGATGCTTTTAGCCGATGTGCCGAGTATTCGGGATGTGATCTTGTTCCCGCTTCTCAAACCGGAATAGCTGATTTACTTGTCTACAAAGGGTTTTGGCTCTTTGAGGAGGCGTTATGCCGGAGCTAAAATTATTCAACCCACAAACTGCCAGCGAAAGCTACTTCAAGGGCCGTCATGAATACCTCGGCTCGAGGCTTTTAGAAGAGACACCTGACGATCCAAATATGTCTTTGGAATTTA
>JAABUN010006597.1_pt1 | contig 13200 bp, 11 predicted proteins | sample 5559311 | NCBI WGS metagenome assembly JAABUN01 (sample SAMN10711877, study PRJNA513370) | rock metagenome | isolation source: Antarctica rocks | place: Antarctica: Victoria Land, Siegfried Peak sud | reverse complement strand
TACAATACGCACCGACGGCACTCCGCACTCGACTATCTGTCACCTGCGGCATTCGAAAGGAGATGGACAAGTCTCGACCGCGTCGCGTAGGCTGTCACTGTCCACCAAACCGGGGTAACTCCACATCATCGCCTTCGACATCGCTTCGGAGCGCGTGGTGGCGGAATACGTCTACCAGTTCGACGAGGCGAAGGCATTCGGCGGCGAGCGCAACACGCCGGATGAGATGAAAATCTCCGCGATGACCTTTATCAACGCCACCACGCTGCTCGTGGAGGAGCGCACCGACCTCGTCGCCAAGCTCTACCTCATTGACCTGCGCACGGCGACGAACATTCTCGGTTCGAAGTGGAACGACGAGCGCACGATGCCCACGCTCGAATCGCTCGAAGACCCGCAGCGCGAGGGCGTGGTGCCGACGCCGAAGGCGTTGCAACTCGACCTCAGCACCTTGCGCGACATCCCGACGAAGATCGAGGGGATGGCCCTGATTGACGCGCAGACCATTGCGATCATCAACGACAACGACTTCGACATCAACGACGCCACCTTCGACCCGATGGGGAACCTTATCCCCCCCGGTGCCAAGACGCGGATACTGATCGTGCGGCTCCCGGTGGCGTTGCCGCTCGGTTAGCGAAGGCGGGTAGGGCGGAGAAAGGGCGGACACATACGTCTGCCCCTTATCCGGTGTCTCACGCCTTCGATGGGACGCCGATCAGGGGACGATGCCGAGAATCAGCACCGGAATGTCAATATCGGCCACACCGCGCTTCTCCAGATCCCACACGAACTGCTCGAAATACGAGACCCCGCTCGACATCTGCGCCGTGAGTTCGCTCACGCCCACGATCTCCACGCCCACGTCAATCAAGCCGAGGTTACGAAAGATAGTCATCTTGGCGCACACGTTGTAGACCATGAACGAGTACTTCCCGAACTGCACCTCGACACCCACGCGGTTCTTCACGAAATCTATCTCGCGGTACGGGGGCGTCGCCAAGCGTTTCGGTTTCGGCAGGTACCCGCCCACGTAGAATTCCGTCGGGTACACGCTCTCGATGCGGTGCTTCACCCAGTCGGACTTGGCGAACCCCTCATTGAACGCACCGTTCATCAGTGTGGGGGAATAGAGCAACCCTCGATTTTTCTTGCGAGGCTCTTTCGTCTCGAAGGTGCGGTGGGCCTCCGCATCAATGCCCGCGATGACTTTCTCGATCTCGTGCAACTCGGCGGAGTAGCGTGCTTCCATCGCCTCTTTACCGCCGTTGAACGAGTACACCCCCGCGATCCTCACCCTATTCCCCTTCGCCCAGAAGCGATTCCTGCGTTGCGGTTCGCCAAGCGACGGGGACTTGCGCGACCTTCTCCCTGCCCGTAGGCGTATGCACGGGTTTTCCCAGTGGTCGCACGCGGAGGGTGCCATTCCGATAGGCCCAGACGCGCTCCCGTGCGATCTCCACATACGCGGCGTCGCGTTCACAACCGACCGCACGCCGCCCATGCCTGATCGCGGCGATTGGCGCGGACCCCACACCCATGTACGGATCGAAGACGCGATCCCCCTCATCCGTGAGCGCGAGCACACACCGCTCGACCAACTCCACCGGGAACTGGCAGGGGTGCGCGGTCTTCTCCGGGTGGTTGGCCTTCACGTTTGGAATGTCCCAGAAGCCGTCTTCCCACTCCTGCGCCATGATTTCCCACACGTCGGAAGGGTTCTTGCCCAGTGGGTTGCCCGACGGCTTCCCCTTGTTGTCGCCCTTGTAGTGCAACTTGCCGGGATACTTGGACGGGACGCGCACCGAGTCCAGATTGAAGGTGTAGCTATCGCTCTTGGTGAACCACAGCAGCATCTCGTAGCGACCGGAAAAGCGGCGCGAGGCGTGCAGGCCATGCGCGAAATGCCACACGATACGATTGCGCATCTTCATGCCCAACCGCTGGAAAATCGGGTAATACAACACGTCGAGGGGAATAATTTCCCCCCCCTCTACGAAGTTCCCCACCTGCCAGCAGATGCTACCCTTGTCGCTCAGAACCCGGTGCATCTGCGCGATAACCTTCGCTTGCGCTTCGAGGTATCGCTCAATCGAGACGCGGGTTTCGTAATCCTTGCCGATGTTGTACGGCGGCGACGAGACGATGAGGTTGACGGAACGGTCCGGCAACGTGGCGATGAACGCATTCACGTCGCTGTGAGAAAGTACTACGTCCGCTTCCGGCACGAAGGCATCCGCAACGCGCAAAGGCGAAGCGGGCAGCAACTGCGAAGTCTCACCAGCCTGATTCATCGGCGCACGCCTTCGACGAGATGATTACCGGCCCCCGACACAACGACGACAGCGACGAAACGAGCGTAGCACGACATTCGTTGTCCGTACATCCCCGACGGATGCTGTCACCCGTCGGCAGGCACCGCGAATTCGCGTGTCGGCGCGGGTGCGGGCGCGGGAACGGGAACGGGGGCGGGCAGGGAGATGCGTTCGACGCCCACAGTCTGCACGATCCCGGCATCGGCAAGGCGTTCGGGGGGCGGGCGGTTGCCGAGGGTGGCGAACTGCTCCGGCCAGCCGAGGTGGTAGCGCAATGGCTTCACGCGCCGCTTCAACGCGACCTCCAGACCGTCCGGGGTGAGGTGCGCGGTGAGATAGGTCAGGTCGTAGCGCGGGATGAACACCGGCGGCATCTTCAGGTGCGTGCGCAGGCGGGTGATCTTCCGCACCCACGTCCCGCTGTTACCGATGATCGTCGGTCGCCCGCCCGCGTCGTGGGCGCAGACCTCGGCGGTGTGGTTATGCCCGAACAGGAAGACATCAATCGGCGCGTGGCCCCCCTGCCGGTGCGCGGGGCGGCGCGTGCCGTTCAGATAGGCGCGGCAGGCGGCGTGATAGTGTTCCCGCGTGGCGGCGATGATCTGCACCGGCTCCAGCACGCCGATGCGCCGCCGCCAGCGCATGAAGTCCCACCACAACACGAACAGCACGAGGCCGAGCACCACCACGACATCGAGGATCACGAAGCCGTAGTAGCGCAACAGCCGCTCGAACGAGAGGTCTTCCACGACGTTGAAGGTGAGCCAGAGCACGGCGGCGTTGAAGAACCGCGTCGCCGCGAGGAGCACGGCGGCGGGCAGCAGCACCCACTTGGCGAACCGCCGCACCTGTCGGTAGAACAGGCTGCTCAGCAGCCACCACGGAATCATCTCCGAGGGGTGGATATTGTCCACGTCGCTCAGGGTGGTCGCGTACTCCGGCCCCGCGAACCGACCGAGCGGCTCCACACGGTTCACGAACTGCGTGACCACGTAGGAGCCGAGCGGCGTCACGAGCGGGTGGCCGTAGTCCCCGATGGCGTTCTGCTCGTCGTCCTCGTTGCCGTGTTCGGCGTAGAGGGTGAAGGCGGGGGCGGGTGTCTCCGCATCGCCCGCGTCGTTCGCGTCGCCCGGAACACTCGCCGTGAAGCGATGTTCGTAGCCGAGCGCGATCTCATGGACGTAGCCGCGTCCGATGAGGTACGCCCCGATGGCGGCGTTCCAGCCCGTCTCGGCGTCGTGATTGCCGACGAGGTACACGGTGCGGTGGCCCGGTCGCGTGTTCCACTCGCGCCAGCAGGCAAACAGCGCGGCGTGGGCCTCGCTCTCGACGATGGCCTGCACGCGCAGGGCGTCGGGCGGCACGGTGACTTGCAGGAACTCGAACAGGTCGCCGTTGATGAGCAGCGTCACCGGCCCCGGCTCGCGGTCGAGGTCGTCGAGCAGGGCGACAAACTCGGTGTGGCAGTAGAAATCCTCCTGCCCCCGGTCGCCGCCGATGTGCAGGTCACTCAGGGACACGAGGAGACCGTCGCGGCCCCGCCCCGTCACCTCAACCACGGGCGAGAGAGCGGTGGATGTATCAGGATTGACGAGCCACGTCGGGGGGCCGGAAGGGATCATGCGAATACGTTCCTCGCTCGTTCTCCCGCCGTGTGCCGGGCGGGGCGGGGGCGGACGAAACGGCGCGGCACCGGGCGGGTGCGCCCTCGCAGTATACCAAAAGAAACCGCTCCCCCGGCCCTTCCCCGTCAGGCAAGGGCCGCGTTTCCGCCCGTCAGCGAACCCTCACACGGCCTTCAGCCCGCGTTCAGGCGCGAGCGATACGATGCATCTGTTGGGGAACATCGCCCCGCGTTTTCCCCTTCCCGACGCGCTCACGGGCCGACGTTTGCACCGGGAACAGGCCGCGAGTAGATAGCACAGGCGTTGGAACAAAACATGCGTGTCTCTGTTACAATGGATGGACACACTCACGCAACGCAGGCATAGACGGAGGCCGAGAGATGGACAAGCCGGTTTCGCTGCAATCGCTCGTGGTCGAGAAGTACACCCAACTCCTGCGGGCGGCTCTGCACGGGCGCGATCAACTGCTCGGCAAGGCGACACCGATCCCTGTTGCGGTGCGCACGACGCCTCCGGTGCGCGTGCCGGTCGGTCGTCGCCGTCGCCGCACGTACTACTAGACAAACCCCGTCGCGCCACGCCTCCCCCTCTTCCCTGCGCGGCGAACACACTCTCCCCTTTCCCCCACCCGGCTCCCCCGCCGGGTGTCTCTTTGCCCGCAGTCATCATCCGACCGATCCCTCCGCACCCGATGACGCGGCGAGATGGCAGCCCCGTCGCGTCATGTTCACCTTTGCCCGTTTGCCCGTTTGCCCTATTGACGGCTCCCCGCTGCCGTGCCATACTCGCCACGAATACCACAACCGAAGAGCGACCGCGCCACGAGGCGGCACCTCAAAACGGCGCGAAAGGGCGGTCTTTGCATAACCTGCATCCGGCTGGAGGGGAGCAACACACCACATTATTTCCCGGATTCGCACCGAAGCACGATCCACGGGGTGGGACTCTTGGGGCGGTCTTTAGCCGCGCCCGTTGGGGCGCGGAACGCAGGCATTGGAACGGGGGGCGCATGGCGGCACAGGCGGTGGCATCTGCGGGCGACGGGCGCGAGGTTTTCGATCAGCGCAAGATATTCGGCGTGATCGCGGCGTCGGCGGTCGGCACGATGATCGAGTGGTACGACTTCTACATCTTCGGTAGCCTCGCGGCAGTCTTGGCGATCCACTTCTTCCCGAACACGAACCCCACGGCGGCACTCTTGGCCACGCTCGCAACCTTCGGGGCCGGGTTCGCGGCGCGGCCCTTCGGTGCGCTCGTGTTCGGGCGCATCGGCGACCTCGTCGGGCGCAAATACGCCTTTCTGTTCACGCTGCTCATCATGGGCGGGGCGACCTTCCTGATCGGCTGCTTGCCGGATTACTCGCAGATCGGCATCTTCGCCCCCATCCTGCTCCTGATTATCCGCGTGGTGCAGGGGCTGGCCCTCGGCGGCGAGTACGGCGGGGCGGCGGTCTACGTGGCGGAGCACGTCCCGGATAACCGGCGCGGCTTCTACACCAGTTTCATCCAGACCACGGCCACGCTCGGCCTGTTCATGTCGCTGCTCATCATCCTCGCGGTGCGTGCCTCGATGCCGCTGTCGGTGTGGAACGACTGGGGCTGGCGCATCCCGTTCCTCTTGTCCGCCCTGCTGGTGGTCGTCAGCATCCTCATCCGCCTGCGGTTACAGGAGTCGCCGCTGTTCACGCACCTGAAGGCAACGGGGCAGAGTTCGAAGGCTCCGATCTCGGACAGCCTCGGCAGCAAGGCGAAGTGGCAGACGATCCTCATGGTCCTCTGGGGGGCCGCTGCGGGACAGGCGGTGGTCTGGTACACGGGGCAGTTCTACGCGCTCAGTTGGCTCCAGAACGCCCGTATCGCCAATGTACGGTTCGAGGACTCGAACATCATCATCGCGGTCGCCCTCGCCCTCGCCACGCCCTTCTTCATCGTCTTCGGCGCACTCTCCGACCGCGTCGGGCGCGTCAAGGTGATGATGACGGGCAACTTCCTCGGTGCCGTGTTCACCATCCCGATCTTCATGCTCATGTACCGCTTCACGCCGCTCTCCGGCAACTACAACCCCGTGATGCTCACGTTCCTCGTGTGGATTCTCGTGATCTTCGTCACCATCGTGTACGGCCCCATCGCGGCGTTCCTCGTGGAGAGCTTCCCGTCGAAGGTGCGCTACACCTCGGTGTCGCTGCCGTATCACATCGGCAATGGCTACTTCGGCGGCTTCCTGCCGCTGATCGCCACCGCCCTGTTCACCGCCGCGAACGCCAGCACCGATCCGACGCTGAAGAACTTCGCGCCCTTCATGGGGCTGATCTTCCCCGTAACCGTGGCAACGATTACGCTCATCACCGGCACGATCCTGCTGCGCGAGACGAAGGACAACCGCATGGACGCGCCGCTAACGAACCAGCGGGCCTACTCGCCCGTGGTCTTCGGCTCCCTTATCGGGCTGTCGGTGATTGCCCTCGTGCTGGCGGATCAGTTCCTCACGCCCACGCTGAACACGCCGCAGTTCAATGTGCAGGGTTTCTTCCGCGTGCTGGTCATCATCATCGTGCTCGCCAGTGTGCTGTTCGCGGTGCGACAGCGCGGCAAGGACACCGCGAGCGAGCCGTACCGCTCGCAATCGCAGAGCGGCGACTGACCCGCGCCGCCTTCGTACATTCGCGCCACGCCCGCCCGCCGGAGTTATCCGGCGGGCGGTTTGCGTCGGGGATTATTGCCGCGCCGCCCGGTTGCGCGGTACCGCCGTCTCGACGCCCCACCCCCGACGAGCAGAACAACCCGTGTTCGCTCGGACGTGCGCAGAAGCCGTCGCATCCCCACCGACCTTGCACCGCGAAAACAAACGTGCTTCTGTCCCGCAAGCACAAGCGGCGGCACTCCTCCTCACAGGGCTTATGCGTTCTGGGAAAAATGCGCCCCTCCCCCCGTGGGGAAGGGGGAGAATTGTGTCAGCATCGGGGCGTATTGGGAACATCTCGATGCCGCGAGGCACACACCCCTTCCCACGGGGAAAATGGTGACATACGGTAAAATCGCGGCGTCCGGGGAGATTTGCGGCGTCTGCCCCTCTTGCTCCCCCTTCCCTATGGGGAAGGGGGCGGGGGGGGTTGGGTGCATCTGGCGAGAACGCATAAACCCTGCTCCTCCCCATGCCTCTCGCGGTTTCCCCCGGCTACCTACCGACCCGATGGGCAATGTGCCGTTCTTATTTCCGTGCCTTCTTGACAGCCAAGACCCATTCGTGCATAGTGTACGTACGTTCCGTACCCGTGGTAAGCATTGACTTCGTAGCCCCTATGCGCTACCATAACCACAAGATGTAGTGGTGCGGGGCGATATGTGCCACCACATAGGCGATGTGGGCAGAGGATGTGCGAAGCATTCGGGGTGTTCTACTTTTCTGCTTCGCGGTTGCGTCGGTACGGGAACGGTTCGCGGCGGCGCGGGTGGGCGTCGCATACGGGGAAGCCGCCCTTCGGAGAGAAGGACGGGTCGCAGAGGGTTGGAGGGGTTACACTATGGCACTCGTGTACAGGCCGGGGCAGGGTTCGGAAGCCGGGGACGCCGGGGAAGCGGAAAACGCGGCGCAACTCGCGTCGCCCGTGGTGCGCAAGCGCGACGGCTCGCTCGACACCTTCGATGGCGAGCGCATCCGTGTCGCGGTCGAGAAGGCATACCGCGCCGAGGGGGGGCTGGACGGCGACGCGCCGTTGCCCGCACCCGTCGCGGAGGCCGTGGGGCGCGTCGCGGGCGGCGTGATCGCGTGGTCGGCGGCGCAGCCGGAAATCTCGGTGGAGGCGATTCAGGACGAGGTCGAGAAGGTGCTGATGGCGACGGGGGCGCACGGCGTCGCACGGCGGTACATCCTCTACCGCGAGGCCCACGCCGAGATGCGCCGCGCCCGCGTGCTGCACGTCACGCGACCGGACGGCACGATCATCCCCCTCGACACCGACGTGGTGCGGGAGCGCGTCGCCACCGCGTGCGACGGTCTGGGCGAGGACGTGTCGCCGGAGCCGATCTACGAGAGTGCGATGGGCGGCTTCTACAACGACATGCCGGAGCGCGAGGTGACGCAGGGCTTGATCCTCGCCGCCCGCGCCCTGATCGAGCAGGAACCGGCGTACTCGTACGTCGCCGCCCGCCTGCTGCTCACCGCGCTCTATGCCGAGGCAACGAACACACCCGCCGCCCTCGCGGACGCCCCCGCCGTGTACCGGGCCTACCTCACGGAATACCTCACGGTGGGCGTGGCGACCGACCTACTCGACCCGGCCCTTCTGGATTACGACCTCGACCGGCTGGCGGCGGCGATCCGCCCGGAGCGCGACCTGCTGTTCGCCTATATGGGCCTGCAAACGCTCTACGACCGCTACCTGATTCAGGTGCGCGGGCGGCGAATCGAGCTGCCGCAACTGTTCTGGCTGCGCGTGGCGATGGGCCTTGCTCTCGACGAGGACGACAAGAACGCCCGCGCCATCGAGTTCTACGAACTGATCTCGCGCTTCGTCTTCACGCCGTCGTCGCCTACGCTCTTCAACGCCGGGACGCGCCACCCGCAATTGTCGTCGTGCTTCCTCACCACGGTGCCGGACGACTTGGGCGACATCTTCAAGGCCGTGCGCGACAACGCGCTGCTGTCGAAGTGGAGCGGCGGCCTCGGCAACGACTGGACACCCGTTCGCGCCCTCGGCAGCCACATCAAGGGGACGAACGGCAAGTCGCAGGGCATTGTTCCTTTCTTGAAAGTAGCAAATGACGCCGCCATTGCCGTGAATCAGTGCTTCGCGCCGGAAACCCGCATCTACACGGGCGACGGCACGAAGGCGATTGCTGCTGTACGCGAGGGCGACTTGGTACTCGGTATTGACGGCGAGTACCGCGAGGTCACGGAGACGTTCGCTTACGACCAGCGCGACGCGATGACCGAGATCACCCTAAAGCACGCCCCGGAACCGCTCCGTGTTACGAGCGGACACCCGCTGTTCGCGTTGCGCGGCGTGCCGCTGGAGCAGGCGAACTGGCGCACATACTATCGGCTCCAGAAGGGCGCATTGTCGCCCAAGTGGACTGATGCAGGCGAATTGAAGCGTGGAGACTACGTGGCGCAGGTGGTCCCCGTGGAGGTCGTGCCGGTGCCGGGGTTCTCGGCGGACGATGCCTTCCTCTACGGGCTGATGCTCGGCGATGGACATTGCACGAGCAACGGCTACGAATGGGGCATCATGCTCCACGGCGAGACCGATACCGAAAACCTCGCCTTCGTGCGCCGCTATCTGTCGGAGCGCGGCATTCCCTTCTACGAGAACGTGCATCACGAGGGCAAGGCGATTCAGATCAAGTGGAGTACGTGGCGCACGAATGCCGACCTGCAACTGCCCTTCACGAGCGACGACCTCTACAACGCGAAGCGCGAGAAGCGCATCGCGCCGCGCCTGTCACATCTGCCGCGTCCGCTCGCCGCGCAGATCATCCGGGGCATCATCGAGACCGACGGCAACGTGAGCCGTGGCACCGAGATCACGATCAGCACCAGTTCGCGGGAGTTGATGGAGTCGGTGCGCTACCAGATGTTGCGCCTCGGTGTTCCCGTCGCCGCCCGCTACCGCGAACGTACCCAGACCGAGGGCAAGTTCGCGGGCGTGTCGCGGGAGTGGGTAATTCCCGTCCCGGCGGTGCCGGAGATCGCGCCGCTCGTCGGTTGCACGCCGATCACGAAGCAGAACTGGATCACCTACGGCGGACACGTCTTCACCCGCGTGAAGGGCGTACAGCCCGTGGAGCCGTGCGAGCGCGTACACGACCTGAAAGTCGAGGGCGTGGAATCGTACATGACGACGGCTTGCCTCGCGCACAACGGCGGCAAGCGGAAGGGCGCGGTGTGCGCCTATCTGGAGACGTGGCACCTCGACATCGAGGAGTTTCTGGAGTTGCGCCGCAACACGGGCGACGAACGCCGCCGCACGCACGACATGAACACCGCGAACTGGATTCCCGACCTCTTCATGAAGCGCGTCGCCGAGGGTGGGCAGTGGACGCTGTTCAGCCCGAACGAGGTACCCGACCTGCACGACCTCTACGGGTCGGCATTCGAGGCCCGCTACACTGTGTACGAGGCGATGGCGGCGCGGGGCGAGTTGCAGCAGCACAAGAGCGTGTCGGCGTTGGAGATGTGGCGCAAGATGCTGACGCTGCTCTTCGAGACGGGCCACCCGTGGATCACCTTCAAGGATCCGTCCAATGTGCGCAGCCCGCAGGATCACGTCGGCGTGGTACACAACTCGAACCTCTGCACCGAGATTCTGCTCAACACCAACGCGGACGAGACGGCGGTGTGCAACCTCGGCAGCGTCAACCTGCCGCTGCACATCAGGGACGGTGCGCTCGATCTCGAATTGCTGGAAGCCACGGTGCGCACGGGCCTGCGGATGCTCGACAACGTCATCAACCTCAACTTTTACCCCACCGTGGAAGCGGAGAACTCGAACAAGCGGCACCGCCCCGTCGGCTTGGGGCTGATGGGCTTTCAAGACGCCCTCTATGCCCTCGGCATCGCCTACGCGAGCGACGCGGCGGCGGCGTTCGCCGACCGCAGCATGGAGGCCATCGCGTACCATACCATCCTCGCCTCGTCGGAACTGGCGCGAGAGCGCGGCACGTATCCGAGCTACACCGGCAGCAAGTGGGATCGCGGCATCTTCCCGCAGGACACGGTAGACCTGCTCGCCCGCGAGCGCGGCATGGCGATCCCCGTTGACCGTTCGAGCACCTTGCCGTGGGAGCGCGTACGGGCGGCGGTGCGCACCCACGGGATGCGCAACTCGAATGTGATGGCGATTGCCCCGACCGCCACGATCAGCATCATCGTCGGCAGCGGGCAGAGCATCGAGCCGACGTACAAGAACCTTTACGCCAAGAGCAACATGAGCGGCGACTTCACGCAGGTGAACACCTACCTCGTGGACGACCTCAAGCGCGAAGGGTTGTGGGACGCCGAGATGCTCGACGACCTGAAGTACTTCGACGGCTCGGTGGTGGAGATCGAGCGCGTGCCGGACGTGCTCAAGGAGCGGTACCGCACGGCGTTCGAGATCGGGCCGGAATGGCTGATCGAGGCCGCCGCCCGCCGGGGCAAGTGGCTCGACATGGGCCAATCGCTGAACCTCTACATGAGCCAGCCGAGCGGCAAGAAGCTACACGAGATGTACTTCCTCGCGTGGCACAAGGGGCTGAAGACCACGTACTACCTGCGCACCCTCGCCGCCACGCAGGTGGAGAAGAGCACCCTCGACATCAACCGCCGGAGCATCCAGCCGCGCTGGATGAAGAGCAAGAGCGCGTCCGCCAACATCACGGTGGACCGCAAGGAGGCCTGAGCATGAGCCTGAACATCGAGCGCGATGCCCGCACGAACACCGCAACGCTGCCCCGCGACACCGAACTGACCGACGACCGCGATCCCCGCGACCCGATCACGGCGACAGCGAACGCGAACGCGGCGGACGACTTCTTCAGCGATGCCCCGCTCGACGCCGACAACGCCGTCACCGGCAAGACCTGCAACGTCTGGGACCCGGAGTGCGAGGCGTGCCAGTAATGTGATGTAGGGGCGGTTCGTGAACCGCCCATCTTGCCGGGGCAGGATACCGGGCAGCAGGCACCGGAGCCACCGGGGTAGGGGCGGTTTACGAATCGCCCCTACCCAAACGATCCCCCGATACCGACCGTGTGCGACCGTGAAGAATTGTGGTGGGGCGGGCTTCACAGTCGGCCTTCCCCACCAACCAACCGGAGAGGAACGCCCCGTGACCCTCACCTTCGACGAAGAGACAATCACCGCAGTTGCCCTCGCCCCCGCCCCCGTTGCGCCCGTCGCCCCGAAGCGCGAGCGCATAGACGTGAACGACAAGCGGCTCATCAACTGCTCCACGGTGGACGTGAACCAACTGATGCCGCTGAAATATGACTGGGCGTGGGAGCACTACCTGAACGGCTGCGCGAACAACTGGATGCCCACCGAGGTCAGCATGGGTGCCGACATCGCCCTGTGGAAGTCCGACGACCTCACGCCCGCCGAGCGGCAAGTCATCATGCGCAACCTCGGCTTCTTCAGCACGGCGGAATCGCTCGTGGGCAACAACATCGTGCTGGCGATCTTCCGCCACATCACGAACCCGGAGTGCCGCCAATACTTGCTGCGGCAAGCCTTCGAGGAGGCCATCCACACCCACACCTTCCACTACATCGTGGAATCGCTGGGGCTGGACGACCACGAAGTGTTCAACATGTACCACGAAGTCCCCGCGATCACGCGTAAGGACGACTTCGAGATGGCGATGACCCAGGCCATCCTCGCCGAGGATTTCACCACCGCCACCGACGCCGGGGCGCGGCAGTTCCTCGAGAATCTCATCGGCTACTACCTCATCATGGAGGGCATCTTCTTCTACACCGGCTTCGTGATGATCCTCTCGTTCCACCGCCGCAACCGCCTGACGGGGATCGGCGAGCAGTTCCAGTACATCTTGCGCGACGAGACCACGCACCTGAACTTCGGCATTGACCTCATCAACGGCATCAAGGAGGAGAACCCCGGCCTCTGGACGCCGGAGTTCCAGCGGCACATCGTTGCCAAGATTCGTGAGGCCGTGGAACTGGAGATCGCCTACGCCTACGACGTGCTGCCCACCGGCATTCTGGGACTGAACGGTGAGCTGTTTCGCAGCTACGTGCAGCACATTGCCGACCGCCGCCTCGAGCGCATCGGCCTGCCGCAGCAGTACGGCAGCCCGAACCCCTTCCCGTGGATGAGCGAGACAATGGACCTCGGCAAGGAGAAGAACTTCTTCGAGACCCGCGTCACCGAGTACCAGTCCGCCTCCTCCCTCAACTGGGAGTAGAACAGTACGAGACGAAAGGGACGTGGCCCTCAATATCAGGTTGAGGGCCGCTTTTGCGCACGTCGGAGAAGGTAGTACATGAACATGCCACCCCCGCTTCCGCCTAGAATGTTCGTGTATGGCGACGAAGCAGGCGACACCGGCATGAAGTTTCGTCAGAACTCAACGGCCTTCTTTGTCGTCGCGCTGGTGATTGTGGACGACCCAGAACCTCTATCGTTTACAGTAGACTGGAGTTACCCCGGTTTGGTGGACAGTGACAGCCTACGCGACGCGGTCGAGACTTGTCCATCTCCTTTCGAATGCCGCAGGTGACAGATAGTCGAGTGCGGAGTGCCGTCGGTGCGTATTGTAGAA
>JAABUN010006595.1_pt1 | contig 13204 bp, 13 predicted proteins | sample 5559311 | NCBI WGS metagenome assembly JAABUN01 (sample SAMN10711877, study PRJNA513370) | rock metagenome | isolation source: Antarctica rocks | place: Antarctica: Victoria Land, Siegfried Peak sud | reverse complement strand
CCGATGCCCGTCTGTCGCATCCGGCGCTCCAACGACGCGATCAACCGCGCGCTCAGGGCCTCCGGTTCGCCGAGCGCGCTGCGGTCGGCCAGGATCTGGCGCTGGGCCGCGCCGAGGACGTACACGATGATTCCGAGGAGCCCCAACGCCAGGACGCTGGCCAGGAGCAGGAGCGTGGTCTCGGGCTTCACTAGCTCACCTCGCGGACGGGTGGCTCGCTCAGCTCTGCCTCGCCGGCGAACGCCTCCGGGATCTCCTCGCCGGCGAGCGCGAGGTGGCGGGCGATCGCCGGCGGAAGCGCGTAGTGACGCATGCTGCCGCGCACCTGGCGATCGGGCCTGAGCGCCTCGGCGTCGAAGCGCGCGACCGTGCCCAGCCGGAACGTCTCGCGGCGCAGCGAGGCGACCACCGCGACCTCGGTGACCCGTCGGACGCGATCGGCTCCCCGGTCGATCTGCAGGACGACCTGGATCGCGTTGTTGATCTGATCGCGCAGCGCCTCGAAGGGCACGCGGAGGTCGCTCATTGAGGCCAGCGTCTCCAGACGGTGCATGGCGTCGTCGCAGCTGTTGGAGTGCACCGTGACCAGCGAGCCCTCGTGGCCGGTGTTCAGCGCCTGCAGCATGTCGAGCGTCTCCGCCCCGCGCACCTCGCCGATGATGATCCGGTCGGGACGCATGCGCAGGCTGTTGCGCACCAGGTCGCGGATCGTGATCTCGCCCTTGCCCTCCACGTTGGGCGGGCGGGCCTCCAGGCGCACGACGTGGGGCTGCTGCAGCTGCAGCTCGGCACTGTCCTCGATGGTGACGATCCGCTCGTCGGGCGGGACCGCGGCCGACAGGGCGTTGAGCAGCGTCGTCTTGCCTGCTCCGGTACCGCCGGAGATCACGACGTTCATCTTGCCGCGCACCAGCGCTCGCAGCAGCGTCACGGTGTCGGCGTCCACCGTCCCCTCCGCGACGAGCTCTGTGAGGGTGAACAGGCGCGGGAAGCGCCGGATGGTCATCGTCGGCCCGGCCAGCGCCAACGGGGGCATGATGACGTTGACGCGCTCGCCGGTGGGCAGGCGCGCGTCGACCATCGGGCTGGACTCGTCGACGCGCCGGTTCACGCGCGAGACGATCCGGTCGATCGTCTGGTAGAGCTGGTCGGCGTCGCCGAAGCGCACGTGCGCGGGCTCGATCTGCCCGCTACGCTCGACGAAGATCTCGTCGGGTCCGTTGACCATGATCTCGGTGACGCTCTCGTCGGCCAGCAGCGGCTCGAGCACGCCCAGCCCGATCGACTCGTCGACGACCTGGCGGATGAGCCGCGCCCGGTCGACCGTGGTGAGCACCGGCCCCTCGTGGCTGACCATGCGCCCGACGACGCGCTCTAGGCGCGCGCGGCGCTGCGGCTCGGACAGCTCGGCCAGCTCGGTCAGATCCACCTCTTCGAGCAGGCGGCGACGGTAGAGGCCCACGCCGCCGTCGGCGTCCGCCCCGGCGCGATCACGATCACGATCGCGGTCGAGTCGGTCCTTGAGTCCCATCAGGTCGTCTTCGGGAACTCGGCGGTGCGCTGGACGGTCAGCTGGTCGGTGTCCAGGCCGGGAACGAGGATCGGCAGACGGACGCGCACCCGCGCGCGCTCGCCGGAGATCTCCGAGAGAGCGTCTCGGCGCAGCGACTCAGTCAACGCGTCCAGCCCGGCCTTGCGACCGTCGCCGCCCCGGGCCTCCACGCGGCTGGCCGCGCGCGCGGCGTTCGAGGCCGACGTCACCGCCCACGAGGCCAGGAGAAGCTGCCAGACGACCAGGCCGGCGAGCAGGATGTAAGGCAGCAGCCCAAGCAGCTCGACTGACGCCTGCCCGCTCTGGTCGCGAAGCCACGTGCGCACTCGCCTCATAGGCCTTGGCTCCCCGTCGAGTCCGAGCTGTCCTCATCCTGCTTCTTGTCCTCATCCTTCTTCTTGTCCTCGTCGGACTTCTTGTCCGGTTCGGGCCGGCAGGCGTCGTCCTCGCGCTTGCGCGGCTCTTTGAGCGAGCGCTCGATCGGCCCGACGGGCGCCGTCTCGTCGGTGATCCCCGCCGAGGAGCTGATCCGGATCGGCGTGTCGAGGCCGGGCAGCACCGAAGGCACCGCCAGGCTGACGCGTACGCGGGTGTCACCCAGCGCGCACTTCAGGCCGTCGCGCCAGGAGGCCGGGACGTCCTCGCGGATGAGCGGTGCGGCCGAATCACCCACCGCCACCCCGCGGGCGCCCTCGCGGGCGGCGTGCCCGCTGATCATGAACGTGTAGCCGATGAGGCCCATCTGCACCAGGGCGAGCACGACGATCGCGATCACCGGGAGCAGCCCCATGGTCTCCGCGGTGCTCTGGCCGCTCTCGCCCTGCAGGCGCGCCACCAGCCCGCCTCCGCCCCCGTCGAGCTCGGGCTCGGGCTCCTCGTCGGCGGGCGTGCCGAACAGGTCGATCTCGGCGGCCAGGGACGTGATCGCCGAGCGCAGCTTGCGCTCCTCCAGCCGCTCGGGCATGCCCGTGTTCACCGCGGCCTCCAGCGCGGCGAAGTCCGCCGGCACGGTCGTCGCGCACAGCGACTCGCCGACCACCTGACGGGCCAGCTCGGGCTGGACCTCTCGCCGGCGCGACGTGCGGTTGAGCACGACGCGGGGGCGCGGGCCGGCGACATGGAGGCGTTCCCAAAGCTTGACGAGACGCTGGGCGCCACGCAGCGCCACGACGTCGGGCGTGGCGATGACGAGGACGTCATCGGCGAGCTCGCAGACGGCCGCGCCGGCTTCGGACACGGTGGCCCCGAGATCGACGACGACCAGGTCGTGGCGGGCGCGCAGCGCACCCAGCACGTTGCGCGCGACGATCCCGGTGACGTCCTCGGCGTGCTCGCCCTCCTCGGGGGCCAGGAGCACGCGCACGCCGGAGTGGTGCCCGTAGAGGGTCTCGTCGAGGTGGCGCACCGAGAGCTCCTCGGAGACCTCGATCAGATCGGTGATGCTGCGGCGGTAGGGCAGGTCGAGGAAGCTGCGGAAGTCGCCGGCCTGGAGATCGAGGTCGACCAGGCAGACGCGGCGCTCGGGCTCGGCCGCCGCCGCGCCGAGCGCGAGGTGGAGCGCGAGGGTGGTGACTCCGGTTCCGCCCTTCGCCCCGGCCACCGCGACGACGCGGCCGTTGTTGACCGTCGCGGTGGCGGCCTCCGACTCGCCGGTGACTCGCCCGCGCATCGTGCGTGCCCACGCCGCCGCCGCCCGGACGCTGAGTTGCACGTCCTCGAGCGACAGCGGCAGTGCCACGACGTCGCGGGCTCCCGCCTGCATCGCGGAGCGCATCACGTCGGCGCTCGACTCGGCGAGCACGACGACGACACCGACCTCGGGGAAGGTGGCGCTCAGCTCCGCCGTCAGCTCGAGGACCGAGACGGCGCCGCGGACGTCGTGCAGCACCACCACGTCGGCATCGGTGCGCTGCAGCGTGCGCACGACGCGGTCGAGGTCGTCGACGAGCTCCACGACCTCGAGCTCGTCGCCCTCTCGGGCCAGGGCGGCGGCCTGGTCGGAGACCACGGCGTCGTTGACGGCGAGGACGAGGCGCGCGGTCATCGACGCGGCGCGGGGAAGGCTCGCTCGTCGCGCGGGATCGGCTCGCTGTCGCCTTGGCGGATCAGGGCGAGGCGCACCTCCTGGGCGAAGCTCTCGGCGTAGGTCATCGTGAGCGCCTCGACCGGCGAGAGCGCGAAGGTGACGGGGACGACCTGGCCGGGCTCGACCTGCGTCGTCTCAGAGCCCCGCTTGCGCTGGGACGGCTGGCCGATGGCGATGACCCGGGCGTTGGAGACGATGATCCGCGACTCGGGCCTCTTGGAGTCACTGCGCTCGCCTTCGAAGGTCGCGACGACGTCCACCGTGCTTCCGGCGCCGACCTTGCCTGCCACGCCGGTCTCGGCGTCGACGAGGATGGCGATCTCACGCTGGCCCTTCTCGAGCTCGGGTGGGGCGACGGCCATGCCCTGCTGGAGGGTCGCGCCTCTGGGCAGGTCGACACCGGCGACCAGCCCGGCGAGTGTGGAGCGATCACGAAGGGCACGCGGCGGCGCCCACCGCTCGGGGACCTCCACGTCTCGCAACGTCCGGTCGTCGAACGGCTGTCGGGCACCGACGTCGGCACCCAGTTGAAGGACGGTGATCTTGGGATCCACCTCGCTGCGCACGTCAGCGACGTACCCCGCGACGAGTACGAATACCATCACCAGGCCGATCGCCGCCATCGCGATCAGCAGCATCCCCCTACGCTGCCGTGGATTCACATCAGGAGCCTATCGTCTGTCGTTTGAGTCATACGGCTCCCGTTGGGGTCAGCTCCGCCCGGATGGGGTAGATATCGCTGGCGATCAGGTTGCGAGACGAAAACGGCTACGGCCACCACGACGAGAACTGGGGCCAGCGGGGGCAGGTGTTTCCGCTCCTGCTGTTGATCGTGCTGGCCACGCTGGGCATCGGGCTGGCGCTCTTCCAGGTCGGGCGGGCCTCTGCGCTGCGGTCCGATGCACAGTCGGGCGCAGACGCCGCCGCGCTCGCGGCCGTGCGCAACCTGCGCGAGCAGCTCGACCGCATGATCGCGCAGGGGCGCGTCCCCGACCCCGCCGCGATCGATCCGGGCGAGCTGCGGGCGGCGGCGGCCGACTACGCCGGCCGCAACAAGGCCGAGGTGCTCAGCGTCGAGCAGCTCGGTGTCGACGTGCGCGTGGGCGTGCGTACGGGCGAGACGCTCGGTGATACCGCGCGGCCGATCGACTCCGAGGACGAGCGCGGCAGTGCGCGAGCCCGCGCGAGCATGTCGCTGCAGCCGACGGTCCTCGCGACCGGCCCCGGAGAGGGCGCCGATCCGGGGGCGATCAGCGGCGACACGAGCTTCAAGGACAAGGACTGGGACGCGCTGGAGGACAAGCTCGGTGAGCCACCCTTCTCGGTCGAGGACGTCGTCACGCTCGGGCGGTTCCTCCAAGAACACGGCCTGCGGGTGTCCGAGCACCCCGCGTTCGGCGGCGTCACCGCCGTTCACAAGCACTACCCGCCCAACGATCACTACAGCGGCGGCGCCATCGACATCAACAGCCCGATCAGCGACGCCGCCGAGGCGCCGGTGTTCGACGCGATAACGCCGAGGCTCAAGGCGATGGGCTGGAACGTGCTGTGGCGGGTCCCGGGGCACGCCCCCGGGGACAACAGCCACATGCACCTCGACAAGTCACCCGCTTCCGGATCGAGCACCCCCGGGCAGGCGGGCGCGCTCCCCGTGCTCGGCCCGGGCGGCAGCGGTGACGTGTCCACCGAGATCCGCCTGGTCTCCTGGGAGGGCGACGCGACGTCGCTGGGGCTCGCGAGCCCGTCCACGGGCAACCCCTTCGGCGCGCCCGACATCGAAGTCGCCTGCGAGATCTACCGCGTGGGCAAGTCGATGCGGGTCTCCGACAGAATCATGCTCGCCGCCTTCGAGACGGCGATCGTCGAGTCCGGCGTTCACAACCTCAACTACGGCGACCGCGACTCGCACGGCGTCTTCCAGCAGCAGTGGAGCCAGGGCTGGGGGACCCTCCAGCAGACGATGAACGTCCCGTACGCCTCGCGGCGCTTCTTCGCCTCGGCGTTGGAGAAGGATCGCGGCCAGCCCGTCGGCAATCTCGCCCAGGACGTGCAGATCTCCGCGTTCCCCGATCGCTACGCCGAACGCGAAAGCCAGGCGCGGGCGCTCATCGATCGCGTCAAGGACGGCTGCGGTACCAAGTCGTGACCGTGCTGCTCCGAGGGGTCTGCGTCGCGCTCGTCCTGGCCGCGGTGATCGCCGTGGCGGGCTGCGGCGAGAGCGAGCAGCCGCGTACGCGGGGCCCCGCCGATGCGACGTTCACCGTGCCCGAGCAGGAGACCGTGGCCAAGGAGCCCGCGCCGACGTGTCGGCGCGCCCCAAGGGTCAAACGCTCCAGGCGCGGTCGCGACGTGCGGGTGGCAGGGCTGGACAGCAAGCCCAAGCGCCGACCTCGCAAGCTTGAGGTCGCGCGCGAGATCTCGCTGGACTGCCTGGTTTGGTCGTCCTTCGGTGGTGGCACCGCGAAGGCCAGCGGCCGGGCCGAGGTGCTCGACTGCGTGCCGTCCTGCGCCCAGAGCGACACCGCGCGGCGCAAAGCGCGGCTCCGGGTCACCAAGCTGCGCCGCTGTCGCGGCCGTCGGTTCTACTCGAAGGCGAGCCTGCTGCTGGGGCGGGGAGAGGACGCGGAGCGTGCGCCCATCGTCGTGAGGGTGCCGTGCGGCACCGGCTCCGGCAGGTCCTGATCTCGGCTCAGCGAGGAGCCACGCTCAGACGAGCTCGCGCCCGACGGCGAGGCCGAGCTCCTTGATCGGCACGCGCGTCCCGCGCCCGAGCTCGTCGAGGTCGTAGGAGCCCGAGTCGAGCATCGTGCGCAGCCGCTCGTCGTAGGGCAGCGTGACCCGCGTCGACAGCGACTGGCGGCGGAAGTTGGCCTCGATGACCTCGCGGTTGCCGCGGTTCTTGGCGGGCGCCTGGTTGAGCACCAGCGTCGCGTTGTCGTTGGAGAGGTAGCGCAGGGCGCCGAGGACGTTGGCGGCCGTCACCCACTCGGGCGTGGTGATCACGACCATCTGATCGGCCGACTCGACCGCGAACTGGGCGATCGGGTCGGTGATCCCCGTCCCGAGGTCGAGCAGGATCACCTCGTAGAAGCGACCGAGCAGGCTGAGCAACTGGCCGTAGAGCCCGGGACTCATCTGCGCCATCACCTCGGCGCGGGCGGGGGCGCCGAGGAGGTGCAGCCCGGTGGGCAGCGTGGAGACGTAGGGCTTGAGCTGGGCGGCGCTGTCGAGCTGGCTCTGGGCGCCGATCAGGTCGGCCAGCGAGCGCTGGGAACGCAGCTCGTCGGGCGCGAGCGCGGCGAGCGTGCCGAAGTCCGGGTTGGCGTCGATCGCGATGACGCGCAGCTTGAGCCGCGAGGCCAGCACGTTGCCCAGCACGAACGTGCTGGTCGTCTTGCCGACGCCCCCCTTCGGCGAGAGCACGGCGATGGTGTTGGCGCGCGTGACGCCGGGCAACGTTCCGAGCTGGGCGTCGAGCTCCACCTCCCGGCGATGCAGTTCGCTGGTCAGGTGCAGCTTGGCCCAGGTGACGAGCTTGCTCATCGGACCATCGGCGACGCGTCCGGCCGCCATTGGGCGCGTGTAGACGTCCCGGCGGGTCATGGGCTCGGCGCGCTCCGACCGCGGCGAGGCAGCCTGCCTTGGCGCGTTGTCGCTCGGGCCTGCCTTCGGCTCCGCCTGCTCGTGCAGCGGCCGGACGGTGCCGGATCGCTCGAAGGTCGGCTCGTCGCTCTCGGGCTCGGCGCCCATGTCCATCTCCCCAGTCGTCGGGCCCCGGCGGGGGCTCTCGTGAACGCACAGTACTTCCCCCCGGGTGACCGGCGAAACCCAACGGCACGATGGTGTAAGGAGACGGAGCATGCAACGCACCACCTCGGCCAAGCCGTTTTTCATCGCCCTCGCACTCGTGGTGACCCTCCTGCTTGGTGGTGTTGGCGCTCTGGCTGTCAAGGTGGGCAACGCGCCGCCGCCCACGACCTCGAAGACGGCCGGATCCTGGCCTGTGTGCGAGGCGATCGGGCCACCGACGCGGTTCGCTTCTCCTACTTGAAGTGGGCTCCTGACGGCTGCCGTGGCGGCGAGGCGCGCCTGCGCCGCGCGGAGCGCACGCCCGAAGAGGACGCGCAGATCAACGGCGCGGCCGTCGGGCGCCCGTCGGCGGCCGACCTCAGCGACACGGTGCAACGGGCGTCCGGGCGCGGGTGATCGCTCGCGGCGGGTATGCGAGGGTGGCGGCCATGAGCGTGAGCGAGCCCGTGTCGTCGGGAGCCGGGACCGAGCGGGCCGTCGAGGTCGCCGTCGTTGCCTTCGGCTACGAGCTCACCGGCCTGTTCGACGGCCAGCAGCTCGTCTCCGTCATGCTCGATGCCTCGACCGACGACGACGTGCCCGCGCTCGTGAAGACCCTGCGCGCCGCCGCACGGCGCGCGCCCCACGTAATCGTGATCTACGCCGAGTGGCTCGACGCGGGGGCGTTGCGCCGCCTCCAGACTGCCCGCGCCGCGCTGGACACCTCCCGCGTCGCGCTCGTGGGCAGCGACCTGCCGCCGCTCGCCGGCAGCGTGCTCGCCGTGTTGTGCGCTGCGCTGGCCCCGCAGGTCCATGTCGGACGGCTCGTGGGGGGTCTGCCGCGCGTGGCCAACGAGCTCGTCGTGATCGGCTGGCTGCGTAGCGTCTCGGGCCTGAAGCGTCCGTCGCCGTCGATGGTCCAGCACGCTGCGTCGCTGATCCCGCGTCGCGGGTTCGGTGTCCAAGTGCAGCCCGAGCCGTTCGTGCGCCGGCTCAACCCGGACCGGGAGGCGGCGATCGCGCTGGTCCCCGAGACCATGGAAGTCGTGATCGCCGACCGGGCCGGCGACATCAGCTGGGTCACCGACGTGGTCAACCCGGCGCTCGGGCGGCTGCGGCTCAGCGAGGTGGACGCGACCCATCACGGACCGACATGGTGGGGCACGGCCCGCCTGACCGAGGTCGTCGTCTACCCGGCAGACCTCGATGCCCTGGCCGTGCGCGCGACCGCCGAGCTCCCGCAGCACCGCTGCGGCTGGTGCGACACCCGTGTGGCGACGCCGGCATGTCCGTTCTGTGGGCACGCGGCCTGATCCAGGCTGAGCGTTCGTCGTCAGTCGAGCAGTGCCAAGCCGCGAACGGCCGCCAGAGTGAGCCCGAGGCTCCCGGCTGCGCAGGCGGCGGCCACGACGATCGCGGCCGGGGCGCTCCAGTCGAAGGAGACCGCGAGCGCCAAGCCGGTGACGAGGCTGCTGAGCGCGATCCCGGGGAGCAGCGATCCGGCGTTAAGGTAGAGCAGGCAGAGCACTCCCTGCAGGGCCAGGACACAGAGGTAGAGGTCGCTTTCGACGATCACGCCCACGCCGGTGGTGAGGCCGAGGACGGAGACGACGATCCCGGCCACCAGCGGTCCCCGCCAGGCCGCAAGTGCCGGGAGGACGACTCCTCGCAGCACGAGCTCGGCGAGCCACGGCCCGAGGACGCCGAGGCCCACGATGCCCGCGACGATCCCGACGTCCACATCGATCGCGCCGCGGGCTTGCCCGCCGTCGAGCAGCCTGTCGATGGGTCGGGCACCGGTGATCTGGTCCGGGGCGGGCAGCGCGGCGTTCACATCGACGAGCAGCCCCCAGACCACCACGACCACCGCGATTGCCGCTGCCGCGGGGACGAGTAGCTGCGCCGCGCGCGGCACGGGCATGCCGCGGAGACCGACCTGCTCGGCCGTGGACTGCGGGTTCCGCCCGGCGACCCGTTGGACGATCAGCAGGGTTGCGGCCACTGCCACCGCCGAACCGAGGAGCGTCCCGGTGCCCGTCTGCCGATCGGCGCCGGCGGCCGTGAGGACGACTGCGGCGACTAGTGCTCCGACCAGAACCGCTGCGAACGCGCCGAGCACGACGAGCCCCGCCGTGGTCGGCGACCAAGTAGAGTCGGTCGATCCGGCCCCTGATCGATCGCGCGATCTCGCGACGGCCATCAGCCCTCCGTCCGGGATGGCCGTCAGCCGCCGGCCAGGCGGAAGGATTCGAGGATGGCGTCGGCCTCGACGTCGCCGCCGGAGGGAACGACCCCGGAGAAGAAGATCTTGCTGCCGTCCTTCAGGAGGATCGCAAGGTCGAACTCGTCGAAGCGCGTGTCGCCGAAGCTCGTCGTATTGCGGAAGAGCACCCCACGCTCAGCACCGGAGACCGCCACGTCCTCCGGCTTGTCCTCGGTGCGGTTCTCGCCAGTGTCCGCGACGAACGAGCGCCTGGCGTCGAGCGTGGTGTCGAAGCTCCCCTTGCCGTATGCGCGAACGAGTTGTATGCCCGGCGTCACACCGGCGACGGGAGCCGGGGCCTTGACGCTCACATCGGGCATCGGGGAACCCTTGGTCTGCGTGCTCTTCGCGATCCATCCGGCCGGCCGGCCGAAGGAGGCTCCTGGCCCATCGGTGATCTCGAAGCCGTCTGGAAGATCGCGGCTTCCCGAGAACCGATCCTCGGAGCCGCCACACCCGGTTGCCAGCAGTGGCACGATGAGCACGATCAGCACAGCGGTCCACGTTGACTGGAAGCCGAAGCGCACGAACGCCGCCTACCCGCATTCGCGGATGGAGAACCCGGGCGCGCCCGGCTCGCGGATCAGCGCCGAAGTCGTCTGCGAATCGCTGCTCGACTGGCTGCCCCCGCCGCCCGCGTTGACGCCGAGACCGACGTTCGCGCTCACCTCGGTGTCGCTGTTGGAGACGTCGGCCGTCTGCAGCGTGAGCGTGCCCTGCTCGTCGAAGCGCCGCACCAGTCCCGGGACGCCGGCCGCGCCCTGGGTCAGAAGCTGGGTCGCCGCGGCGAGGTTCTCGGAGTTCTCCGCACCGTCGAGCGGGAGCGACGCGCCGAACTCCAGATTTCTCCCGCTGCCCGCGGATCCCGAGATGCTGGCATCTTCGAGCACCTTTGCGACATCGCCGAGGTCGGCGCCCGTGAGCTCCTGGCCCAGGTTGATCGAGCCGGAGTACTCGCTCGACGCCGTCACTTTCAGCTCGGTCGGCGTAGTTCCGTCCAGGGTGAGGACCGCGATCGCCGAGCTCTCAGTCGAGGCTCCCGGGCCGAGCGTGGCGAGGCTGAGCGAGCCAGCTGCGCTCGAATCGAGCTGGATGTAGAGCTCGGTCTTGCCCTCGTCCTTCCCAGAGAGGATGCGTCGCGCGCCGCCGGCGCCTTCGAGTGCCGCCTCGAGAGCGGCACCGCCCAATGGGCCGGCTTCGGCACTGGCTGAGGCGCTGGCGCTCACGAACCCTTTTGCGTCGATGATCTCCGACGTCGGTTCGGGGAGATCGGGCTCGTCCTCACCGAAGATCTCGTCGTTGAGCAAGTCGATTGCGGGCCCTGTTATGCCGCCCTCGACGCCGTCGCGCAGTAGCTGGCCGATTCCACCCTGGCGGCTCAGCGCATCCTCCAAGGCATCTGCGTCCTTGGTCGGCACCGTGTACTGGCGCGCACCTTCCAGGCTACCGCCGGCGGCGGCCTCGGCGGTAGCGTCGAAGCCGACGCTACCCACCTTGGCCTTGGCACCCGCCCGCAGCGCGGCTGCAATGCTCCCGCTGTCAGAGACCGTGAACACGGTCGTCTTATTCGACTTGTCCTCGCGGAGGTAGGACCCTCCTTGCTCGACGTCGACGGCGACGATCTGGAGGTTGAGGCTCGCGTCGCGGCCGGAGGTCGAGATCGTGCACGGCTCGTTGTCGGCGACCTGCTCCTCGCAACTGCCGCCGCCGATCTTGCAGATGAGCTCACGCAGGCGCGTGTCGATGCCAAGCCCAGGAGCAGCGAAGATCACCGCGGCGATGATCACGGCCACCAGCAGGAGCACGCCCAGGTACTCACCCGACGCTTGGCCTGTGGCACCGCGCGACCAGCGCACGAGCTGCATCTCCCGTCTCATGACCCGAACCGTATGCGACCTTACGCGCCATCGACGAGAGTCCCGGGACCCATCTTCGACCCGGGACCGGCCCGGGACCGCCGGGGTCACCGCCGGCAGCTCGTTGCCACGCCATGCCGACGTTCCTCGCGATCGGCGTCAACGAGCGCGGGATTGCCGTGACGTGGGTGGCTTAGGACTACCTGGTCTACGGCGGAGTCGTGCGGCTGCCGCCGCAGACGGCGGGGATGAGCGACGCGCCGGGCCGGCCGCACCGCCGCTCACGATTCCGGGCAGGTGCTGGCGATCCTCATCGTCGGCATGTGCTTCGTGCTGATCGTCGGGTTCCTGCTTACACCGTCGGGTGCCGCCCCCGCCTGAAGACCGAAGGTCAGATTCCCGCGGACGCCGCCGCGCTGGCAGGCGAGGGGAGCGTCAAGGGCAGTTGCTCTGGATGATCTCGACGGGCGCGATCACTCCGGAGAACATCGACTGGGTGGAGGTCGAGGTCGAGGCCGCGGCTCGGGACTACGCCAAGCACGACGAGGGCACGGTGAACGACTTCGAGCACCTGCCCTTCAACGTCCGGGTGACCGTGCGCTCTGACCGGGGGCCTCGACGGCGAGAAGGTCGGGCGCGACGACGCGCGGAGGATCTCCCGGCTCGCCGCCAGCTCTGCCATCAGCGCGGCGCTCGGCGGCGCGCCGCTCGGCGGGGTTGCCGGGAGCGGAGGTGGCGGCGGTCCCAACCCGACTCCGACGACAACGTGCACTTCTCGCCGATGGACGATCGACGTGTGCCGCGCGTCGACCGCGACGTAGCGCCGCGGCGCCAGCGGCTCTGCGTCCGCGCGAAGCGTGTGGTGGAGGCCGCGGCCGGCGGCGCCGACGCGTTCGCTGGGCGGCTGCGCGCCAGCAGCGAGGTTTCTAGGTCGTCGTGCGGTCGCGCCAGCGGTTGTACTGGACGCGGTAGGTCTCATCGTTCGGGTTGTTCCGCGCGCCCTTGGAGACGATGACCCGGGCGTACCCTACTTGGTGGGTAGCCGTAGATGCCTTCGGGTTCTGGTCGAACTGGGCGTAGACCTGGCGACCGAAGAGCGATCCGGTCTTTCGGAACAGCTTGCGGTCGGTTTGCAGCGACCCGCACGGTCCTGCGGCCGCCCCGATCTTGAAGGTCTTGCGCCACTTCTGCCCCCATCGCAGATGGGCGTACACGACCTTGCCGGGCTCGAAGCCGGTCATGCGGATGCGCATCTTGGTGCGCGTCTTTCCGGCGTTGGACAGGACGAGGCCAGGGCGCACGACCAGCACGCCGGTGGTGGCGACGTTCGTGCCGTCGGTCGCCGTGTAGGCAGCCGTCAGCGGCGTCGTGTCGGCCGGAGTCGACGACAACGGCGCGGGGAACCGCGCACTGACGCTGCCGTCAGGCGCGGCGACGGTCTGGACGGTCTCGTTGGTATGGCTGAAGGTGACGGTCGCGCCTGGGGTGAAGCCCGATCCGGTCACCAACGAGGGCGACTCGGAGTTCAAGCACGGACGCGACAGCGCGATCGTGGCGGCCGAGGCCGGTTGACCGGCGCCGAGCGCCAGCAGGAGGGAGGCGGGGAGGAAGAGCATGCGCGGGCTCATCTGAGGGCAGCATGCCATCCCCCCGTCTGC
>JAABUN010006594.1_pt1 | contig 13204 bp, 17 predicted proteins | sample 5559311 | NCBI WGS metagenome assembly JAABUN01 (sample SAMN10711877, study PRJNA513370) | rock metagenome | isolation source: Antarctica rocks | place: Antarctica: Victoria Land, Siegfried Peak sud | reverse complement strand
GCCTCGGTCTGCGGTTGTCTGCCCATCGCCGCCCCTCCACCGCACACGCATTATGTCGAGTGGCGGAGTATACGATTCCGGCGTGGTCAGTGCCAGTATGTGTGGAGCATCATGTGGCCTAGTCTGCGGGGGATCGTGTACCTGCGCCGCCTCGGTCACACGCCGCAGGTGCCACGCCCCTGTCACGTCCATGCCGCCACCGCTGAGGAGCAGGTGGCCTTTCGCGAAGCCCGAACGCCCATGTGGCGGCGTTGCGGGCCATGCCCGGTGTGAAGCAGGTGGAGACCTGGGCGCAGGACGAGGCGCGGTCTGGCTCGCAGCCCGCGACGCGACGGGTGTGGAGCAGACGGGGGCAACGACCCGTGGCATGGCAGCAACCCCGGTACGAGTGGCTGTGGGTGTACGGGTGCATCCCCCCACGGGACGCACGCACGGGTCGGAGATGCCGTGCGTCAATGTTGCGGCGATGAGCGCGGCACTGGCGGCATCTGCACGGGACGTGGGGGTGGACGCTGCGCACCGGGTCGTGCCGGTGCTTGACCGTGCCGGGTGGCACCGGGGCAAGAAACCGGTGGTGCCTGAGGGAGTGACGTTGTGGTGGTTGCCTGCCCACACCCCGCAACTGAACCCCGAAGAGCGGCTGCGGACGTTGGTGCGGGAAGCCACGGCGAACCGGGTGTTCGGCTCCCGCGACGAATTGGCAACGGTGGTCGGGCAGCGATGTGTGGCGTGGCACGACCACCCGGAAACGGTGGGTGGCACGACCAACTACCACTGGTGGCCGTGGTGCTAACGAGACCTGTTCATCAGGAATTGGTATCACGCGGCACGCACGCGTCGTGTCCGCGAGGCGTACGACACGGGGCGCGACGAGACCGGTCGCGGGGAGGGTGGGCGGTTGGGATGTCGAAGCCGGGACGACCGCCGCAGGCAATACGACCCGGTAGTTCCCCTGCCGGACAGGAGACATCGTCCAGCAGGGCGATGTCTCCTGTCCGGCAGGGCGGCACGGTTCCGCGCCTGCGTCCTCTGACCGGGTCATTGACCGAGGGTGTTGATCGCCCGCGAGATCAGCACCGCCACCACCACGAGCGCGATCAGCGACTGCACCATCATCAGGGCCTTCGGCAGGCGCGAGAGCACGAGGGTGTCGGTCGGGCTGAAGGCCGCGCTCGTGTTGAAGGCGAGGAAGAGGTAGTCGAAAAACCTCGGCGACCACCGCGTCTCGTCCGCGCCGTCCATCGTCATCTGCGGGAAGAGGAAGTCGGTGCTCGTGTACCGCTTGCCGTGGCGGGCGTGCGGGCCGCCGCCGTCGATCTCCCAATACCAGAGGGCGAAGACGCAGACGTTGATGCCCCAGAGCAACGCCCCGTCCTGCAGCAGGTTCGTGGATTGCGCCTTGCCGCCCGGCAACCGGGCGATCAGGAGCGCGGTGCTCACGATGATCGCCACCGTGACCAGTGCCGAGAGCGCGATGCCGAGCACCCGCACGAGGCGGTAGTTGCCGAGGGAGCGGGCCGCGTTGAGGGGCACGGCGAAGGCGACGATGAGGAGACCGAGGAGCCAGCGCGGCCCGAAGCGGAGATCGTCGGGCAGCAGGGCAAAGGCGAGCCCGATGGCGAGGGAAGCGAGGAGGGCTTCCCATCGCGGCGCATGACGCCACTGCTGCTCGTCGGGTGCGATGACGACCATCGGCAGGATCCTCCATCGGCGCGGGGAGCGGGGTTGTACGTACACTTAGACACAGGGTCGCACCTGCGCCACGGGAGCGCAAGGGGCGGGGGGAGAGGATCGGGGGCGCGGGTGCCGATCGGTACGGGCGCGTGTGGGAATGCGGGGAGCGTGGCGCGAAGGATCGCCAAAACGGGGGCTTGCCCGCGCTCATCGCCGGATGGACCCATACAGGACCGAGACGGCTTTCGAGTCAAACAGGCCATCCCCATAATCCGGCGTTTTTGGGGCGATTTCAGTACCGATTGTCGAACCCACCATTCCTTGCGGTGGTCCGCCTATCCATGCACATCTTCCACCGCGTCTTCCACCGCCTCGTCGTACTCCCGCTCGGTCAGCTCGCCCGACCCCGGCACGTGCACCGCCCTGTGCCGCCGCGCCGCACGCCCCGTTTCGTCACGAGACGCCGGGGAGGCTGATCACCGGCGCGTAGCGGGCGAGCCATGCGAAGGTGTCCGTGAGCAGGAGGAAACCGATGCCGATGAGGAAGAGGCCGCTGACGAGCGACACGGCGTTGTAGTAGCGGTTGAGGTGCCGCAACCCGCCACGGATGCGCCCGAAGCAGAACGCCATCGAGAGGAACGGCACGCCAAGCCCGAGGGAGTAGACGAAGAACAGGATGCCGCCATTGGTGGGTTGCGTGCCGACGACCCCGTAGATGCCGGTGAGGATCGGCCCCATGCAGGGCGACCAGCCTGCGGCGAAGAAGACGCCGACGAGGAACGACCGCCCCGGCGCGAGCCATGCACCGCCCGTACCGGGTGGCAGCTTCGGGAACACGTTGATCGTCCGGTACAGCGCGGGGATCGGCAGGAGGCCGGTGGTGTGCAGCCCCATCAGGATGACGACGATCCCCCCGATCCAGCGCACATAGCCTTGGGCGGATTGCACGCTCGTCAGGAGTTGCCCGATCGCGATCCCGGCGACGGTGAACACGGTCGCGAAGCCGAACACGAAGGAGAGGCCGTGACCGAGCACGGCTCGCCGCGACGGTGCCGCCCCCGGCACCACGGTCGTGCTCGCGAGGTGGCCGAGATAGCCGGGGATCAGCGGCAGGCAGCAGGGCGAGGCGAAGGAGAGCAGGCCGCCGATAAACGCGAGGGCCATGCCCACCGCGAGGGGCGTCTCCTGGATGCGTAGGCTGAGCAGCACCGATCCCTACCTCCCGTTCAGTGCCATACCGCGCTCATCGCGCACGGGTCCTTCCGCCAGCGATGGCTGCGGAGATGGTGCCTCCAGCGTCGCGATTTCCCGGGCAATGACCGCATGGCGTGCCTTGAGGGCCGTCACCTGCTCCGCGTGGGTGAGGCCCGCCTGCCCGTGATCCGGCATCTCTCGGGGCTGGGTGCTGCCCACTTGGCCCATCCCGCCCATGCCGCGCATCATGAGGAGCATCGACAGGGGACACGCCCCCAAGAGCAGCAGCGGCAGTGCCGCCCCGATGAGGTTCGGCGCGATTGCCCACGTACCCAGACCCACAACCGCCACGCCCGTGAGAACCTTCCAGTTGATGCACATGCCACCGATCGTCTTCATCGATTATCCCTCCATTGGTTTCTGTTACACACCATGCATCGAAGATGGCGGCGGGAGCCGTACCCCCGCCGCACCGTGTCACCCTCGCCGTCCCTCGTGCGCGGCGGGCCACAGAGACCGCCCGTGCAACTCATCGCCGCCGCCCTTCGCGGGGAGCGATGGCACCGAGCGGTTCTCTCCCGCGAGCATGCGCATCTGTGCCTGCACCTCGTCGAGTTGTGCGTGCAGATGGGCCAACCGGTCGGCGGGTTGGGACGGCGCGTCGACGACCTGCCCCGGCACCATACCCATCCGATTCCCCGGCTTCGTCCGCATCATCGCCCACATCACGCCGCCCATCAGGGCCATCCCGAGCGGACAGGCCAGGAGCGAGAGGAGGGACCACAGGTTCTGCATCGTCATCGGTCCTTTCGTGTTTGCGTTCGTCACGCATCGTGCCGATCGGTCAGGGCGTGATGCCGTACCATGCGCTCAGGTATCCGCGCATCTCCGCGATCTCCGCAGATTGTCCGGCGATGATGTCCCGCACGAGGCCGGTCAGTTCCGGGTGCTGCGCGTTCGTCAGGGCATCGGTGCCCATCTCAATCGCCATCTCGTGGTGCGGGATCATCATGGTGAGGAACATCCGGTCGGCGCGATCGCCGCCCATCATGGGGTCACCCGTCGTGCCGTGATTTCCCATCGTGCCGTGGCTCCCCATCATGCCGCCCATCGGGTCGGTCGGGGGCGGGGCGGCGGAGTACCATCGCTGTCGCCACGCACGCATCTGGTCGAGCTGTTGCTGCTGATCGGCGACGATGCGTTGCCCGAGGTCGCGCAGCTCGGGGCGGTCCGACTGGTCGATCATCATCCGCACCATCATCAGTGCCATCTCGTGATGGGGAATCATCTCATCGAGGAAGCGAAGGTCGTAGGGGTCGCTGAGATTGGCGCGGCCCGTCACGCCGTCCCCCATCGTGCCGTGTGTCCCGTTGCCCATCATGCCCGCCATGTGCGGGGTGCGGGGGGCATCCGGCGGGTCTTGTGCACGCACGGCGACGATCGTCGCCGTGGAGAGGGCCGAGACGAGGATCAGTGCCGCGAGCGCGGTGCGGGTCGTGCGTGTGCCGGGTCCCATTGGTCATTCCTTTCGCTGTTGTCGTGTCGCACCGACCGTGCGGTGCCGACGTGTGATGGTCGCGTCGGTGTTCGGGCCGGGGTGCGGGTAGTGCTCGTCAGCGACGATGGTGCCGCGCGCTCCCCCCCCTCTTTATACCCCACAGGGTATCAATGCGGGCAGTATACCCTACGGGGGTACTGTGTCAAGCACGCCCCCGCGTCGTGCGTGGTCGCGGCTCGATGCACCCTCGCCGATCGCTCCCGATCGCGGGGACGGGGGCATCGGGCGGGCTACCGTCGCACGCGGCATCGGGCAGGACGACCTTGCTGTCGAGGGCGGACCGCTCCTTGATCACGAGCATCTGCAGGCCGACATCCGGGTCGACCCATGTGAGTCGGTGCGTCTCGCCCGGGGCCACCATCACGACCGATCCTTCCGCCAGGGATGCCTCGCGCCCGTCCACCCGCAGCGTCCCCCGCCCCTTCAGGGCGATGTAGTACTCGTGGTAGGCGTGGTAGTGGCACGCCTCGTGGGGCGGGACGGCGTGCATGTGGTCGGATGTGCCGATCTCCAACGGTGACCCGTTCCAGTGCCCGCACCACCAGCCTGCGACAGTGCTGGAATAGATGTGCATCGGTGTGCCTCTCAATCGCTCTCGGGCCGGTGTCGCCCGATCAGGTTGTGACCCACGTCTGGCCCCCGTCGTCGCTGCGGTAGAAGCGTTGCCGCTGATCGACCACGGCCACCCGTTCGGGTTGCGCGGGGCTCGCGGCGAGGGCCATCGCCGCCGCGTTCGCCGGGAGCGGCAGGGTGCGCCACGAACCATCGGGCAGGCGCGTCGCCAGGCCGCCGACGGTACCGGCATGGAGGGTGCCCGATGCGGACACGGCGAGTTGGATAATGGCGTGCGGTGGCCCGGGTTGCGCCTGCCACGTCCTCGCGCCGTCGCGGCTCTCGAAGACGCGGCTCTCGACCCCCATGTAGACGTGGAGCGGTTCGTCGGGGGCGACGGCGAGCGCGAGGCCACTGCGACCGCCGGGCGGCATCGCCACGGGCTGCCACTGCGCACCCCCGTCCACGCTCGTGTACAGGCCGTACCCCACCGGCGAGGCGTAGAGACGCGAGGGGGCGGAGGGGCTGCCGGCGAAGGTGTGGAGGTCGAGGCCGGGCAGATTCGTCCGCTGATCGGGCCACGTCCTGCCGCCGTCGGTGCTCACGCGGAAGAGATCGTGACCGGCGGCGTAGCGGCGGTTCGTGTCCGCTGTGGGCATCGCGAGTTGCATCGCGTCCGCCCGCTGCAGCGTGCCGTCGCCCCACGACGCGCCGGCGTCATGGCTGACCTTCAGCCCCTCGTGGTGGCCGAAGTAGAGCGTGTTCGCGTCGGTGGGTTCGAACGCGAGCGAGTGGACGTCGGTGACATGGAACTGATAGGGCCCCTGCCCGCTCCCCCTCACGCCGAGGCGCAGGGCAATCGCCCAGACGCCGATCGCGACACCGAGCACCGCGACTGCGGCTGCGCCCACAAGGAGGAGGTGCCGCGAGCGTCGCGTCCCGCGTGCCGTTTGTTGCCGCCTTGAGGGCGGCGAAGCGACTTTTGCCATCGTGGTGCTCTCCCATCGCCGTCACCGCCGCGTCCTGCGGTGACGGGCATACGTCAACTACCCCGCGCACGAGTGTGCGGCGGGTTGATCGCACGGAAGGAGCGGGATCAGATCAGGAAGACCTGGAGGAGGGCACGGCGACGCTCGGGAGGCCAGAGCCACAGCACCGTCCGATGGATCGCACCGTGCGGCACGACGCGGGCCGTGGCGAGGGCGACGAGCGCGAGCAGCATGGGGATGAGCGACGACACCGGGGTGAAGGTCGCGACCGCCGCCGCACAGACCCGACTCGCGGGAAGGCAGACGTGGACGAGGGCCGGGCCGCACATCTCCGCGCACGGCTGTGCGATCAGATATGTCGGGGCGGCGATGGTGTCTGTCGGCATCGCCATGACACCCACGTCGCTCGTCGCCATCTGCGCCACTACGGCGAGGAACGCCACGACAATCGCGGCGGTGCGCACCGCCGACAACAGACTATGAGGGTGGCGTCCGCGTTCCATCATGCGGTCAGTGTATCACGCCGGGTTGACCGGGTGTGAAATTGCATGCGCCGCGCAGGTGCGTTGATCGAGCCTGTTGTCGCTGAAATATGATAAGACCTTCGTCTCATCTCATCCCGACCCCGCCATGTGACCACGTCGTACTCCCGTTTCCCATGATAGACTGCGCGAGGTTGACGATAACCGTTGCACCCCTCGCGCAGGAGTTGAGATGGGCCGCACGTTTCCGCCGGAAGTCGCGTCTCCTCGTGCCGCGATCGCCGGTGCTCCACCAGCCACAGCGGCGCGGCGCGTGAGCGACCGCGCCTTCTATGCGGGGCTGCTCGCGGCGTTGGCGGCCCTCGCGATCGGTTTTGCTGCGGCGGGCAGTGTTGCGTCGGTGCAGACATTCGCCACCATATTCCTCGGCATCCTCATCGAGGCGGTGCCGTTCGTGCTGCTCGGCGCGACCGTGTCGGCCCTCATCGGCGTGTTCGTGCGCGACGAGGCCGTGATCCGGCTCCTGCCCCGTGGGCGGGTCACGGGGCCGCTCGCGGGGTCCTTTCTTGGCCTCGTCTTCCCCGTGTGCGAGTGCGGCGTGGTCCCCGTCTCCCGACGACTGATGCACAAGGGCGCGTCGGTCGGCCTTGGCGTGGCCTTCCTGCTCGCCTCGCCCGTGATTAACCCGGTGGTGCTGTGGAGCACATGGGCAGCCTTCGGCGGCGACTGGCGCATGGTGGCGGCGCGGGCCGGGCTAACGCTCGCCGTCGCCGCTATCGTCGGGGTCGTATTCGCCCTGCACCCGAACCCCCAGCGGCTCCTCAAGCCCGCCGAGGCGGGCGCGGGCTACGCGCCGCTCGTGCTGGGCGAGTACGTGCGCGGGCGACCGGGGCGGGGCGTGCAACTCGCCCCCGCCACGCGGCGGGAGGCAGAGACCGCCACGTTTCCCCGGAAGTTACGGGCCGTATGCGACCACGCGGCGGCGGAATTCTTCGAGATGGGCAAGTTCCTCGTGTTCGGCGCGACATTGGCCTCCCTGATGCAGGTCGCGGTGCCGCGCGGCACGCTCCTCGCGGCGGGCCAGTCGCCCGTGGGGAGTGTGCTCGTGATGATCGCGCTGGCCACCCTCCTGTCGGTGTGCTCCACGGTCGACGCCTTCGTGGTGCTCACCTTCGCGGGGTCGTTCACGTCGGGGGCGATCTTGGCGTTCCTCGTGTTCGGGCCGATGGTGGACATCAAGAGCACGCTGATGTTCCTCACGGTGTTCGAGCGGCGGGCCGTGGCCCTGCTGATCGCCCTCGTGGCCGTGCTCGTGGTCTTCGCCACCCTGTTCATCAACCTCAATGTCGCCTGACGCCTCATCACATCCCGTATCGGCAGGAGGAACGACCGTGAAAGTATCGCCACCCGACCACAGCCACACGCCTACCGCCGCGCCACCGCCCGCGACCCGTTGGCGCGTGCAGTGGGGGCCGACGCTGCGCATGGTGCTGCTCCTCGCGTTCGGCGCGATGCTCGTGGTCAAGGTGCTGTCGGGCGGCGTGCTCCTGTATGTGAACGGCCTGTACGTGGGGCTGATCCTCGTGACGGGGCTGGGCATGGTTGCCATGGGGTACGTGGCGGGGGTGGAGTGGGTCGCGCGTCGGGATGTGCGCCCGACCCGCCACCTCCAGTTCAACGACGGCGACCACCGCCACGCCACGCGGCGGGCCGAGGCGGTGGGTTTCGCGTTCCTGGCGGTGCCGCTCATCGTGGGACTCCTCGTGCCCGCCCGTCCCCTCGGAGCGGCGGCACTCGAAGGGCGCGGCGACGAGTCGGCATCGAGCACGCGATTGCGCTCCATCGGTGCGCTGGGTACGGACTCGTCGCGCTGGACGCTCCTCGATTGGGCCACGGCTCTCAACCAGATGCCCGACCCGCGCACCCTCGCGGGCAGGCCGGTGTCGCTCGTGGGATTCGTGTCGCGGTCGGGCGAGGACGAATTCACCCTCTCGCGCTTCGTGGTCGTCTGCTGCACGGCGGACGGCAACGCGGTGAGCCTGCCCGTGCGCGGCGGCGGGAGCTTCGGGCGCGACACATGGGTGCGCGTGTCCGGATCGCTCGCCCTCGGAACGGGCGGCAAGCCGGAACCGTACATCGCCGCCGTCACCGTCGAGGTGGTGCCGCAACCGGGACAGCCGTACCTCTACCCGTAGGCGGTACCGAGAGATAGGGGGAATGCGAGATGCCGGAGCGGCGGTACTGGGTCGGAGCCTGCGGCTTCGTGTTCCTCATGCTCGCCCTCATAGTGGTGCTGGCGGTGCGCGGCAGCACGGTGGAGGTCGGCGTGTCCACCTCGCCCACCCCCGGCGCGGTCGTGTCCGGGCGGTCGAGGATCGTGCTCACCTTCCCGGCGGCGATGCGGCGGGAGAGCGTGGAGACGCGGCTGGCGGTGGTCGCGGCGCAGGGTGACACGGCGGTGCCGGGGTCGTGGTCGTGGGAAGACGGCGGCCTACGCTCGGAGCGCGTCGCACAATTCATTCCCGCCACCCCCCTCGTCCCAGAAATGTCCTACCGCGCCACCCTGCGCGGCGGGGCGCAGGCAACCAACGGGCGCAGCGTGTCCCGCAATCTCTCGTGGACATTCGCCGTGCGGGCGGCGTCGTTGCTGTTCGTGCGCACAACCCCGGACGCGCCCACGCCGCAACTATGGGGCGCGGACGCGATCGGCGGCAACCTGCGCCGCATCACGAACGAGCCGGGGGGCGTCCTCGAATTCTCACCCGCGCCGGACGGTTCCCGCATCGCCTACACCACGCGGGAAGGGCCGCAACTGACCGCCCTGCGGGTAATCGGCGCGGACGGTACGGGGCGGGCGCGACTCTCCCCGACGGGCGACCCGTCCGGCTACGCCTCGCCCGCATGGAGTCCGGCGGGGGACGTGATCGCCTACGTGCTCCGTGCCTACGTGTCGCCGACCGGCATCCCCGGCGACACGTCCGCGACCGGGACGACCGGAACCGCGACGCTCGGCAACCCGAAAATCTGGGCGGCGACACCGGGCGGCACATCGCTGGGGCGCGTCTACGGGCGCGGCGACGAGGTCGGCACCGCCCCCGCGTGGTCGCCCGACGGCACGCGCCTCGCCCTGCGCGAGCAGGTGGACGAGCAGCACACCGCCGTGGTCCTCTCCGACCTCTCGCCCAACCCCGCGAAGGTCGCGGCGGGGCCGGGGGGGCGCATCGCGTGGTCGCCGGACGGCAAGCGGGCGGCGTACGACGAAACTCTCGCAGGGCCGGGGGGCGCGATCCAGAGCCGGGTCGTCGTCGTGGCGGCGGATGGTACGGGGTCGCGCCTCCTCTTCGCCGGGGCATCGGGGGCGGAGGCGACACCGGACTGGTCGCCCGACGGGAGACACCTCGCCTACACCCGGCGCGTGCGGGCGGCGGGCGGCTCCACCACGACCGAGGTGTGGACCGCTGCGACAGACGGGACCGACCCGCGACGGCTCCTCGGCGGCGACGGGCTGGCGGCGACGGATCCCGCGTGGTCGCCCGACGGACGCTCCCTTATCGCCACCCGCTTCAACCCGCGCACGAGCGACGACCGGGGTCTGTGGAGCGTGGCAGCGGACGGTTCGGGTGCAAAACTCCTCGTCGCGGGCGGCGAGCACGTCGTCTGGGTGCCGTAGCACGAACAGACCCGTGGCCTCGTGCGTTAGCACCCGTCGTTTGCTTTGATTCGATCAACACAGCATAGGACACAAGGGCTACGGGTGCATCTTCCGCCAATGGAGAGCAATCTGTCTCGCCTTCTCGTGTGCTTCTTGTTCGGTCGGATACGAGTCAATCGACCAAGCCTTCGGCATGTCGGGTGCATCCTCTACGGGTCGGTTGTTCGAGTCGAGACTGATGGGAACAACGAACCAGCCGCCAGTTGGAATGTCCGGCATGGGCTTGAACCAGATCGTGCCACTCGCGTGATAGGCGCCCGCATCGTCCGAGCAGGTCATCGCAACTCCCCCTTTGACAGCGACCCCGTACGCTGCTCGCGCTGCTTGTGCTTGCGCCAACCGTACGGGGTCACACCCCGTGGCTTGTACACCGACAGCGTCGTGGCCACGAGCAACAGCAGCATGGCACCGCCGCCGTGGAGCACGGGGGATGGATCTCTCAGCCCGCCGAGATCGCTGCCGGTGCTCGTCGCCGCGACACCCGCCAAGTAGCGCAGGGTCTGCATGTACAGCAGCAGCATAATGATGGCGAAGACGTTCATCAGGAGTTTCACCAGCACCCAGTAGTGTCGGAACAAGCCCCACGGAGTACCCAACGACTGGATAAGCCCGGTGAGCAGCGACGCGAGACTCAGCGGCACGATGACGAACCAGCCGGTCACTTCCATCGTGAGATAGACGGCACGCACCACTTGGGCATCTCGGCTGGTGAGACCGACGACGGCGAGGGCGAGGGAGCTGGCGACCGCGCCGAGCCAGCCGACCGAGAAAGCGACATGCGCGGTGAGCGCGAATTTGCGGACGCGGGGGGGCATGGTCGCGGTGGACACGAACGTGCGAAGGCGACGTATCACAATCATCGCCGCCCGATCTCCTATGCCGCCATATGTAGGCCGAATACCGTGACGCCGGGGGACAGGTGGCGACCCGGACCGTGGTTGCCCCCGGTGAGCAGCATGACGACGAGCATCAGGAGCAGGGCGAGGGCGATGATCCCGAACACTCTCACCCAGCGCGGTGTGGCGGGGCGTGCGCCGGTGGTCGCTTCGCGGTTGAGTCCTTCGCCGGTTTCGTCGTCGGTGTCGGGGGAGAGGATCGAGTCGGCCATGTGCGTGTCCTCCTCAGTCATGCGGGGCGTCAAGGTCTTCGTGACGACTCTATTTTACTGTACAGTGTGTCACTGTCAAGTCAATGTGTATTGACATCGTCGTCGGGTATACTGGAATGATGCCGAAGCTGTGGAACGAGACAATCGAGGAGCACCGCCGTGCGGTGCGCGACGCGATTCTGGATACCACCGGAACGCTGGTGATTGAGCACGGGCTGCTATCGGTGACGATGTCGCAGATCGCTGAGGAGACCGGTATCGGGCGGGCGACGCTGTACAAGTACTTCCCGGATGTGGAAGCGATCCTCGTCGCGTGGCACGAACGTCAGGTCACGGGCCACCTCGCGCAGCTCACCGCCGTCCGCGATCAGCCCGGCACCGCCGGTGAGCGGCTCGCGTCGGTGATCGAGGCCTACGCGCTTATTGCTCACATGCACCACGGCACCGAACTCGCGGCCCTCCTCCATCGCGGCACGTATGTGGTTCAAGCGCACCAGCACCTCAGCGACTTCATCCGCGATCTATTGAGCGAGGGCGCGGAGTCCGGCACCTTCCGGGATGATGTCGCGCCCGACGAACTCGCAAGCTACTGCCTTCATGCCCTTGCCGCAGCGAGCAGTCTACCGTCCAAGGCTGCGGTTCATCGCCTTGTCATGGTCGTTCTGGCGGGGTTGCAGCGGCCTGTCATGCATGAGAACGAACATGTGCGCTAAGGCGACGGGTGCTGTAGAGCGCAACACGGGGGATGCTCGTTCCTTCGGGTACGCCGTTTCCCAGCTGCATCTTTCAACGGCGCATGTGCCTTTCGCTCCGCAATGTCGCCGCGTAGGTGGCAAACAGTACGAGCCACAGAGGGGTGAGCACGGCGAGCGCAAGCGGCAACACCTCGTCGAGGGAGATGTGGAAGAGGAACACGTCCATCCAGTCGCGATGGTACGGGCCGAAGACGTAAATGATGTCCGGCACTTGCGCATACACGACGAGGGCAATGGGTAAGAGCCCGTCCCAGCGCATGGGGCGGCGTCCAATGAGCGTACTCAACAGGAACACGATCAGGGCCGCGTTCCACCCCATTAGAGCGTGCAGGAAGAAATGCGGCACACTGCCGCCGTGCGAGTAGGCGAGAAAGCCGAGCGGCAACAGGGCCGACGGGGCGAGCAAGGTGAGCAGGGTGCCGGGTTCTCTGTATTTCACGTCTGCTCACTCGCTCCTTACGCCACGCTTGCAGCGACAACGATCTCATCAGATGAGATCACCCCCTCCGGTCGCACCGTCACGGCCCGCACGATGCCAGCAGCGTCAATCGCCACCACTGCGTACGTAGACACGGGGGCGGCGTTCGGAGTATCGAAGTGGTAGACGCCATACGCGGAACTCGCCGGGTGCTGCCCGTAGGTCGGTGCTTCCGACAGCAGGGGATAGTCCAGCCGCAGGGTGGTCACGGTATCGCGCTGGAAGGCGTCGGTATCCACGGAGACCGCGAGGACGACCACGCCGCGTCGTCGCAGGGTGGGCAGCGATTCCTGCACCGCCCGAAGTTGCGCGATACAGGTAGCGCACCGCATCGCCGGTACGAACACGAGGAGCACGGGCCGACCGCGCTCGGCGGCGAGCGAGCGTTCGCCCCCGCCAGTCGAAGGCAGGGTGAAGCCCGGTGCCTGTTGCCCCACCCGCACGAGTGGGGTGCGGGCGGTGCGCTCGATCACCAACCCCGTCGCGGCGAGGCCCGCAAGCGCGAAGACGCCGAGGCAGAGGGCGAGGCACACCCACGGCAGGCCGCGCCGGGTTCTGCGCACCGCGAGGTATCGCTCAGACCGAGACTTATGATGCTCCACACATACGGGCAGTGATGATTGGCAAGATTTTCGTCTCCGACACGGAGCCGATCGCACGCTTTCACCAGCGGACAGGGGAAATTGATGATGCTCTGCACCC
>JAABUN010006593.1_pt1 | contig 13204 bp, 12 predicted proteins | sample 5559311 | NCBI WGS metagenome assembly JAABUN01 (sample SAMN10711877, study PRJNA513370) | rock metagenome | isolation source: Antarctica rocks | place: Antarctica: Victoria Land, Siegfried Peak sud | reverse complement strand
ACCTCGTTTGACTGCCGCAATCGCTTTTTGACGCAGGTCTTCACTGTACGGAGATGGCATAGTGGCTCCTAGATGCTCTTCTGCCTTTTACTATAACGTCTTAATCTATCTCCGTAATGCTATATCACTGTCAAGGAACAGCCCTGGCAGCCCTGGGTGTGCGAATAAACCCCGCTAGGTTTGACTTGCCACTGCATCAAGTACAAATATCGCCTTCAGTGAAAAGTAAGGAAAGTATGCAATTACGCTCAATAATTATTCTGCTTGCTTTGATTGTGTTCGTTGGTTTTTTGGGATTCCAGTTTGAGCTAGCAGTTCCCGGAACGCCACCAAGCATTAACAACACCCATACACCTCTGACGCAATTTGCACCACAAGAAATCGGCTCTTATGATGTGTTGGGCTACGCTGTTGACAAAGAGGAAGCCCAAAAACTGCTCCAAACTAAATCGGGACGCAAGCAACTTTCTCCTGAAAATGGTGCGGTAGCTGTGATGGAAGAATTGATAAGCTAATAGACACTTAATTTGTACGAGGCAGAAGCTAAAGGTCATAGTATACGGTTTTTAAGAGTGCAATTTGAATGTCTATCAGCTTAGCTCTAGGACGGGATGCGATGGAACACCTCTTGGACTTAGCGTCCTAACTATCTTGGCGATTGCTATATATAAATATTTATAATATTGCTGAATGAGTTATAAAATTCTTTATTTTCTTAGCGGTTTGTTAAAAAGCGTGATCTCATAATCTTTGTAGAGACGTTGCATTGCATTGCAACGTCTCTACAAAGATTATTTAGCAAGGAGCAGCAGTTTGTTAAACATAAACAATATACGCTATCGATTTAATGAGTTAAAAAATTAAAAAAAAATTCCCCCACAGCAAGTAGAGGAAATGCGCCAGGTATTGGTGGAAGAATCAACCATAAGCATTACTTACCTTGTGTTGATTCTAGGTTCCTGTGTAATTGCTACATTAGGACTGCTTTCTAATAGTGTGGCAGTAATTATTGGTGCAATGATTATTGCCCCGTTAATGTTGCCAATTAGGGGATTAGCTTTTGGCTCGTTAGAAGGCAATGTTACCCTCTTTCGTAAAGGTTTGATAGCAATCTTAGTTGGAACATTTCTCTCAATTGCTTTAGCTTTTTTTGTTGGCTATTTGGTAGGAATTCCAGCGTTTGGTAGCGAGATTATCAGCCGTTCGCAACCTACTTTACTAGATTTGGGAATTGCCATTGCCGCCGGGGGAATTAGTGGTTTTGCTAAAGTTCAACCGAAGATTTCTGAAAGTTTAGCAGGAACGGCGATCGCCGTTGCTCTCATGCCACCAATTTGTGTTGTTGGTTTGGGTTTAGCCCAAGCTAATTGGTCGCTTAGTCTCGGTGCAACTCTCCTTTATTTAACTAATTTGCTAGGCATTACTCTTTCTTGTATGCTGACGTTTTTGATAACGGGTTGCACTTCAGTAAAACGCGCCCGTAAAGCTCTCCTGTGGACGCTGGCTTTAACTAGCATACTGCTCATTCCTTTGGGTGCAGGCTTTTTTAGATTAATTAGACAATCCCACCTTGAAGCCAGTCTTAGACAAGCACTACTAAATCGGACTGTTACCTTGCAACGGATGGTATTACTTAACAGTGATGTCAATTGGCTAACTAACCCGTCCCAAGTCCGTTTGAATGTTCGCACCAAAGAAGCTGTAACCCTAAGACAAGTGATGCTTTTAGAAGAATTTTTAGCAAAAGAAATAGGTCAAAAATTCACCTTAATTTTTGAAGTTGGTCAAATTGAAGAAGTTAGACGAGAGCCTCCAGATAGTTCTAACTTTTAGTAGAGGTTTTAAATTTACGAATAGCTGTTTTGATTCAAGTATATTAATGTAACTTGAGCGCTAATTTTGCTATTACCTTAGTTAAGCTCTATCATTTTTCAGTAACATTTGTTGTCAATACTAGAAACATAAACTCATTATTAGGAGTTTTTACCATGACGGGACTGCTTATTTCTTGGTTAATTACTACGGTTAGTTTTTTGATTATTTCTAGATTACCGATAGGAGTAGAAATTGACAGTTTTGGTAAAGCTGCAATATCAGCAGTAGTCTTTGGGATTTTGAATGCAATATTACGACCAATCCTGGGATTTTTTACTTTTCCCTTGATTTTTCTAACTTTTGGGCTATTTTTATTTGTTTTGAATGCAATTATCTTTGGGTTAGCGGCGGCAATAGTTCCAGGGTTTCGCTTGCGCTATGGAATTTGGAGCGCTTTAATTGGCGCGATCGCTTTGAGTGTGATTAACTCCCTACTCTTTAACCTGCTCGTAGCACTTAGATTGTAGTACCAGACTTTAAATTCCAAACCTGCCGTAATTGGGGGAATGGAGTTCATTTGCAATCACAAGTTTTATCACCGTAGCAAAATTAGGAGGCGATCGCGATATGAAAAGTCTACTAATGAGAAATCCCATAGTTATCGGGATGTCTTGGATAGGCATTTATTTAGGAATTATTCTTTTACCCTTACTGGTTCTGCTTTTTTACCCTCCCACAGCGAACGCAGGACGGAGTTTTTGGCTAGAGTTTTCTGTCGCCCTTGGCTTCATCGGGTTGGCAATGATGGCAATGCAATTTGCTTTAACCGCTCGAATTAAGCGTATTGAAGCTTCTTATGGGGTTGATTTAATTTTACAATTTCATCGCTATACCTCAGTAGTTGCATTTTTTCTCATCCTTGCCCATCCATTAATTTTGTTCGTCGATAACCCACAAACACTGCAATTATTAAATTTCTTTCAAGCTCCTTGGCGAGCTAGGGCAGCAGTAATAGCTACATTGGCGCTGATTGCGCTGGTTGTAACCTCAATCTGGCGCAAACGCCTAAATATACCTTATGAGCCTTGGCGGGTCGCTCATGGCATCTTAGCAGCGATCACCGTTGCCTTTGGTTTAGGTCATGCTTTGGGTGTGAGCAACTACCTGGGACTTTTCTGGAAGCAAATTATTTGGATTGGAATGGCGGCGGCGGCACTCTGGCTGTTATTGTACGTCCGCTTGCTCAAGCCCTTGTTTATGCTCAAAAAACCTTATTTAGTAGAAACTGTAATTCCCCAACGGGGCGATGTGTGGAATTTAGTTTTGCGACCAAGAAGCCATGAAGGGCTAAATTTCCAGCCTGGTCAGTTTGCTTGGATAACTTTGCAAATTTCCCCGTTTCGGATGAGAGAACACCCTTTTTCGATTGCTTCTAGTGCTACCCATCCAGAACGCCTAGAGTTTGGCATTAAGGCTGTGGGAGACTTTACAAATACGATCAAAGACGTAAAACCAGGTACTAAAGCTTACCTTGACGGTCCTTATGGAGTTTTTACTACCGACCGCTATGAGGATACAGCCGGATTTGTCTTGATTGCTGGCGGTATAGGTATTACACCAATTATGAGTATGCTTGTCACTTTGGCAGAACGTAATGACGAACGCCCTCTACTATTGATTTATGCTAGTAAGTCTTGGGAAGACATTACTTATCGAGAAGAAATTGAGGCTTTGAAGGATAAATTAGACCTTACCGTCGTCCACGTATTGCGAGAACCATCAGAAGATTGGTCAGGGGAAACTGGCTACGTTAATAAAGAGTTACTGCAACGCTATATACCTAAACGTCCTGCAACCCGTAATTACTTTATCTGTGCAATACCAAAGATGATGGATCAGGTAGAGGCAGCCTTGCACGACTTGGGAGTGCCTGTTACGAACATCCATATGGAACATTACAACCTTGTTTAACTAAAATTAACAAATTATGCGTTATAGCATTATGATCCAGCTAGTAGCAACCATTACTTTGATTTTTCTCGGTACGGCGGCTATGTTTGCCTGGTTGCAATACCGTCCAGGATTAGAAGAAAAAAGAACCCACAGCATTTTACCAATTGCCCGCGACCGCGCGACCACTGCAATTGACGATCAGGTTTATAAGAAGTAAAAAGCCAAGAATTTCCGCTATTTTCTTGGTCTGCGGTGACGAAACTGCCGAAACGCAGTATCTTGACGTTTAGGTTTTAGCGATCTCTCTTGCTCGGCGTTGGATAAAGAAATAGCATATTGAGAAGGCACGATCGCAAAACCGCGCTGTTTGGCAAAAACTTTAGTAAATTCTGCCCCCAACAAGAGAACTTGAGCCGCATAAAAAATCCAGGTAATAACAATAGCAAAAGATCCAGCGACCCCATAGGCAGAGCCGAAATTAGTTTGACTGAGAAATAGCCCAAACAAAAACTGACCGACAAGAAACAAGATTGCCGTCACACCTGCTCCGACAAGTGTATCGCGCCAAGCAATTTCTACATCAGGTAGAACAGTGTACATGAGCGCAAAGATTGCCGTCGTGATGCCCAAGGAAATTAACAAGCTCAAAATCTGCCACAAGTAACCAGAACCAGGAACCAAACTATTCAAAAAATCAACTAACGCAGTCAAAACTGTATTGCCAACAAAAGATAAAAGTAATACACAGGCGATCGCTAGTACCATGACAAATGACAACAGGCGCTTGCGTAAGAAGTTGAAAAGTTGCTGTTTGGGCGAAGGCTTTACCTCCCATATTCTGTCTAGTGCATTCTGAATTTGGGCAAAGACTCCAGTAGCACCGAATAATAGAAAGCCAAGATTAAATAGGAGTTGAAACGTTCCACCTTCAGCATCGGCTCTCATATTAGCGATCGCTTCGGCAATCAATTCTGCTCCCTGCTCGCCGAATAGCCCAGTCAATTGAACTACAATCTGCTCCTTGGCTGCGGCTTCGCCAAAAATTGCTCCCACAATCATCATGACAATTACTAGCAGTGGCGCAAGAGAGAAGACTGTATAATAAGCTAGTGATGCAGCTAACAAAGACACTTCATTTGATTGCCATTCAACAGCAGTCTCTTGCAATAGCCGCCAGGTTTGTCTGAAACTTATCATCTATAAAAGCCCAGCTTTCGGATACTAGATTATTAGTAATTAATCTGGCGAACCACGAATTATAAATCAATTCTTGGCTGCTAAGAGTTATCGTAGCGATCGCTGTCAACTGCGGGAAAATTGCGTAAATCCACTGTATAAATCTCAGTTGGCATTTGAATTTTTGCTTTTTGCAAGGACTCCTTAACTGCCTGGGCAACTTGTGAAGTCATTTCTAGAAATGGCAAGCGGCGAGAATTAACCCAAAATCGTACTTCAAGATTGACTGTACTTGCAGCTAGTTCGCGTACCAAAACTTCTGGTTTGGGTTCTGCTTCAACTCCTGCAACTTTCAACACTGCATCACTCAGGATTTGTTTAACGGTGGCAATATCTGCGCCATAATCAACTCCTACCATTACAGAACTACGACGAGTCTCACAAGCAGTATTGTTAGTAATAACGGCGGTAAAAACTTCTTGATTGGGAATGTAAACGACTCGCCCATCGTAGGTTATTAGGGTAGTTGCCCGCAATTGAATTTGTTTGACTGTACCCTCAAATTCTGTGATCGTGATTTGATCTCCCAAACGGAACGGACGAGAGGCAAGTAAAATAATCCCGGAAAAGTAGTTACTCAAAACGTCACGTAGGCTAAAACCAATTGCCACGCTGGTTAAGCCTAACGTTCCCACTAAGGTCGCAAAATCCAACCCCAAGACACCTAAAGTAACAACTCCACCTACTACCCATACGCTTCCATATACCAAGCGACTCACTAGAATTTTAGAGTTGCGATCCACTTCCCAATGTTGCGCGCCTACAAGCGTAAGATGGCGTAAACTCGCAGCAATTAACCAAGTAATGATCGCGGCAAGTAGCGCACCTAAAAAAGATGGTAAGTTATCAATAGTATCTCGCTGGAACTCTCGCACCGTCACGAACAGGCGCTGTCCAACATCAATAACCAATGGGGGCTGTTCAAATGCCTGGTTTAGTTGCTCTGCCCATTGTCCAGCTAAGGTTTCTACCGCCAAATTAAAGTCTTGAGAATCCTGCCCAGTTACAGTCATCAATACCCGATTGCTTATTTGCAAAGTAGCAATACCTCTTTCGGAATCGGGGTTAACAGTAACTGTTCTGCCAATTTGGGGCTGTGCCAAAATACCAGCAATCCGTCGATTCACAATTTGCGCTCTTTGGGCAGCAGTTATTTCGCCTACACTACCAATTTGGAATACAGGTTGTCCCCTCACAATTACATCAGCAAAAAATAGCCCATCGGCGGGAATTGAGCCAGATTCAGAGGTTTGGGGTGTTACAGGTAGAGGGGCAACTTCCTGCGTTAAACCTTTGTCTACTGGTAGAACTATTAAAATGGCGATCGCCATTGCCACCGCAATGAAGAATCGCCGAGGATAAAGAAGTCTGCGATCGCCCTGATGAAACAAAATTGGTATCATCCTTCAATAGCGTAACATTGCAACTATTGAAGCACCTCCTGGTACTTTTTCTGGCTCAACAGCATACACTGTACCACCGTTAAGGAGAGTATGCAGAGCAGCTAAATCCATCAAGTCCTCATCGCCGATCTCTTGCTTGCCATGTACATTGACCTGGCTAGTTTCAGGGTCGAACAAGCCCCATGTTTGCTGCCCAACCGGAACAAATAAATATTCAACTCGCTGGTAATAAGCATCGGCAACAACATCCTCGATATTGATTGCAGTTTGTCCGCTTCCTGCTAACTCCTGATAACGCGATCGAGATTCCTCAATAGCTTGCTCAAAGTAAGGTTGAACAATCTTCCCAGCCAAGGCGTGTAATTCCTCAGCTTTTAATTCGTCTGGATTTCCGGTGATGCCTTCATCTAGCAAGTGAGGATAAGTATTTGCTTGCTGGTAAATTGGTAACAGTAGTCAACACCTGCCAAAATCAAAGGATAGTGCTGATTTTTTAGTAATTCCCGCAATCCTGCGTTTACTTTGCGAAAGTAGCGCAGTATATTGTCTTTTTGCTCGTCATTGCCCGATCCATGACCGTGAAACATTGCAGAGCGATCGCCACTTGCACCCCCAGCAGTACCTGTATGAAACTGGAGGTTTTTTTCGGGATCGTCATACTTTAAAGCTTCTGCAATACTGGTTGGTACATCCTCTAACTCAACCTCTTTTACTTTGTAGCGCGTCCCTTGGAACAACCTCACTTGGTTTTGGCTCAAAGCTAGAATGTAAAACTGCCCATCACCAGTAAGTAATGGTAGTAAAGGCTTGAGGTGAAAGCGATCGCTAACTACTACAAGTTTGGGAAAATCTAGTGGCAAGCAATAGTAGCTAAACAAATTGTCAGAGATGAAGATTGCCAGTCCATCACTTTGATGCTGCCAAAAGAGATAATCATCTATTGCTTGGACTCTTTGAATTAAATCTCTAGCATTTTGCGATCGCAATCCTTTCACAATCAGCTTCTCCTCGGCTTCCCGCGTCAAGTTTTTAAATCGAATCGGGTCTTGTTGCGTTTGCGTTCCAAGTCTATAAGTCGGCATATAAATGGAAACGCAAGCTTCTGACTTATCTGCTGCTAAGGAAAATAGTTCATCAATTGAAACTAACGACTTCATAAAGCTGAGTTCTCCATAATCGCGATCGAACTATGAAATGCTGATTTTTCCAACTTACAAGTTGAGCAAAAAAAGTCATTTCATCTGCTTTTAGCTTTATTCTTAAATGTGATGAGAAAATGACGTTAGGGCAAATTGCTTGTAATCAAAAAGTAAACAGTTACTTAACTTGCTTTCTCATCGCCAGCTTGTATTACTTCTGATAGCCAAGGAGATAGCTCTTTATTCAACCGTCCGGCTTTGACAAATTCAGCGTAAGTATTTGCTTCAATTGCTAATAGTTCTCCTCGCAGTTGTTCTGTTATAAAGCTTTGTAGATTAGGATACTCCTGCTCTAACTGGCTAATTTCTAGTTGGAGATCTTCAATACCACCTTTAATCAATGCTTCTTGATAGCGGTAAAATTCTGGATCTACCCCTGGACGCTGGTCTGTTTTCAAGTGTTGTAAAACGCGATCGAGGGCAACTTGACGCGCCACAAATTCCATATACTGCTGGCGTAAGGGCTGATCGCCCATTAATTTTAGCTTTTGCACTAAAGGTTTGATAGTTAATCCTTGAAATAGCAGAGTAAACAAAACCACGCCAAACACTGTAGCAATAATCTTATCTCGCTCTGGTAGGACAACAGGTACGCTCAATGCCAAGGCAATGGAAACCGAACCGCGCAAACCTCCCCACCAAAGTGTAGTTTGCTCAGATAACCCAATTTCAGGTTTGACAAAGTAATTGCTGAAACTGCTGAGGGTATAAATAGCGATCGCCCGTGTCAAAATCATCGCTGTGACTGTTACGCCAATAATTCCTATGTTGTCTCCCAGCGTAAAAAAATGAACTTGGTCGCCAATGAGCAGAAACATAATCGAGTTGACGAAAAACGCTAGAAATTCCCAGAACTCGCTGACAATAATCCGAGTGCGGGGATTCATGCCGACGCGAGAACCAAAGTTGCCTAGTATCAAGCTCGTTGTCACTACCCCAATTACTCCAGAACCACCCAAGTCTTCAATAATCAAGTAAGTACCGTAAGCAGCAACTAACGTTAACGATTGTTCCACCAATGGCAAATCAAATCTTTGCGTCAAGTAAGAGATGCCATACCCAATTAAGCCTCCCATTGCTACGCCAATTCCTATAACAGTCAACAATTGCCCCACAATTGGTTGAAATGCTAATTCCGCCTTTCCTAAAGGTAGAGCCACCAAAAAACCAAAGGCAACCACCGCCATCCCGTCATTAAATAAGCTTTCACCTTCCATTAGTGTAGTCAGACGACTACCTACACCCAATTCTCGAAACAAAGCTGTGACCGAAACTGGATCGGTAGCAGATAAAATAGCTCCCACAAGTAAAGCTGTAGTTAGTGAAAGCCCTGCTAGTTGATTTAAGCTAAGTGCTATCCCCACAATCGAAATGACGACTCCCACGACGGCGTAGAGGCAAATCGGTACTAAGTTTTGCTTCAAGTCCGACCATTTCAAATTCCAGGCAGCTTCAAATAGTAATGGTGGCAGAAAAATTGACAGAATTAAGCCAGGGGAAAGTTCTACCAGGCGGACATCAGCGAACGCCAGCCCTAAGCCGACAATTACAAGTAGTAAGGTGTAGGGAATTTGGCGAAACCAGCTAAATATTTGTGGCAGCGTCGCTACGCTTAAAGAAACTGCCAGTACCAAAAGAAACTGCTTTAAGTTTGTTTCAATTGCAACTTCGCCTATTGCTGATTCGAGTACCATACTCTAAACCCTGGTGAACATCAAGGATTGATTATAATCAGGCTATTGTTAGTTGACGACTACCTAGAGATATGATTGCCATTGAGAAATAGCAGTTAGCAACTAGATTCTTCAAGAGTAAAAGTCTTTTAAAACAGCTTTGTATAGTGAATTTTATTTTTGCTTTATCTATTGCTCTTTTTCTACCACAATGACCGGAATGAGACTCGATTCTAAGACTGCTTGAGACACAGAACCCACGATCGCCGTTTGCCAAGTAGGTTGTCCTCGCTTGCCGATCGCAATCTCAGTCACCTTGTAATCTTGAGCAACTCGAAGAATCTCCTCTGGAACCGATCCTGCTACCACGATCAACCGATGACGGATATCACTCAAAAGCCGTTGAGTTTTTTCTTTGAGGTGAGCTACGGTTGTTGGATTTTGAGTGCGAATCACGTGCAGCACAATCACTTCACCATCGCTGCGACGAGCAAGTTCAGCCGCTTTGATTAAGACTGCATCAGCAAAGATAGAGGTATCTATGGCTGCTAGAATCACAATTTGACGCGTGATCGCCACCTTGGTGGGATCGACTTCACCGCGTTCCAATAATCGAGGGGCAAAGGTGGGAATTGCCCAAGCTCCGAGTGGTGCGCTCACCAGAATTGAAAGCGCCGCGATCGCCAAAATTGTCTCTCCTCCTTCAATGCCTTGCGCGAGAGGAATTGCCCCGATCGCGGCTTGAACAGTCGCTTTGGCGGAGTTGCCCGGCAGCAGAAACAATCGCTCTTTCCAGTTCCAATTGCTTTTGACAGTAGATAGATACCAGCCCACAGCCCGACCAACGAGAGTGCCGATTGCTAAAATCAGTAATCCCGGCAGCAAAATACTGCCTAAGACTTGCAGTTGAATACTGGCTCCCAATAAAACAAACAACACCACTTCGGCAATAATCCACAGGCTATCGAATCCGCCGCGTAACCGTCGAGCGAGTGGTGCATCAAACTCAATTAGGAAAAATCCCATTGACATCACCGCCAAATAACCAGAGAAAATCGGTAAGTCTTGTGCTACCACGACCAATAGCAATGCCAAACTTGCTGTCACTAACGTGTCTTGAACAGCATTCTGCGTCCAATTCTGTGCTAGCAGCAAAATTAATACTTTGGCTGTAAATGCTCCTAGCAAGACTCCAAAAACAATTTGAAGCACAATCTGAAATGGCAGAAGTTGCATAGCACTCAACGTAAAACCACCTGGTAAAGTTACGTTTGTTGCGCCTCCAGATAAGAATGCAAGCAATAAGCTAAATACCAGTAGAAGTAATACATCTGATAATGCGCTTCCTGTTAAAATTGCGTCTGGAATCCCTTTTTTGACTCCCCACCCTAAACTTTTAAGTCGTAGCATTCCGGGTACAATCACAGCCGGGGATTCTGCTCCAATAATGCAGCCCAGCAGAAGTCCTGTGGGAAAATTAAGCCCAAAGATGAGCATGGCGGCAAGCGCGATCGCAATTGCCTCTCCTGCCGCCGGGAGAAAGCCTAACCGCAGCGCCACCGTCCCCTGCTGTACCAACTTCTCTCGATCTAGCCCTAGTCCTGCTTTCATCAAAATCACCATCACGGCAACTACTCGCAGCGAATCAGCCGCTTCTAGCACGTCGGGACTAATCACATTTGCAACCTGTGGACCAATCACAATCCCGACTAGCACCATGCCAACGAGTGCTGGAACCCCCATACGGCGGACGATCTGACCGACAAAAAACCCTCCCAACACGATCCAAAGCGTACTTTCTAACATCACGCAACCTCAAACAACTAAGTGAACGAGCGTGACTTGCGTTGGAAGTGGATAGAAAACAAATAGCCCTAGCCTTCCGTCACAAGTCGGAATAGTAGGAGCCATCAGCCTTCTGAGGAATAAATGAATGTTCAAAGGGCGGTTTAGGCAAGCTCCATTGCCTTGTGATTACTTTACATTAATTTTTTATATCTGCATTGCTTATAACTAAATTTCGACTACACAGTAACGATATTTAAGTTAGGCTAGTTTGACCAATAAAGGCACTGATGAGAGAATTTTTCTGCGATCGTCACTTGCTATCTAAAGAGCTTTCAAAACTGCCTGATATTGCTTTTCAATATCTTTTTTGTCCCATTCCTCATCAACTGCGTCGTTACTGTCGCGTTGAATCATTTCGGCATGGCGGCGTAGCGCCTCGCGGTCTTTCTGGTTTTGAGTATAACGAGCAATGGTAGCGATCGCTTCCAGTAGACGAATAGTTACAGCCACATCGGAATTACTATATTGTCGAATTTGGTTAAAGGCAGCATCAGTTAGTCCCGCAAAGGTTACTGGTTGGGCAATGACACGCAGGTTATCTTTGTCATCGTAGCGATAAGGAGAAGGAAAATCTCGCCCTGCGAGGTAAGATAATCCTGTACTCAATCTGTCGATACACCGAATGGCAGTAAATGGATCGTTAATTCCCGGAGAAATTGCCCGCAGGGCAACTTCAACTAATTGATGGATGGGAAACTCTATATCCTGTTGCTCGGTGCGTTCTGCACCCAGAATAAAGACATCTCGAAGCTTTTTGGTAAGTTTTTGATTTACCCGTTCCCCAGGATATACCATAACTAACTCGCTACCCTGGACAATAAACTTGCCTGGTCGAAATTCTATGCGTACTAGCAAGTCGTGCTGACAGGTAATTTGCATTAACTTTTCATCATCAATTGCTTGCAGGTAGCCGCTTTTCGCCGCCTTGACTGGATAGGCATCTCAATCAAAATTCGCTGGAATTTCTGCCACTTGTCGCCCAGACCCAGACAGGCTGTGACCAAATTTTTCAGGAAATAATCGATCTGTAGCGCTGCTCAGTTCGGTGCTGACTTCACTAGTAACGTGAGATGCTTGAATGATGGTAGAGGCGTGATGGATAAAGTAGATCAGCAAACTAATACTAACGAACGCTAAAGCTAAGGCAAAGGTCACCGACATCTGCGGAATAAAGATATCGTAATCATCCCCTTCTCCTCGCACTGTCCGCAGGACAAGTAAGCAGTAAATAAACGTACCAATAAATGTCCCCAGCACAACTTGATTGCCAATGTCGTGCATAAAGTTACGCAACAAGCGAGGACCAAAATTGGAAGCAGCTAGTTGGAGCGCCACAATTGTAATTGAGAAAACAGTACCCGCAACGGTAATCATCGAACCCGCAATAGTAAAAAGCATTGCCCGCGCACCGTCGGTGCTGCCAGTGTAGATCCAGCCCCAGTTCTCCAACGGTCCGTAATAGCCCTGTCGATCGAGGGTTAACATAGTAATAGCTAAGATGCTCGTGTCATTACCGTTTTTTGAGGCGCGAATCTCAGCTAGCTGCTTGAGAGAACCGCTAATACTGCGTGGTTTTGGCACTTCTTTATTGCCTGCGGGCCAACCTTCACGCTGACGAGCGCGATCGCCATCGGTTTCTTCGGTTTGGTCGTGGAATAGTATTTGTCGCGTAGGATAAGGCAAGTCAATGCCATTTTCGGAGAGCTTTCGCTTGATGGCAGAAATTACCTTGTTTCGCGAAATGAGATCGTCTATCTGCCTTGGCGGTTTAATCCACCAACGAGCGCGGATGTTAACGCTACTTTCAGCTAATTCTAATAAGAGGACATCAGGGGCTGGATCTCTCAAAATATCATCTATGCTATGAATTGTTTCTAGCATCAACCGCTTTGCTTGTTCAATATCGTCACCATAACTAATGCCAAAATCGTATTCCATCCAGCGACTATCATCTGAGGGGGTGACATAACAGCTACAATGCATTCATGATAAGCTTCATAGCTCTCATGCCTCGTAAATAATACTCTAACTTATTACGATTAATTCTCATTAATTTCTCGACGACTTCCCAACAATC
>JAABUN010006592.1_pt1 | contig 13210 bp, 13 predicted proteins | sample 5559311 | NCBI WGS metagenome assembly JAABUN01 (sample SAMN10711877, study PRJNA513370) | rock metagenome | isolation source: Antarctica rocks | place: Antarctica: Victoria Land, Siegfried Peak sud | reverse complement strand
CCAGACCCAGGGGGCTGACGCACCCCGCTCGCCCATTGCGTTTACTCCGCCGCCGCCTTGCCCCGCTTCTTCGGCAACGCCGCCGGCTCCGGCTCGGCCGCCCCGTCGAACAGGTCCGGCTCGTCGCCGTCCTGGCCGTCGGGGATGGCCAGGTCGGCGTCGATGGCCAGGTGCTTGGCCAGCACCTCGGCGATGATCGCGTCCCGCACCTCGGGGTGCTCGCGCAGGAAGTTCTTGGCGTTCTCCTTCCCCTGGCCGAGCCGCTGGTCCTTGTAGCTGAAGAACGCCCCGGCCTTGGTCAGGATGTCGTCCTCGACCGCGATCTTCAGCACGTCGTCTTCGAGGTCGATGCCGCGGTCGTGCATCAGCGCGAACTCGGCGGTGCGGAACGGCGGGGCGATCTTGTTCTTGACCACCTTCACCTTGATCTCCGAGCCGACCGGGTCGTCCCCGTCCTTGATGACCGTTGACTTCCGCACCTCCAGCCGGACCGACGCATAGAACTTGAGCGCCAATCCACCCGTGGTCGTCTCCGGGTTGCCGTACATGACCCCGATCTTGAGCCGAATCTGGTTGATGAACACCATGCAGGTGCGCGTCTTGTTGATGACCGGGTTGAGAATGCGGAGCGCCTGGCTCATCAGCCGGGCCTGCTGGCCGACGCTCGGGTCGCCGATCTCGTTGTTGAGTTCGTTCTTGGGCACCAGGGCGGCCACCGAGTCGATGACGATGATGTCCACGGCGTTCGACTTCACCAGCATTTCGGCGATGCGGAGGGCCTCCTCGCCGTGGCTCGGCTGGCTGACCAGCAGCGAGTCGAGGTCGACGCCGATCTTCTTGGCCCAACTCGGGTCGAGGGCATGTTCGGCGTCGATGAACGCGGCCACCCCGCCGGCCTTCTGGACGTTGGCGATGGCGTGCAGGGCTATGGTCGTCTTGCCGCTCGCCTCGTTGCCGTAAATCTCGATGATCCGGCCGCGAGGAATCCCCTTGCCGCCGAGGGCCAGGTCGAGGGTGATCGACCCGGTCGAGATGCCCTCGACGTTGTTGGCGGCGAACTCGCCGAGGTGCATGATGGCCCCCTCGCCGAACTCCTTCTGGATCGCCGCCAGGGTGGACTTCAACTCTTTGCTATCGCGCCCGTGCTCGGCCATGCCGGCCTCCGTATGGACTGCCTGGGGGTGTTCGACCGACGTGGTGGTCGTCGGTTGAGTTTACCCCCCCGACGGCGCGACTGGTAGGTCAGCAGCCGACTACCGGGCGGCCGCCCGGTCGGTCGGGGCGGCCGGGTACGCGACGGCGAACTCGGCCCCCAGCCGGGCGAGGAACGCCCGCTTGGCCCCGGCCGACATGCCCCAGCCGGCCGCGTAGTCGAGGACGTTCCGGGCCGACTTCTCCTCGTCGGACCGGCCGGGGTACTTGGCCAGGACCAGCTCGACGCAGACGGCGTCGTCCCGGTTGGCCCGCAGGAAGGCGGCGGCCACGGCGGCCAGCGTCGTGCGGCCGGCGGCCAGCTCGGTCATCAGGGCTTCCTTGTATTCGACCCGGGCCGCCACGATCGCCCGCTGACGGTCGAGCGACCGGGACTGGTCGGTCATCTCCGCGTCGGACAGGTCGCCCCAGAGGGCCGGATCAGCCCCGGTGGCGGCGGGCCGCGGGGCGGCGAACAACAGGGCGAGGGCGGCACACCCGACGAGCGGGTAGACCAGGAACCGGACCGGCCGGGCCAACACGGCGGTGAACATCAAACGGATCATCAATCGACCTCCAGGCGCGTCCGTCGCCGGCGGGCCGGCAGTCGGGGCGAACCCCGCACGGCGGACGCACAGAGTAAGTCGGACCACGAGGGAGCGTGCCCGCCCGCAACGAGCGCGGGGGGTCGCGGTCCGGCAATCCAGTCGGGCCGGTCGGGGGATTTAATGGCCCCGGCGGTCCGAGTACAACGGCAGGGGCCGTTACATGACTACGGCATCAGCCGTAGGTGGGGAGGGCATTCCGACTGTCACACTGCCTACGTTAAAGCAAACCCGGCACCAGACCGGAGAAACATTTGCCACACGCTCCAAGTCAGTACCGGGGAACAAGTTAAGGCAAGCCCTAGAGAGACACACGCTTTCTTCACTGAGCGTTTTGGCAGCACGACCGCCTAACATCCGGGCGTCCAGGCGGCTCAGCGTGGTGGCACTTTCATCCGAAACGTAAACCGCCCTGCCGGGGCACCTCTAAAACGATCCCCACCCCCGCACCTGAGGCAATGCCCGCGATGTTTTATGCCCCGCCGCCGTCCGGGCCGGCCGCCCCGAGTGTCCTCCGCGGGGCCGCTCAGGGGGTGGTCATCGCCGCCGGGTCGTGGTGGCTGCTCGGCCAACTGGCGACGGTCCTGCGGCCGATGCTGGTCGCCGTGTTCCTGGGGTACGTGCTGCTGCCGTACTACCGTCGGCTCCGGCGGCGGCTGCCGGCCGGGGTGGCCGTCGGGCTGTTGGCCGGGGCGACGACGCTCCTATTGGCCGGACTGGCGAGCGCGGTCTACGGCAGCCTGCTCGGGTTCCGGGACGAGGTGCCACTTCTGCAAGACGCGGCCGCGGCGGCCGTCCGCCGGGCGGTCGACGCGGTCAACCGAACGGTCCCGGCGTGGGCACACGGGGCGCCCGGCCGGCCGGCCGAGGAGGCGGTCGCGGGGCTGCTGACCGAGGGAACCAAACAGGCGGTCAACGCGGCCGCCGGCGGGATGGTCGAGGCGCTAACCGCCGGCCTGTACCTGGTGTTCCTGCTGATTGAGTCCGAGCGGTTCGGCCGGCGGGTGCGCGCGGCCTACCCGCCGGACCGGGCCGACCGCATCCTGCACGCCGCAGGCCGGATCAACGCCGCGATCATCAGCTACCTCAAAGCCAAGGTGAAGTCGAGCCTAGTGCTGACCGTCCCCGTCTGGGCCGTGCTGACCGCCCTGGGGCTGAAGTACGCCTTCCTGTGGGCGATCCTGACGTTTTTGTGCAACTTCATCCCGTACCTGGGGAGCGTGGTGGCGTACTCGCTCCCGGTCGGGTTCGCCTTCCTGCAACTCGACCCCGGTGCCCGGCCGGTGCTGGCGGCCGGCTTCCTGCTGCTGTTTCATGTGGCCAGCGCGACGGTGATCGAGCCGACCATCCTGGGCCGGGCGGTGGGCTTGAGTCCGCTGGTGATTCTAGCGGCGCTGTCGGTCTGGGGGTTACTGTGGGGGCTGCCGGGGATGTTCCTGGCCGTGCCCCTGACGGTCGTGCTGAAATTGGCGGCCGAGAACATCGACGCGACCCGGCCGGCGGCACGGCTGCTGAGCGGGGATTGAGAACGCCGGTCGATGCGGGAAAATGGTTGACGCCGGATCGGCGCGGGTTTACCGTCAAGGCGCGATGAGCTTCTGATCCGACCCGCGACGAGCTTGCAATGTACCGCAAGTCGCAGCATCCAGTCGCCCATCTCCGGTTCGAGCCGTCGGAAGACCGCCGGCCCGTGTCGTCGGTCCTCGACGCGATTCTCGGCGGGGTCTGGCTGGAGTCGCTGGACGAGCCGCCGGCGGAAATGGCCGCGGACGCCGGCCGGGTGCAAGTGCTCGCGATTGCCGCGTCGGTCGATGGCAGCGCGGTTGGGGCGGGCGTCGGTGCCTCGACTGTCGGGACCGCGGATCGAACACAGGATGTGGAAGATGGCCCGACGACGTTGGCCGTTGACACGAAGCCGGCGCTCCAGTAGCACCGCCAGAGCAGCGCGGGAGCGGGCGGTCCGACGACGTTGGCCGTTGACACGAAGCCGGCGCTCCTCGAAGACCTCGATGGTGTGACGGGTGGCCCTGCCGTAGTCGTTGTGCCGCCGGTGAACCCGCCCGCGTCAGAGCCGGATGCCCAGCCCGACTCCCTTCAAGCGCCGGCCCCGGCTCCCGGATCGACCGCCCCCCCGGTTCAGTTCGTCGGGATCGCAGCGGCCGCCCCTACTGACAGCCAACCGGACGGCATGGCGGGCATGGCAGCGGACTCCACCGCGGCCGAGGAACCGTCGCTGACTTTGACCGGAGAGTCATTCGTTCCGGTCAACGCCAACAAGACCAACGGGTCGAGGTGGCAGTCGTTCACGGACTCGGACCCGTCGGATAAAAGTTTCGGGCCGCCACAGACCCGAGACAAGGTCGGCCTCCCGTTGATCCGGGACTTTAACGTCAGCCCGATGCGCGACCTGAGCGGGTGGGACGGCAGTTTGCCGCCGCCGCCGATCACCGGCCCGTTCATCGCTGACCCGGAGTTGAAGGCATTCACGGCGTCGCTCAACAACGCGGGTGTGACGCAGATCGCATACAGAGTGACCTACACATCCGCAACGGAAGGCGGGCGGGTGCAGCTTTGGCAGGAAGCGACCAAAGAAAACCCGGTAGCGGTTGCCGGCTCGGACAACCTCGGCTTCTGGGGTGCCCTGCCGGCCTCGCCGTCGTGTACTTTCTTCGTCGAGGGAACCAGCCCGTCCACGGTTTTGGACGATGTGAGCATCACCATCCACACGCCGGAGCGGCAGGTCGGGCCGCCGCCGATCCGTGTGATCCCGGCGTTCACCACGACGAAGATGTTGTCCGTGACTCCGATCGTCAATGCGTTTAGTATTACGCTCAAGAATCCCCCAGCGACAACGTTCGTGAAGCGGGGCAACGGCGATGTCATCGGCATGACTTCGGGTCGGCAAAGTGCGGACGGTGTACAGAACGGTCCCGCTAGCGGTGAAATTGGTGCCAAATTCAGCGCCGACCTAATCAGATCAGGAATTCAAGGCGAAGGACGATTTATACACATCATCAATGCCTTCGACAACGGCCTACCAAATAACAAGGCAATGACGATTAGCAATGGCTTGAGCATGGGATGGGGGCCAAAATCGGGTTACTCGCTGCCACTTGTAGACTCCGTTGCTGGCGCAGAGCCGTTCTACTATATTATCTTGTCATCTACGAATACGGCCGACCGGCACGTTTTTGAGAGCGAGGATACTCCGGCGTTTGGGGTAACTACAGATGAAATGGGCACATCGACCATGACAAAGTTCGATCTGACTTTCAAGGCTACTTTGAACTTGGTCTGGAAGTTCGCGGGCGATGGCACTGTTTACAACTTGGCTGAAATCGGCTGGCAAACGATATTCCGCGCTTCGCTCGACGCGCAAGGTGTTTTGACACGAGATGCTGCTTCAGTTACGTCCATCACTCGGCCAGCCGCCCCTGCAACTTACACCGTGACCAATGGTGACCCTGTGCGTATGTCCATACCTGCGTTCTCGACAAGTTACGAGAAAAAGTTTTAGTTCGAGGTACTGATGAAAACTTCCGGTCGCCTATCCCATATTACGAGAGCGGCTACATTAGTTGCCTTTTTGGCAATGGATGCTCCCGCAATCGACGTAAGAATACCAGGTAACGTCCCGCCGGTTTATGAACACTTCACGCGCCATGAATGGCGAGGTCGAATCGACTCCGACGGTAACTTCGTCCCCGATGTGGACCGGCTGCCTTCGCACCCGAACGGTATGGGCTTTCCATACGTCGTCAACGGTTCTTACGGCAAGCAGTCCCTATATGAGCACCGGGCCGGGCGGTTAATCCGCGGAGTTCCTGTGTCCGTGCGTCGAGACGGTAAGCAGATCGAAGCGTTCAGCGTGCCGAGTGACTACGTCGCGTTCGTGCCCGAGGTCGGCAGCCGGGTACTCGACGCCCTCCAGGATGTCGATGTCAACGGCCTGCGTTATCGCATTTACAACATGCGTGAGCGCCCGCCGGGTTGGCCGCCGGCCGGTAAAAGTAACCCGCTGGCTACGTTCCCACCCGAGCCGGCGGAGCAAGACCCGAAGCCTGTAGCGGTCGGTGTCCCCGCGGGGTACGAGTTGGCACTCTACCGCACCGATAAGACACTCGCCTCCCATAAAGCTATCCGCATCGTCGGCGGGGTGATGTGGGTCGGCGAACTGGCCGACGACGGCGAGTTCATCCCCGACCCGGAATTGCCACCCCTCCCTCGCCCGGACGCGATTCCACGGACCCTCTCATTTTCCTCGAACTCGGTGGAGGCCATCCACACCCGGATGTACTACACGCTCCCGATCGGCGGCGGGTCCGAGGGGAAGCCGGTCACGGCCAAGTCGGAGAACGTCTACGAGTATCGGTCCGGCCGGATCATCAAGGGCGTCCTGTACGACACCGGCACGTTCGTCCCCGAGGCCGGCAGCAAGGTGCTGGACTTCAAGGACTACCCGGTCGGGCGGCCGGGGGCGTTCCGCGTCTACAACCTGCCGGGCGTACTGCGTAAGATTACCAAGCCCGCCCCGCCGAAGTAGCCCGCCGGAGCCGCCTATGCCCTGCCGCACCCTCGCCGCCCTCGTCCTCACGGCCGGCCTCGCCGCCACGGCCGTCGCCGCCCCGCCGGCCGTCACCGACGCCGAGTACGTCGCCCTGTTGAAGGCCGTCCGGCCAGCCGCCGGGGAGGATCAGTTCGCCAGCATCCCGTGGGAAACGTCGCTCTGGGACGCTCGGGTCAAGGCGGCTGCGGAGGGCAAGCCGATTCTCCTGTGGGAGATGGACGGCCACCCGCTCGGGTGCGGGTGAAACAACGTCGTCGCGGGCCGTGTGTCCGCGTTCGCCGACCCCGAAATCATCCGCATGGCCCAGGACGATTTCGTCCCCGTCACCGCCGACGACTGGTATCAGCGCCGCCGCAAGGACGCCGAGGGGGCGTTCTTTATGCGGATGTCCGACCAGACCGACCGCAAGGCGGCCGGCAAGGACGGCACCCGGCAGGGGATATACGTCCTGACCGCCGACGGCGAGGCGCTGTCGCTCAAGAACGCCGGGCAGGATGCGGCGGTCACGAAAGCCGAACTCAAGCGGGCCTTGGCCAAGTTCGACCGGCTGCCGGCCGCGCGGCGGACGCCGGGCGGGGTGCGCGTCGAGCCGCCCGGCCGGCCCGATCCCAACTACACCCGCACGGTTCCAAGGGGGGGGCTGGCGGTCAGGGTCAATGCGCGCATCCTGGACGCGGCCGGCACGGGCTTCAAGCCCGGCACCTGCGGGTTCGTCGGCGGGGCCAAGTCCGCCCGCGATTTCCTGTGGCTGCAAGCCGACGAGGTGGCCGCGATGGCCCCGCCGAAGGCGCAGGTCGGGGCGTCGTACCCGCTCCCCGAGGCGGTGGCGGTCCGCCTGTGCCGGCACCACCTGACCGACTTCACCCGCGGCGAGCCGCCGGCCTGGGAGCCGGCCGAGGTCCGCCGGCACGCCTTCACCCTGACGGTGACGGCCGTCACCCCCGGCGGGGTCGAGATTCGCGTCGACGGGACCGCCTTAATGAGTACCGACGCCGACCCGGCCAAGGCCGACCGCGGGTACGACGTGCGGATGACCGGCCGGCTGCGGTACGTCCCGGCGACGAAGTCGTTCGACCGCTTCGACATCGCGGCGGTCGGCGACCACTGGGGCGAGGGGGCGCACACCGGCGGGGCGCGGCCGGGACGGACCCCCCTGGGAATAACGTTCGGCCCGGTCGTCCCCGAGGTCGGTAGCAGCCCGGCCGACCGGGTGCCGCCGCAGGCCGCCCGTGACCTGGCGGACTACTTCGGCCGGCGGTAAGATGCCGGCCGGACGAACCGGCACACGGCAGGGATACGCCATGCGGGCACGCGGACTGATCGGCGTCGGGTTGGCGCTCCTGCTCGGCTGCAACCCGACGCCGCCCCCGCCGGCGGTCGCGCCGGCCCCGGTTCCGACCGCCGGGGAGCCGGTCGCCCCACCACCGGAGCCGTACCAACTCGACCCGACGCAGCACCACATCCCGGACACCCCCGCCGCCGGCCGGCTAGACGGGGCGGCGTTCGCGCCAACGGCCACGTTGACCGGCACCGTGCTGACGTTCCACACGCCGGCCGAGGGGCACACCCCGGAGCGGTCACTCACCGTCAGCCTGCCGGCCACTGGGTCGGGTAAGCGGGTGGTCAAGCCCGACCAGCCGGGCGGGGCCGACGTGCCGGAGGTGATGGTCAGCGCCCCGCCCGCCGAGATCAAGCCCGGGGCCGACGCCGGCCTGCGGGCCTACCCGAACGGCTACAGTTTGACGCTCGAACTCGATCCCCCGGCGTCCGGCGCGGTCCGCGGCCGCCTCTATTTGGCCCTGCCGGACGCGGGGAAAAGCTACCTGGCCGGCACGTTCACCGCGGCCGTCCAGCGCGGCCCGGACGACCGGCCGGGGGCGGCCGACGTGCCGTTCGTGGAAGGGAAGTTGACCCTCGCCGCCGGTCTGGCCGGGGGTGTCGATGTCGGGTACGTCGGTGCCTCGGACGGGCAGGTAGTGTCGGACCTCATCAGTATGGCCCCGCCCCCGCCGGGGGTCGCCATCGCCGCCCGGCCGGAACCGATGCCGCAGCAGCAGCGCTCGACCGGGCTAATCCGCACGGCCGGCGGCGAGTGGCGGTACGAACACACCCGCCTGCCGGCTGGCCGGTATCTGGTGACCGCCCGCATCAAGAACGGCCCGGCGGCGTGGCGGTGGGTCGACGTGCCGGCCGACGGCAAGGTCGACGCCCCACTCACCCTCGACCCGGCCGCGACGGGGTCGGTGACGGTCAAGGTGCCGGCTGACGCCACCGCCGTGGTGCAACTGCTCCCCGCCGACGACCGGCCCGCGAGCAGCATCCCGGACAACGCCCTGGCCTTCGCGCTCCAGTACGAGGGGACGCCGAAGGCCGGGACGCTTAAGTTCGACCAGGTGGCAGTCGGCACGTATCGGGTGGTCGGCGGCGGCCGGAGCGGGACGGTGACCGTGGCGGCGGGCAAGGCGGCGGTGGTGGAGTTGAAATAGTCACATGAGCCAGCCACGCCGGGTGACCGTCGAGCCGGGGCGAGTCGCGGTCGAAGACCCGGCCGCCGGTGTAGAGTACGTTGTGACCCACAGCCCTGTTGCGGCGACGGGCACGGTCCGGGGGCGGGTGTTCCAATTTCACACATACGCCCCCAACAAGTACGCCGGCGCTTGGGAGTTCCGCGTGCCGGACGCGGCCAGAACTGTTCAGAGTGACGAAACCGACGACTGGTTCCACCTGTACGATTTTGATTGCCCGAACGCTGGATGCATGTCGGCCGAAGAGGCGGTCCGGCACATCGACCGCTGCCTGGTTGAGTACGCTGCCCTTGGCATTCACATTGTCACCGAGGCCGACTGGTTCGCGGCCCAAAGACCGGACCCGCTCCTGACATTCGCCCTACCACACCTTGGCCCGCGGGAAATGCGGCTGATCGGGGTCGCCGTCGCTCGGCTGGCCCTGCCTCTCGCCCGGGCCAAGCAGACCCGTCAAGCCCTCGAATTAGTGGAAGCATGGGTCGACGTGCCCGAGTTGGGGAGCGACCTGCGCTTGGCCTATGACCGGGCCAACGCGGGACTGGCTCGACGCGACGCAGAAGGCAACCTAAACGTCTATCTAGCCCGGCGTGCTGCGGTTGATGTGGCCAAAACGGACCCGTTAACCTGGCGCGAACATGGCTGCGCCCGCTCCGCCCTGAGCGGGGGAACCAGGATGTCCGAAGAGGCCGTCCGGCAGGTCGAGGTCGCCCTCGTCCGCGACATCGCCGGCAACCCGTTCCGGCCGGTGACGTTCGCCCCGGAATGGCTCACGCCGACCGTCGTCGGGCTGGCCACCGCGACGGACCAGACCCGCGACTATACCCGGCTGCCGATCCTGGCCGACGCGCTCGAAGAAGCCGGGTGTGACGTGGCCGACGTACTCGGCCACTGCCGTGACCCCGGCCCGCACGCCCGCGGGTGCTGGGTACTCGATGGCTTGAAGGGGCGGGCGCGGGGATAATCTTTCAGAGCCGCGCCCGTCAGGAAGCGGCGGGCGGCTGAGCGAGGGACCAACGTTGGTGGCTATGGGCAGGCGTGGCCGGGACCGTCACGTATGAACCGCGAGTGGCCTCGCTCGGCCGCCGGCCACTTCCTGACGGACTACCGCCCCCGCTTTCGCGGCTTCGGCTCTTCTTCCTCCTCGTCCTCGTCGTCCTCCTCCGCGGCGACTGCTTCCTCGTCCTCGTCCTCGTCGAGCGCGCCTTCGACTTCCTCGAACCCGGCCAGCACCCGCGGGTCGCGTAGGGCCACCAGGGCGAAGATGCCGGCCAGGAACGGGAAGATGCCTATCACCCCCCCGACCAGCGCCCAGGCGTAGGACTCCAGTTCCTGCATCTTGCTCGCCCCGTGGCAGATCAGCGACCCCCACAACAGGCAGACGAACCCGCCGAAGATGATGACCAGTTGCTCGGCGATCTCCTCTTCCGACGGCGGGGCGTCGGTGAAGATCAGGGGCCACAGGCCGTAGACGATGGCCAGGACGCCGATGATCCCGGTCACCGACCCCTCGGCAATCAACAGGTTGACCGGCAAGACCAGAATCGCCTGGGCCGGGCCGCGGGCGCTCTTCTTGAACTTGTCGGCCACGTCGCCGAACTTCGGCTTGTTCTTCTCGATCAGCCGCAACTCGTCCTCGGACTCCTTGACCACCCCATACGGGTTGAGGTCGTCCTCCTCCTCGGGCTTGGGCTTGCGCGGGTCGGTACTCATCGCGGGACACTCCGGCGGGGTGGGGTTAGTCGAGTGTACCCGGCCCGGCCGGCTTCTGCCACACACTCAGGATCGCCGCCTGGCCCAGGATGCGGACCTTGAGCTTGCGCGTCGGCTTCCACCCGTGGGCCAACAGCGGCGTTTCGAGGGCGTCCTGCTCCATCGCCAGCAGCACCGCCCGGCCGCCGGGCCGCAAGACGCGGTTCCACTCGGCGGCGCACGCGGCGTAGAGCGGCGGAATCTCGTCCGGCGAGACGAGTTGCTTGCCGAACGGCGGGTTGCAGACGATCCGGTCGACCGACTCGTGTTCGAGGGGTAGGCGGCGCGAGTCCCACCGGGCCAGGACCGCTGGGCCGACGTTGTCGAGGTTCTGCCCGGTCACGAACATGGCGTTCGGGTCGATGTCGCCGCCCAACACCGTCACCCGGCCGGCCTTGCTCCGCCGCTTGGCCACTTCGATCGTTTCCGCGAGGATCGTCCCGGCCCCACACATCGGGTCGAGGACCACCATGCCCGGGCCGACGCCGGCGAGATGGACCATGCCGCCGGCCACCGTGGGCCGCAGCGACGCGAGGATGTGGTCGTCCTTGTAGAGGCGGTGCCGCATGGTCCGGTCGGACAGGCGCAGGCCGCAGACCGCCGTTGACCCTTTGATCGTGAGCCAGATTTCGAGCCAGGCGTTCTCGTCCTGCGGCTGCCACCCGGCCGGGATTTTGCCCGCGAGACCGTCGGCCAGGGCGTCGAGGGCGTCGATGCGGCGGAACCCGTGTTCGCCCTCCCGCTGGCACACCAGGTGGAACGTCGGCTTCCCCCTAGTCAGCGGGCGGAGGGCGTGGTGAATCTTGAAGTACGCCGGCCAGTCGGGCCGGTTGGCCGTCCACTTGCGGAAGTTCGCCAGGTCGTCGCTCTTGTAGCTGAGCGCGTCCGACCCCCAGCACAACAGGAACACGTCCTCGGTGGTGCGGAGTTCGAGCAGCTTGGGCGTCACTTGGTCGAGCTTGAACACCACCAGGCCGCGCTCGACCTTCTTGACGACGCCGCCGAGTTCGCGGTTGATCTCGTCGGCCGCGACGGGTTCGAGGCCCGGTTGCACCGTGGCGTACAGGGCCGGCGGGGGGGCGGTGTCGGTCTTCCGGCTGTTGCGGGCCATGAATAGGGGACAGGGGGTAGGGGATAGGGGACAGAAGTGAGCATCATAGCAGAGGCGGGCGAAAGCCCGCCGTCGAACGACGGTGGGTCTTCACCGCGAACAGGTTATTGACAGCTACCTGGCGATGCACTATAGTGGGGGCATGGACCCCGACTTCCTCACCAACTGGGCGACCCAACTCCGCAAGGGGCTTTTGGAACTGTGCGTCCTGGCGGCCCTGCGGCGTGAGAAGCTGTACGGCTACGACATCGTCAAGCGCCTGGCGGCCGGCGGCGGGCTGGCGATGGGCGAAGGGACCGTCTACCCGATCCTGAGCCGGTTCAAGAAGGACGGGCTGGTCGACACCACGCTCGTGGAGTCGGCCGAGGGGCCGGCCCGGAAGTACTACCAACTGACGCCCAAGGGCCGGCTGCTCTTGGCGAAGATGCTGGCCCACTGGGGTCAGGTGCGGGCGGGAATCGACAAGGCCACCACGGAGCCGCTGCCATGACCGGGACCGCGACCGCGTTCACCGCCGAGGCCACGGCCCGGCTGGACGACTACTTACGCCAGGTCCGCGCCGCCCTCCAGGGAGTCCCGGACGTGTCGGCCGACGAGGTGGAAGCCGACATTCGGGACCATGTCGCGGCCGAACTGCGCGGCGACGGCCGGACCGTCACCGTGGCAAGGCTGGAGGCGATCCTGGCCGCGCTTGGCCCGCCGGCGGTGTGGCGGCCGAGTGCCCCGACGACGCCGGCGTTCGAGCCGTTGCGGTGGGCGCGTGGGGTGATCGGCACGCTGTGGAGCGGGCCGGAGGACTGGCGGCTGGCGTACCTCTGTTTCCTGTGCCTCGTCCTGGCCGTCCCGACGATGGGTATCGCCCTGATCCCGGCGTACCTGCTCGGCCGGGCGGCGGCCGAACTGGCCCGGCAGCGGGGCGAGCGGTTGGGGGCGCGGCGGTGGCTGGTGTACCCGGGCGTCCTGGCGGTGAGCGTGCCGCTGCTGCTCGGGCTGGCGTTCGTGCCGCCGGCCATCGCCGCCGTCGTGGGGGCCAACGTCGCGATGGATGCGTGGATTTACCGGGACGCCGTGCAAGCCGTGGCCGCGGACGGGACGGTGACATTCCGGCCGGGGGTCGACCTGGAACACAACTGGCGGCTTAACACCGTGGGGGTCACGGGGTCGGCCCCGGACCGGCGGAACGTCCGGGTGTGGCGGATCAGCGAAGTCGATCGGCGGACGCACGAGCGCGTGCTGGCGGCGATGAACCGCCTGGCGGTGCTGCCCGAGTTCCAGAAGGCGGCGTTCACGGCGTTCATGACCTTCGGCGCGCTGCTGGCCTGGTGGCTGGTCCTGGGTCTGGCGATGTGGGCGTTCCCGGCGTGGCCGGTGACGGTGTTCCACCCGCTGCTGGACGGCTACGACTGGCTGCACGGCGTCCGGCTGGCGGCGGTGTGCGGGATCGGGCTGGCCGCATGGTTGG